>JAABUK010004375.1_pt1 | contig 23016 bp, 25 predicted proteins | sample 5559141 | NCBI WGS metagenome assembly JAABUK01 (sample SAMN10711869, study PRJNA513367) | rock metagenome | isolation source: Antarctica rocks | place: Antarctica: Victoria Land, Pudding Butte nord | collected 2016-01-03
CGAAAGGAGTCATCTTAAGTCGATCGTATCATTCATACCAAAGACTTACACCGTTCCGCAACCTTAAGACACCACCCCTAAATCGAGGTCGAGGAATCCCGTCCTGTTGTAGGCGGGCCCTTCGGGAAATCAACCATGCGGCGATCCCTTCCTTTCCGGGTCGGTGCGCTTTATCGTACGCGGGGCGGTCGCCCTCCGGGCCGGTGCGAGCTTCTCAAGGTTCCAGGGCGGAGGGCCTCGGCCCATGATCGAGCAGGATCCGACGCACCCCGACGGCGAGATCCTCGTCGTCGCCCCCGAGGTCGACCCCGGCGACCAGCCCGAGTCGGAGGTCTCCTACGTCATCCCCGCGCCGGCCTATCACTCCGTCGCGACCGACGAGGGGCCAGGGCCGATCGCGTTCCCTACGGCCTCGGTGGACGCCGACTCGCCGACGCCTTCCGCGATCCAGACGCTCGCCGAGGGCATGAATCGCAAGCTGGACGCCTTGCAGACGCTCTTTGAACGCGAGATCCGCGCCGAGGTGACCCGCGAGAAGGTCGTCGACCGGCTCCACTCCGAGTTGCAGGAGTACAAGCAGGGGCTCCTCCTGGGTATCCTCCGGCCGGTCTTCGTCGACCTGATCCAGCTCCACGACGACATGGGCAAGATGATCGCCGCGAGCGGGGAAGTCGAAGGCGAGTCGGGCCGCCTGCTCGGCCTGATCGCCGGCTTCCAGCAAGGGGTCGAGGACATCCTCTACCGCCAGGGGGTCGAACCCTTCACCGAGCCCGGCGACGCCTTCGACCCCCGCCGACAGCGGGCCCTCTCCACCGTCTCGACCGACGACCCGGCGCTGAACAAGTCGGTCGCCGCCCGGCTCCGCAAGGGGTTCCAGACCGGCGAGAAGGTCGTCCGCCCCGAGATGGTGACGGTCTACTCCTTCAAGCCGAGGCCGCCGGGAGCCGCCGATCCCGCTTGACGAGGGGGCAAATTTGGAATCATCTCCGCTCCCCACCCGCCCGCCTCCAGCTTCGCGAGGGCCCCGGCCGACCATGCGTTACTGGCTGTTCAAGTCGGAGCCCGACTGCTTCTCGTTCGCCGACCTCTGCGCCGCCCCGGGCCGGACCACCGGATGGGACGGGATCCGCAACTTCCAGGCGAGGAACTTCCTCCGCGATGACGTCCGGGTCGGCGACGGGGTGCTCTATTACCACTCCAACGCCGAGCCTCCCGCGATCGTCGGGGTTGCCGAGGTTGTCGAGGCCGCGCACGCCGACCCGACCGCCTTCGACCCGTCGGCCGACCATCACGACCCGAAGAGCCGGCTCGACGCCCCGACCTGGTATCAGGTCAAGGTCCGGGCCGTCCGCGCCTTCGACCGGCCGCTCGGACTCCCGGGGCTCCGCGAGGTTGCTGCGCTCTCCGGGATGGAGTTGCTCCGCAAGGGGAGCCGCCTTTCGATCCAGCCGGTCCGCCTCGACGAATGGCTCGCGGTCCTCGGCCTGGCCGGGGTCGAGCCGACCACCAACCCCGGGGAACTCTCCGCATGGCCCGCATCGAGCACGCCGCCGTCTTCGCGGAAGACCCGTCGAGCCTGAAAGACTTCTACGTCGAAGCCTTCGGCCTCCGAATCGTCCTCGACAACGGCCAGGGGACGCCGCCGGGCTACTTCCTCGGCGACGACCACGGCACCGCCTTCGAGATCATCGGCCGCCCCGAAGGCTTCGCTCCCGTCAACCAGCGGTATGTCTGCCACGTCGCCTTCGTCGTCGAAGACGTGGCCGCGAAGCAAGCCGAGCTGGAGGCGAAGGGGCTGACGTTCGAGGTCGAGACGGCCATCGACAACGCCTCGATGACCACCGCCTTCTGCAACGACCCGGCCGGGAACCGGATCCAGATCGTGCGCCGGAAGGTCCCGCTCGGCGGGTGAGGTCCAATCCGCCGGGAAGTGTGTTCGAACCGGACCGGGATTAATGAAAATAACCGGACCGAAGCTCGAAATCACGGCCCCTTCGCGGACGCGCCCCGATGAAACCGGACCCGGCCCGACACCCGAACGAAGCCAGGAGCGGACGCCCCGCGCCGTCCGGGCGCGGGATGGACCCAACGCCCCGGACCCCGTTTCTCGCCGAACGAAGCCAGATCTCCGGGCGAAAACGGCCGAAAAAAGGGGTTCCAAGGTGTCCGAGTCGGCCCGAGCCCGAAGCAATCCAACCACCGGGCGCAGGACGAACCCACCCCGCGGGCGCAGAACGAACCCAATCCCGCGCCCCGCGATTTCGCGGGACGAACCCAACGGCCGACTCACCCGGCCCAGCGGATGCCCGGGACCACGCCCGAGGACCTCGGCCGGGGCAGGAGGTCGCGGAGGTGAGCGACGACCCGGCCCAGGGCACCGACGAAGGCCGCGAACGAGGGCCGGGGCGAGGCCGGGGCCGCCTCGATCTCTTGCAAGACCTTGTAAAGCGCGACGAACGAGCGCCGCTTGGTCTCGTCGAAGCAGACCTCGATGAGCGTATGACGGAAGCCCGACCCGTCGATGGTCCCCTCCGCGTGGTAGACCCGGAAGGCGGGGCACCCCCCATAACGTTTCAGGTAATCCGCCTTCGCCCCCTCGACGGCCCGCTCCAGCGTGTCGAACTCGCGATACAACGCCGCGAAGACCTGGTAACCGTCTTCCGACAACACGGTCAGGATGAACGGGGCTCCCATCGCTCGCACCTCGTCGACTCGGGCCTCAACGTGCTCCTCACCAGGACGTCGATGAGTCTAACCAATCTCGGAATAGTTGTCAAGCGTACAGTATTTGGATCGGCTTTTCCTGGCCTAGGCGGTCGGGTCTTCGAGCTTGCGGTAGAGGGAGGAGAGGCCGAGATTGAGGCGGCGGGCGGCTTCTTTCTTGTCGCCCCCGGCGCGGTCGAGCACTCGGCGGATGTGCTGGCGTTCGAAGCGGTCGAGGGCGGCGCGGAGGTCGTCGGGGTTGTCGTCGGCGGGGGCGAGGTCGGCGGGGAAGTCGTCGAGGGTCAGGGTCGGGCCTTCGGCAAGAATCGCGGCGCGTTCCAGGGCGTTGCCCAGCTCGCGGACATTCCCCTTCCAGGAGGCGGCGGCCAGGCGGCGGACGGCGGCATTATCCAGGCCGTCGACCCGCTTGTTCAGGGCCCTGGCGTGGCGGGCGAGGAGCACGGCGATGAGGTCGGGGATGTCCTCGGGGCGCTCGCGGAGGGCGGGCAGGGGGATGCTGACGACGTTCAGGCGATAGTACAGGTCCTCGCGGAACCGGCCGGCGACGACCTCGGCGGCGAGGTCTTTGTTGGTCGCCGCGACGACCCGGGCGGCGATCGGCTCGGGCCGGTTCGCGCCGATCGGCAGGACCTCCTTGGCCTCGATCGCCCGGAGGAGCTTGGCCTGGGTCTGCAGGGGGAGTTCGCCGATCTCGTCGAGGAAGACCGTCCCCCGCCCGGCGGCGGCGAAGAGGCCCAAGCGGTCGCGGTCGGCCCCGGTGAACGAGCCCCGGACGTGGCCAAAGAGCTGATTCTCCAGGAGCTCGTGGGGGATCGCCGCGCAGTTGATGGCAAGGAACGGGGCGTCGGGGTCGGCACCCTGGGCGTGGAGGGCCCGGGCGACGAGTTCCTTGCCCGTGCCGCTCTCGCCGGTGATCAAGATGTTGCTCCGGGTCGGCCCGAGCTTGCGGATCAGGGTTTTGACCTCGCGCATCGGCGGGCTCTCGCCGATCAGCGTCTCCAGGCCGACCGGGGCGTGCAGTTGTTTGCGGAGGGCCCGGTTCTCCAGGGTCAGGTGGCGGAACCGGGTCAGGCGGTCGAGCTTGGCCAGCAGCTCGTCGAAGAGGACCGGCTTCATCAGGTAGTCGTGGGCCCCGCGCCGAAAGGCGGCCACGGCGCTCTCGACGGTCGCGTAGGCCGTGATGACCAGGACGAGCAGCTCGGGCCTCAGCTTGAGGAGCTTCTCCAGGAGGTCGAGGCCGTCCATCCCGGGGAGCTGGACGTCGCAGAGGGCCAGGTCGGGCTCGAACTTGTCGATCGCGGCGAGCGCCGAGGGGGCGTCCTCGGCGACGGCGACCTCGTATCCCTCGCCCTGGAGGAACTCCTGGAGGGTCGAGGCGATGACCTCCTCGTCGTCGACGATCAGGACCCGGCCCTTGCTCGTCGGCCGCTGGCGAGTCATGGCGCGACCCCCCCGGCGAGGGCCCGACCCTGCACCGTCGCCGGCTCAAACCGGTCGGCTGGGAGCCGGACGAGGAAGGTTGCCCCGCGCTCGGGGTCGGGGCGGAAGGTCAGGGTCCCGCCCATCTCCTCGACGATCTGGCGGGAGACGAAGAGGCCCAGGCCCGTCCCGCTCGGCTTGGTGGTGAAGTACGCCTGGAAGAGCCGGGCCCGGTCGTCCGGCGAGATCCCCGGCCCGTCGTCTTCGACGCTCAGGATCACCGAAGGGCCTTCCTCATGACCGGAAATCCGGATCCGCCCGCCCCGCGCGGTGGCGTCGATGGCGTTGAGAACCAGGTTGAGCAGGACCTGCGTGAGGTGGTCGCGGATCCCCCGGATCGGCGCCAGGCCGGGCGGGACGTCGATGGTGATCGCGCGGTCCTTGGTCCTCTGGTAATACTTGGCGATCCCCAGCGCCTCCTCGACGACCTCCAGCGGGCGGACCCGACCCCGGGCGGTCGAGGCGGGCCGGGAGAAGTCGACGACCTCGCGGATCGTCCGCTGGATCCGGCCGAGCTGGCGCTCGGCCAGTTCGAGCTTCTCGTCGGTGTAGGGGTTCGAGTCCTTCCGGCGGATCATCTGGATCAAGGAGCTGATCCCGGCCAGGGGGTTGCCGACCTCGTGGGCGATCCCGGCGGCGAGCAGGCCGAAGGCGGCCATCTTCTCCTGCTGGATCACCCGGGCCTGCGAAGCCCGGAGCGCCGCGGTCCGCTCGGCGACCCGGACTTCCAGCTCGGCCCGGTGGGTTTCCAACGCCTCGTTGAGTCCTTTCAGCCTCGCCCCGGTGGCGTTGAGGACCGAGCCGAGGGCCGAGCTCGCCCAGGCGACGCAGGCCAGGATCACCGCCGTCTCGGCCGCCGAGGCCAGGCCCGACCGGTCGGTCCCGACCACCCAGGCCAGGCACCCCAGGCTCAGGCAGTGGAACCCACAGGTCGTCCAGGCGATCGCCGGTCGATAGCGGATCGCGCAGCAGATGACCGAGAGCAGGTAATACCAGCGGAACGGGCTGCGGAGCTGGGCGTCGTTGAAGCAGAGCAGGGCGATGAAGGCCGATTCCATCAGCGAGACGAAGAGCGGGAACCGGCGGAGGAAGACCGCGCCTCGTCGGTAGTAGAGCGTGTCGAGCGCGGCGTAGACCGCGCCGAGGGCCAGGCAGAAGCCGACCGCCGTGGGGTCGTGCAGGCCCGACCGGGTCTCGATCAGGAAGACGCCCATGAGGATGCCGAACCAGCGGATCTTGACCACGATCCGCTCGGTCGCCAGCTCCCAGCCCAGCCGATCGTTCTCCCCGGAATGCATGCGTCCTCCGCGATGTTTCCGCGACGCCACGCGATCACGAAGGCGGGCGGCCCCGACCGGCTCATTGTAGCCGAAGAGGGCCATGACGGCACGTCGGTTGCGACCTATACAATGTCAGGGGTCGCGATGTCGGCCCCGAACGACGCCCCCCGTGAGAGGCCCGGCCGTCGGCCGGCTCGCCCCGAAAGGATCGAACCATGAAGATTTCACCGAATGGCCGCCGGGCCCTCCTCCGCTGGATGATCGTCCCCTTCGCGGCCCTGATGTTCGTCTCCCTCGCCCCCTCGGCCTCGAAGGCCGACGACGACGACCGCCGGGGCTTCCGGCGCGGCGGGTTTTACGGTCGCCGGTTCGACCGCGACGACTACCGCGGCGGCTACAACCGGGGCTATTACGGCGGCGGCTACAACCAGGGGTACTACAACGGCGGCTATCCCTACGGCCGGGGCGGCTACAGCCCCCAGGTCTACAGCCGAGGCTATCGCGGGTACGCCGCCCCTTCGCCTTATTACGGCTCGTCCGTCTACGCGAACCCGGGCTATCGCTACGGCGGCGGATTCTTCTGACCCGGCCCCTCGACGTCGATGCAGGCCCGCCGCCCGCAACGGGCCAGGCGGGCCTCTTCGCGCGCCGGCCGGGACGTTGGCCGTCCTGCCGTTCGGTCGTGGGGTAGACTCCTGGAGCAACGACCCACTCCCCGCCCCCGACGATCCAGGCTTCGCCCGAGGGGGCCTTCAAGAAAGGACCGACCGATGCCGGACCGTCCGAACGCCCGAATCCGGACCTCGACGAGGCCAGTCCTCCGGCTTGCCGTCGTCGTTGCGACCCTCGCCCTCGCCTCCCCCGCGGCCTTCGCCCAAGAAGGCCAGACCCACGCCGAGCGTAACCGGGCCTTCTACGGACCCGGCTACTCCGCCCAATCGTATGCCGCCGCCGCGGGCATCCCGCGCCGGCTTTGGAACGAGAACGGCGGCTATTACGGGCCGCCGCAGATCTATTCCCGCCAGTATGGCCGGCTCAACGGCTACCAGACGGCCCGGCCGTTCACCCGCCCTCGCGCCTTCGGCGGGACCGGGTACGGGTCGCAATACGTCGATTGACCCCGGGGCTTTGCTGGGCGGTCGACCGTCGCCCCAGGACGCCCTCGGCCGTATCATGGAGGTCGACCCCCTGCGCCGGGCCGTCCGGCGGAGGGGGACCCGGTTTCGAACGCGAGGGGCAAGCATGGGACGGAACGGGATCGGTTGGGCCCTGGTGGCGGTCGCCCTGTTGTCCACGGGCGCGAGGGCGGGCGACCCTGCCGACGCCCTCGCGACCCTCAGTGGCGAGAAGGTCCTGGATCACATCAAGGTCCTGGCCTCCGACGCCTTCGAGGGCCGGGGCCCCGGCACGCCCGGCGAGGAGAAGACCGTTGCCTACCTCGTCGACCAGTTCAAGGCAATCGGCCTGAAGCCCGGGAACCCGGACGGCACTTACGTCCAGGACGTCCCGCTCGTCGGCTTCGAGGCCCTGGCGACCTCGGGGACGATCCGGTTCAAGGACAAGACGGTCGACCTGAAGACGATGGCCGACTGGGTCGCGGTCTCGCGGAAGTACGCCGCTTCGATGGACGCGCTGAAGGGCTTGCCGACGCCGAAGCCCGGCCAGCCGGTCAAGCAGGCCGTCGCCGACTTCCGCCAGGCCTCGGCCCCCTTGACCTCGACCCTGATGCTTGACGACTCCGACGTCGTCTTCGTCGGCCACGGCGTGGTCGCCCCGGAATACGGCTGGGATGACTACAAGGGGGTCGACGTCAAGGGCAAGACGGTCATCATGCTCATCAACGACCCGCCCGTGCCCGACCCGACCGACCCCTCGAAGCTCGACCCCTCCCTGTTCAAAGGGAAGGCGATGACTTACTACGGGCGCTGGACTTACAAGTACGAGATCGCCTCGGAGAAGGGCGCGGCGGCCTGCCTGATCGTCCACGAGACCGGCCCGGCGGGGTATCCTTATCAGGTCGTCGTCGGGAGCTGGGGCCGCGAGAACTTCGACCTGTTCCTGCCCGACGGCAACGCCGGTCGCGTGACGGTCGAGGCCTGGCTCGCTCTGGAGAAGGCCCGCGAGATCTTCCAGGCCGCCGGACAGGACCTCGATGCCCTGAAGGTGGCCGCGACCCGCAAGGACTTCAAGCCGGTCGCCCTCGGGGCCAAGGCCAACTTCTCGGTCAAGAGCCGCGTCCGCAAGGTCGACTCGAAGAACGTCCTCGCCCGGCTCGAAGGGTCGGACCCGGCCCTGAAGGTTGAGCAGGTCGTCTACACCGCCCACTGGGACCACCTCGGCCGCGACCCGAACCTCCAGGGTGACCAGATCTACAACGGCGCGGCCGACAACGCCTCGGGCACGGCCGCCCTGCTGGAGGTCGCCCGGGGGTTCACCCTCCTCAAGACCCCGCCGAAGCGGTCGATCCTCTTCCTCTCGGTCACGGCCGAGGAGAAGGGGTTGCTCGGGGCGAAGTATTACGCCTCGAACCCCCTCTATCCGCTGGCGAAGACCCTGGCCGACATCAACATGGACGTCATCAACCTCTGGGGCCGGACCCGCGACATCGTCAGCGTCGGCCTCGGCAACACGACGCTCGACGACATCCTCCTGGAATCGGCCAAGGGGCAGGGGCGGACCGTCGGCGGCGACCCCGAGCCGGAGAAGGGGTCGTTCTATCGCTCGGACCACTTCGAGTTCGCCAAGGAGGGGGTCCCCGCCCTCAACGCCAAGGCCGGGGTCGACTACATCGACAAGCCCGCCGACTACGGCAAGGCCCGCCGCGACGAGTACACCCAGAAGGACTATCACAAGGTCACCGACGAGGTGAAGCCCGGCTGGGACCTCTCCGGCGCAGTGCAGGACATGCAACTGCTGATGGACGTCGGCTACCGGGTCGCCCAGGGCGACAAGTACCCCGAGTGGAAGCCCGGGACCGAGTTCAAGGCCCGCCGCGAGGCCAGCCTGAAAGGCGCCTCGAAATGAGCGGGGCCGGGGCGGGGGGCGAATCGCTCGCGGGGATCATGCCCACGCTCCGGCCCGTCCGGCCCTCTCGGCCGGCCCTCCTCGCCCTCGGCTATGCCCTGGTCCTCCTGCCGCTGACGATCCAGCCGAGGACCAGCGACAACGTCATGTCCCGCTACCTGGAGGTCGAGGCGATCGCCACACAGCGGACCCTCGTCGTTGAAGGGACCGGCCTCTTCCAGAAAACCCGGCCGGTCGACCTCGTCCGGTTCCGGGGTCATTTTTACTCCGACAAGCCGCCGGTCCTCGCCGCGCTGGCATCGCCGCTCTACGGGCTGCTCGACCGGGCGGGGTATCGGTTCGCGCCCTCGGTCGCGCGGTTCACCGTGGCGAACCTGGCCCTGACCTGGTCGATCGTCGGCCTCGCCTCGGCCCTCTCGGTCTACTGGCTCCGCGTGCTCCTGCAAGGGGTCGACCTCCCCCCGATCGCCTCGGACCTCCTGGCCCTCGGGCTGGGGCTCGGGACGCAAGTCCTGACCTGGGCGGTGAGCTTCAACAATCACTCCGTCGCGGCGGCCTGCATCCTCGGGTCGATGGCCCTGACCCTCCGGGAGCATCCCGGGCGTCGGGGCCTGCTCGACCGCCTCCTCGCCGGGTTGCTCGCGGGCCTCGCGGCGACGGTCGACCTCCCGGCCGGTTGCCTGTTCCTGGCGGGGATCGGCCTGATCCAGTGGGGGCGGGCCTGGCCGTTCCCCTGGGCCTATGCCCTCGGCGCGGTCGGGCCGCTCGCGCTCCACGCCTGGCTCCAGTCGCTGGTGACGGGCTCGCCCTTGCCGGTCGAGATGTATCCCGAGGCCTTCCACTACCCCGGCTCGTACTGGCTGACGGACGAGGGGACCTTCCGCGAGTACGGCACCCGGGCCGGCTTCGCCCTGGAGATGCTGGTCGGACCGGCGGGCTGGCTGACTCTGACGCCCGCGCAGTTATTTGGACTGGTCGGCCTGGGGCTGGCGATTGCCCGACGGGGCGACCCGGCCCGACCGATGGCGCTGGTGGTCGGCGGGTCGCTCGCGGTGCTGGTCGGGTACTACGCCTGGGGCGTCCGGCGGACCGACTTCGGCGGCCAGTCGTTCGGCGTCCGCCACCTTTTGGCGATCACCCCGGCGGTCTACTTCTACGCGGCGGTCGCACTGGCGAGGCTCCGGGGACGGGTCGCGGCGACGATCTTCGTCTTGCTAATGGGGGTAGGGGCCTTCTACGCCGTCGAAGGGGTCCGCGACCCCTGGAGCCGGGTCGAGGAGCGGGAGGAGGAAGACCCGGCGATCCGGGCCGCCCAGCGGTTCGTCGCCTACCCCTACAGCCGGGCCAGGCACAAGCGGGCGACCTCGCCCCCTGCCTCCCAACGACCCGGGGCCCGGCGATGAGCGACCCGGCGGCCCCGAAAAGTCGCGTCCCCGCCTGGGCCCTCGTCGGCCTGGGGTTGGTCCTCGCGTTCGACCTCTGGTGGCGGTGCCACACCATCGGCCCGACCGTCCGCGGAGCCCTGGGCTTCGCCCCCTGGCCGGTGGTCATGGGCGAGGCCGAGCCACTCGACTGCGACGAGGCGGCTTACGGTTACATCGGCCGGAAGCTCCTCGGCGGCTCGGTGATGTATCGCGACGTCTCCGAGAACAAGCCCCCGCTCGGCTATTGGCTTTACGCCCTCGCCGAGGCGATCGGCGGGGCGAACGAGACGACCATCCGGCTGATGCCGATCCCCTGCGTCCTCGGTACGATCGCCCTGGTCTGGTGGCTCGGCCTGAGACTGAGGGGACCCGGCTCAGCCTGCCTGGCGGCCTTCCTTTATGCCTTGCTCTCGACCGACCCGTACCTCTACGGCAACGGGTCGAACATGGAGCATTTCATGAACCTGTTCGCCGTCGGCTCGCTGGCGGCGCTGGCCCGGTCGTTCGAGCGTCCGTCACGCCGCTGGCTGATTTTGGCCGGAGCGCTGGTCGGACTGGCGAGCCTGGTCAAGCAGGTCGCCGCGATCGAGGGGTTGGTCTTCGCGATGGCCTTGGTGCTGGTCGACCGGGTCGAGGCGGCGGATCGGACCTTCGCGGGCCGGGCCGTGGCGAAGCTCGGCGACCTCCTGGCGCTGGCGGGAGGCTTCGCGACGGCCTGGTCCCTCGCCGTGGGCGTGCTCTGGCTCCAGGGGGCGGGCCCTTCGGCGTTCGAGGACATCGTCACCTATGGGTCGGCCCTGGCGACGATCAAGGTGACCGACCCGCACGCCCCCTCGAAGCTCGTCCGCTGGTTCGCGGGCAACGCCGACCCCGAGGGCGTCTTGCCGCCCCCCTTCGGCGAGACCCGATACCTCGTCTGGTGGGGGACCGGCTCCTGGCCGCTCTGGCTCGCGGCCGTCCCGGCGACGGCCCGGCTGCTCCTCGAACGGCGGTCGTCCCCGGCCCGCCGCCTGGTCGCCGCCTGGACCGTCGCGGCCTGGGTCGAGGTGGCCTTGCCCGGACTGTTCTGGGCCCACTACTATCTCTTGCCAACCCCCGGCGTGGCCCTGCTCTTGGCCGTCTCGCTGGGCGACGCCCTCGGCTCAACCCGGCCGATCCACCCCGGGCGGCTGGTGATCGCCTTCGCCTTGCTGGCGAGCGTCGGCTGGACGGGACGGCTTCAGGTCCGCGACTACTTGCTCGTCCCGCCCGAGGAGCTGACCAGCCGGTTCAAGGGGGGGAGGCAGTGGGTCGTCCTCCGGGCGATGGGCCGCGAGTTGGAGCGGCGGTCGACCGCCTTCGACCACCCGAGCCTCTACGTCTGGGGCTGGCAGAGCCCCTTATTCTTCTATTCCGGCCTCGACGGCCCGACCCGCCACTTCTTCGCCGACCCGCTGCTCGAAGACTACGCGATGGGGTTCCACCGCGACGACCCGAGGGTCCGCCCCCGGGCCGACCGGATCGTGAGCGACCTGGAGGCGCACCCGCCCTCGATGGCGCTGGTGGCCTACCCGCCGTTCCCGGAGCTTCGCCGGGCCCTGGAAGCCCGGATGATTCGGACCCGGGTCGAAGCCCTCGGCGAGTCCCTACCGCTCTGGGTCGACCGAGCGGGTTACGCCCGGTTCGAGGCGACCAGGGCCCCCGGGCCTTCGGCGACGGCGAGGTAGCGGTCGCGGAGCCGCCCCATGATTGCCGGCCAGGTCTGGGTCAGGGCATACGACCGGGCCGATCCGGCCAGCTCGCGACGGGTCGCCGGGTCGTCGACCAGCCCGATCAGGGCCGTCGCCAGCACCGATGGGTCTTCCTCGGGCTCGACGAGGAGGCCGGTCTCGCCGGGCCGGACGATCTCGCCGACGCCCCCCGCGCGGATCGCCACGACCGGGAGGCCGGAGGCGAGGGCTTCCAGCACGACGTTGCCGAACGTCTCGGTCAGGCTGGCGAAGGCGAAAAGGTCGCAGGCCGCGTAATGGTCGGCCAGGTCGTCCCCGCCTTGATAGCCGACGAACCGGGCGTTCGGCCCCATCTCGGCCTCCAGGCCGGCCCGAGCCGGGCCGTCGCCGACGAAGAGGAACTTGACCCCCGGCCGGGCCACGCCGACCTCCCGGAGGGCCCTGGCCAGGTGCTCGACGTTCTTCTCCGCCGCGATCCGGCTGACGTGGCCGATCACGAGGTCGTCGGTCGAGAAGCCGAGCGCCTCGCGGACCCTCTGACGGCCGGGGCGGTCGGCCCGGAAGAGGGCGCCGTCGACGCCCCTCGGCCAGAGGACCAGGCGCTCGAACCCCCGGGCTTCGAGGTCGGCGATGGTCGCCCTCGAAGGGACGTAGGTCTCCCTCGTCCGGTTGTGGAACCAGCGGAGGTAGCGCCAGGCGACCCCCTTGGCCCAGGGGGCCCGGTAGTGGTCGCAATACTGGTCGAAGTTGGTGTGGAAGCTGGAGACGACCGGGACCCCCCGGCGCTGGAGGTGGAGCAGGGCGTCGAGGCCGAGCGTGGCCTCGGTGGCGACGTGGACGAGGTCGGGCCCGAACGCCTCGATCGCCCGGTGCGCCCGGCCGAATGGGGGCAAAGGGACGCGGACCTCGCGGTAGAAGGGCAGGGGCCAGGCCCCGACGAGGTGGTCCTCGGCGCGGTGGGGGGGCTTGCCGTAGTCGGGATGGACGACCTGGACCGAGTCGCCCGCCCGCTCCAGATGGTCGACGAGCTGGCCGAGGGTCCGCGAGACCCCGTTGACCTGCGGGGCGAACGTCTCGGTCACCAGGGTCAATCGCATCGGGCGTCCCCTCCGACCTCGGTCCTCGGCTCCGGCCCACGATCTTACCCGAGCGGACCTTGCCCGGTCGTGAGGATCGTGTCAAACTCGCGTGAAAGGCGGGAGTCCGTCGTTAGCATCGGCCGGAGGGAAATCCGTGGACGAATCAGGGCAGGTCATTGCCGATCCGATCCGGCAGAGAAACTCATCCGACGGTCCTTATCTCCCTCTGATCGGCGAGGACGAACTCGTCCAGAGGAACCAGGCCGCAATCCGGCTCCTTGACGCCTGGGAGGCGGACGAAGCCGGAGAGGAAGACCAGCGTCAAACCCTGGCCGTCCTGAGGGAAGCCCTCGGCGAGCGCCGGATCGCGGCGTCGCGGTGCCTCTTCCCGTGATTCCCCTGGTCGTCCTTGATGCCGGACCGCTGGGGATCGTGACGAATCCCCGGGAGTCCAAACTGGCTCGATCCTGCAAGGGGTGGCTCCGAGGCCTGCTCGCCCCGGGGACCCGGGTCGTCGTGCCCGAGATCGCCGACTACGAGGTTCGCCGCGAACTCCTCCGAGCAGGTCGCCTCAAGGGCGTGGCCAGGCTCGACGCTCTGGCCGACTCGATCGGCTACTTGCCGCTCGACTCGAACGTGATGCGACTCGCCGCCGAGATCTGGGCGGACGCCAGGCGTCGAGGCTGGCCGACTGCCGACGACAAGGCCCTCGATGCCGATGTGATCCTCGCGGCCCAGGCGAATCTGGCCGGGCGCGACGGGCGGCGGGTCGTCGTCGCCACGACCAATGCTGGTCATCTCTCCCGCTTCGTCGTCGACGCCAGGCCCTGGTCCGCGATCCACTGAACCGTCCCGCAGAGCCCGGAGTCACTTCGCTTGAAGACCAATCCCGTGAAGAAAGCGCTACGCGAGGGGAAGCCCCAGGTCGGTACCTGGCTCTCGCTCGGCAGCGTGGTGGCGGCCCGCTTCCTCGCCCGGTCGGGCCTGCCCTGGCTGACAGTTGACATGGAGCACACCCACACCGACATCAACACCGCCGCCCTGATGTTCGGGGCGATCGCCGACGCGGGCTGCGTCCCGCTGGCCCGCGTCGTGACCGGGCGGCACGACCTGATCAAGTCGGTGCTCGACTGCGGCGCGATGGGGATCGTCGCGCCGATGGTCATGAACCCCGACGAGGCCCGCGCGATCGTCGAGGCGACCCAGTACCCCCCCCGGGGGACCCGCTCCGTCGGAGGCGGCCTGCACGCCCTGAACTACGGGGCGACGGCCGAAGACTACTACAAGCGGGCCGACGACGAGATCCTCGTCGTCATCCAGACCGAGCACATCGCCGCCGTCGAGAGCGCCGACGAGACGTATGCCGTCCCCGGGATCGACGCCGTCTTCGTGGGGCCGAACGACCTGGCCGCCTCGCTCCGGGGGCCGGACGGGTCGCCCCCCTCGAAGCAGCTCCAGGAGTCGACCCTGACCCGGATCCGCGAGGCCGCCGCCCGGCAGAAGATCGCCAGCGGCCTGCACGTCTTCTCGATCGAGGACGCCCGGCGTCGGCTCGAAGAAGGCTGGCAATTCGTCGCCGTCAACAGCGAGCTGAAGTTCATGACGCAGGGCGCGGGCGAGGTTGCCAGGGCGTTCACGCCCGGCGGCAGCCCCGCCGACGTGGCGAAGTACTGAGCCGTGGCCGTCGTCCTGATCGGCACCCTGGACACCAAGGGCCGCGAGCTGGCCTTCGCCCGCGACCTGATCCGGGCGCAGGGCCTGGAGACGCTGGTCGTCGACGCCGGCTCGCTGGGCCCGCCGACGATCGAGCCCGACGTCTCTCGGGCCGATCTCTTCCGGCTCGCCGGGCTCGAACCGCCGGCCCAGGGTGACCGGGGCGAGGCCGTCGCCGCCTCGGCCGAGGCGGTCGCGCGGGTCGTCGCGGCCTGGCACGCCTCGGGGCGGGTCGAGGGCGTCTTCGCCCTCGGCGGATCGGCGGGGACGGTCATCGGCACGTCGGCGATGCGGGGCTTGCCCTTCGGGATCCCCAAGGTGATGGTCAGCACCCTGGCCAGCGGGCAGGTCGGGCCTTTCGTGCGAGGGTCGGACATCGCCATGTTTCACCCGGTCGCCGACCTCGCCGGGCTCAACCGCCTGACGAGGACCGCCCTGGGCCACGCCGCCCACGCCCTCGCCGGGATGGTCAACGCCCCGAGGCCGACGGGCCCGGCGGGGAAGCCCCGCCCTGTCATCGCCGCGACGATGTTCGGCGTGACTACCCCCTGCATCGAACGGGCCCGTGAGGTCCTCGAAGCCCGGGGTTTCGAGGTCCTGGTCTTCCACGCCACCGGTTCCGGCGGGCGATCGATGGAAGGCCTGATCCGCGACGGCCAGGTCGACGCCGTCCTCGACCTGACCACGACCGAGCTGGCCGACGAGCTGGTCGGCGGGATCCTCTCGGCCGGGCCCGACCGCCTCACGGCGGCGAGCCGCCGGGGGGTCCCGCAGGTCGTCAGCGTCGGGGCCCTGGACATGGTCAACTTCGGGCCTAGGGAGACGGTCCCCGACCGCTTCGCCGGTCGGCTGTTCCACCAGCACAACGACTCGGTCACCCTGATGCGGACGACCGCCGAGGAGAACGACCGGATCGGGCGGCGGATCGGGGTGGCGCTCGCGACGTCGACCGCCGACGTGGTCGTGATGCTCCCGCTTGGCGGGGTCTCCGCCCTCGACGCCCCGGGGATGCCGTTCCACGACCCCGAGGCCGACGCCGCCCTCTTCGCCGCGATTCACGAGGCGCTCGACGACGTACCGAACGTCACGGTCGTCGACCGGCCTTACCACATCAACGACCCGACCTTCGCCCTCCAGGCCGCCCTGGCCCTGCAACTCCTGCTGCCCCACGACCCCGAGACGACCGGACCATCATGAACACGAAGACCCGCGCCCAGATTCTCGAAGGGTTCCGCGAGAAGGTCGCCCGGGGCCGGCCGATCATCGGCGGCGGGGCCGGGACCGGCCTGAGCGCCAAGTGCGCGGAGATCGGCGGGATCGACCTGATCATCATCTACAACTCGGGGCGCTACCGGATGGCGGGGCGGGGGAGCCTGGCCGGCCTGATGCCCTACGGCGACGCCAACGCGATCGTGATGGAGATGGCCCGCGAAGTCTTGCCGGTGGTCGAGCGCACCCCCGTCCTGGCCGGGGTCTGCGCGACGGACCCGTTCCGCATCATGTCCCAGTTCCTCAAGCAGGTCCGCGAGGCCGGGTTCGCCGGGGTCCAGAATTTCCCGACCGTCGGTCTGGTCGACGGCGTCTTCCGCCAGGGCCTGGAAGAGACCGGGATGGGCTATGGCGTCGAGGTCGACATGATCGCGCAGGCGCGTGGCATGGATTTGCTCACCTGCCCCTACGTCCACAACCCCGAGGAAGCTCGGGCGATGGCCGAGGCCGGGGCCGACATCCTGGTGCCGCACGTCGGCCTCACGACCAAGGGGATGATCGGCTCGAAGTCGGCCATCGGCCTGGAGGAAGCCGCCGCGAGGGTCCAGGCGATGGCCGACGCCGCCTTCGCCGTCCGACCCGACGTCTTGGTCCTTTGTCACGGCGGGCCGATCGCCGAGCCTTCCGACGTGGCGGAGATCTTCAAGGCGACCCGAGGGATCGCCGGCTTCTTCGGGGCCAGCAGCGTCGAGCGGCTGCCGACCGAGCCGGCGATCGTCGCCCAGGTCCGGGCCTTCGGCGAGCTGAAGCCGCCGGTCGGCCGGGGCTGAGCCGGGGCCTTCAGCGGCGCTGCCCGGCCTCGTCGTCGAACTCGTCCCACCATTCGACGTCCTCGCGATCGGGCTCGTCGTCCCCCCGGGGTTCGAGCCCGGTCGGGCCGTCGAGATCGAACGTGACCGTCACCCGGGCCCGCCCCTCGGGGAAGTAGGTGGGGAGCTGGAGGCAGACATAGCGGTCGGTCGCCACGTGGATCTCGGTCTGATAGCGCATGGTCGAGCGGCCTCGGGGAGCGTTGGCGTGCCATTCAGTCCTCGTCGGGCCCGGACGACCCGCCCCGGCCTCGCACGAGCGTCCGGGTGATCCCCTCCTGCACGGTCTGGTCGTCCTGGTTGACGAGCTGTTTCCGCCAGGTGATCAGGGCCCGGCGGCCTCGCCCCTTGGGCTGGACCGACTCGACCCGGGTGAGTACCCGGACGGTGTCGCCGAAGGCGATCGGGCGGAGGAACTTCCATTCCTCGATCGCGAGGAAGGCCAGGGTGTCGACCCTCGGCGCGTGCGACGCCAGGCCGCTAGCGATCGAGAGCCCGAGCAAGCCGTGGGCGACGGGCCGGCCGAAGGCGTTCCTGGCCGCCGCGTGGTGGTCAACATGAATCGAGTTATAGTCGCCGGAAAGCCCCGCGAAGCCGACGACGTCCGACTCGGTGATCGTCCGGGCGGGGCTTTCCCACTCGTCGCCGGGGGCGAGGTCCTCGTAGCTCAGGGTCGCGATGGGATGCTTGGCCACCAATCACCGCCCTCGGGGCGCGAAACCACCCCGGTCGATCTTGAGAAGAAAGTCAGTATCGAGAACAATATGGGAATGAATTGTGCTAGTTGTTGCTCGGGCCGTCAAGCTGGGGTCGTCGTGTCGACGAATTCTCGAGAGTCCCTCCCGGGCTCGCGCCGTTTCGATGGGGAAATCGGCCCCTGAACGGGCCCCAGGCCTCGACCCTCCGTGGAGAGCGTTCGCATGACTCGGCCCTTCAAGATCCTCGTCGCCGACGACGAAAAGCCGGTGGCCGCCGGACTCCAGGGGCAGCTCGACGCGATGGGCTACGACGTCGTGGCGGTGGTCCACGACGGGCACCACGCCATCGACGTCTGCCGCCGGACGCTGCCCGACCTCGTGCTGATGGACATCGAAATGCCCGGCCTCGACGGGCTCTCCGCGGCCCGCCAGATCGCCCGAGACCCCGGCACCCCGGTCATCATCCTGACCGCCCATGGCCACCCCAACCTGATCGAGCAGGCCGTCGAAGGCGGCGTGGTCCACTACCTGCTCAAGCCCGTCACCAGCCCCAGCCTGCACGCGGCGATCCAGGTCGCCGTGGCCCGTTCGCGCGAGACGAAGACCCTCCGCGAGAACGTGAATGCCCTGGAGTTGACCCTCCGCGAACGCAAGGTGATCGAGCGGGCCAAGGGAATCCTGATGACCCGCCGCCACATGTCCGAGCCCGAGGCCTTCCGCTTCCTCCAGCGGCAGAGCCAGGACCGTCGGATGCCGATGGCCAAGCTGGCCGAGTCGATCGTCCAGGCCGACGAGCTCCTCGAACCCCCCGCCGCCCCCTGAACCGGCCTCGAGTCGGTGGCCGATGCCATCGAGAATTCTCGATGGAACCGCCTTGTCGACCCTTGACGCCGCGGGATCGTGGGGTTTATGGTCAACAGGTCCCATCGGGGGCATTCCCGGATTGAACTCCCGCTGCCGGATGGGATCGAGGACGACCCGGAACGGACGACGTCCCGAGCGGCGATGACCGCCGCCGTGATGACGAAGCCGGAAGGCCTCCCCGGTCCCGACAACAAGACGAGCGGCGTTGATGATCAACGGATGGTCAGGCAACCGCGACGATCTACGGGGGAGAGACGCATGACCACGCATGAAGCCGGGTTGGACACGAGGCGGCTGGATCTCCCCCGAGGCGAGACCGAGCTGGCCGAGCGCATCGAAGGTCAGATCGTTCGGAGGGCCAGCGGCCGGATCCGCGACCTCCAGGTTGTGTGCGTTGATGGGATGATCATCCTGATGGGACGATCGCGGACTTATCATGCCAAGCAGCTGGCGCAGGAGGCCGTGCTCGACCTGAACGAAGGCTATGGAGCCCTGGCCAATCAGATCGTCGTCTCTTGAGCCGACCTCTGGCCGACGACTTGGCCGCGACCAACGCGGGGAAACCCACCGACCTCGAACCGATCTTGACCCTTCTGGTCGGAGAAATCTGCCGCCCCCTCGATGCGCTCAAGGGAGGGGTCGGCCGCCTCGTGGATGACCCGGACCGTTCGCTGACCGAGGCCGAACGGGGTCAGGCCCGGACCATCTTCGGGCTCTGCGACGACCTCGACCGCCTGACGCGCGAATGCGTCGAGGTGCCCGGATGATTTCGGGCCCGCCGGGCGCATCTTCGCCATGGCGGCGGTCGCTTCCTCGGGATCCGAAGCTCGAGTATTCGGATCCGAACGGAGGACCGATCCACGAGGTGCCCCACCGAAGAAGGCACCAGGCGGGCATTCGTCAGAAGAAGTCGATCGGTTCGACGCAGAGCCGGACCACGGTCCCCTCGCCAGGTTGACTGCGCAGGGAGAGGGTGCCTCGGTGCCGCCGCCAGATCCCGTTGGCGACGCTCAGGCCGACGCCGAGGTGGCTTGGTTTCGTGCTGAAGAACGGCTCGACGGCCTGTTCGAGGGTCTCGGGGGTCATCCCCTGGCCGGAATCCCGGATCTCCAGCATCACCCAGCCGCGGTGGTCGACCGAGGTGGTCAGGGCGATCTGTCCCGGGGTGCCGGGAGGGATCGCTTCCCTCGCGTTGGTCGTCAGCAACTCGAGCATGGCCCGGAGTTGGTGGGGACGCCCCTTGATCGGCGGGACGGATTCGAGTCGCGTCGACCATTCCAGGCCAGGCGTCGCCTCGGCGTCCCTGTTGTCGATGAAGTCACGGACGACCCGGTCGAGGTGGACGGAGTCGTCGCCGATGTTGGTGATCGGGCGGGTGTAGTCGATCAGGCGGCGGGCGACGGTCGAGGCTTCCATCGCCGTGTCGATGACCATGTTGGCGATGGCGGCCGGATCGATCGGGGGGGCGTGGGGGCCCATCTTGATGCGGAGCAACTCGGCGTTGCTCACGATCGCGCTGAATGCGTTGATGACGTGATGGCCGACCGCCGAGCCCAGTTGGCCCAAATCATTCAACGCCCTGGCGGAGGTCTCCGGGTCGAGCTCAGGCATGGCTACCCTTCGTCTCGTCGCGTGGATTTGCGAAAAAGGGCAGTAAGGCCCGGGATATACCGGCACGTCTCGTTCCACATCAGTGGATAATCCTGGCCTCGATCCAGTCGGCGAGATCCTGGACGTCGCCCCGCTCGCCGAACTCGGTGATCAGGACGATCCGCTTGCCTCCCGTGACGTCGACGTCGATGGATCGGGCGGGCTCCCCGGCGGCCATCGGCGGCGACTCGTAGCGAACGGCCCGGTCGACCTGGACCCGGAAGACGACGTTCCCAAGTGGCCCGGCCCGATCGTCGAGGGCGACCCTGGCCTGGAACCGTTTCGCGCCCGGTTCGAGCTTGTAAACGAGGTAGGTCCGGCTCTGGGTCCCCAGGCCCCGATCGTAGGCGACACCACCCACCCGGAGTACCTCGCCGGAGACCGCCGCGTTTCGCCGATACATCCGAGGAGCGCCGAGGTAGGGCTCGTAGATCGTGCCGACCGGCTCCCGATCGGCGAGATAGGACGCCGGGCCATTGAGGGCATGGACCAGGGCCAGCTCGCCGATCGGCAGGCGGACCTCGGCTTCGAAGCGGGTGGTGGCGACGACCTGCCCGCGATCCAGCCGGACCTTGGTGGCACCCAGCCTCGACCCGTCGAGCAGGGTCAGCTCGAAGAAGGGCCCCTCGGGCCTCCGATAGGTCACCTGGGCCTGGGCGAAGCCCAGCGCGAGGACCGAAGGCCGGGCCAGCTCGACCTTGCCGGTGGGGGGCTGGAAAGTCAGCTTCTTCTCGTCGAGGCCGGAGAAGAGGCCGGAGAGCTTGTCGCCGTTGGCGAGCCAGGCCAGCTCCGAATCGCGGGGCTCGGCGCGGACCCGGGCGACCAGTGCATCGACCGCCGAAGGGTCGGGCGAGGGGTCGGCGAAGACCAGGCCGAGGATGCCGTCGAGGGGGACCGCCACCTCGTCCAGGGCGAAGGAGTGGACCGCGAGGGCGAACTCGCCCGCCTTGCCGATCTTGCAGCGGGCCAGGCGGTCGCCGTCGGGGAAGAGGACCAGGTCGCCCCCCTCGGCGTTGCCCGGCGGCGAGGCCCCCTCGCGCGCGAGCTTGACGAGCCGGTCGGCCGCGATCGTCCGCTCCTGGCCTTGCTCCGAGACCAGGGTCACGCCTTCGCGCTCGCCGAGCTTGCGGACCTGTCCCGAGGCGGTCGAGCCGTCGACCAGGGTGGCCGTGAAGACGGGATCGGAGGGGGTCGCCACCCCGGGCGACCGGGGGGCGTCGTCCCTCGCGAGGAGGGTGGGCGTCTGCCCGAGGGCCAGGGTCAGCGCGAAAGCGAGGGCGAGTTGGCGGGTACCGGGCATCGGCTCGTGGCCCTTCGCGTTCAGCGTTGGAAGATCGGCAGGTAGTTGTTCGGCATCTGGAGGATAATCAGGGCCATCGACGTGCCATATTCGGGGCAAATCGGGTCGGGCCAGAAGCCGCCGGACTGCTGGCGATGCACCAGCTCGTCGCGGATCGCCGGGTACCAGGTGTTCCAGTCCTCCCCGCCTCGGATCCACATCGCCTGGGCGGCGTAGTAGTGGCCGTAATAGTAATGGCTGAACCGCTGGCCGAACTTGATCTCGGGCATGAACCCCTTGAGGTAGTCGACCCCCTTCTTGACCTCGTCGGCGTCGTAGACCGAGGCGCTGTAGAGGGCGACGATTCCGGCGGCGGAACGGGGGAAGGCGCTGGCGCCGCCCTGGATCATGTAGCGGAAGCCGCCGTCGGGGTTCTGGCTCTGCTTGACGTAGCGGATGCAGGCCTCGACGGTTTCCTTGGGGACGTAAATCCCGGCGTTCCGGGCGGCCCGCAGCGCGTTGATCTGGCAGATCGTGACCGAGAGGTCGGCATCCCTGGGGACCGGCTGGTAGCGCCAGCCGCCCTCGGGGTTCTGGGTGTCGACGATCAGGCGGACGGCATTGGTAAGCTTCTCGCGGATCTCGGGCTTCTTGGTCATCCCGTAGGCCTCGGCCAGGAAGAGGGTGCCGAAGCCGTGCGAGTACATCGGCCCGTGCGTCCCGGCGTTGGGGACGGCGATGAAGCCGGCGTTGCTCGTGTTGTCCAGGACGTACTGGAGGGCCTTGTCGACCTGCGGGCCGAAAGGTCCCCGGCCGGGGCTGGAGCCGTTGGCCATGAAGGCCAGGCCGGCCAGGCTGGTGACGGCGATATTCCCCTTGTAGGCACCCGAGCCGTAAGACCCGTCGGGGTTCTGCTGCTTGCCGAGCCAGGCGAGGCCGGTCTCGATCGATCGGTCGGTTTCCGGCGTGACCTGCTCGGCCGCTCCTTCGGGGACGTCGCCCTTGCGGGGCTCGGAGAAGCCGCCGGTCTCCTTCGGTTGTTTACCGGCGGCGGGCTTCTCGGGGGCGGGAGCCGTCGGCTTGTCCTGGGCCGAGGCGTCCGGGCCGACGAACGAGGCCAGGGCGGACAGGACCATCAGCGATTGCGGGATTCGCATCGGAGTTAGTCCTCTCGATTGGCGTTCTTGTTGCCGAGCGAGAGGTAATAGAGCCGGATCAGGTCTTCCTTGCTGGGGAGGGCCCGCTCGTTGAGGACGTTGCCCATCTCCTCGCGAAGCTGATTGGGGAGCTGGCCCCAGATCGACCTGGCGAGGTCGGAGGGGAGGGCATTTTTCTTGGGGTCGACGGGTTTGGTCGGTTGGGCTCCGTCGGCCATCGCGCCGGGCTGCTGGCCGGGCTGGCCGGGCTTCTGGGGCTGGCCGGGCTTCTTGCCGTCGCGGATCATCTTCATGGCCATCGACTGGCTCGGGGCGTTCTTGATCTGCTCGATGAGGGTGTCGAGATTCTTGACGATCTCGGCCTGCTTCTGCCGGGTCGCCTCGCCGGTGTCGGGCTGGCCGAGGCGTTCCTCGACGTCGCGCATCTCCTTGATGACCTGGCCGAGCGGCCCGGTCTCTTCCTCGGGCTTGCGGTCCCGCTGATTCTTGGGCTTCGGTTTCTTGCCGGTGATCCGTTCGAGCTCCCGGTCGAGGTCCTTCTCGCCCCCCTTGAGGTTGTCGGGTTTGGGCTGGGCGCCGTCGGGGGGCGGGGGCATCGCGGGGCCGGGCTGGCCGGGCTTCTTGTCGTCGGGGCTTGGTGCGTCGTTGGCCTGGCCGAGGCCTTCGAGGAGCTTGTCGAGCGCCTCGTCCTTGGGGGCGACCTCGCCGGGCTTCTTGTCGCCGGGCTTGCCCTGGGCGGGGTCGGCCTTGGCCTTCTCGTCGAGCTTCTCCAGGAGCTTGTCGAGGGCCTCGCCCTTGGGCGGGGCCTCGGCGGGCTTCTTGTCCTTGGCGTCGCCCTTGCCTTTCTCGTCGGGCTTG
>JAABUK010004379.1_pt1 | contig 23006 bp, 33 predicted proteins | sample 5559141 | NCBI WGS metagenome assembly JAABUK01 (sample SAMN10711869, study PRJNA513367) | rock metagenome | isolation source: Antarctica rocks | place: Antarctica: Victoria Land, Pudding Butte nord | collected 2016-01-03
GACATTGGATTAGTGAAACGCTTTTCATTACGGACCAGGATCTATATGCCCTTTTCTAATCCTAGTATGCTGCAATGACTGGGCTGGCCTCTTGCTGCACCCCAGAAAGAATTGAAGCCTTGCGGCGAGTACATGAAATGAATGCTGAATTTGTTTTGACCATTGAGCAAGGTGTTTGCATACAGCCGGCCGCATGAGAATGTGAGTATTGAGTGCTAGCCATAATAATCTTGAACATGCTTCTATAACCGAGCAGAATGGAAGGAACCCAATGCTGACCATAGTATTGGAGACCGAGCGACGGGTTGGTAGCTCTGATTAGGATGTTGGCGGTTGGCGAATGAGGGCGCAACTGAAGAATTCAACATGTGCAAACTTAGGAGCCGACGCGGACCTTGTACATTTTCGACATGACATGAGAATGGTTTAGTTCAGTCCAGTAGGATGGTATTGTCAGTGTCTTCGTTGCTGAGAGGTGCAGAAAGAAAAGCCGACGAGAGTGCTCTGGGCGTTACTGTGGGGAGAATGCTAATGCTTCGAGTGATGCGAGCACTATGAGCGGCTGATGCGCTGGCTGAACGACGTGCCACGGAGTGGGTAACTGATGCCGAGGCATGGCCGGAAGCAATGCCAGTAGTTGGGAGGCCTCGCTTTCGCACGCCCTGATGACGGATGAGGGGTGGAAGGGCATCAAAGGTTTCAGCATTGGAGCCTCTGCAAGCCGATAGAGTGTGGTGTAGGGCAGAGCCGAACTGGGTTGTGGGGCACTGGGAGTAAAGGCATTGGAGAACCACCTTTGAAAATGGTCAGTCATGGGCCCGAAGTTGTGTAAGAAGTTCCTGATAAACAGCTTGCCTACATTCTGGAAATGAGCATCATCGCATAAACATAGAGTCTCATTGAGCTTGGTGCAGGAGCTGACGTATTTCGAGTTGTCCCAACACTTTGGCATACAGGCTTTCGTGCAAGTCAGTTACCAATGGTCTGACAGCACTGAGTGATCGTTGAATATACCTGGCGACTCGACGTGGTCGAGGCTGAGGACGCATTGCACAAACCCAAGACTGAGAAGCACGGCTTGCAGCTTCATCTTCGTGTGTGCGGCGCGAGTCGTCGGTGCGTGAAGGATGATTGGTGTAGGGTGATGCGAGAAAGTAAATCGAGAGGTAAAGACAGACTAAGAGAATTGATTTTGGATCTTTTAGCTTGATGCAGAAAGAGTCTTAGTTCTACGAAGCCAAAAAATGTGGGCGGTGGACGTCCGTTCAGGTATGGCTGTAGTAGGAAATTAGTGAGGAAAAGTGTCAGATATCCGGTTCTTGCAGGCAGGATGTGGCATTGCGGAAATGTTGACTTCAAATGGAAGGCGGGACCCGCATCCGACAACCGTGTTATGAATTCACACCCTACGACTCCTGCTTTGATGAGAGAGCGGCTTGCTCAGACCGGCAAGATCTAAGCAGATTTGCATGTAAGCAATTACCTTACTGCTCATTTTCATACTTATTTTGCCTTCCTCCTACAGAATACGAGCCATGTGTTTGCTGTATGACTTGTCAATATACTATGAGTTGGATATCTCCACTGGCACTACCATAACGATCTTTGAAATCGGATCGATTTAGCAGATGCATCAGGGCCTGCTGCGTCTCTCGCATGTCAAATATGCCCCTTTTCTTCTGGTCAATATGGGAAGCGTCAACGATCACACGTTCTAGTTTTGAAGCAGAGAGAGCACCTGGATGATTTAGCATTGAATTCACTTCCTGGCCACCGATCCTCGCCAATGAAACGATGGAACACCTACCCGCATCAAGGAGGTCAATGACTCTCGAGGGAGTTCCCACTCCGATGCCCATTCTACTTCTGTCAGTATCACAATCATGCCAAAGCTTGGGGTTGAAGAAGACTTACCTAGTTTTCTTGACGTATTCTATAGCATCCGGTAGCTTGATATGCTTTGCGAAGAGCTTAGCGACTGTAGCATCCTTTGTCTGGAAGGTACGCATAGCTCTAAACTTCTTCAGTCACGATTACTGTGCTCTAGATGAGCATGCTTAATGCCAGCATTGGGCTTACCTGGTAATGTCCGCCGCTCGCAGACCTGCTGATGTGACCACCAAAGTATGCGGAGCACCCCTCAACTTGGACGCCATGGACAACGTCTTGTTCGTTCCTGCCCTCGAGCTATGACGGTCAAGGAAAAAGGGCAAATTTGGTAGATTCCGTTGCTCATTCCATCCACTAGCATCATGGAAGGCCTTTTCTAAGCGAGTTTAGTATTGATTGTGGGCTATAGCAAATGTGGCCCGACATTGCCATGCGGCGATTACCTGGGATATGAAGGTCTTCAAGCTCGACAAGACTGAGATTAGGGAAGAAGCGCTTAGTCCTTCGAGCAACGTAATCCGCCAGCAACCGACTGTCCAGCTTCCCAATAGCTAGATTGACACCAATTTCCAGATCCAGATTCTCATTGTCGTCTTGCTTGGCCTTTTTAGCTTTCTTACGCTTAGCTGGCTTCGCGACAGTACTCTCTTGACCATCATGATTGTCTCGCTTGCGCTTTATGATTCGAGATGGAGATGAAGAAGTAGAGAAGTTAGCAGCGGGGGAACGCGTGCTCACTGGGGGAGGGCTTGGAGAAGGCTTAGATGAACTCGACATGGTCTATGCAAGATTGATGAAATCGTGAGACTAATACCAACATATATCTGAGTATTTGAGAGATTGACGGATGCTCGGATTTTGCTACTGTACAACATAGCGAGTACCAATCAAAATTCTTCTGATAGACCCTTATCAGATCTTGGCAGCCTTAGCCGAAGATAGAATACCTTAGATCATCGGATGTCGGCCCGCATCACATCTCTGCCCCTCGTACATGTCATTGTTTACGATCATTCCCAATCGAGGGTCCGCGCCTCTACCCTTGGAAGGAGGCGCTCGAAGCATGTCGGTGTCACCTTCAAAAGCAACACGATTAGAAAGGAATTCCAGACTAGATTATGGCACGGAGGATGAGCTCTCAGCACCTCTCAAGCTATCGCGGACCACGCCCCGTAGTTCCCTAGCTGGCGGACCAAACGCAGCAGCTTCGAAGGTGACACCGTATGCAGACGTGAGTTAGAGCAATCGCTTGATGCCCGATCACCCGCTTAAGAATTCTCCTTGCAGTTGAGACAAATAGCTGCAATCGTACGAAAACCCTCGACACCACGGCGACATGCCTCCAGCGTTGGAGCACCACTTTCCCCCAGACTTGTCGCCACCAATACTCCCAATACCTCACGCATCCGTCGGCCTCTCGCAGAAAGAAGTAATCCCCCGACCCCGTACGCAATCAGAGCATTTCAGCAACGACGAGCAACACCAAGTCGAGATAGGCGCAAAAGCGGGCTTCTGCAACGCGAAACACCTAGGGATGCATTAAGAAACCTCAGCAAAGGTTGTATCTCATTTAGTCTTATGTTGGAGTCTATGCTGATGCACAATGGCGCCAGTACTGGCTCCAATCAGTCAACCTCCCCGAGCCTCTCCTCCACTGCTGGCCCAGGAACGAAGCACGTGGAAGCAAACGGCAAATGAGGAGCTTGAAGATGAATTAGACTTACCACAGCCGCGTTTTTCGATAGCTATGGATGATGAGGCAGATGGTGATGATGATTCTGGTGAAGTTCCACCAAGGCTGTCGATGCCATTGGAAGATGGAGAACAGACAGGGAAATCGATAGAGATAGGGAGGTATGTAGCGAGTGAGAACCAGAATGGGAGAGTCTCGAGAGGGAGCTTTGGCAGTATGGGGCCAAGCGATCGTGTCAGCAATGTCAGCGAGTCGATTCTGGACGATATATCACGAGCTCTGCTGGACAACAGCATTGGGAAGCATCCGCTAGAAGCAGACGCAGACGGACTGGAGAATCTCAGATTACGACTAGATGTTGTGTAAGCATTAATCTCGGATCTTACCTATGGGGGATGTTAATTACCATAGCGACGACACGGTGGACCTGCAACGACCCATGTTTGAGCTTTCAAACAAACTTGACAACCATGCCAGTGGGGTGGCACAAAGTCGAAATCTTCTTGAGACTGATACGCATTCACCATTCGTTCTTGACATACCCCAATTCGACTTCGGGAATACTTCACCCAGGGACGCCTCTCAACGGAGCATGAGCCCGGAGGAGCAACAGCATGGCCATCACGAGACAGAGTTGCCAGACACACAGTATTCGAAAAGTCTCATCAAATCCAAGGCCAATGCAAATATCAAGCCTCGACATAGAAGGCTGAAGACTCTCAAAAGGTCGCGCCACGGAATTCCATACCCAAGCCTCCCCCCCAGAGTCAATAAGAAGATAGCAACTAGCTTTAACCATGAATTGGGCGACAAGCAACCAAGGATAAGGAGAGACGCTCTTGGAGCGATCATGGAGGCTGGAGACCTGTTCTTCCAACAGCTTGTTGGAGATTTATCGGCATTTGCCGACCATGCACGCCGGAAGAAAATTGACGAAAGCGATGTCATTGCTGTCATGAAACGGTAGGCCCTTGTAATGATATAGACGCCCGGCCAGTGCATAATTTCAACGCTGATGCTTGCAGTAGACAACGGCATTTGTCGGCCACTGCTACACCATTCTCCTTGGCGCAGAAACTTCTTCCAGCAGAAATGCTCCGCGACCTACATTTGCCAGTCCCCAAAGCGAGCCGGCAGCCAAAGAAATGAGGCTTCGCAGTTATTGACGAAGGTAAACAGGATGCCGATATATGATGATCAATATTTTACGATTCACCACCTTGAGACGATCAGTATGATTTCGTTTCTTAAGCCTCTTTTCAACATACTCTTTGTTCTGGCGAACTCTCCGTGCCACATCCGTTGGCGGCTTCTTTACGACCATCCAGAACATGATAGCGGTTGCTGCCGAGAGGGCGTACCTAATCGAATTCTGCTCAATTGCGTCTTTGACGTCTAGCGAAATGCCCTAGGGTTTGTGCTTACCAGGTGAATATATACTGTGTATGGTTGTTCCGAAGATTTACTTCAGCTGCTCTGCCTATTGGAATGCCAGCAGCTTCTCTGTCATATGCTTTCAGAAGATCAGGTACTAGCGGCACCATCAGCTCCATTATTTTGGGAAGAGGCTTGCAAAACGAACCCATGGTCTCCTCAATCCAGACTGGGTCGCTTCCTGTAAAATTTGCCATCTGCTCAACGTCTGGGAAGTAAAATTGGCCCAACTCCGGATGATTATCGGGGGTGAAATAGTTTTTTTTCCATGGCTCCCGAAGTAGACCTTCAACAGTAACCAGCCCACAAGGTAAACTCTTTTTCCTATCATCCTGCCTCTTAAATTTCTTAGGTATCCAGCCTCTGTTTACCAATATCGTAGATCTGCCACCTTCTCGTTGTAAGGGTGTGACTACTAGATAACCATCCTTCCCGTCTCGAATTCGAGGACCGATCAGCATTTCTTGACCATGCTGCAGGATCCCTGTAGTGAATACTCGTCTGTAGTCAAAGTCCTTGATGGCAGCGGGATCAATCTGTGGCGGCAATGGCAGAGGGGCTTTGAGTATCCGATCTTCGAATTTGGCTATCGATTCTGTCTTCCATCGGAGTCTGAAGACCTGCCAGGTTCCCAGGCCGAAAGCGATCGTCGGAATCAAAACTGTACGCTGTCAGATGGTGTAGAAGTAATTGGATCGAGATGGGAATACTCAGTACAATGAGACCTTTGCCGTGCCGCTGACCAATCTTTACCAGTACTGGGGGATTGTCTACAATGGACTGGAAGTTTGGATCATCTGCAGGCGTATGTGCATATCTTCTCTGACGAATCGGTAATCGTCCGCCGCACTGGGAACATGGCCGAGCTCTCAGACTGGGTCGGAAGGTCGCCGGTCTCCTGGAAGTCAAGAAGCGTAGAGAAGGCAATGAGAATTTCATATTTCAGCCAAACGTGGTGCACAAGTGGACATGTATTTCATCTCTACGTAATGCTCGAGGCGGGTCGAAAGCTTTCACATCCGCCACCTGGCACAGCGGGGAATTGTGTATCACTTTGAGAGCTCCGACTAAGAGTTACTTTCTCAACCATGTTTTACGACGGAGATCTACAGTCAGGAATCGCTCTGGCGGTAAAAGACTCTAAGTCTGTTGCTTGCTTCGTCAAAGGTTTTCCCATCTTACAATCGCCTTCTGCGCACGCACTGACTGACTGTATATTGTGTAGGGGACGACGCATTGAGTTCACTATGGGAGAACGAGTACTTACAGGACGATCAAATCAAACTTGCTCTCAGTTCAAGAGCAGTGGTTTTCCGTATCCTCGCAGGATCTCAAGAAGCTGGGTTCATGGCAGCATACTATCCGTTACCAGTCGTTCCGGCATTTATCGTCATACAGTAGGTTTACGGGGGTCTGCTGTTGGCATATCGCGATCAGAAAATACCACGGTATCTGACAGGTCAACAGTAGCGGTCAACTTGCGCTCGATATGCGGTCCGGAGAGGCAAAAGACTCTTTCAAGGCAGCAGTATTGAATACTTTAGCCAGGACTTCCTCGAACACTGTTCCTCCGTCAACATCAACACCGATACGTACTTCCAACACCGGGGTCCCGGCCTCACAAACATCTCTGCCTGAGTCTCGGACCCAACCTTCAACGCCACTTGATCCTTCAAACGCTTCAGTCACCTCAGATCAGCCTACCATGACTTCACAAAATAATACACCTGAGATTGCTGCAGGTGCAGCCACAATTCATGCGAACGAGTCTACCGCACCACAATCAGCGTCCAGTAACCAATCTTCTCAAACGATACAAAATCTACTTGCAGACCGAAGGTAAGTATCTCGGTTGTTCAGTTCAGCCCCAATCTAGAGATCATCTCAGGTCTTGATTGATGCTTTGGGAGCCTTCTGATCCTGAGACATGCCTCGGAAGTCTTATATCTCACCCAAAGAGAACTGCTAATTGTGCAATCATTGCAGGTGGAGACTGGAGAACGACAAAAAGGCGAAGGAGGGAGCCGAGAAAGCGGAGCGAAAAGCAAAGGCAGATGCTCGCAAAGAGTCGATGACCGCAAATCCAGACTCAGCAAAAGCCAAGCAGGCCACCTATGCACATCAGCAGCGTAAAAGACAGCAGGATGCCAAGCTGGAGCGTGACAGGATTCTTAGGCAGATCGAGCATGACAAGGCGGAGCGAAAGGAGAAAGAAGTCCAGAGGAAAGCTTCCGCAAAGGCACAAGCTGAAGGGAATGATGGTGCTGGTGGGCTTGTGGACCAGCAGCTTTCAAGCGAGATGAATCGTGGACCAAGATCATTAGGCGCCAAAGATTGTGCGATACAAGTCCGATTATTTGATGGAGGTATAATTCGGACCAAATTCGAGTTGGATAAGACTTTGCGAACAGACGTTCGTGCCTGGGTCGATGAAGAGAGGTTTGATGGCGATGTTCCTTACACTTTCAAGCAGATTCTCGCTCCGTTGCCAAACCGCACATTCTCGATCTCGGAGGAAGAAGAAAGTTTACAATCGCTTGGGTTTGCGCCTAGTGCTACCCTTGTCATAGTCCCCGTCCAAGGCTACACTACTGCATATGGTGGCAATCAAGGCATCCTGTCCAGAGGGGCCGCTGCTGGATACAACGTTGTCTCGGCAGGGGCTGGCCTTGTCACCGGCGCTCTCGGAACGGTCCTTGGTCGTGGTCAGGCTACGGTCCAAGGGCAAGAGCCTGTTAATCGAGAGAGTACGACGCAACCAGCAGCACCTCGCTCCGAGAACATTGGGCCGGCCTCAGGTATCAACATCCGCACCCTGCGTGATCAACGAGGGATCCAGGAGGACCATCAATTTTATAATGGCAATCAGGTGAGTCTTTGGCCAATGTAGCATTTGTTGATACAAAGGCTAAGTTGTGTAGTTGAACTTCGAACCTCGAAGAGACTCGGACGACCAAGATGGTTGATTTGCCGAATGGTTTGGAAATTTGATTCAGCAAGGCGTAGTTCAGTCATGGTGCATTTATGAATACACGATATCTTTTGTGGCCGTGGGTCCGGCAGACTGGCCGCCACTCAGCTCATCCCCCGGCACTCCTGTGACACGGAACCATTCATCTTCCAGTGCCGGTATCTGAGCATGTCACTTGACCAATGCATACGCTAGTCGGCCTACTTCAATGGAAAGCTGTCAGATAACAAGCAGACACGAGCTGGTTTTATATATTCGGCATGCTTCATCCTTCCAACGTGCGCTTTCCCGGTACGCGTGACTTGGGTTCTGATGATCAAAACTCGCTATGTTGGAAGCAGTTATCAACGAACCACCTGTTACTGTCGATTGTGCTCACACCACCACTCGTTTGTCAAGATGGTCTTCACAATGCAAAGACAAGTTCTTACTAGTCAGTCATTTCACTCATACGTCCAGTGGTGGTATGAGTGGTGGTACGAGTGGTGGAGATCGTCGCCTTGAATACGTTGCACTCTCCACACGATATGCACCTGTAGTAAGTCATCCGCGTAGCCTGGCCTTCTGTGGAATTATCCCGGCCTCGCCAGTTGGATTAGAGCTATTGAGATGTTTCACGACAGCACTGTTCAAACCTGAAGGCCGCTCGCAGATTGAGACGACCTGAGTTCAGTGTGAAAATTTATACCGTAGAACGATGTTCAAGCGTTATCGAAAAGTCTTCCGGTCACTCCCCGCAATTTTCAGATCTATCGTGAACGACAGATTGCCCCTCTCAATCGTCCAACCAATCAAGCACCATTTGCATCGCTTCTGAACAGCTCAGGCATGACATGTACCTACATCAGGCCATCGTGTAAACATCATCGTCGTCATGACAGAGGTGGCCCGTTAGATACCGTTACTGCTGAAGTCGTTGCCGATATGGATGCCGGCGTGGTCGATCCCGCAATAGGCAATGTAAAAGCCTAGGATGACAGTTTGAAAGTCGTTATCTTGCAGCCTTGAAGAGCACTGACATTTGTGAGGCTAAAGGACCAGAATGCCGGAAGCCGGAGGAAGGTGCCAGATGTAGCATCCATGACCATGAAAATACCTCCAACTGAAGTGGAGGTAAGTCTGGAGTATCGACTGGCAGAGCCTTCGATGCAGTGCCCCTGAGGGAAATAAACGCCTGGTTCACGTACCCTGTCAAGAGATGTTAGACATCGACAAGAGCGGATACTGATGGTTTGACGAACCTGTCGGTCTGATGGCTAAATGTATGCCAGGGCGATCTGAAGAAGTAGGAAGATTATGGCTTAATAGCCGTATTGTATAGGCTGTATACGAAAATCCTGCCACTCGCAATACTAAGCTCATGACGCTAGCGAAGAAGATTGGGCTTGCCACGCTAGGTGGCTCATACACATCAAGCACGCCGATTACAGGTCTAGTACGGAGAAATGTTTCAATAGGTATAACCAACGCGGGGTCATATCGAAAACTTGACGTCTTCGTGGTTTAACGAAGGTCTGGTACACGGGTGTAGCGACTAATATTATGACAAGCACGGCGACACCTCAGAACAAGATCTCCAGTGCTCTAATCAACCATTTACCGCTATTGTAAGGCCATATGGAGATGGGCGATACCCGGGGGGGGCTACCCTAAACAGTCCCCTCGCATATGGGGTATGGTACCGAAAATACGGTGGGCGAGAGCGGTTTGTAGGTTCGATTCCTTATAGATTTCCTGGTGGAACACCTCCGTCCCGGACACTATGTACCTAAATAAAATAAACAACTACAAAATCAATCGAGCAATATCCTCCAAAATTCAGGCGATCGATTCCCAGAGATTACCGAAGTAGGAGGACTTGAAAGGGTCGTGCAAGGATGCCGCGAGAGACCTTGGTCGAAGCGTGGACTGTCTTGTAATTCGTGTGCAGGAGAAGCAAAGGAGAACGAGGCATTGCATGTTTCGGCAGTCGTGTGCATGACCAACCTTCAAGCCATACTGATTTTTTGCCTTCCATTCCTTCATGGTACCATTATCATATGGTCATGAGAGTCTGGAGGTCAAGGTTTTGCTCTTTTGCTTGCATTAGATACGGCGGTGTATGGGATCGGTGCGTAGAGTGATTTGGAGGTCATCACTGGCATGGAAATCATGGATCGCAAAGTGAAAGGAGATCAATGGACGTGTAAGATCATTGGAAGAGATTCGGTATCTCTACAACCTCTCATGGCTCTCAGAGGAATTTGAATTAGATGCGGTTTTGTGACGCCTATACTGATGCCTGACTTTCCTTCTCCTGCTACCGCTACCGCTATTTCACCATGTTGTCTCAAAATCCGGGTCTTTTAGTACTGGCTAGCAGCCGATTGGCAAGCTTTCTGTGTCGGACATCAGTGCCGTCATCAAGTAGAGATTTCGACATAGAACTCACCAGCTGTTCAAGGTACCATCCACAGATCTGCATGTTGCCTTGGTTCTGGTCCAGACACTGGGTAAACGACTTGGCGTCAGTCTCACAACTTCGAGGGCCCCACTGGTTGCTTTGGTTGCTCTCGTTGTTGGCTTGGCTCGCTACTGCATTGTCGGATTGCTCGGCTGGGGTGGATCCGCCACCAAACATCCCGCCGATTGCATGACCGATGGAAGAGCCGACTGCTACACCACTATTTCGAGCTTAATATATATTGCACAGAGAATGGACTGAAGACCGTTCTGGTTCATGATTCCACCCAAAAGAGGCAGTGAGACTCAATGGGCGATGGAACGACCGACTTACGCAGCTGTAGAAGCCATCTGCCCAAAAAGTCCGGGAGTCTTTCCTTGTTGCTGCGCAGGAGCGCCTCCCTGCTGAGCATTCGCTGGTGGGTGAGCTGCGGTACTGGCGCCACGAGAGGGTTGCTGAGAGGGCGTCACAGTGGATCGCTTTGGGGCAGCTGCTGGGCGGGCTGGTGCACGGCCGCCGGATCCTCCACGAGAACGAGGCATATTTAAGGATGAGGATTGTCAAATGGAAGAAATGTTTGAAATGTGTCGTTGAGGCAAGAAAGTCTCTAGATGTTGAGCGGTGACTAAGTCCAGCCAGGAACACTGTACAGAACATCCGCACTAGTGTATATTACGATAATTTACGACATCCTACATCTACTGTTCACTCCCTTACATTAGTAGGCAAATGTACAGACGGATCGTGCAAATCTTATGCCCCGCACAAGAGGCATTGAGAGATCACGTCACACCATGGACATACAATTTCCTGCGGTTACAGCAATCGTTAAATCTAGATGATTGGCTTGAAAGCTTCCAAGCGTGTAGACCTTCCGTTCAGTTGGCCCAGAGCTAGAATTCGAGTCATGCATGTGGAGGTCGAGTCCATTAAACTTCCGGGTTAAGGCAAGCGGTCTGGACTGCAGCTTGTAGGAGATTGCCAATCCCAATATCCTGCAACGTCCACTAAGTTTAGAGTGCTAGTCACTAGTCAAGCACATTAGTCCCTTACTCTTTCCAATCGTGTGCTGTAGACCTACGTAGTCCTTTGCCCGGATGACCACTAAGCATAGCTCTCTTAAAGGCGATAAGGTGCCGTAGATCAGAAAAGCGTTCAACGCACCCAGCCGGGCAAGCAACGGACGATATTGCAGCACAATCCTTCATATGCTATTCTGAGCGTTTCAATCATTCTCCAGCACCCTTTGCTTCTTGCGTTCTTTCTTCCTCCTCTTTCGCAGTTGCTTCTGCTCGTTAATTGGTGCGTTGGTATCAGAAACCACTTCTGGACCATCCCTATGAGTCTTCCTTTTTTTCCCTCTCGCCTTTCTCGCGTTCGAGATTGTAGCGGCCCCCTCAACAGATATCTCTCCCATTGTATTCTCTGACTGACGCTTGGAAATGCCAGAATCAGGAGTGTCCGATACGGTCTTGTCATTCAACGCAGCATTTCCAGACTCGGGATAGTTTCTATCGTCGGCCTTGAGCTTCTGAGAGAGCTCGTCGAAGCGCATGTGGGACCCAGCTTTCGTTCGCGCCTGCTGCTGCACTAATTTCGCATCATTCTTGTCGTTTCCAGCCTAAGCAGATTCTCAGCGCTTGAACACTGAAAACTACGGGGCCATCGCTCACCAGTGCATGTTTGATGAACCGGCTAGCAGCTGCCCTATCGAGCTTCTTAACGGGAGCAATGCCAGCTGACTGGGCGACCTTGATCTTTTCGAAATACTGTTTGACTCTGATCAATTCTCGAAACACTGGATGTTCCTTTCCATTGACGCCATTTAGACGGAGGTACGCTGGAGTGTCTCAGCAAACGATGGCTCATGAGAGGACAAGGAATATACAAAATAGTATAGATTCAATGGCGTAGGTAACCAGAACATAGAGATGGGCTTTGTCCAAGAGTGGTAATTTTCCGGTTGTCTCTGATAAATTGCCTTTTAATAGCGAGTCAAGAGCTTCCTCAAGGTCATCAACATTATCGTCCAGTTGCTCGATCAGTGGCACAAGGTCGGTGGTCTCCATGGCGGTGATTCATGAATGTGAGGTGACGAATATATTATGACCTACTTTACTCTACCGGACTTTACGGCGGCTATAGCCCACCGGCTAATGCTGCGTCTAAAGCGGCCGCCTTCAGCCGAGCGCGGCTGTCGATCTTAGCCGGACCCGCTTGGCAGAACACTTACTGTAAAGTAAGTAGAGTAAAGTACTTTAGGATAATCTTTCCAGCCGTCGAAGCGTTCTGCACCGCGTTCAGATTACTCACAGTGAATAGAGGGAATCTGTACGGGCGAAAGATGTTGAAAATACCGCTAGTGAATACTAGAGTTACCCCGCGTAACTTCGAGTCTGATGGTATCCTTATATCCACCTTTTTTGCCTCCATTCTCATGAAACCTTGGTGACATTACAGTACGACCAAAGAGAAAAGTTTGTCAAAAGAGCAAGGTTACTAATCTTGTTTGATTATGTTTAGACCAAGTTATCAACCGTCCTTTTTTGCAATAATCTGATCCTCTGTAAAGCCTTCCTTGTCACCCTTGACCTATAATTTCACAGATTTTCCAGTAACGAGATGACGTACGTGAGATGCATGTATGATAAATTTTACCCTGATACTGTGGCAATTGTCGCGCCGTGGTGGAAGCAATCCAAATTGTTCGCCCATCCACCTCTTGACGGGCAAGCTCATCAACATAGCAGTCGTCATTGTTCAATTTGGTATGTTGTTCATCTAAAGCCTTTGAAGGATTTAGAATATTCCACCAGATGGTCTCACACAGCAAAAGGGTCAGGCTCTCACATTGTAAGGCAAACTGAGTGCGTGACTTGAAGGCTTCATCGAAAGTGCCAACACGGTTAGATATTACGACAAGGATGCCTCTGTAATGCTCGAGAAAATGAAGCAATATAGGTGCCAGTGCGGTTTGCTGGAGGTCTGCCGGGCCACCCATTCCAAGGAAGACGCCTGCTTCATCCGAGAGGACAACGAAGTGCCAGATCTTGCCACGATGAAGGACGGCTTCAGGATGTCTTTCAACAGCCTCAGGTTGCGTCCCAACGGAACAACGGCCTTCTGCTGTTTCAGTGACACTTTCTACGGTGAAAGCCGTTCCTGTTCCTGGGTTTCCACAAAGGAGACTTCCAACCAGCCCCTCGGGCATCTTCTCTCGAAGGACCCCGGCCGCTCCGAGACGATCAAGATTTCATCGAACACCGAACATTCGGCGCCATTGAAAATGGACAATATCATCAACGCCGAGAGCAATACTAAGCTTCTAGCCGTACTAGGCCGAGAATCAAAAGTGCAAAATTCAAGGAAAACGTAGATAAGGTGAGCACCGAAATGAGGCCCTCAACCCGACACCGTACGACCAATGCCCAAAGCAACAGACTTGATGTGCATTAGAAGGTCAAATCCGAGTGCAACAACGTTGACGGAGCCAGAGCAAAGAGGAGACCGCAAATTCTCGAATAACGTCTTGGGAATTGAAAGCTCAGTCGCAGACCGATTTTAATTTCGCATTCTGGACGTATTGGGCGTGTTTTAGTCTTTATGAAGGATTTAATTAAAAAGAGGAAAGGCGAAGTAAGAGCTATGGTGACATCCTACATCGCGTCGCAGCCGGGCATCATAGTGTAGGTCTCTCTTGGAGATATAGTGGACCTTGAGCTGAATAAAGCAGCTGTTTTGCGAATGGTACGAGTGCATTGGCGAACCAAGCCGTATTGAAAATGGTTTCCACACAGGACTGGAAGGGGAGGAGAACGGTTGGTGTCATCACCGAGTGCGATATAGCCCGAGACACCAGTGAGATAGGGGCTCATTCTCGATGGGACATTAGCACCAGATGATACCATTATGGGTGATGGACCTTGCCGTCACAACGAAACAGATTTCAACCATAGATGGTTCGTGGTGAGGAATCGGACGCCTTCCGAGGCTGACAAGGGCATTGGGCCTGTAGAACTCGACTACAGGGTTGAGCATTTTTTCGCGCCCCAGCCTTGAAAGAAGCTATCAAACGGGAATTGCGGTTCTAAACAGTAAAGAAACAAATTGGAGACCACTGAGGAACCCGTATCCAGTAAGCGTTTCCCAATTTCCTAAAAGATATCTGGACACTTCTAGCTCTGGCGATGGTGGAACTGAAAACTATAGCTATAGCCATAGCTCGAAGAAATATGGAAAGAAGGCGATCATACCGAACAAAGATTGCGTAGGAATGAAACGAAAGTATGGCAAAGAGTCTGTGGTCGGTATGATTCCACTGCAGCGAAGGATACGAAATACCGAATGAAGGTCCGCGAAGCCAATGGCGCCATCGCTCTGGGAATGAGGTCGAACGGGTACTCTGTCTGTGCTGTTTATGAAAGATACTGCAGAAGCAAGTGCGAATCAGATGTTGAGTGGAGCTGCCGAGACCGAGGGTGGCAAGGGGGCTCTTCGAAGTCTTAGCAACTCCACCAAGTCTCAATACAATCAGGCGAAAGAATGGGACGCAGGTCTTTTCGCAGCCATAAACTTTGTCAAAGTATATCCTCCCCTGTCCTGCAACAATACCTATACCACTTGAAGAACCACAGAGTGAATATCGTTCTGAGGGATGGACCATTGGAAGACTATTGCTCGCATGGATCCCTATCAAAAGTACTCTTTCGACGACCTGGGACTAAGCGATTATGTGCAGGACGAGGGACAATGAATTACCGAGCCGACCCAGGTGAAGCAATTATCGAATCAGAGCCCTTTAAAGCCAGTTGGCTCAATCAAACCAAGCAGCATATGGGTTCTTTGGTGGCGGAAAACCCTCAATTCCGGGTCTTTAGTACTCTAGCCCTAGGGAGCGGGTTTGGTGCTGTGGCAAGCTTAATAGAGCAAGTAGCTACTAGGCTTTTGGTGGAGGAAACACGTCAAGTTCGAGTCCTTTTGGTACTCCGACCCAGGCGAGCCCCGGTGACGCTACGCCGAATGAGCCAAAGCAAGCGGCTAGTGAAGACATTTTCAACAGCGTGCAGATACCTCCGCCGCCATGGAGTAACGTTTCACTGCGAACGAAGCCTGGGGGCCAATCCTCAGAGATAGCCCAATAATTTTGCAACCAAATCAAGGCTAGTAGAGGGATCAAAGTCCAAGGGACCCTAGATCTAGTGTGTCACCGATTTATCCCGTATGTAAGCTCGCAGATGGAGGGAGTTATCCGAGGCCAAATTCCACTACCAAGTCCTTTTCACTAAGGCCCTTAAAGAAGTGCTGCGTTCTGTGTGTACAGATTCCCTAATCAGACAGAGGATTGAGCCTTTGATCGGCAATGCTAGCCAACAAAGCATGGATCAGCGGTGTCCCAACTGTCTAGTACGATGTATCCATTCATCCCAAACGTTTGCAGACCAGCGATCCCGCATTTGAACACAAGATCAGCGAAGCACTAAGGGCCCGGTTTCACGCGGCATTAACGGTACAGGTCCACGTAAAAGTCGCGAGGGAATTTACACTCGACCAACGACGATACTTTCGGTAAGAAAGGCGGTGTAATTGATGATCAGCTTCTTCTCCTCGTCATGCGGAATACTGCACCTCTCTTCTCAGCGAGGTGCACAGCAGTGATGATAGGAAAGCATGAACGGCCTAGCCAGTTGCGGGCGTCTATAATATTGACATCAAGATGGCTAGATACATCAATGAATGACAACGCAATCAGACGTGATAAAGACAGTCTAATGAACCAAGCAATTGTGACACCGAGCAAGCAATCATACACGTGACCGAATAGGAGACACACTGACGTCTCTTTCCTGAATTGCACATTAGCAATCCGCCAAATTTCCAAGCCAAAGTGCAAGATACGTTGAAAGTCTACTAAGCAATTGCGAGCGAGCACGTAACCGAATCAGTATACCATCATATCGTGAAAGATTATGTGGATGATCCTCAAGGAGCTGTTATTTCCTTTGACTCATCGCATACAGCTGGCGTAATGGAGATATTGAGTCTTTGGCTGTGGAGAACGTGGCCGTTATAAGAATTCAAGCAAGCAAGCAAGCAAGCAAAATAGAGGACAACTCATGTTACCAGACAAGCGGACAGCCCGACGATCAGGGCTGGCGTTTTCTCGACCATCATAATGTAACAATGGTCGTATCATCCAAAGATTCTGCGGAGTCGACTGGTGATCCTCTTTCCCTGTCGTGTAAAATAGAATAGCCGCGCGCCAACGATTGCTAACTAACATGACGAGATGATCAGAGTAAGGTACTCTACCTTCTCTCGCAGAAGTACAACAAGCATTCTACTATTCATTAACCGATATCCGCAACAGACTCTGGAAGACTTCCTTCCTAATTCTATCGCTCATCATGCAATAATTCCTCCTCGTCTGATTTACCACTAAGAGTAGCGCCGCTCATCCTGTCTCCGTCCACCTGGGGGCGGCCGCTCTCACGGTCTTTGGCCAAGACAATCCTCCAAGCTTCAATATGCTCTGGCGGTAACAATAGTGTGGGCCGGGTGGTCTCGAAACGTTGTTTCACCGGCTCCAACGCACATTACTGGTGGCCTCGAAGAAAAGATGGACACGTCAATGACAATGAAGGCCCAGACGGCGATCAAGCTCAGCAGGTCGACGGCTTTCCTTTCCGAGATCGCCGGCCACAAATAGCACAAGTCGAGAGTGAAGCACTGTCTGAGGAGATACATATCTTGGGGGCTGGCAATTTGGGGTCTTTCGTTGCACATTCACTTGCAGGAATTCCCGATCGACCACCTATTACCTTGCTCTTGAAGCGTCGCCAATCGTATTATTGGGAAGAGAGCGGCCGCTCTATCAAGATCTCCGCTAGGAGTGTGACTGAATCAAGGAAGGGATTTGGCATTGAGATATTGCGATCGTCAGTCCAAAATCAGCCAACTTCGGAGGAAAGCAGCCTCTCATTGGATCTTGACGCGGCGAACCAGATACAGACAGAGGATGCACCTCCGCAACCAGGGCTTGCATTTGGGAGCGAGGAGCAAGCCGTCACAGCGACTGTTGGGCTTTCACTCGATGACAGTAACCTAGTATCTGACAGTGGCCCCATAGCAGGAAGTGGATCTGCTGCATCTGTGGTAAATCACAGCAACCTTAGAGCCAGAGCAGAATTGAAGGAGATTGGTCGAATGGGGTCTGGAATCGCACAAGGAGGGAAGGAGGACACATCCCCACAGTTCGAAGACCGGAGAAATACACCTGACTCGGATGACGAATTAGACGCAGAAAGTGACGAAGTAATCTATAATCTCATCGTGACAGTCACAGCGCACCAAACGGTACGAGCGCTTCGAGCCGTAGCTCATCGTCTTGTTCGTAGCTCCACAATACTCTTCCTACAGAACGGGATGGGCATCACAGACGAAGTCAACGAAAAGCTCTTTCCGGATGAGCAACACCGCCCCACCTACATCATCGGTGTTGTCTCGCATGGACTCTATTCAACCAGAATCTTCTCCGTGGTCCATGCAGGCGAGGGAACAATGGCCTTAGGAGTTATGCCTCGAATGCCTATGATTGAGCGCCCAAACCCGGAGAAACTAGCACAGCTGGCCCCTTCGGCTCGCTATTTACTCCGCACTATGACCAGAACCCCTGTATTCGTTGCTGTCGGTTTCCCACCTACAGATCTATTACAACAGCAACTCGACAAGCTCGCCGTCAACTGCATCATTAATCCCCTGACAGCACTCTTCGACTGCAACAATGGAGTCTTGCTCTCGAATTTTCACTTCACGCGGATCATAAGGCTCTTATTGGCCGAGATATCGCTTGTTCTCAAGAATCTGCCAGAGCTTAAGAACGTTCCAAACGTGAATATGCGCTTCGATACACAACGGCTCGAAAGACTGGTCTTCTCCGTCGCCAACACAACCGCCGGTAATAGAAGCTCTATGCTGCAAAGTATGAGGTCGGGCAAGCAGACCGAAATCGATTACATCAATGGATACATTGTCAAGCGAGGCGAGGAGATGGGCGTGTATTGTGTGATGAATTACATGCTTGTGCATATGATCAAAGCGAAGCGGAAGATATCGCAGGAGCAGGTTGAATTCCTTCCGTTCGCGGGAGGTGGTAAAGAGAGTTGATGATGTATTTACTTTTGTGGTAGTATTCATGTACATAGAAGAAGCCTTATCTGCTTCTTGCAGCAGTAGCTCCATCGTCGACCGGATACGGTAAATCGAACGTCTCATGCGTATGAGCTTGAGTATATAGGTCGATCCCATTCTGAAAAGCTGAGCGTATCAAAGCTTTGATCTGCTCCCATCTCCGGATTAGTGTGACCTTGATGTGTGGTGGCAGCTTGACGTCCGGTATCTTTTTCAGGCGTTCAAGTGCATCTTCTGCCTCTCGGAAGTATATTTGCAGAACATGCACGCAGAGGTAGGAGTCCGCTCTGGACTGGTCGCGCTCCTCAGTTGTCTCACCTCGCTCGACGAACCTATTCCATTGGTATCTGCCTAATGTCTGCGTTCGAATCGCAACTTGCGTTCGATGGCAGACTCCCTCGGCATTGAGGGTGTAGTCTCTACGTTCGCATCAGCTTAAATAGAGGCGACCTTGATTGGCGATTAATACTACCCAAGATATCCAGCCTTCTTTAGACGGGCTTTCGAATTCCTATTGAGCAGCTTGCCAGAGAAAAAGTCATCCAGAGGCAGACTATCCCATTTATTCGTCTCTAAAATGAAGCCGTCTTCAGATAAGGTCAGCCTTTTCTAACGTTCGTGTAAGAGAAGACAAATCCTACACTCGACCAGTAACAAGTCGTTTTTATGAGCACCATAGGTGACATAGATCTCTTCCCCAACATCTTTCACAGATCAGTATATGTTTTTCAACTTCAATAAGAATTAACAAACCATAAGCACGGTCACTGGTGACCGTGTAAGCCTTGTCGTCAAAAGTCACATCACACTGTCACTTAGCAGCTGCCGTACCACACTACGGCCCAGTCCAAACTCACTCCGTGATCTTGGTGATTGAAGTAGTCGATAAAAGGGCAAAGGACCATGCGATCATCGTGATTCCCTCGAGGTTCTCCTCCTAGAGCATCAAAGTAATAGAGGCTGCGGGTGTGGACCACCAGCCAAAAATAAGTGTACTCAGATAAGGTCTGATCTGGGAAAATCTTCGAAACAATCTCCCAGTCTGCTTTCAACCTCTCCTCTTGTCGATAGAGAAGTCCTGCCTCTCTCCGACTGTCGGAGTTCTCAACAAGATTTCTCCATTTGCCACCGACGGCAGGGGGAAGAAGGAAGGATGGTTCCCCAATTTCGATATTGGGAATTGTATGACCAAGACAATAGAATGGTCCTCGCAACAGCTCAGGCCAAAGCATGGGCATCGACTCTTGGAAATCGTGTAATGAAGGCCATGTGGCTTTCCATGGTGAATAAAACGACACCTCACTGCCACCATGTGCTAAGAAAGACGCAAGGAGACCATGTGCCGTGATACCTCCGTGCAGAGCCTTGAAGTGTTCTGGGATTGAGTCTGTTTTCAAAAGAGCGGAAATGGGCACGCGGACGAGTTCCTCGCCAGCCTAGCACTACATTCAGCCCACAACTTGAGAGAAGAAAAGTAGCTTTCCTAAGACCTCTATTCTACGCCGAGCAACGATGCCTAGACCACGCCCTGAGATCTTCGCTGGTTCAACACCGTTAATCTTGACTCCTTGTGCCGTGGCCCACGTTGTGAATGCTCCATGTGGAGCACCTGGCGATGATACGGTTTCGGCCATGTAAGGACGTTGGATGGTACTACGGTTGGACGATCGGTGATGTTTGCGATTGCCATTGGACGCCATCACTTCTGCGTTGACTCACGTGGCCTTTACACTACGAGTACAACGTTACACTGTCACACTGTCACGACTCGGGATTGTGAGGCCGCGCGGACATATTCCGCTGTTTGAAGAGCCTCGTGCCCTAGCCAAATATAACCAATCGTCAATCATGTCAGATGCAGATCTTGAGGAGGTACGGATATGATTGCTCGTGTGCTACTTCTTACCCTTCAGTGCTGACGCACCTGTTCCAGATACGAAAGGGACGCCTTGCGCAACTCCAGCAACAGCAACACAGCGGGGCACCCGGCGGAGGTGGTGGTGCGGGATCTCAAGAAGACCGAAAGTGCGTTCTCATCGCTAAGCCTCTGACTTCTCGGTTCGCTGACTGGAGGCTCTAGAGAGCAAGAAGCTGAAGCCCGTAATTCGATACTCTCCCAAGTCCTCACATCCGAAGCTGCGGACCGCCTTGGCCGCATCCGCCTAGTCAAGGAATCTCGCGCTACAGATGTCGAGAACAGGCTGATCATGCTCGCGAGGTCGGGGCAGCTGAGAAGTAAGGTGACAGAAGAGCAGTTGAAGGAATTACTGGGCGCTATGGCAGAGAATGAGGAGAAGGTGGGGAGCGGTGGTGCAGGAAGGATTGTGGTGAATAGGAGGACGGATTGGGATGACGATGACGACTTGTTGGATTTATAAAAGACGGACGGTCATCGACGCTGCTATGCAATAAAGGCGTCTGGAGCAGATACCAAGCTCTTAATTGGTACGTTGTAGGCGGGGACTTTGCACGTTGGACTGTGGGCGTATGATGTTGCTAAACTGCCATCAAGCCACCCATCATCTCTCGTTTCTACTTCGCCGCGTTCTTCTGCTCTCTGAGGGTCTTCCTTGTCTCTCTCAGATCCGGTGGCCTTTCAATGCCTAACTCAGCCCTCAGCTCATTCACATCTCTTTCCAGCTCTTCTTCCCAATATACGTTGATAATGTCTTTACTCTTCAAGCCATTACTCAACGCCCAGGGAAGGTAGGTTTGCCAGAATCTCGATCGCTCTGCCGGCTTCATCCTCGTCACAGCAATCAGACTGAGGCCTGTCATGGGCAGCAACGTATTGGCAAATTCAAATGCCTTGAGCGCAACCTCTCCCTCCACGAAGACTGGCAAGCCAGTGAGCGCGTGGTAGAAATCATGAGACTCACGATATCGTTGCATAACGTATGCACACTCCTCGTTATTGATGTACTTAACGCTATCCCTGGTATCTGGACTCACACCCTCCCGGTCTAGCCAGCCTACATAGGCTCGCCCCACGCTGTTCTCCGATAGGGTACGGAGATGAGACACTGACATCGTCCGAGATGTTATGCGAGGACGATCTCGGAGTATGCGTCGGCCGGTCGGAGAGGAAAGCATGGCATCGCGGAGACGGTAGATGAAGTAGGGCGTTGCCGTTGTTTCGCCGAGGGCAGCAATCAAGTCTTCAGAGTGGATCAGCCTATGTTAAGACCATTGAATCTCATGTAGAACATGCCTGCGCGTCTTGGATTCACCAGAGAAATCATAGCTGATCCTGCGGCGAGTGCTCCTCTCTCGAAAATATTGAGTGGTACATGACCTTCATAATTGGGGAATGGTCGAGTGAGCACCGAGAACGATCTCGGTGGATTGAGGCTCTTCACTCGAAGAAGAGGTGGCAGAGCCAAGATACGCCGGAGATCCATTGGTACGATGCTATGGAAGATCGCATCGTAAAAGTAGTGAAGAATTGCGGACGGGGGTCCTAGACTCCGTAATTTATCCTGCACTTTGTGTTTAGCGTATATTCCAGTACGTCTTCATCTAGTCCTAGTGTAATTCAGCCCGTACCAAAACGAGATAATTGCGAGGCTCTACTGTGGTACGGAGTTGACACCAAAAGTCTTGAGTCGGCGCTAACGGTAGAGGCACCCGTCTCTTGATGAGCTCGGAAGATAGTACCCCGGAAACCGCACCCTTGGAATGCCCTGATCCCTGTAGTCTTGGCTTGGCGCTTGCTCAAGACTTTTGGTGTCATCCTCCGTATCCAGGTAGTACACACTAAAAAGATCCGTCCCTGTCACGCTAGCATTTAACTACCTGAATACCTTAGTAGAAGTCTTAGTATTTAGTATACTATACTGTAGTATCTAGTAAGTTAGTCGTTAGCGCGACAGGGATTATTTTAGTAGTATCCTTATTAAAAGAACCCTTATCACGCTAACAATTAATATTCTAAATATATAGTAGTAATACGATTTATTTACTATAGTAGTATTAAGATATATATTAAGAAACTTCTACCTTTAAGTAAACTTAGAATTTATATATAATACTAAACAGATAGTCTATTAGACTAACTACGTTAAAATAATACTTTAAACTCGAGTTACATTTCTAACTTAAGTCTTAGTAATTTAATATTAAAAATTAGAATTAAGTATCTTAATTAATTCTAAAAGTAGGTATTAAATATTAACTTAAATAACCTAACTTAAATTACTAAGACTATTACTTATAATAGTAAGATATATATATATTATTTTAATTATAAGATTAATAAGATATTATCTAATAATATATAAAGGTAATATACTTATTAAATACTCTTTATTAAATAGCTAGGATATTTAATTAAAGATTTTTATTATCTTATAACCTTTACTTATTTAATAATTATTATCCTCTTCTTT
>JAABUK010004380.1_pt1 | contig 22999 bp, 27 predicted proteins | sample 5559141 | NCBI WGS metagenome assembly JAABUK01 (sample SAMN10711869, study PRJNA513367) | rock metagenome | isolation source: Antarctica rocks | place: Antarctica: Victoria Land, Pudding Butte nord | collected 2016-01-03
TGTTGGGTCACAAGGCTGCTGTGAGCCTGTTGCAAAGCTGTCTGAACAGCAAATCTTCACAGGTGCAAATGCAGTGACACAAGGCTGCTGTGAACCTGTTTTGCAGAGCAGCACTGAGCAGTGTGGGGTGCATCTTGCCAGAACCAATGCTGCGGTGCATTGGTGCTGGGTCACTGCACACATGTCTGAACAGCAAATCTTTACAGGTGCAGTTGCGGTGACACAAGGCTGCTTCGAGCCTGTTTTGTAGAGCAGCACTGAGCAGTGGGTGGTGCATCTTGCCAGAACAGATGCTGCAATGCATTGCTGTTGGGTCACAAGGCTGCTGTGAGCCTGTAGCAGAGCTGTCTGAACAGCAAATCTTCATAGGTGCAATTCCAGCGACACAAGGCTGCTTTGTGCCTGTTCTGCAGAGCACAACTGAACAGTGAGGGGGCATCTTGCCAGAACCAATGCTGACGTGCATTGGTGCTGGGTCACTGCACACCTGTCTGAACAGCAAATCTTCATGGGTGCAAATGCAGTGACACAAGGCTGCTGTGAACCTGTTTTGCTGAGCAGCACTGAACAGTATGGGGTGCATCTTGCCAGAACCAATGCTGCGGTGCATTGGTGCTGGGTCACTGCACACCTGTCTGAACAGCAAATGTTGAAAGGTGCAGCTGCAGTGACACAAGGCTGCTGTGAGCCTGTTTTGCAAAGCAGCACTGAGCAGTGGGTGGTGCATCTTGCCGAAAAGAATGCTGCAGTGCATTGCTGTTGGGTCACTGCACACCTGTCTGAACAGCAAATCTTCATAGGTGCAAACGCAGTGACACAAGGCTGCTTTGTGCCTGTTTTGCAGAGCGACGCTGAGCAGTGGGGGTTGCATTTTGCCAGAACAGATGCTGCAGTGCATTGCTGTTGGGTCACAAGGTTGTCTGAAAAGCGAATATTCATAGGTGCAATTCCGGCGACAAAAGGCTGCTTTGTGCCTGTTTTGCAGAGCATCACTGAGCAGTGGGGGTTGCATCTTGCCAGAACCAGTGCTGCGGTGCATTGGTTCTGGGTCACTGCACAACTGTATCAACAGCAAGTTTTCAATAGTGTGACTGCACTGACACAAGGCTGCTCTGAGCCTGTTGCAGAGCAGCACTGAGCAGTGGGGGGTGCATCTTATCTGGGATGCAGCAAGCGAAAGGAACAGTCCCTAACGCTAGATCCAGATACAGGCAGCAGCGACCCGCTGTCCGATCACGTTGTTGTGAGTCCGCAAGATGAAGGTCCCGCGACCGAAAACCCTCCGTTTCAAGCGACAGAGCAGCAAGCGCAACCTCATGTCAACTTTGCCGTTGATGCTTGGCTATCCCGGTAAGCTTAGTGGTCCCAAGTGTGTGCCACCATTGGAAGCTTGTCTGAATCTCGCATTGCTGTGATGTTCTAGACTCAGGGACGTTGTTGTGCAGCTCGGTGCAAACCAGCCCCGTCAAAAGCATACCAGTAGATCCTGTAACTGGGCCAAAAGGCACAAGAGTCGGCCATCCTCTGTGTGGTCACCCTTACTACGCCATACTTCGGCCTTTGAGTGAGGACACTTTCTGTCCACCTGGGCTTGGAAAGACGCACAAATGAGCGAGTACCCATCAAGTTTTGCGAGCGTGGTCCAGGCGTCAGCAAGAGCGTTCTGAGAGAGATCCTTCTGATGAGAGACATCACCGACTATGCATGGTGCACCCAAGCATTGTGCACTTAAAGGAGGATTCCTCGACGCCAAAACACCTCGCCATTGTCGTGAAGTTTGCGAATACGTGGTCAAGAACAAGTCCTCGCTTCCACGCCAAGGCTTGTCCGAGGACTCAGTGTGCTGATTTTTCCAGCAGCTTGTTGTGGCCGTTGGAGTTCTGCGACGAGCTCGGCATTGCCAACAGAGACATCAAGCTGGAAAACCTGCTGCTTGATGTCTTGGTAAAATGTGACCCCCCCCCCCTGCTCAGTGCTGCTCTGCAAAACAGGCTCACAGCTGGCTTGTGTCACTGCAATTACACTTGTGGAGACTTGCTCTACATACATGTGTGCAGTGAGCCAACAGAGATGCACTGCAGCAATGGTCAAGGCAGAATGAGTTTCCCACTGTTCAGTGCTGCTTCAAAATAGGCTCACAGCAGGCTTGTGTCGCTGCAACTACACCTGTGGAGATTTGATCTTCATACAGGTGTGCACTGGCCCACCACCAATGCACTTCATTGGTGGTGGATTTTGCATTTTAGCAAAATGCAGTCCCCATGTTTGAATACGTGGAATACGTGGTCAAGAACAAGTCCTCGCTTCCATGCCAAGGCTTGTCAGAGGACTCGGTGCGCTGAATTCTCCGGCAGCTTGTTGTGGCTCTGGAGTTCTGCCACAAGCACGGCGTTGCCGACAGAGACATCAAGCTGGAAAACCTGCTGCTTGATGTCTTAGTAATTTGCATTACCCCTGCTCAGTGTTGCTCTGCAGAACATGCTCACAGCTGGCTTGTGTCACTGCAATCACACCAGTGGAGACTTGCTTTTTACACATGTGTGCAGTGAGCCAACAGAAATGCACTGCAGCACTGGTCAAGGCAAAATGAGGTCCGCACTGTTCAGTGCTGCTCTGCAAAACAGGCTCACAGCAGGCTTGTGTCACTGCAACTACGCTGCAAACTTGTATGAAGAGCAAATCTTCATAGGTGTATTTGCAGTGACACAAGCCTGCTGTGAGCCTGTTTTGAAAAGCACCACTTACCAGTGGGGAATGCAGATTGCCCAGACCAGTGCTGCAGTGCATTTCTGTTGGCTCACTGCACAACTGCATGTAGAGCAAGTCTCCACAGGTGTAATTGCAGTGACACCAGCCAGCTGTGAGCATGTTTTGCAGAGCAACACTTAACAGTGAAGAATGCATTTTGCCCAGACCAGTGCTGCAGTGAATTTCTGTTGGCTCATTGCAAACCTGTATGAAGAGCAAATCTCACAGGTGTAATTGCATTGAAACAAGCGTTAAACCCTAAATATAGGTGGTGTCAGTGACTATAAACATAGCCTCCGTGATGCATTTCAATGCATTGCGCAGCCTAACAGAACCTTGCTTGACTGCATACTGTATCCGATGCAATACCCCTATGATCCAGGCACTTTACCAAGCTCTGCAAATTAGTGTATCCTTGGGAAAGTGTATCTGAGATCCAATCTATCAAGGAAACGTATGTGGGCTGATCTGCACCTTCCGTGCTGACTGAGGTTGGGACCAACCAAGGTGGGGACAGTTTTCACTTGCTGCATCACCTGTGACCACCCCTCCGTGAGACAAGTGGCCGTGTGTACTATTACCCTGTATTGCTTTCATGGGGTCACTGCCTCGAGTCACTTCTCGAAACGGCATACCCACCTTTACCATCACAGACTTGCACCTGTTTGTTGCACAATGTCAAACATAATGTATGGCACAGTGTGATGCTTGACTACAGCTCATTTTAGAAACAGCAGCAGCTTCAATGACAGCACCAGCAGCTTGTAGTGATGGCACAAGCAGCGGTGCCAAAGACAGCAACAGCCAGCGGCATCACAATGTAACAATGAGGGCAGTCTGCAGCCCTGTTTTGGGCCTAAGGTAGGGGCATCATCAACCAGCAATTAGCTGGTGGTGTATGCCTGTTCACATCTCTGCTTGGTCTGTTCCAACTGTTCAGTTTGCACCTGTTTATATGTTGCGTGCTGATCATCATCTGCACATTTTGCGCTGCATACATAGCCTATGCATTTCACACAATGCCACATGTGATGTCAGTCATGATACCGTGATCCTATTTGAGCCAGATGCTTGTCACATGAATGTCAAACCAAGTCATATTCTGCAATGCATTTATGTGCTCATGTCACTACATGCTTTTGGGAAATGCCATTATTGCCCTGGGCGTTACGGGGTTCGTTTACTTCTCCCCCTTGTTCAGACAGACTGAGGACTCAAGCACACTCAGACAGCCAGACAGAGCAGCTTCAGCGCGCCGGTCACGAGCCTGTTTGCCTTGTGCTGGGTTCTGTGGACAAGTACCTGCCTGTGCCTGATTGCACTCTTCAAAAGAGCCTCGACACACATTCAATGTGTGTCGAGGCTAGGACATCATGCACTTTGACAGAAACAATGCTACTGCGCTCAGTTGCAGCTTGCTGTAGACCTGTCAGAACGGCAAGTCTGCCCAAACACAGATCAGTGACTGTATCAGCACACCCATCACTGCTGCTAGTCCAGTGCACACCCAGAGTTGCTCTGCAGCCCAACAAGGGAACCTGAGGAATCCTTTGCATCATCGCAATCCAGTTCTGACAAAGGCCTAAGTGCACAACGGCCTGCAGTTGCAGTTTGCCTGATGCACGTCTTCAATCTTGGAGACAAAATGCATACCCAGGGACTTGCTACAGCTGCGCAAAGCAACTTGAAAGAGCATGTTTCAACAACTAGTCCCTTCTGCAAAGCAACGAGAAGTTTTAACATGTTGCCTCTACTGGGCAATAAAGGTTGCCATCATGCAGATTCAGAAACGTATGGCCATAAAAGGTTCACTGTAGCGTTTCAAAAATGCTGTTGGCTCTGTAACTGCAAAGTACACTTAGCCAGACAGCATATTCCTGGCCTTGGAATATTGCTCCTCACCGGCGCTAAGGCTTTGGTGTTTGCAGCTGCGCTGGCATGGCTGACTTCAATGTTGCATGTGTGCCAGCACAATATACAGCAGCGTGCCTGCCTTGGGACTCAGGGCAATGTTGCATGTTCCTTGACGTAGATTCACCGCAGCGTGCGTGCCTTGTGACTCAGAGTTGCTGAGCAAAAGCAGCAGACGTCAGGATTTGGTGTTTGCAGTCACCCAGATTCAGTTCTGCTGTGCTAGCATGGCTACCTTGCTTCATGTTGCCTGTGTCTCAACACAATACACAAGAGCGTGCCTGTCCTGTGACTAGGGGCTGCTGAGCAAAAGCATTGGACTCCAGGTTTGAGTGTTGACAGTCACCCAGATGCATTTGTGCTGCAAGTCCAGCAGAGTGGGACTGATGCAAGCCACACGTGCTATGCTTGCTGTCAGCTGCATTCGGGCCAGAGCGTGATGGGTGAAAGCTTGCCCACTGCTTAGGGGCAGCCTGGCTTAATGTGTCTCTGGTAAGTTCAGGAGTCGGAGCCAGAGTGTGATGGGAAGCCGGGGGTTGCGTTGCCATTGAGGTGGGGTTGCAGGACCAAAGCCTGGAAGGGGACCCTGTAACATCTAGATGCTTTCACAATGCAATCATCTGAGCATTATGGCTGCTCTTTCATGCCTACACTTGGACTCATTTGTACTCTACTCAGGGGCTCTGCCGGTGTGTTGTACGCGCGCTGCCAATGTTTGCGTTGACAATGCCTGACTTTGGCATTTCATCTTGCATCTTATGTTGTGACGGTCTGGGCTTTGGTCATCTAGAAGGAATGGCTTGGCATTAGAACAATTGTATGCTGCGTGTTTTGCTTAGCACAATAGTTTCTCCTTCTACGGTCTTGCGTAAAGTTGCTCTGAGCTATTGTCACTCTTTGTTCGGAGAAAAGATCTAGGTTAACACCTTAAGTCGCTGCTTTGCAAGATCCGTGTGTGTTGCCTACTTTGCCTGGCATAATGACTTCTACTGCAAACGTTTGAGTCAGCGTTTCACAAGTTGTTTATGTTGCCTGTTGCTGGTCTTCACATGAATAAACATTGTCCTTCTGGTTCTGTTGTTGCATTCACGTAATGGATGGCTCTCCCACCAAGAAGCTGCCCCAGATGCTGAGCCAAGCAGCTCGGCAGGGTTTGCCGCACTGCCTCGGGCCAGGAAACCTTCATGATCCACTGGTTGCTATTGCTGAGCTGAGGCCACAAAGCGGCTGAGCATGCTTGTGAGACACTTGATGAGGGCAGTTAAAGTGTGTGAAATGTGGCATGGTACCACAAGGAAGCTGCTATGGCCTACTACATGCACCCTACCCAAGATTGACAAGCCGCAAGTTGACCAGTGACTGAGGCAAGTGCAGGATGTGGTCAAAGGGGAGCTGGCAAGCAGCTTGCATCTGGTACCCCAACAGCAGCTCCAAGTGTTTGACGCGCTCCGAGCCGACAAAAGTTAAAATGCCTGGGAGCGTACTGGTTGTGGGGATGCAATAGGCTTCCTCTAAACCAAACAGTCCTTAAATTTGCTGACATTTAGCTAGCTGGAGGTAGCTCAGCAGCATGATGACACGCTGTGCTAAGGGCAACGTATGCATCTGAGGGCTGTTGCACATGGAAGCTGGTTTCATCAGCATGCTGGTGACTGACAGGGGCATGCTGGCCATCAGGAAGGGCAATTGGGCGACAAATGCCCTGACTAGCCTGCTACTCGGTGTGGCTGGCTAGGGGTTGGCCCTAAAGAACATACAGCAGCAGTGAAAGTGGGCTGCCTTGTTGAACACCACATGGAGTTGGGAAGGCTTGGGAGATTGCATGTTGCAGATGAGCCGACACATCGCAACTCAGTCGATACACTACAACCAATGTAAATATATGCTGAACTTGAGCAGACAAGCTGACTGGTGGCTGCAGGTGAGCTGATGTACTGCAGCTGAGCTGATGAACGGCAGCTGAGCTGCCTGATTGGTGCGATTGAGCGGACTGGTTGCTGTAGTTGAGCTGATCCATTGCAGCTAAGCTGAAGAATTGTAAGCATACAAACTTGTCACTGTCTGTCCTGCACAGCTGAGCAATGTAAAGGCCCTGTGCTGAACTTAGAGGTCTTACTGTGGACATTGCACTCAATGCCTTGTGTGGGCAACAGCTTCATGCCTTGCGTGCTTGACAGCTTCACGTGACTTGCATTTGAGGCAAGTCATGTGCAACAAGTCAGATGTGTTAATGAATATGCAGTACTACAATAATCATCTGTTGTATGAGATTTGGTGACAGAGGAGTCTGTCGCATGCAATAATGGATGAACTGTGCGATCACTAGGGCATGCAAGCGCTGATGAGAACACCTCCACGCCATTGTCAGCACAAAGCAAAGACTGCAGCTGAGGAAAGTAGACTTGCTGCAAGTCTATGCAAAACACTTAATCTGTTTTTAAGACCATACACATGTTTGTAAGTGAAGACCGATCTGAGCACTGCACATGACAGCATTCAGCAGGTGCAGTATGGCAAATTGTTCAATGAAAGGTCATCCAACAATGTAGGGCGCAAGCAGTATACCAGATGACCACCATCTCTGACGTCCTCTGGTCGCCACTTGTTATGTAGATGAGTGAGGGGGAACACAAAGCAAGCCCGCCCAAGCATGCACACAAAGATGACCGGAGCCGCCAGCCTCACTGCCTCACCAAAGTTGCTGTTCTGCAAGCAGCTACAGAATGTTGGCCAATGCATATCCAGCACAGCATCACACCACATGTGGCAAACAAAGTGATGCAGATAGCCAATTAGTGCCACTAGAATCTGAAGGATCCCGCAAGAGGTTGAAGACCATGTTGTTGGTCGGTCATACTGAGCTCAAACAGACAGTTTGCAAGAGAGCAATTGCATAAAGACAGAGCACATGTTCTAGCACTGTAGAACAGATGAGCCCAACTTGTACGCCAAGGAATGTCATGGTTGGGCCTTATCATACCTGCCGTGTGACGGGACCAATGGTGTCAAGGCCAACATACAGGAAGATGGCTCCCTCGTAGATGTAGCTGAAAACCTCAGCTGTGTGCGTGGTGGCCTTGCACATCACTCTTGGTACGTTGTACAGGGCGTAGTGTGACATGACCACAGCACAGGTGAAGACAGCCACTAGGCCACTGCATTAAACTGCTCTGCCACTAGATAAGACAAATATGTGGTCATGCCCACCATGCTAATTGCCTGCACAGCAGCAAAAGTTTATCCGCACCATGTCAATACCCCTTTTGTCAGCTGAACACATTGGTGCTGCAGTACACAGACACAGAATTGCAGTGATCGTCTGTGCAACAGCTCAACAGTATGCAGTTGTCGTACATATTCAAAAAGTGCGCAATCAGTCATGCACAAATTCAGTCGCTGAGCGCAAGTGCTATGTTGCTGCTATTGCACGAGCTGTAGCAAAGAGCTATCAGATTGGTAGACAAGACTCGGAAAGAAGCTGCCGTCCCTATTGGACGCATTTTCTAGAAGACCTACCAACTTAGTGAGCATGACCTGAAATGAAGCCACTGACCTGGTGGACGTAAATGCTGGGGGAGGCCTTCAGCAGCAGTGCAGCCGTGAGCCCGAACGCTGCTCCTGGCAGGCCACTGGCAACAAAGAGGTACAGGAAGCTGAAGGTGATAGAACCGGTGCTGCGCACTGTCAAGCTGGGATCCTCTCCCAGCTCCTGTGCACCATGCTTAGTCACATGTGACCAGCGCAGTCTACCAAAATCTTTGCACACTAACTGACTTGCAGATACTGTCTGGTTGAGTTTACCTCCAGTCCGTGAGCACTGCACATGGTGAGCCCTCATGTGCATCAGACATGCACGATCTTGACTGAATACAGTTACTAAATATGGCTAGCTGGCAGTCTCACTAGCTGCAAACACAGCTTCTTCTGGGGAATGCACGCATAATTCTGTACACCCCAGGTTGACGGGAGCTTGTATGCAGATGAAGTAGCCTGCGGTTGTCATTGTTTGCTACAGACATCTTTACTCACTGGCATCCTGTGTCTCCAATGCTGCAAATATGCCCGATTGTCCTTACACTGTATGCCAAAGTCTGTTGTTGTTGCGCTTTGTTCCACATGCCTCACATGAACAAGGCGCAACAGCAGCAGACCTGAATAGCACGGACAAGCGCAACACCAGCAGCGCTATTGAGGACTCCTTCACCACAGACCAGGCTAAACAGGATGGGGCTGCGGTCGCAATCCAGCACTTGCAGCACTGCCACTGTGTCTGTTGTGGCAAAGATGGCGCCGAGGGCCAAAATGTCCCGTTCATTTGCACGAAGAGGAGTCAGCAACAGGAAGATGAACCTTGTAAGCAAGGGCCTCAAACGCTTTGCATACAGACACGGGTGTATTGAGAGCATCAAATCCGAGAATGCGAGCTGGGCAGCAAGCTTGTTTGGCTGATGAAAGTCCTGCTGTTCTTCAAGCTGCTTATGCGACTAGCTGCTGCATGCTTCCTGCATCCCAGCAGCCTGTTGAGTACTATATAAGCTTCAGACTTTGGTTCACCGAACACACAATTAGCGATCCTCCTGTAAATATTGTGTCAAGTCAAGCTTGCAAGTCTACACAGCTTATTTTCACAGGTTATGGGCTCTCACACGTTGCTGTGAGCCGAGCCGTGCCGGCCCGTCGATCATAACATCAGAGCGAGGCGGCGTACACGTCGTGTCTCAAGGTGCTAACTGCAAGAAGCAGGCGCAGTAAAACGCAGACAGATGGCCATTGAGAGACATTCAGATCGACAAGCTCGACAACCAAAACTCGGGCATCTGGAGGAGACAGTTTAGGGCACTACTCAGCAAGCGCCTGCGTGGAGTCAACGAGGGCAAAGACAACTCGAGCCAAGTCCTAGAATGCATCCAGCTCCACCTCAGCAATGCCTACCTTTCTTTGGCAGGCCCAACCAACCTGGAAGCAGTATGGCATAAGCCAGAAGACTCAGAGGTCTCACTATCACTCTTGGCAGGCCTGCAAATGGAGCAGCAAAACAGACCATATGGTGGAGAGGGGTTTCTTGCAGAGGGGAGCAGCAGACACACGGAGCAAGATGAGGCCGGATATGATGATAGTGGAAATGACAACAGCAGAACAACAGTACTTGCATTATGATGACAACTCTGGATCCAGACTGACACCTTTAACACCAGCGATGCCTACTGGAAATCCAAGGAGCATAAAGATTGTGGAAGGAGGATATTGCCCTGATACAAGATATGGGGAAAAGCTGCAAGAAAAGGAAGCACGACATGAAGCATTGGAGGAAGCTTTCAAGGACTATAAATACAATGTCACCACACTGCCTGTAATCATAGGACAATCTGGGTCACAACATCACACTACATCTTACGCTCTAGCAAAAATTGCTTGAGAGCATGGACCTGCAGGCAAAGTTTTGTCCAAGTTGCACGAACACTCTGTTCAGACATTTCACAAGACTCTTACGTCTAGAAGAGTACTAGAGAGGGAGAAGACAGACAAACCCAGACCAAAAAGGCGTGATCCACCTTAGATATATCATTTGTCCTTTCCCTTTGGGCTACGGCACATGGTCATAGCTCCAGGCTGCCGCCTTAGGAGGCTCCCATTATGAATCGCTGAAAAGCGTCACGTGGCTTGCATCACTGCAGAAATGCCATTTCTTGGCGTGGCCAGCAAACTCACCTGTTGAGAAACTGTGGGCATGTAGGGACCACAAGCTGCACAAGGAGTAATGCGTGTAAGAGCTTGGAAGAGCTAAAAGTGGCCTCGGAAGAGATCAGGCAGTCCATCACTGCTAGCATGTTGAATAAGGATTTGATAAGATGGAGTGAAGAATGAAGCGAGTCCTTGACCTGAAAGGTGACTACATTGGCATGTGATTCAGCTGAAACCTGGCTAGCCCATTATCACTGAACTGCTACAGACTCTGCTAGACATTGTATACAATTGTCAAACCAAATTGTGTTACTTGACCAGCCTGTGACATGTCATGCCATGTCAATTGACGGTTGATCTATCAATGTGTCAGAAGTGCTCGCAACCAGTGTTGGCTTGATCCTTGCAATCACACTGCACACACCATCACAAACCATGTTTGCCAATCACCAAAACATATGGCTGTCCTTCAGTGCTTGGAAAAGGCTGTGTGCTATGTTAAACCCAACATTGACATGCATCCCTACTGTAGGTTTTTGGGTCTGCTTCCAGGTCTGTCCTGAAAATTCAGACGCAAACCTTGAAGCTACGAGCACGACCTCAATGTGGGCATGTGAGTGACCTGTGAGGCTTGTCCAGTCACACAGCACCAAGGCTTGCCTGTATGGCATCAAGATTATATGTTTGCAGCTCTAGAAGCGCAAGTTAACAGCGGTTTTGCGCGCAATATACCGCCATTTTTAAACCCTAAGACTGCGTAGGGTTTTTTATTCCGCATATTCCGCCTGTGGGGGTGTCTGGCGCAATAGGAGGCGAAACTATTCCCCCTTTCCGCCGGCGCAACCAATTAGTTCCGCCGTCCGCACTGGTTGTAACGGCCTTCACGTGACCAGCAGGGTTTGCTCTAGAATTCGAATCCATTCTTCTACATCACCTGTCGCCTGATCGTGCAGCTACAGCCACAGCCTGTCATATCCCACCATCTTCTTGTTTGCGGCAAGATCTATGGCACGAAGGCCTCGTCTGCGGGTGCGGATGCTTCTCAAAACCACCTGCGAGATATGTATTCATTCATTCATTCATTCATTAGATATTAAGGTCTTGGGGCCAAACATGACCATTGAACCAGTAGTCTGAAAATGTCAAACAAAATATCAAATTGTTCCAAGCACTTGAGAAAACATAATGTTCACACCTGACACACTCTAAGCTAAAACTAAAGGCTATGTCCAGTTTGTGTTGCAACCAGTGTGTTCTTATGTTCAAAACATTCCCTCAAAAACCTAGCTATGACTTTACGATCATGCACAGTAAAAAAGGAAGACAGTGTGGGGGCTTTAGGGATCCGTGGTCGCTTTCTTGGCTCCCATCTCTCAGGTGCTACTACCACCAGAGCAGGTACTATCCGAATTGCTGCTCTCCCAAGTCTTTGTGGGTTGTCACTGTTGGCTTGTGCATCAATGAGGAACATGAGCCAGTCTTGCTGGGCCGCGAAGCGGCCCGTGAGTTTAGCTGATTCAGCTGTTTGGTTATGCAGATCTTTGGACTCTGACGCCCAAACACCACCAGCTGACAGATCTTTGTACAGCGGTGATGCGCAGCTGTTGATGTCCCCTTCGAGCAGCTGACAGCCTTAGAAGTTTATCGCCAGGTATGCCGCAACGTTCGATCCGTTTGCTTTTTGAACATGTGACTGTTGAGGGGCCGCTCTTGTGATTCGCTGCTTTGCTTTCGCTCCGACGCTTCGCCACAATGCTAACATGGCGTGGACTGCACTGTGCGGAGCTTGCTGCCGTGGTATGCGACAAGACGCTGCTTCAAAGCGATGCATGCATGCACTCAAAATATTCAACAAGCTGCTTGGTCATGCAGGTGCCCAGGTGGCTTCGAGACCTCTGATGTGTTGCTATGGACCTCACAGAGTTATGCCAAGCTTCCTTAGGTCCAGAACATGGGGTCAGACTGCCATGTTCACAGATGGAGCTACTTTGATCACCAGGTTGCCAACCCAAGTAAACCCCACATTGACACCCATCCCTTGCTTCAGCATGCTCTTTGTGCCTTTCTCACTCACTGCCTGCATTGTCTGGCTGTGTCTTGATACATAGCAGCAGTCACACACAAGAACAACTTTCCAGACCTGAGGCGGTCCCAGTGATGCTGTTGACAACAACACTTGCAAGCTGCAACATCCCTGAGCAGGTTCACAGTAGCTTCTTGCATGCAATAGCCAGCTGCTGGTAGCTTTAGCACACAGAACTGCTCATCTTAAGCTGAGCAGTTGGCCAGTTTTGTCCCGCCAACCTAATTGGAATTTGTGAGAAATCAACAAAGCATGCTCACCCATGAACAAGAGGCCTACTGCCTTAGTGCCAATGGCTATGTTGTGCCCTAGTGACCCTGATGTTATGCTCAAAGGCACCATGCCAGCATCAAGGTCTCACATGTAGGCTGCATGCCAAGGTGAATTTAAGCGGTGCTTCCTAAACCCTAAATAATAATGCCCAACACTGCATGCCATGGCTTTGTGGGCATGGCAACGTGTTGGATGGGGCTGTAACTTTGCATGGCCCAATCTTTGATGGTGTAGAGCTGCATGGCATGTCCAGCCTGGGTTGTTGGCACATGCATGCATGGTGCCCAGCTCACAAAGATATGATGGCATGATGACCCCCCAAGCATGGGCCCTAGGAGGGCCAAGACATGCATTTGAGTGTGCCAAGGGGTGAGATGTTGCCCAAGAGACAAGAAAAGGTGAAGAGTCGAGCAGCAGCCCGCTCACAAGCCGGCAAGGTGAGGTAAAGCGGTGGTAGCCACCTTAGGCACACTGGTCTTAATGACGGTGTACATGCAAGGACAAGAAGGGGTATATCTTGAGCAATACCGCTTCGTTCACTGTGCCAAGCACATCAATGGAAAGAGGACGGCAAGAGGAGCATGATGGAGCCAAACCCGGCCCAAAAAGATCAGGTAGTTCATGAGGTATGCTGGCACACATGCAAAATGGGTACCAATTGGGCTTAAGAAGGGGTTTGCTGCTTTACAAGTGGGAGTGGTGGTCTTGGCACCCACATGCACCCAAGGTCACTTTTGGGGGTTATCACAGGCTTGCTCCACCTGTGGGTGGCTCCAACACAGGGTACCATGATGGGACATGCATGTGGTGCTTGGCATGACTTGCAGTGCACAAGTGCTCACAAAGGCTGGCCCAACACCAACAAGCAAGCTCATTCCACACCACAACTGTGTGTGACTGCTTGCATGGAATCCTGGTCACCCTCTCTTAGTTGCATGTACATGGCATTCACCCTGGCTTGTTGATTCCAAGGGACATGTGGGTTCGACCATGCTCTTTCTGTGCATGGCCCAGCTGGGGTGCAAGGGGGTACTGTAGCTTGCATGAGTGCCAAGGCACCAAGCCTGGCTGCATGCACCTTTTGTTGGCCTGGGTATGGCCTCACTGGTGGCCATTTGGCTGCCATAAGGCAAATAATCAGCATATTTGTAAAAATATTGAGATTATATTAATGTGCTCCACAAATCATGTTCGATGCTCGAATGAGGTTGACAAGCCTTGAATCGGGTCTTGGGTGCACTTGGGGGTGCTGGAACACCTGAAAACAGGCCTAGGGTAGTCAACACCAAACCCTAAAATATAGACTCCTGCAAACCCTAGCCAGATTCAAATTTTCAGCCAGGCACGGTATAAGCTAATGCAGTCTAAGTCATTAGGAACTTGGGGCTAAACTCTCGCATTTTTTCTGTACAGGCTGTGCAATGTGCTTGGGTAAGCCTCTGCAAGTGGTTGCAGTGTAAACAAAGGTTTGTTGACTGATCAGGCTCAACCTCTGTCAAAGGCAAGCTTGTCTAGGCAGCAAGCTTTTGCTACCTCTTGTGTAAACAGCCACTGCTTCCTGCTTGCTGCTTTGCTAAGAAAACCAGATACCAGGCAAGACATCTGGCATGTTTCGCCAGAAGGTTTGACCTTCATAGGGTATCGCTTCCTATGAATCTTGCTTGCTGGGCAGCCTCGAACCTGACTGTGGGCTGACACCAGCTTTCTTACCTCACTTACCTGCTTTAGCTCAAGCCTTGCAGCTTGCGGCACAAGCGTTTTCAACGGCAACGGTCACAGCAGCAAGTGCGCATGGTCGTGTGCTAACACTGGCTGGCCTCACCGCCACTTGCATTGCGCACAACGTTCACTCCAAGGTTTCTGCTGAAGCAGTGCCATTACTGTAAGCAGACTTTTGACGGCAGTTGTATGTGTGGCATGAATCCAAGTACGACTGCAGGTAGTACCCAGATCATGGCATGTTGTGTAAACATGGTTCACACACAAGACAGTACACAACTGTGCTTGAACAGCATTGACATCGATGATACCATCATAGCAACCAGCATGAGCACTGTGTACATAAGCGTTTGTTGACCGGCTACCAGTAGCTATTATAGGCATGCTGTGCTGTATGGTGCCCATCATCACAGAACTGCACAGACATGCCATGTACCATTCTCTGCATGTCACTCAGCATTTGGTAACTTGCTGCAAACAAGATCAATCAAAGTGTGCCAGCAGCAATGTGCATGCCGTGTGTGACAGAATGACAACAACAACAAGCAGTTTGCGCGCTATACTGCATGCATGATATAGCAACACACAGGTGAAGTTGGGAGCCTCATGTGCATAGGTTAGGCTGGGATCATTGAAATGGAAATGATGGGCTGCCATGCTGTGGCATGATGCTGACAAATAGCTGCAAGCTGCAATAAGAATGAGGCTGTGCAGACCGGCCTGCAGAATCAGCTGCTTGCCCAGAAAGGTTGTTTTGCTTTCAGGAGCCTTTCAAGGGATGGCACAATGGTTCTAGCCTGTGGAAGAGTGCATGCTGCTGGCTTGTGCTAGCCTGGAAGAAGCATTGCTGACTGGGAAAGGGTGTAACAAAAGGATACCATGATGTAAGCGTGCGACTTCTAGAGCCACAAACGTTACACAGGGCATGGGACAGGTGTGTATGCACCTGCGCAGGTCAGCGGCATGGGCAGCAGGGTCTGTATGGGCAGGAATGCCCCATCTGAGGCTTGTGTTAGGTTTTGCCAGGATGCTGTAACAGTGGTGGGAGGTCCAGAAAGGCAGGTTTTGGGTGGGTGATGTGCGGGGCAAGAAAGGCTGGATTTTAAATCGTATGGAGAAGAAAGGTGTCTGCACAGATGAGTGTTGCATAGGTAGCCTGCGGCCACTTGCGCATCCCTCATCCGACACCTGCCCGCTCCGCGGGCAGCAGGGGCCTTCGGCGCCAACCACTGGTAGGTACAGAGTTCACTGGTCAAAAGCAGGCTGGTCTACTCTAGCCTTTGGAGCTGACCCGGACCAAGTGAGGGGTCTGGCAGGTCTTTCAGGACTTGTGCGATGGCTCGTGACCGTCAGCTGAGTTTTGGCCGCAGATCTGCGCGGCTGAGCTCAACATACTGCTTCTGACAGAGGCTTTGACTCGTCTGCTAAGCGGACATGAGGAGTCTGCTTGCCGAGAGACGAGGTGCGCGGATCTAGACCGCCTCACTGGTGATACTTGCCAAGTTAGGTAGCGGGAAGTTCTGAATGCAGCGGCATAATGCAGTATGATCTGCTGAAAAGCTGGAGTCTTGTGAAATGGTCAACCAATCATCCAAGTAGCGTCAACTTCCATCGCTGTTACATACAGGAGCTGACCTCGGCCAGGCACACCACCTATGCTTGGTGTACGCTTGCTCGACTTTTGGACAAGAAATTGACTGGAGAACGAGGCGGAGGACGACGGCATATGGCTTCTTGCTGACAAGTTCGATCAGGTCATCTTTGTCAGATCTTTTCAAGCCAGGTCCGCTCCCCTATCAGCAGCTGCATCTTGGTGCTTGCCTTGCTCAAGCACCTTTCTTGGTTGTCGAGCTGCCGATCAGGTTCACCGACTTGCAGGCACGGCGGACCGAGTCTTTTCATGCTGAGCCTCCTGTCTGCCGCGAAGCGGTACAGCAGGCTTCTGAAACAAGCTTTGCCCTGTTGGAGGGAACACAAGAGATCGCTTTGATCACACCTTGTTCTGAGCTGCAAGGTGAGAAGGCACTTGCGTCTGCCCTGATTCCCCCACTCCTTGATTCACTCTTGCACCTGCTGAGCGCGAAGCGCTTCGTACGTCCGCCAAACCGGATCTGCAAGCTTGTTTGAGATTGCAACTTGCCTAAGGCTTGCTGTTCAGCCAAACATTTCTTGCTCAGCAGTCAGTCAACTGTTGGTTGACTTAACATGCTTGGGAATCACAGATGAGCTGTTCACAAACCAGTCAGTGACATTCAGGTTGTGTCCTTTGGCCATAACACTGCTGCTCTGTCACAGGAAGCATGTCTAATGCACCAGCAGCCAGGATATGCACTGGAGAGGCTGTGAGCTACACTTGAAGCATTGGCTGAAACAACACGCTCCACTTCAAGCCAAGGTGTTGCCTCTCAAACCTGCTGCATTCACCTGCAGATTGCAGTCAGGCATGTCTTGCAATCATGTCCAAGATTGCATGGCAACAGCAGCCACTCTGCCTCAACTCAGATCTGGCTAGGGCCTCGACATGTCACAAACTTTGTGCCTTTGCTGAAAACTGAGCCTTGCATGCTGGGATGACCACATGAGGGCTTGCAGCATGGTGATGACATCATTCTGTTCTGCTGAGCATGGGCTATGCATTGCCCACTTGACTTATGGCTTGGCACAATGATCAATGGCTTGCAATGACTCTGCATGATGCTAAGCTCACCTCCCTAAAACCCTAATCAAAAGCCTAAATATAAACCCAGGTACCGCCAAGGCAGGGCAGACAACAGCCCTGTTAGACTGCCCTGCCCTGCTGTCATCATATGCCAATGTAATGGCATCTGAATCAGCCCTGACAACATGTTTAGTCCTTACATGGTGTTCTACAGGTGTCACAAGGTGTGTTTACCACTCTGGGGCTTAAAAGGACTATCAGAGAGGGCTCAACAGCTATCCTGGGTGAGTAATGAATCATATGTTTTTTGCTGCATTGCATGTCCCGGGTCCAGCAAGTCACAACACTGCCAGCTGTTAAAATGTATGGTGTCTCTACTGACAGAACCAAGCACACACTGATTGCATATTGCAACGGCAGGGCAGACAGCAACAGCCCTGTCAGGCTGCCCTGCCCTGCTGCAAAAGACACTATGAGCCTAGTGCTATTGAGTAGAGCACACAGTAGCAGTGCAAATTGAAGACATGCAAGACAAAGCAGGTCTGCATGCTGTCGACTTGCTTTTACATCCTGTGTACCTCACTCTCTGTTGCAAGGGCATCGATGATATCATATCAATAAAACGCAGGAAGCCTGAATGTGTTAGCTGTCAAATTCTGCAGGCTTGATGATGAGTGTTGATGCCAAGGCTCCTGTGCAGCAGGCCAGTCCCTCCTACAAGTGACAAGCCTCATGTACATCCCCTGGGCTGCATGTGGACAGGTAAGGGTTTGTCGACTGCCTGAGCTTGCATACAGCTAGTGCACAAATCTGGTTGAAAAACAGCAGATGGTGCAGACTTCAGATGGTCTCCTGAAAGCAATGTCATTGCAGGAGCAGCTGGCTTTCAAGCGTCAATGCTGCAGCACACACTGCACAAGCTGCATGTCATGACAGTCTCCTGCTCAGATCCTGCTGTCCAGCATGCAGCTTGCAAATGTATTGTGACACGTACCGTGATGTTTTGTTCACACCCTGCAGCTTTGTTGCCTTTGTAGTGTTGCCTATAGTGTACTGTGCAGCCTGAAGTGCTAGAACTGGATGGTGGGCTAGCTTTGTATGTGCATTTGGCTTGCAAGTCTATCATGATGGCATCTTTACCCCATAGCTGGTCTAGTCAATGCATCTCTGTTGCAGCTTTGCAGGTCATCAACATCGCAGAGCAGCATCCATCATTCCTCTGAGTATCTGTACCCCTGGAGTAGGTGAGAACACCAGGCTGCATCTTCTGCATTGTTGCTGAAGCATACTCTGCTGCCTGCACTGAATCAGATTGTGTCGGGCAGAATACTGAACAATGTTTGTAACAGTTTGCAAGGGATCTGTGCTATGCTGCATTGCTGATGCACCTTTATGAAATAAGTTGATCTCAGGCCTCAAGTGGTGCTGCAGGTGATCGTCTTTATCAAGCAGCATCCACCACTCTTCTGAGTACTTGTGCCCCTGAATCAGGTGAAATTCATCAGGCTGCATTCCCTGCATTCTGGCTGAAGCATGCTCTGCTGCTTACACTAATGGTGTCAGGCAGAATACTGAGTAGTGCGTGTCAGTGTTTGCAGCTGTGCAATAGATATGTGTTTTGTTGCATTACTGATGCTGATGCAGCCACATGAAAATGTGATGGTCTCAGGCTTAATGTTTGCTACAGGTGGTCATCTTTGTCAAACAGCATCCACACTTATCCCTGGAGTGGCTAGCATGCCTGATCAAGGTGAGAATATAAAGAGTTCTTGCATTGCATTCCTGCTTAGTGTTAACAATGCCAACTTAGGTCATCGTACAAAGGTTGTGCTGAAAGGTTCATGACACTGTATGCACAACAGCAGTATTTCAGTCACTTGCAATGGGGCTGTGCTTGTACAATGACAAACTCTGTCGTACCTCGGTCATTGTGCAGAATAGAGCTTTGATGCAGACATTCGTGAGTAAGCTGATCAGCTTGTATTGGTTTTGCAGGGGCTTCTGACCCCTGCAAGGGTCACAGTACACCTTAAGGCTAGTGCAGATCTGCACACCTGAGCCATGCGCATGCAAGATTGTCCTCATGACAGACAAGAGGAAGCGCAGACTGCTGGCATGGTACAAGTCTACAAGTCCTGTGTCGATGGGCTTTGCACCTACCAAGCCTTCTACAGAATCTGCTGCAAGCAGGCAGGCAACAAGTTCACCATGTTGTCTGGCCTGGACAAGCAGCTGCTGGTCAAGCTAGGAGGCTTTGGTACAAGCGTGCCAAACGTTGCGACCATCAGCTTGGCAGTCTGCTGCAAAGCTCTCAAGCTTGCCAGGGTGCCAGGTGCTATGCTGGCTGCATTTGAGGACATCAGGTCCAGGCCCAACAGCATGACAGTGTTAGCATTCCCAGATCATGTACTAGCTCCCTATGCCCAGCCCAGCCCAAATCCAGTGCAGTTGCAAATGACTACACCGTTCCCGGTGACATTGCCTACCCGTCAGCTGCCAGCAGATTACAAGCAGAGGCATGGCTTGCATGCTGTGAAAAAGCATCTTGCTCACAGAGCACCCTTCTCACAGCAGCTAGCAGAGTATAAGGCCTGTTGCACTAACCCCATCCAGCTCGATAGGCCAGGCTGCAAGCACAGCTCATCTACCTGGCAGCATTCTGAGAAGCATATCTTCTTGTATCTTGGGTACAGCCATCACTCTCATCGAGTGTCAGTGCCCACAACGCAGCTTTTCCTGTCCACTCCCCTTATGTGTCATTATCTCAGCTTTCACATAGCTGCTGAGCACAGCCACCTCACCATCAGAAAGTTTCTGAGTTGTGCAAAGCGTGTGTTGAGATGGCAGACCAAACCCGGAGGGAAGCATCCCAGTCTGCTGGAGAATTTGCAATGGCTGCAAACATTGAATGAACAGGTGCTGCTGCTGCTGTTTTGTGTGTCCTCCTTTGTTGTGCTTCAAGCGCTGAGATGTGTGTGTGTGTGTGTGGCACACTATGTTACAGTGGCACAATTCGCTGTGTGTATCTTACTAGAAGCTGCAGTCACAGTCACCCAACACACAGCATAAGCTTGTCATGATACATGCATACTCAACAACTTTACCTTGTAAAATCCTCTGCACCAACGTGCATGCATGCTGTGACACAGTCAGTGCCTATCTATTAATTTGGCAATTAATAACAGCAAGTGACTCACATGTGCCCTGCAACAGAAACAGCAACTTACACAAGCTATCACACTGCAGTCAGTGCTGATGGCACCTTTGTGGCTGCTGCAGGTGGCAGATCAACTTCCCCGGCGTCGCAAGGACCCTGCCAGTCTGCTTGCAGCTGGCAAGTGGATCTCTGCTCCAGAGCTGGTGCACATCATTGACACAGCATGGAAACATGCTGAGCTGGACCTGCAGCAAGAAGGTGTCACCGCTCAGACCAGCAGGCAGCTGCATGATGCAGCCTTGGCCAGCCTGACATTTTCACACCTGCCTCTTATCAGATTGTCATGCATCAGAGGCTTGGTTGCTCCCAGTTACCAAGGGCCTTGCCTGCATCCTGACTGCAATTTGACTGGTTGTGAGGGCAACAGGCTGTACATCATCACAACGTCGCGCTTGCTCATGCGCCTGACTGCAGGCTGCATGGTTGTGAGGGCAAGTCTGACAGCATGGAGGACAATGATTGTCACATAGAGCTGGATTTGCAGTATTGCTGCAAGATCTGCAAGATAATCGGATGATGATATAGAGCTGGACCTGCAGTGACTTGGGTCATTTAGACTATATTAGGCATTATTGCTGTGCAGAATACGGCATCACCCTGCTGAGATGCTTGCTGGCATCATCACCTTTTGGTGGTAGGGTGAATGGTGTGTGATGACATGAGACACGTTTTGGTGCCAGTTCGTTGTGTTGCAGCCCATTGTTTCACCGCCCATCATCAGCAATCATCACAGTGACCTAATGTGTGAAGTTTCAGCTTCAGCTGATCAAAGCACTGTTCAGCATTGTCCATGGGTAGGTCGCATGGTGACCAGAGTGCATGTGCCATATATCTAGACCCACAGATGTGCATATCATTGCCGATCAGTCCACCTGTGACAAGTTCTGCCTGTGCTCTGCTGGTGGGCTGACTTGCATGCCGCAGCAGGCTGTTACCAGTAGTACAGCCATGGTTGGCAGCAGACTTTGGGCAGTAGGTCAGGGATACAGCACATCTCTGCAGGGCTCCTGTCAAGCGGCTTATAGCCTCATCAGCACACCACCATTGGGTCCCAGCAAGTGCTGGTCACAATTTTGGGATGTTGCGTACATGCCTCCCGGTAGATGGGAGAACAGTGCTCTAAGCAAACTGTCCAGCAGTGCTGGTCACATACAGTCACAACTGCACCCACAAGCGTTGCAGGCTACACAGTAAACATCAGCGGCCGACAGCAACCACTTGGGTCACCTGAGCTTGGACTTGACAGTGCACATTGTCAGTGTGGATGGTCACCCCAGGGGCGGTCTATTGCACTTGCATGGCTGATGTTGCTGTGCATGTGCAAGCTTGCTCAAGCATTGCTTTCAGCCAACACGATGCGCAACACGGGATGATGCACAGATGTTGGCATCACCATGTAGGCATGTTGCACACATTGGTCTACATGTTCCCGTCATGACACGCCAAGCTTATTTGAGCCACGAGCCAGTCAAGATGATCATGGGAACATGGGGATACCAATAATGCAGGCTTTGCAACACTGAATTGCAGAAAGTCGCAGCCTGCATGATTGTGCATGTGAAATCAGTACGCACTGTAGTGAAGTAGGGGGCATATGACTGTAGAGGTGTGCAACAAGAAAGCTTGAGGTTTCCAAAGAAGACAGTGTTGATTGTCATAGCACCCGCTGAGCGTGTATATGTGTGCTGCTACTCTTTGCTTATGGGTCGTAACATGGCACCAGCCTAATTACAAGCTCAGGCTGGTGCTCACTTTACCGGGCAACACATCACGTGCATATGCCTCACTAGTCTTGCTCTCAAACCTCAGATGTGACCCATCGTACGCAAACACAGAAGACCGATTGAGAAGTTTGTCCTGCAAGGCATATGCTGTCGTGAAGGCGCAAAGACCACACATTGCATCAAGCATCAACATGTATGTGCACAGGCAAAACGATGCAAACATCCTCAAGTTACTCAAGCAACAGTGCCCAGACAACACTTAAGTACCTGCATATCTTGCTCAGGCACCAGCTCACGGAACTCAGCTGCAGTGATATGCAAACGACCCAGGTTGGTATCTCCGCCAAACAGCTGTGACCACTTGCTGCTAGGAGGCTTTATCAGCTCTCTGATCACCTGCATCACATGGAAAAGCATGTATGTCTACTCAGCAACATGTGTATCCTATAAAAGCCAGCCACAAAACAGCTGACGCTATCTGAAGTCATTGAGGACAAGACCTGTTGCACATTCACCAGACTAGCCACCATGACACAATGACACAAACATGACAGGCAAATCAGATGCGTTGCAACAGACCAATTGGCAACAGCGCATTTGGTCTGTGCAAGCCACACTATGATGAGCTCTCCGAGCATGCACCAATAAGGAATGTATTACAATGCAGAAGACCTTACCCGCAATCCTGGCTTCTGTTGTGGGGTGTCATCCAGCAGGCCAGCAGAGACAAAGTGTGTTTCAATGTCCTGCAGTATTGCATCTGTGGTCTGCTGGACACTCATGCCACGGCCCAACATGACCACGCATTTCTCAAGCCGCTGGAACACACCATCTGTCACCTGGCAGCATGCACCCAAGTGTCGTGCGTCAACAACAAACTTGCACATTGCAAAGAGCACTGAACCCTGTTTATTAAGTGGGGGTGTGGCGCCATGCCTTCTGACTCTTTTGTTGCCGCACATATGCTGCATGTGCACTGCCAT
>JAABUK010004382.1_pt1 | contig 22989 bp, 27 predicted proteins | sample 5559141 | NCBI WGS metagenome assembly JAABUK01 (sample SAMN10711869, study PRJNA513367) | rock metagenome | isolation source: Antarctica rocks | place: Antarctica: Victoria Land, Pudding Butte nord | collected 2016-01-03
ACACACCGCGTCAAATCGATCAGCGGATCCGGCATCCGATTCCCCCTCGCCAACACCGCGCCCGGCCGCACGATAAGAGTCTGCAATGTGTCGTGGTGCTCTTTCGCGAGGGCGAGCAGCTGGTTCTCTACTTCGCCCTAATAGTTTTTAGTGTCAGCCATATATGTCAGCTCGGGTCCTAGGAACCCGTCCTAAAATCTGCCGTGGGAGTTTCGAACGCCAACGAATGGAAGAAATTCGAGGAATAGATCCGGCAAGGGAAGCGAGATCGATAGTATACATACCCTCGTCCTCCTCATCTCCCCCATAAACCACAGCTTCCTCTCTTGATCCCGCTCCGTCATCATCCCACTACAATACACGAACCTAAATTTCTTCCCTTGATCCGCTAGCCTCGGAGCTAGGGCTTTCTGGAACCCCTTCGCGGCAGCGAGCGTGTAATCCAGGTTGATCCTCCGATTTCCGTCTGAGGATTTGGGCGTGGCTATGCCTAGAGACCTGACCACCAAAAGATCAATCAAAGGTCTGATATCGGAGATCTATGGATCTTGCAGACAGCCTAAGCGTTAGGAGAGGGGGGGGGGGAAGAAGTAGAAGACACAACGTACCAGATACATACCTCAGCGCCCGCGCAAGCCTCAAGCACTTCATCAGAATACGACGTGAAATCATCCATGATGACGGTCCTTAGCTTGGGGTCCGAGGAGACTGAATCGGGCAGTTTGCGACGGGAGAGGGCGACGAGGGAGGTTATGGAGGGGTTTTGGCGGCATTGGGTTAGGATCTCGGTGCCGATGAAACCGGTGCTCCCGGTTAGGATGAGCTTCATTGTAAGTAGCCAAGGGGTGGTGATTTGGAGGATTGGGGATCTGGTTTGTGGTGGGGCTTGGTTGGCGGTGGAGGGGGGCAGTGCTGGGTCAGACAGTTTCCAGGGGAGAGATTAGTAGGACGCTGCGTGATGAATTCCAGGTCCTGTGGAACATGGCTGATATATCAGGCATGTAAAGACCACGAGGATATGGAAGAATATCTGTGAGACGGAGCTTTGAGCGGAACATCTTAGAGATTAAGGGGCTTGGAGTTCCTCCGCTCCGGGTACGCGGACGAACACCAAGCCGCTTCAAAAGGCTCAATATCAAGCATCGAGGTTGGGAATCTGGCACCACTGGCTTCGAGATCTCACAGTCGGGACATGTACACTTGAAAATGTGATCGAAGCGTCGAAGAGCTATGCTTCCTCAGTCCAACAATACTATTTGGTAGAAGAAGGGTTCATACTCTTCTCGACTGACAAATGTGTCATGGCTGTATCCTTGTTCATATGAGTTCACAATCGGCTCTAAAGGCTGAATTCCTCGTGCGACCTTGTAATATAATAGGCAATCTAGAGAACAGTGTTTGTGTGTAAGCGGACCATTGCTACGCCGTTTGATCTCTGACCTGTTGGGTCCATGATTTGTAAGAACTTGGTTGGCATTTTCAACGTTTCGGCCAAACGGTAGCTATATAAGAATGAGTGCAGTGGGCGGTGCTGGCATTGCCTTTCCGGCTTCCCAATCTATCCTTTCTCTGATCGCTGCTTCTCTTTCGCCCATGATCTCCGTGACTTACTGCAGCTTTTCCAGTCCATTGCGCGAGCGATTTCCATTGCAGCTCTTTGAAACCATTCCACGCAGCCTATCATGACCACCCGTTTACTTCCTCAACAGCCTCTCCAATTCTTCTGCAACCTTATCCCCCACCTCAGATGTAGCAGCTGACCCCCCGATATCCTTCGTTCCAATTCCCATCTCGATCACATTCTTAACCGCCTCGTCCACCTTTCGAGACTCTTCCACCATACCAAGACTATACATCAACAGCATTCCCACTGACAAAATCGCAGCAACCGGATTAACTATTCCCTTCCCAGCAATATCCGGCGCAGATCCATGGATTGGCTCATAGATACCATTACAAAGACGAGACTTGCCATCATCTGTGGCTGGAATTCCGCAGAGAGAGGCCGAAGGCAGTAGGCCGAGAGAGCCAGGGATAACGCTCGCTTCGTCGGAAATGATGTCGCCAAAGAGGTTGCTCGTGACTATGACGCCGTTCAGGGCTTTTGGATTCCGCACCATGAGCATAGCCGCCGAGTCAATGAGATGATGACCCAACTCTAATTGCGGGAACTCCTTTGCCATGGTCTCAGACACGACTCGCCGCCACAAGCGGGAAGTCGCGAGCACATTCGCTTTGTCTAGACTCCACACTTTGCTTGGCTTACCGTCTGGGTTCTTCTCCGCATCTTTGAGCGCCAGACTCGCTGCTAAGCGCGTAATTCGCTCAATCTCCTTCCGAGAATAAGGCTCCCGGTCCTCAGCCCACTCATCCTCGCCTTCCTTCTCGGGATCAGCTTCTTTCCTCTCCCCGAAGTAAATCCCGCCCGTCAATTCGCGAACGATCATAAAGTCCGTGCCTTCACATACTTCCTCCTTCAGAGGGCTGATTTTAGTTAAGGAGGGGGAGGCAAATGAGCAAGGTCGTAGATTGCCAAAAGTTCCTAGCTCTTGGCGGAGTTTCAGTAGGCCTTGTTCGGGGCGGATGGGGCCGGTGCCGTATTTTGGGCCACCGATGGCGCCGAGTAGGATAGCGTGAGCGGATCTGGCAGCGGAGAGGGCTTCGTCAGTGAGGGGTTGGCCGTAGGCGTCTATGGAGCACTGTATTCGATGAAGTAGACTGTAAGCTAGCTGAACTCCCACCGATGTGGTGGAAAGAACAGGACAATGGTGTGTTACAATGTTGAGAAGGACTGAGATTTGCTAAAACGGTAAGAAAAGATATCGCGCCTCTTCCCACATAGAGGTGAAAGATTATGATCTCCCACCACCTAAAAGATGAGGGTGATGTATGAAAACAATGGGAGGTGGGGCTCTCATCTGCACAGGGTAAGGATATAAACTGAAAAACACATTTCCTCCTGTCAATAGATATACTACCTTTGACTTGCCCATATACCAAACGGTACAAAAGAAGCCGGAAGCCTGCAGGCAGCACGCCTTTGGCGAGAAGCGTGCCAAACAAGGGGTAGAAAGAACACACAGAGCCCTGAACCAAGTGCTGCAGCTGGCGAGCAAACGCACATACTTCCCAAATGTGCACAGAGAGAGAGAGAGAGAGAGACTGAACTTACCCCTCCCAAAAGATGTTCCTGAAACTCAAACTTCACTTCTGCATCTCCCATCCCTCTTGAGCACTTCTCCACCACTTTCAGGATCTTCACTGCTTCCGCCGTCACCTATCATAGCATAACGAACTGTCAGCGTGAAACTCCGCACACACGAGAAACCATCTTGCGGCAAGAGATGACCTTGAGCTGTAAGAGAGGCAGGAGGGGTGATGAGCTTAAAGAATACCTCGGGACCGCAGTAATCACCGGCAAAAACAACGATATTCAAGGTGGGCATTGCGCCAATGTTGGTTAATTAGGGGCAGAATGCTGAGGGTCTGTGATAGGTGATAGGCACAGATTGTCTTTGGTGTTTATCCACGTGCAGCGGATGGGTTGAGATCTAGTATACGGTCATGAATGAAGAGATGCAACGCAATAGGTTCAGTGACTATGGCCGATGTCGGAAGCGTCGCTAGAGCCATTGGAGATGTCATTTGCCCCATTCGGAAGTTAGGGCTCCCGGAGAGGGCTTGGCTCGTTGGACTTGACCTTAGTACGTCGTTATACACACTGCATTGTACACATTGCGGTGGCTCATGTTAGTAGTAGTAGTAGTGTTGACTTCGTCAAATGCGTGCAATCCTGTCAATCAAGCTCTGTGGCCATCGTTTAATCTCGGTGTGTCTCAAAGGAGTGTCCAAGCCACCACTTCAGCAAGTAGTGCTCCAACCAGTATTTCCTTACCTATCGTCCTCCAAAGACCTATTTCGTTCCCTCCACCGCTCATACTTGGACTGAGTATCCAGGTGTTTGGATCATCTTCCTGCAAGACCGTTCCTTCTTCGCACACGGTTGCCTCGCCTGGTCCTCCTGCTTGTTGACAAGCTTCGAACCATTCTGTACCACTTTCTCCTCCATCCGAACCACTAGTGTTGTAGTAGACCTCAATGCTCTTGACACTCATAATCACATCCGTTGTGCTGGGCTTCCCACTCCACCATCTATTACCATCTGCCCAGAGCAGAAGTTGTACATTTCCTGGTGAGCTAGGGATATTGTGACTGTCAACGTGTACCACTCGATCATCGAGATAGTATTTTGTACCGTACTGTGGATGGCAGTCAAACCGATGTTGTCGAAACGTTCTGAGGATGTTTTCGGTCGAGTCAAGTGGTATAGAGCGAGTAGCATTGGCAATTGGTGTGCCGTTTGTGTAAGTCGAAGGGTGCGATGTGTAATTGATCGTATTGTTGACAATGGACGTACCGCGTGTAATTGCTTCAATGTCAATTTCCGAGCTGTCGTTCTTGAGGGCATAGATTAGATCTTCGGACGTGGGAAGAGCGTGCACCAAGGAAGCGACGCACATGATACCAAAAGAAGCTCCCAACTGCGCCGCCTGTTGCCCCCTCAATCTTCATGACTGTTCTGAAACTGCCATGCAATATCTCAAGAGCTTTCGACTGCACACCCGCAATACTGATGGCCTTGTTTTGCCGCATATCCTCATCCGAGTAGCCAGGCTGCTTTAAATTCAGCAACCCACGATTCACCTGCACGTTCTGGACGCCGAATTGCTGATTCAAGCGAATTGCAAGGTTGTCTGACTGTCGAAAATAGCCATTGATGAGCCAGTCACGGCTGAGATCTTCGCGTCGGGAGAACTTGCTAAAATCGTTGTATAGGTGATGGGTGAAATGTTCGTTGCCACTACGAAGCTTCCAGCCACAAGGACAAGGAATCGATGCCGTGGAGGAGGGGAATGGAAGGATAAGCAATATGATGTAAAAAGTGAGCAATAACATTGTTGCGCATCTAGTGATCAGAAAGGAGCATGTCCAAATCAGTGAGCCCTTTCGGAGGTGAGCGAATCACTCTGGAGTGAGTAGGTGCGATCGATGTGCCTTCCGTATGCGCTATTTCTTTGCAAGAAGAAGATTTGGAGCAAGTTAAGATTTCGTGTCTCGCTCTCAAAGTCATGGTCGACCTGAACCGGTCAATAAGGCCTGAAGCGCTCGCTTTTACCTTTCTTGCGCTCTTCTTTGGATGACACTGGCTGTGGGGACACTGTAATCGGATCGGTCGCAGCCCGGAAGCCTTTAACAAATCCATCTTCTCCCGCGGTGAAGATTGTTCCGACCTGAGGAGCGCATTAGAACAGAGTACGGGAGTGAATTAGTCCACACCCACTGGTTTGTCCAAACAGACTGATCGAACAATCTCCTCACCATGAGCCCCTTGAAGTCGAATGACGTTCTCGCTGGACAGGGAAAATATTGGATTCTCTATCAAAGGGATAAAGTCAACGTGAGTATCGCTGTCAACTAAGGTCAGCGGCACGCAGCCTGAGGCGAGCAGGGTTCAGTCTCCTGACCTGAGATTTGATCCTGTGACAATGTAGGGCTGATGAGCATCTCGAAGAACATCAATTACATAATTACATTTAACGATTGGCCGAAGGTCACCGAACGAGACCGGTTGGTTGACATCCGAACCATCGAACTGAGAGCTATTGACTGGGTATATTGAGAATTTCTGATCGGCACTCAGGGCGTAGATCGCCATATCGGACAAGTACCCAGTCTTATGGACAGGGGCAAAATTGAATGCTTCTATCATTGAATCGTCTTCTTCTGGGATACTGGTATCAAACAGGCTGACAAGTCCATCATCACCGCCACTGAGCAGTTGTTCATCCCTCGACGGATGATACTGCAGAGTAGTAATATCATCGTTGTTCTCAGAGCTTTGCCATCTCACCTGAATTTTTCGTTGGTCCCTAGGAAATCCGCTATTAGCCTCCAATCCAAGACCAAGAGTGCTTGTCCAATTAGATAGGGGAGGTCGGGATGAGTATTCGACAAAGTTGTTGGGTGCCAAACGGTAGTGGCAGGCGCATCAACGTTGGAAATGAGGTATGACAATTTGAGCTAGTCCGAGACCAGCACTGTCAAAGAACATCCCGAATCAGGGTGGGAAAGGTCAAGGATGCAGACTTAACGGCAAACGCTGGAGAGAGTCTCTCCAGGTCTGCGACCGGGATATCGCTCTCAAGGCAATGGCATAACTAACCATGTGCTGATTGTAGCGTGGGAGTGGGACAACTCCGATCCTACTGCGATTTCGTGATTATGGTGAGCTAATGCAGTCACCGCTCGATCTACCTGTAGCATTAGCGAACCTCGCACATGGTACAAGACTGAGAGCAGATAGATCGACCTATCTTGAACTGAGAAACCCGTTGCTGGCTTCTTGAGTCAAACATGGCCACCACACCATCTCCGCCAGCGCAAATGACAATGTTCTCTGCATTCTCACAGTCCGTCATGCACGAAACCGACCTTGGCATGTCTGCATGCTGTCGGCTCACTGCTGTCAAGTTGGATTTATCAAGGAACAGAAGCTCGTCCGCGGATGTCAGCGCTGCTAGCCCATCCCTGGCGATAGGGAGGACGGAATAGATGTAGCTTCCTTGGACCTGGGACGGGGATCTGGAAATAACTTCAGAGAACAATGTAGGCATCGTGAATGGTTACTTGGACTGAGGTTAACTCGGTTAGACGTAGATTTGCTCAGCCTGACAGATTTACAACCAGCGAACTCGATTTGACATGCGAAAGCCACAAGGAGAGCATGGCGCTAGCACGGATTTCAGGATCGATCTGTGCTACAAGGGTCTCGAGGCAGTGAAGGCTGCAAGGTCCTTTGTGCTTAGATAGCGATCTACTGGATGGCGTCCTTCTGGTGGTCGAGTAGGATTTGGTGAACGCGGGTTAGAGGACAAGTCAACAAATGCCACCTGGACCATTGGTACTTGATGACCGTTATCGAGTTGGCCCATGCGGAACAACTTGGCAGAGCTTCTTATGAATATCTTGAGCAAGTTCGCTCGAGTTCGCCATGTGCTCCACCATGTCCTCTTTGAGCCTAATCCTAGCCTATCCTTGGAGGCAATGGATAGTGTCGATTGAGGAGTAATGTTTGATATAGCTACGAGGCTGCGAATTTGTTGACACTTGGATCAGGATGTCTTAGGAAAGATATTGTAGAGCAACCAGGAATGTCAGAAGATAGGAGTCGCCTCTCGTTAGGGGTCCTGTGAGCATCAGGCCATCTAGGGGTCAAGTGATAGTATAGAAATGCGCGCTGCTGTATCCAGGAGTGATGATCATGAACTGTCATCTAAGTACATAATTGACAGACGCTGTCCAAACTAGGAACCGTCTGAACGTCCTCTGAGGCGATAATAATTCCCCGAACGTCGTACCAAGTCGAGGCTGCATGAGAATGTCGGGAAATCCAAGATGCAACGAAGGACAACGGTCAAGTCAAGACATGGCTGACAATCTGCGTCGAAGTGAAGTTTGTGAGAGGCCAGATATGACGAGGCCCCTCTTGGTGATACAGACAGAAATTGCTGCATCGAGCGGGCCAGGATTGCGTCTGGCTGCAACGAGGCCTGTCAGTGGCCAGAGATGTGCGAGCATCCTGCCAGAAGGAAAGTAACAGGGGCACTTCCCCGGTGTTGGTCTTGTGCTACTAGATTCGTGGCTAACATGGAGAGAGTCGAGACACGGAGGGGATGCGGAGGACGCTGCCTTAGTCTTGACCAAGGGTCGCGCGTCGATGAATGAAAGATGCTGGGAATATCGAGAGACTGGAACCGCCGACTTAATTTCTCTTGTTCTCGGATTTCCGGGCATCAAGAGTGGTGTGGAGTGGGACGAGTTCCAGTATTGATTCTAGCTGCAGCGAGCCCAAAGCGGCCTTCCTCCAAACCCAAGCCATTTGCAATCACTTCCTTGGTCCCACTAGTTACATACTACCATCATCCACCAAACCTCGGAGCCTTGGACCACCCATTTCTATCAATGTTGCATCAGTTAGTCACTCTCTACGCCAAAAAACATCCTTGCAAGCTTCTTCCATGGCCCAGAGACCCTAGGGTGTGGTCCAGTGGAAATTTTGCTCCCATGAGACTCCACAAGCAGCAGTTCCAGAAAAACAAATGATTCTCAACACTGCTTGTGAATCGTTACAGCTCATGGGTCTTTTAACTTCAGACCATCCTCCTCACCTTGCCAGCTGGCTCCATCTCCAGTTTCCGCTCCTTTTTTGTGCGTCATTCATTTCTCCTCACGGAGCGCATCTTTCTGCTCGATTAGACAACTCGCCACGATACCTCATCCTAGGCCTCCTTACAGTTCCTACATTGGAGCCGTAGAGTCCTATTGTGGGTCCGACCTACTAGAATCATCAGTCCCTCGTGACATTGTCGCGCACAAATGCACTCCACTCGTCGCAAGCTATTCCTGTCGTCGCAAAAGGTGCGATCGAAAAATTCTGCTTGCGGGGATTCTACCACATATGGCCGGTAGTGGTTCTGCAGGGATCAATGGGCTGGCCAAAAGCTCCTCAGCTGAGTATGAGGAGAATGGCAGGCTGTACGGCACTTTCCGTCGGTATGCTGGAGCGTCCTCTTTATGATTGAAACCTACTGATGTTTTAGTGGCGTCTATCTGCTGCCCTGTGATGAACTCGAAAAAGATAGACTTGACATCCTTCACCGAGTCCTGGAAGAAGCTCGCAGTGGAAACCTCCTGAACGCACCCTTTCAAGAACGACCTCCCGGGCACAAATGCTGCCGCGTGCTCGATCTTGGCTTTGGCACTGGTTTCTGGCTCGTTGACATGGCGGCAAAATATCGGAACACTGAGTTTGTGGGCATTGATCTTGCAAATATGGGCCCTGACAAGATCCTCGAAAACGTGACATTACTCTATCCTCGCGATTTCGAAAGTCCGTGGGCATTGGGCGAAGAATCCTGGGACATAATACATATCCAGATGGCATGCGGTAGTGTTTCAAGCTGGCCAAATCTCTACTCGAAAGTCATGAAGCATTTACGGCCTGGAACAGGCTGGTTTGAGCAGGTCGAAATGGATCTAAGGCCTCGATGCGATGATGGCACCCTGAGTACAAACTCGCGGTTGGTTGAATGGTACAATCATATCGCTGAAGCAACGTCTCACGTTGGACGTCACATAGAGTACAAAGGTGATGCCGAGACCCATCGGATGCTGACTGCCGCGGGCTTCAAGGATATTCGGCACGAAGCAATACGTATACCATTGAATACTTGGCCAACAGATCCACATGAGAAGGAGATCGGAACCTGGTACTATTTATCCATGACCGGCGAGTTCAACAATGATCGAGGTGGTCATGGAGTCGAAGCCATCAGTCTCGCACCTCTATACCGGATTTTCAGTTGGCCAGTCGAGCATGTATGGAGGTATATAAAGCTAGTTGAACGGGACTTCGCAGAGGTCAAATTCCACACTTACCACGTACTTCACATTTGGTCAGGTCGCGCTCCGTCAGAACACGAGAAACCTAAGGACAGTCAGAAGAATGAGCGATGACAACGTTTGGGCCTCACCATACACGCTGAGGCCTGCAACATATGCCGCAGATCGATGGTCCTCAATACGTGGAAAGTCAATATTGCCCACGTGAATTGGCGCTGCCCCTTAATATTCCTCCAAAAGAAACAGCATGGTCGGGCCAGGTCTACATCGGCGCGGATCGATACCGACTTCGATGTATCACATTGTTTTGCTATACTGGCAGATCAGTACTTCGGCACCGTACCTGAACCTAGCCAACGTGGTGCACACGTCTAAATCATGAAAAGCAAGAGTCTTATGCATCCATATCTTGTCATGTCTCCGACGCGTTGAACTCCGTTCTACACGAAGCCATGAACCGCCATCGTCTAAAATTCATCTTCTGCGAAAAGTTCTCTTCGGCATCTTCAACGGCGAATAATCTTTCGCAACGCTTTCAATCTTCTCTCTTTCAAATACGATACAACAATTCTAGACAACGAGTTTTCTTGGTGCGGGAGAGTCGTATTAATGGCCGGAACCTTTCCCTGCGTTTCTTTTCATCTCATCTTTCCACCGTGGTCGCTGATTACCGAAGAGTACAGGCCAAAGATTTTGAGCAGGCAGACAAATTGACTCACACGTACACACACGCAATACGTGTCCTACCTTTGTTTATGACAGCATAGCGATACAGGCAATGTGTTACGTATAGGTTGCAAATTCCTCAAGGAGATGGCAGTTTTCAACATTTCTTTCCTTTCGTTCATGAATAGAGGTGAGAATGGACGGGTGATTTGAAGTTTTCTTTTCTTGGGTTGCGGGGGCTTAAATTGCAGAATTAGAAAATGGCTGGCAGACAATATTTAATGATGAGACACCGAGCGCGCCCCCGCGTCGGCTGCAGAGCAAAGAAAGTGCTCCGTATCTCACCATTGTTGTCCCCATGACCTGGCGTTACAGATGGTGCTTTGGAGGACTGGTGAGGAACGAGACACGACACAATGATTCAAACGCACACTCCCTTATCCCTTTCTCCAAGTACAGCTCTAACAATCATTCCCCTCGCATTGTATACATGGCAGCAGCCAAAACGCCATTCTTTACGCTCCGAAGCTGCAACAATCTTATGAGAAGCTAGCCACACCTTCACCCAATTCCTAACCGTCCATCACCGTCTATCTCACGCCTCGATCAGAATCTGCAATCCCTAACCCATCCGTGCCAGAAAATATTCTCCACCATTGCGAAGCCTCGTCACGCTTTGAGACGGAGAGCCCTTTCCGCACATCAAACCACCAACTGAATAAGTATTTTTCTATTCCTGAATAGAAACCAAAATACCCACAACAAACAGCGTGATTAGGCCAACAACAAATGAAGTCTAAGTCTCTGAAAAAGTGTGGTGTTAAATTTGTATGTAATGCCCAATCTGGTATGATCTGGTCTAAGAAGGTGCGGTGCGCTCTCACAAGCAAGCAATTTTAATTTTACTTCGTAAGAAGGTCTCATTCCTCTACTATCTGCCCATTATGTAGGCAGTGTGTCTTATCAATGGCCTCCTGGACATTAAAATGAAACATGAGAACACCGACGAACGCGTTGATTTTCTCACGGTGACGCACTACTCTCGCATTTCATCTGTAGTGTACCAAATGTTCCTCACACCTTGGCCCCTTACCACTCGTGGTTCTTTGGACTTGCCCTGTGTTCTCAGAGTCGCGATCGAGTTGGTTTGGGGTGTACGGGGTCGCGATACGACTGTGACAGTGACACGGCATGAAATGAGATGGCACGATATGGCAGGACTTGGATGGAAGCGCATGAGAGACACTATATTGTGAGTGACAAGTGGACACTGGAACAGTAGAGCAGTGAAGAGCGCCATAGATACGTGATGGGGGATAGGATGCGATTCACGATCGGGGAGAACCGCTAATGGGAACACACATCGATCAATAGATTACCAAGGTGGTGGGATGCGGACTGGAAGGAATGGAAATTGAGAGCAAGACAAGACTGGCTCGTGGCATGTGAAGAAAGTAGGTCAAATTTTCTCGGTCAGGAATAGCGCACGTATGACAGTCACACCGATGATGAGAGGATCGGAATGCCTGGATAGCATGGGCCATGTGTCTGTTCTCGGTGGCCAGAAGAAAGCAGTATTCCCGAGATCGGTGGCACAGATAGACATTGCAAGATCAACAAAGAATATTGCGACAACGGTGGTATTGGCTACTGACAGATCATGGGTAGTCTCATAATCCATGTCTTAGAATAGCTGGAACGTGCTCGCTCTGCTTCAGCTCTTGAGTTGAAAGTCAGACGCATTCATGCCACAATATCTTCGCTTGCTTCCGAATCCCCATTCCAGTTCCCCACGTCTAAGCAAATGTTGCAGGTCTCCTAACCGAGAAAATCTTCTTCTTGCCTTTTGGCACACGATGCGGAAGAGGGAATTTGAGGTCTTTCGAGATGAGTTGTTTGATGTAGGGTCGCTTGACTTGGTCGGAATTCTCGAGTTCGACGACTCTGAGGATGTGAATGGACCTGAATCTTGCACGATGTCGGGCTGCCATATCTTGGTAGAGAGCCTCGACTGCGTCGGTTCTTGACATTTCGCGGTACTCTTTATACATGTTATGAGTGCCGGAGCGAGAATCATAGCGGATCCAGATGCCGAAATTCTTGACTTTCATGGGTCGCTTCTCATGGATCTAGTAGCGAAGGCTTCTTAGCTGAGAACTCATTTGGTCCACTGAATACATACGACGTTGAGGCTGACAATTTCGCCGTTCGACTTCTTGACTTTCCGTAACTTCATCAAGAAGTACCAGAATCTTGACTTCGCGACGACAATATTTGGTGCGAATATGCGCATGCGGTAGAGCTTGGGGGTAGGGTTCGTCTCGGTAGGCAAATGGCGGCCAATGACCTGGTATTCGGTAAGGCGCCCTGAAGAGTTTGCATATCAGCTTTGGTCTCTCAAGCTGCAACCAATCCTCTATTACGCAAACAGAAAGCAGCTCAGGAATTCTTGGTGCTGTCATCCACGGAATAGCGGCTTCCATATTTTTCGACGCAAATGTCGCAACTATAAAACGTATCTGCCATAGAGAAGTAGACATGTTTTGACCAAGCTGTGCCCTTCTTGTCGAAAGGATTTGAGTAGAGCTTCTCGGCATTCCTCATGGTTTATCTCGAACATTTGCTCCAAGTAGGATTATGACAATGTGTGAAAGTGTTGGGAGATTGAAGTAGAGGTGACTTACCCATCTGTAATCAGTCAGTAACGCACACATGTTTGGGGATTGATTGAGCTCACCTTGAATAATTAGTTGACGTGGTATTAAAATTGTTGTGGCTCCCTGGTGATGGACCAAATTTTGATGTGACAGCAGAATATAGGGCGAAGCCCTAGCTCCGCTTTTAGAATCCAAGCTAAGCGATGTTTCAATGTTTTGGCAATTGCCCAAGCCAAAGTTGATGTATATCAGGACGAAACAAACCCAGTTTGCTTTTAATGCTTCTTTCTGCGTAACTTGTGCCATAAAATGCAATCTGGCTATTCTGGACTCTAAGAAGCAATGGCTCTGCTATTCGCCGACTTTCATGAAGCTCAGCGCATTGGGTCAGGACATCTACTCGCATCCTGTCTCATACCTGTAGATATTACACCGGATTCACGTCGGTTACGCTCCTTCGCGCAGCTTTCAAATTATTCTACAATCTCTGCTGATGTCCGCTATCATCTCTTTCAAGCACCTGAAGCTTCTTACCGGCCTCCCAAGAATGAAGCCGGTGCGTGGACTGACATTTTCCTGGCTCTATGGACCACTGTCAAGGAGCTTTGGGCAGTCGAAGATTCTTTCCACCAAGCAAATTGGGGTCGAGTCTTTGACGCGTACAAAGAGCTAACAAATCTGCTCATCCGGGGCTATTCTAATGGCTTTCAAGCTTGGACGGTGCCGTGTCTCTACGCAACTGGCAAGTATCTAAGAGCTTTTGCTATCAAAGCAGATGCGGAGGTCAAGTCGAAATATCAGGACTCATTCGGCAATGGTTTCTCAGACGATATTATGGGTAACTCTGGGAAGAACGAGAAGCTCGAGCAAGCAGCTTGGGTTATCAATCGGATGTTCACTATTTGTCTTAGTGATAGGTAAGAGAGACTGACAGGAGGTCCATTGATGGCATTTCCTGGGTGTCATGTCGTTGACACATACTGCAGATCGCAAATCACAGAATCAAGGAAATGGGGAATTTATAGTACGACAAATCTATTGTTCAAGACCTATTTCAGAGTATGTCTAACCGCATCATCATCGTAGATGTTAGCTGATCTTTCTCAGTTGAACTCTACCGGTCTGTCGAAAAATGTCCTCCGTGCCATTGAAGCTGCAGGGCAAGATATCCCTTCCCTGAAGCTTTTCCCCAAATCACATGTTGTTACTTTCAAGTATTATCGTGGTGTGATTGCCTTTCTCGAAGAGAGCTATACTGAGGTGAGTCACCCGAGGCATATGAATCACAAGTGTCTCACGTCCGCTTATTGCCTTCTAGGCAGAAGATCATCTGACCGAAGCATGGCGCTTGTGTCATCGAGATGCGCGAAAGAACCAAGAGTGAGTGTATTACGAATTCTTCAATCAGCAGATCTATTGACGGCAGTCATAGACTCATCCTGAGTTATCTGATTCCCTGTCACCTTCTAACCACGCACACTCTTCCCACCACCGAGCTTCTGGCACTATATCCACGTCTAGAAGCCCTTTTCCGTCCACTCTGTTCATGCATTAATCGCGGCGACCTATCAGGTTTTGACGCAGCCCTCTCGTTGGGCGAACACGAATTCGTCAAGCGACGGATCTACCTTACGCTCGAACGTGGACGCGATATTGCACTACGAAATCTCTTCCGCCTAGTCTTTCTAGCGGGTGGTTTCGAGGAGGCAAAAGACGGCCAGGCACCCATCCGACGGACGAGAATTCCTGTCGCCGAGTTTGCTGCAGCCATCCGACTCGGAAGCAAGATCGATGGCGCAGCCAGAGTCGATATTGATGAAGTGGAATGTTTTCTTGCCAATCTGATCTACAAAGTGAGTTTCACAATTTGATGTGGCATTTCAGCCTAAAACACCAGGCACCATCTCAGTTCTCTTGGCGGTACTGCAGTCCTTTGCTTACCTTTACATGTGATCATCAGAATTTGATGAAAGGCTATATCGCCCGCGATCGTGGCGTCGTGGTCCTCAGCAAGGGTGGTGCTTTCCCCGGCACTGGTATCTGAATTTCTGGTGTACCCGGTCGACGTGCATATTCAACTCTATCCTCGAAATTATTGAACCCTGGACGTTCAAACCCTGGCTGCCTGTCTGTACCGATCTGTATCTCTCCGATTGGCCACAACCGGACATCACCTTTTGTTCCATCACGTCCTCTGCGCAGATACGGCTGTTGACCCAGGAACGGCCAAATCACACCCCAGTACATCCAGTCTGCTAGCGCCAATAAGCCATATGCCCGGGGAATTTTGCGGGCGGTCGCTGCAAATGGCTGGCCTCACTCACAAAAAATTTCGGTGAGTCACATTCCAAATGGCTTGATATCAGTCAGCCACCAAGAGCAGCAAAACCGGCATTTCGAATATCATGCCAGTCTGAATGATTCGGCTCACTCTACCAATCGCGTTTCGTACGGCAGCTTGCGGCTGCAGCACTGCAGCGTGGACGACATCCTTGTTCCAACTCGCTAGCAATCAATCTATCAAAGTATTTGCACTACCGAATCCTGCCAATCGGACAACCGATAGGCCGACCCTTTGCGGCTATCACCTTGATACCAGCCCGGCATCTCTCTCGATCTCCAAAACGGACCTCTGCCATCCACATGCCAGCTACGTTACATAGATTGCAGCCACAAGTGGAGCGTGACTCCTGATGGAAAGATTGGTGGCCCCTCGGGCTCTAATAGAGCGAGTATTACTTATGCTGCCCTAATCTGGGACATCACCTCTATCATCTAGGCATCAAGTCCGGGCGACTTCCATGCCTATTCCAGTCTCAAAGGAGACTATTTCCATCGACTTGCAAAGGACGGATGTTATTCCTCGAGTGTTGTCGAAGGACTACATCCCAAGACTTGCATCTAGACCTAGGTAGTTAGCTATGCCGCCTAGATCTCGCTCGTCAAGCCTATCATTTAGGCCCCAATCCCCGGAACTTGCACGCATGGAAATTCCAAGGTGACACCTTCCATTTCGTCGCACACTACCTTGTAACTCGCACGGCGTCGAGGGATAGCCCATAACCTGCAATCCAACAGATCTTGTCTCTGGCACAAGTCATATCCAAGAGATCGTGTCTGCTTATCTTCTCCGCCCAAGGAAAGAGCACGTACGCACGTACGATGCGTGAAGAGACTTAGGCACCTAGGATCAAGCAAAACTTCAGTGATAGTCGAGGTAGAAAGTTCATTTTTTTTCTTTCTGATCTGAGACTATGATCAAAGTTAATCTCTTGTCATCTCTTCAGCCTGTCAAGGAGACCCTCAATCTGATCCTACTTCCTCTTTTCAACAAAGATCCTTCCCGAAATTAGTAGATGAATCATTCCCCAAAGGAGTGGGCTCAACCCTCGCGACGCTAAAATGAAAAAAAGGTTTTGCCTCGACCTTGCAATTTTTTCGGGAGACGCGACGCGGCTCGGCTTGGTATCATGGTGAGATGGTAATGGTGATAATAGTACAGATGCCTCCCTCCTGCCCGCGAACGCCGGTTGAAGAGAGAAGGCGAGCGATGACATGATATGAGAGACCGAGATGTGAAGTGATGAGATGAGCTAATGTACATTAGGCTGGTTGTTGGTTGAGACATGACTAGGAAAAGAGGTGAGGGGCAAGTTTTCGCTCTGGTACCGAGCCCGTGGTGAGGCCTGCTGCGGTTGTTGATAAGGAGGGAGCTGAGGTGTGAGCGGCTCAATCGATGAGCAGACATCAAGGCGTGAATGGTGGTAAAGCGTCGCATCTAGCGAGTGAAGGGCGACCGTGAGATAGTGCCCAGGTCATCCTATGACGGTGTTTGTTAGTCCGGTATAGTATTGGAAGTCAATGCATAGACATACGATATGGTTGCACATAGCGACAAACAAATCAAAGAACAATCTTCCACCCTCCTCCATCTCCATCTGCATGGTGCCACTTCTCTTGAAAGTGCTCCTGCTCCTGATGATGAGAGCAAGGTAGTGTGCTCGAAGCTTGGAATCCGTGTCAGGGGTTTGGGCGTAGGCGTAGCGGGCTGAGGAGAGGATGGTGCTGACTTGAATGCCGGATTGGAGGCCCTGTTTGCGGAGGGCGAGGCGGCCGAGCTCGGGGAGGTCATACCGGAGTGCTGCACAGCTAATGTGGAGGTCAGCATGGTTGGTTCGATTATCGGATGGAGGATTGAAAAAGCAGAAGGGTTCGAGAGAGAAGGGCCAACTTGCTAGATAACAGTGTCTTTCAGTAATGTGCCTCCAACAGCATGATGATAGATGGTTGATTCGCTGTTTCCGTTCGCACCACGATCTTCAAGCTCCCATGTGTCTTTGCGTTTGTTGTGCAACAGTCTTGGATAGTAGTCACCCTTGTATAGATATTCGAGCACCGATGACAAGATTTCTGGTGATTCTTCCGGTAGGTGTATTCTTTTCGCATTGGATAGGAAAAATTGGCCTCGACAGGCAGCTTGAAAGAAGGGAGAGTGGCCCAGCACGTCCTCGTGGGCAGCGAAGAGTCGTTGATCAGGTCCAACCACGAGTGTGATGATGGCGGAGGTGAGATTGCTGATGATCAATGTCAGCCACGATTTCTACTGTTGCAAGTAAGATAGTTAGAGATTGATGACTTACGGTGAGGTTGGAGCGCTCGAGGTGTCTTTCCTCGGTGTAGTGTGGGTAGAAGACTCGGCTCGCTTCACACCAGCAGTGACAGAATGGTCTCGGAATGAACGTTTGGATTTGGAGGCTGATTTCCCGGCACCATATCTCGACGCAAAACTTTCACCCTGACGAGGTTTGTTACGGACAAACATTTCTCGGGGCTGTTGGGTTAGTAGTACGGTACTTTCCCTGGTAAAGGTTCACATCAAACTTGGATGTGTTGGAACGAACGAAAGACTTGCCTCAGGAATCCTGTTTCATCCTCACGACGGTGAAAGCAAGCAAAGGAGAAGGAAGACAAGAGGACTTCGGTCGGCAAATCGACTCCTTTATAGTCGGCTGCGTTGTTGCCTGGTCCGCCTCAGCCATCTTCATCACCAGCTGCAATCGACGCCTTGCGCGTGCAGACACCTGGCCGCGTTTCCCCCTGGTACGATACTTACACGGTGTCACGGGACGGATTTAGCATCGATCAGGCAAAGCGGCATGCAAGCACTTCCTCCAGGAGTCCCGGCTAAGAATGACTCCAACGAATTTGGTGGGTTCGCGGAAGATGGGAAGGCTGGGCTAAGGCTGGCCGCATGTTAAGCTAATTGACATCTCCCCAGCCGATGACTCCAGCAGGTTGCCAACCCCTTGCGTGGCCAGCGTGCGCGGCAACTGGGCCGGAACTGCTGCTGCGTTATCTCACACAGTGAAAGCAACGAACACGAATGGCATGCACGTCAAATGCTTTGTCTTCTGTTCTGCCTGTTGCCTGCTGATCAGTGAACAGACTCGTACTCTGAGCAGGAGATTTGGACACTGGACCGAGAGAAGGTTTGAAGCCATGGCAATCGGCCGGTGCAAAGAAAGCTAAAACAACATGTGGAGGATCCCTGCCAGAGCTTCTTGAGCTTCCCATTCGTCATCTCCGTTTCGTCCCTGGATTATGGGAACTTTACGAGTAAGTATTTGTGAATACCACGGTCCACAGCACTTTCGAGCACATCTTCGTTCGGGCTTGAACCTTCTTCTATCCAGCTTCCCCCTCCCCGGATCAGCTCTCCGTCAACCTTGATTCTGCTCTTCCACAAATCAACGGCGATTTTCTCTCCCGACAATTCCACCGTTGCCACCTCCTTTCATTCCTACGAGTACCCTCTTTAGATCTCCAGGGGCTGCGTGATGAGTCTTAGCCTACCCTTTGCACATCTTTATTCGGGAAACATCTCCCGAAGAAAACATGGCTTGGCTGTACTGGTAGATCCTGGTAGGTCGCCTCTCTGGTGATTGGATTGACCGAGATTGAGGATTTCATCATAAGTTTGTGTTGGAAGACACCGGCGTTCTTGCCTTTGAAGATTCGTGGTACATGGCTGTCTTCACAAGAACACCTTCTTTGCATCCCGAGGATGACTTTCGCCGGGACAATAAGGACATTTGAATTTGCCTCCTTTGCTCAACCGGAGCAGAGATTCTTGGGCGATGACATGGCCGCACGGCATCATCATGGGCGGATTTTGATCGGTTGTCTGTTCCTTCGACACAGGGCAGACAAAAATGGAATGGAACTGGTACGAAGGAGGGAGAGGAATTTCGACCGGCAGCTCATTTTCTGTGGTCCATTCAGTCCTCTTTTGTTGCATAATGTTCTGAAGTTTCAGCAGTGTTGGCAAAGCAATAGCACCAGCTGTAGCTGCGATGTAAAGGGGTGAGTCTGCAGAAAGCTCCATTAACGCACAAAATTCGCGTGTGAAAGATGCAGCCACCTCATCCCAAGCTGTTTCACTGTCAAATATGCTTCTGTACGGCGATTCTTCCAGGTTCGAGCAGAATGCCATAGCACCAGCGAGTTGTCGCAGTTCTAACAAATAGCGACCACTGAAAGCCTGGAATTCTTCCCGTGCATATTGCAATGCACGTTGTGGATCATTGGCATAAAAGTTCTCCCTATTACCTGCATCTTCGCTCAAAAACAGCTTCACATATTGCAATCTGCAGAGCTCGAATTCCAGATCGCTGCCCCGAATCTCCAAGGCTTTGGTGTGCTCTCGAGCCCATGATATTGCTGGCCGTAGATTATGATTGTCCCGCAATTCGTACAAGATATGGTACATCGATGTGAATTGCTCTTGCATCTTGCTGGACTCTGTTTCGTCAATCCCAAGCGGAGCTCCTTTTATCTCGTTGGTTGTATCGGACATCGATCCCCCCTCCAGCATACTGGACAATGCGGCTGATTCGGCATGAAGAGTTGTCGCTACGTCGAAAAGTCCCTCACGAAGCAGATGCAGATAAATCGCCCTGTTAACAAGTGCAGGATGCGGAGAAAGTGCATCGATCTCGTTGCTTGGTAGCGGTTTGTTCTTGAATAACTTGTCCAGAACTTTGGTGTATTTATTATGTCCTCCGTAAACCTCCTTCAAGCTGGCGTTGATTGCTTCAAAAGAGCCCTTGACTGGATTGTGCAGCTTGGCCAGGGTGACAGATGCAGATGTCGGTTCAGCAGCAACGGCATCCCTAGCTCTTTGGAGAGCGTCGATAATTTCTTGGGCATTGTCGATTGTAGTCGATGACTTGCTTCTCTTCCAGAGGCGGTCATGTTCTTTTTGCACTGCATCCATCTTCGAGTACCAAAAAGATAGCAGGTAGCATTCGTAGGTATCGGGCAGTTCGTTTGTATCTTCTGCTTGCGTCAAACAGTAGACCTTCTTGGACCGTACCTAGAGCTTGCATGCAAGATATTGAAATTCTTCATTGTCGCTTCAACATGAAGAGCATAAACAAGCAGTTAGCAGAATATCGTTTAACAACGACGTTCTTCTGGTTGATAGGTCATGACAACAAGGGCCGGAGTTTCTTCGGCAGATTCGTGTTGGTCAGCAAAAGGTTCAATGCTCACGAATATTCACGAGAAACGGAGGACAAGCCTGATGTACTCAAAATTCAATTGTCATATCTCTGCCAACTCTGCAGTGAATCTTCTTAGCTTTGGCTTCCGAAAACAATATTCGCTCGGTATCAGATGCTCGGGTTGTATATGTAATCCCTCTTGGTGACCAGAGAACACGATGTCGCCTAGGAGAGGAACATCCTGGCCCAGGATTCGTGGCTGAACAATGTCGACTTCTGACGACCAGGTAGGTCGCTTGAGCGAAGAACATCCTTCCCGACTTCGACAAGTGAAGGATCATGTCCTCATGCCAGCGTCAAGTTCGCCACCAGACACGTCCAAGACGACTTCACCACGGCAAGGCCATCAACGACTAGTGTTCTCTGACCCAGTTGCTTTCAGATATCTTGAAGAAGATCCGGCCACAATTGTTCTAGAACGACGTCGAAGATTGCAGGGCTACGAGATATACCTTGTGGAGCAATGGGCTTGCTCTCGAGTTCATCCGACTTTCATCATTGCTACATACACCGGCGATTCATCACATTCCATCTTGGTTGGCGTGCTGAGTGTTCCCAGAGATGAACACACTTGGTCCTCGCGGCTGAAAGTGTACATCAAAGCAATGTCAGAATATCATGCTCGAGAAAAAGAGACACCCTTGGGGACTCTTATGGTCACAAATCTCAGCGGCTTTCCTTCTTCTCTCACTGTAATCTCTGTGCCAGGTGGAGATGTTCGAAAACACAGGGAGGATTTCATCGTCAACGAGAATCTCAAGCGTCTGGGATGTGCAGGTCGTGCAGGGCTTAATCTACAGAATCCTCAACCGAGCACGATAGCCAAGTTTCATCATCTGTATCGGACGAGCGAGACGGTACCCCTATACACCTCCGTTATGGAACTAGTCAAACTCTGTCAAGTGTCGTTGTCATTGTATGGTAAGCTTGCACCTGCTTATGCTGATGGTCTTCTCTGCGATATCACTGAAAATTCTATCAACGACTGGTGGTCCGATATTGGCACATACATATACAACGTTGAGCCCAGCGATGGTATCCTTGGTCCTTTTACAGTGTCTGCTCTTGTAGGCCTGGTGATGGGCACTTTCAATCGTCTGAAAGCCTTTGGTGCCCCTGTAGGAAAGGATGTCTTTGACATTGCCTCTACAAAACGAGCCATTGGCTACTTTCAAAAGTCACGAGGAATGGAACGAACCCGTCGTCTCGACCGTCAGACACTTATGAAGCTTCATAAAGTGACTGCGAAGACGGCTAATGGAGAGGGTTGGACTGTTCCAAAGGCTGTGAAATCCACTGTTGCAGAGCTTAGCGGAAAGGGCGGGGAAATGGTTATGGGCATTGTTGGAGGACGTGAAAAGGCTGGAATTGCCGAGGTTGAAACACTTGATATAGAGAGACTTGCACAACTCGTCACGGGGACAAAGGCTAGGTGGCTCTGGCAGGGAAAGGCTACGAGATCGACCGAAGTGGAGACAACTGGGCCTTTTGGTCCGTCTGGCAACGATAAGATTTTCAGCAAAGACGAGCAGGGCAACTACATATGGACTGGCAAGCATCGTGACTCCGTCTGGTCTGATGGCTCTCTTCGAAGACAGGAGCACACAGAAGATCCAGAGAACAGGACCGGATTTGGGCGCTTCAAAGATGCTGTTGGTATCCCCGGCCTTCGATCCCATCAACCTAGACAGTCAAAAGAAGAAGCTCGACCAGACTTCGCTCATGTACAAGAAACCCACGACCGACGTGATGAGCGTGCTCCAAACCATGCTTCAGGTAACCAGACATCAGGAACACCAGCCAAAGAAGCTTTTCCTCCACTTCAGAAGAGCACCACCGAAATAACCGCCTCGGACGTTGCCTCGCCTCTTGAGCACAACATGTCACAGATCAGTCTTCAGAGTGAGAGTGCATTATCCCTACAGGCCTCAGAAGACCTTGAACCCGAACCAGAAATAGTCGCTAATGAGTCAGATCCTGCCGCTCAGACTCGCAACAGGCAGTTTGAGGAAGCAAAACGAAAGCTGTCGTCTGACAGGTACCATCGCTTCTTTCCTGACAACCAAAACCAATACCCTCACGCTTTAGGCTTGAAAAGAACCCAAAGCTCAGTAAAAACCTTCGACATCCGACCAGGAAACCCCCGTACAAACCGTGTCCCACGCTGTTTATCCTTCAGTGCTATCGAAAGTGTCGTCCTTAGCTGGAAAGACATCTCTACAGAATCCATCAACAAGCCTACCTCCCCCCAAACCCCCCACCAAACCCTCCTCGTTGAAGAAGCCAATGGCGTCTTCTCCCTGTCCAAATCCTCCAAACTCTCCTACCTCGAGCTCGTCACCATCCCCTTCACCGAAAAACAAGTCTCCGACATCTCCGATCTCGACCAGCTGAGGCGGCGGAAACAAGACGAGCTCAACTCGCTCTACTACGAGCGTCTGGAGGACTACCAGACGCAGAAGACGACGAGTACGGATGTCATGGCGGATGAGCGGCAGGGGCTCACTGAGGGGCTTAGGAGGGTGGAGATGTTGGGGGCGAAGTTGGATTATGAGCTTGATGCGCTGAATTCTAGGGTGGAGGAGGTGGAGGATGGGGTGGTGGAATTTGAGAGGGCGGTGGTGGGGATTGAGGGGAGG
>JAABUK010004383.1_pt1 | contig 22978 bp, 30 predicted proteins | sample 5559141 | NCBI WGS metagenome assembly JAABUK01 (sample SAMN10711869, study PRJNA513367) | rock metagenome | isolation source: Antarctica rocks | place: Antarctica: Victoria Land, Pudding Butte nord | collected 2016-01-03
CCGGCTTCAGAGGCAGCAACTGCAACTGCTGCAGCAAGGAAGAGGCAAGCACCAATAGCTGCGGCCCAAGAGGGGCCCTCAGTGCCTACTACTGTGGCTTCACAGCAGGATGGGGTGACAGGGGTTGGGGGTGAGTCAGGGGGGCCCGCCACCACACAGCCAGCTCAGCGCAGGCGCAAGATGCAGGACAGCAGAGTTGCTGCTGTCATCGATCTGGATGACAGCAGCAGTGAGGGTGGTGTGCAAGCCAGACAGCAGCAGCCTGATGGAATGACTGATGGTGCACCAGACATTGGACCCAATGCTATTAGCCAGTGTGTTAGCCCAGACAAGAGGTGATTGAGCCAGCTTGCAGTTGCACCACTGTGAGCACCTGCATACTTGGATACCATTAGCATATGATGTGGGCATGTGCATACTTCCAAGATATATGTTGTGATAATCAATAGGCAAGTCCGCTCACCCTGCCTTCCTTGCTGTTTGTACCTGTTGCAAGCAAAGCTGGTTGCTGCAGATCTGTATATGAAGGTGCATCTGCTTCTGCAGGGTAACTGCTGTTCAGCCCACCTCAAGTGGCGACGCCGACCAAGCTGCTGGAAAATCATCTGGGGTGGTTGGCATTTCATACAAGGCAGCAGGATCCATTGTTGCACTGGTGGCACATGTCAACAGCTCTCTCAGCAGTCAACAGCAGATTAGCAGCCAACAGGCTGAGACCTTGCAGACAGTTGCTGGTAATGTGAGACTGCTGCTTGGACTTGAGGCTGTTCAGGACAATGCCCTGAGCGATGAACTGAATGATGTACTGGAAATCGACGCCAAGATGAATAGCAAGCAGATTTTGGAAGTGAGGCGATTTTTGCGTGATTATCGCCAGCAACCATCTGCCGCAGGACCTTGATGGCACTTTTGCATTTCTGTCTGCTTCTGTAGCGCATCTGTACTTTGAGTCACAGAACTCGAACCTATGAGCGCTGTACCTATGGTGGCGATTCCAAAGTTTATGTAGTAGGATGCATGCCTGGCTTTGGGCTGCATTTGACAGCATAACACCTGTGCCTGCACCTGACTGTTGCTTGCTGCTGGTGCTGTTGTGTTGTCACAGGGTTTCATCATTGGCACATAATTACAGGTGCAATGCTAGTCAACTTGGTTGCATTTTGCCGAATGAAGTGGTTGCGTGCAAAATGTTAGGGCACGATAAGAAAGTGAGTTGTCTCTGTCGATGTTTGTTGCATATCAATGCAGCATAGCAAGCTGAGTACATGATTTCCATAGTGTTGTGACCACGGCATCATATGTCAAGCCAAACCCGGATTAGCTGTTATGTTTGGCTTGGGCTGTGAGATCAGCTGCTGCTGACATCTAGACTCTTGGAACCTGGTTGTACTGTACATTGTTTCATTTTCGATGTACAAACGTTGCGGACTACTATACCACAGATGGCAACACTATGCTCATCGCTTTTACAGACCCCAAAAAGCTGCCAGCAGCGCATGAATCTGAGCAAAATGTCAAGTCACAGAAACTTCTGCCATACATCACGTGTGCTCTCTGGAAGGTCCAGGTCTGTCAAATATTGCCCAAGCTCCAAGAATGTGCGTACCCCCACGCTATAACAACCAGGTCTATCTGGCGTTCGCGCTATCCAACCTTCTGTGACAAGCTGTTTGAGGGTCTCTTCCTTTTCAGCATGCGTCAAGCGCATGTTTGGAGCCTGCATACAGCACATCTTGCTGAGTGGGGGCTGTCATGCATCCCAGGGATTTGTGTCATGCAAGCATCATGTACGCATGCATGGGTAGTGACATATCCGCCCAGCTAGCTATGACCCTGGGTGCCAGAATTGAACTTTGGCACACACAGTCACTGGCGAAAAATGCACACTTTCTGGCAAAAGACAGCAGGGGTCAGAAAAGAACCTGTGAGCTGCTAGGCTCAGCTTGGCTGGCCTGCGTGAAGGAGGACTGTGTCAGATTCAGATTGACAGCATCTGTAGATCGCACCCATGGTTTGCCATCATCACTGTTGTCATTCATAGCAATGGCATCTATCTGCATCAGCCATGCAAAACTATATCAGCTCAGAGGCATAAGTGTGGTGTGCAAGGGGAGCAGTCTGCATGCATGCAACACCATGCCTACAGGTATGTTGGCATTTTGAGACCATGCTGATGTCATGTGTCAAGAAAATACAAGAGAAGACTCTCATTCAGTCAGTAGACTGCAACACCATTGCTAAGCTCAAGAAAGCTACTGATGGCATCTTTGTCAGCACCTAGGCAGCATCAGTCTGACCACAAGAGCACAGTTCTGCTTCAGCCCAGTTCAAGCCAACAACTCACCAGCGACTGAAAGTAAGCTCTCTGGGGAAATTTGAGTGTTGAGGCTCCTTGGGAAGCTTCGTCAGGCAACTGCAGCCAGTTCAAGGTTGAGCCAACAACTCACAAAAGCACCGGGGTATCTGTCATGGTGTGAAGGGGCGAGAGCTTGTGACTGGTCGCTTGCCACTCCAGAAAGCAGTGGACAACGAGGGGGGCAGGCAAGAGATGTTGTGCCTGTCAGCCAGGAGCTGCAATGCATGCACAGTATTAGTTCAGTGCATCAACATACCTCATTGATGAAGGCTATGTACCACTCACCATCTAACTGCGGGGCAGATGCGATTTTCAGTTGTGCAAACAGCCAGCAAGCAAGCAGGCAACCTCTTCAGCACTCAAATCTTACATTATAGATTGTTCGTTTCAGCTTCAGACTCAAAAACGTCAAAGGCCCATTGATGCTTGCTATGAAATCTTGATAACCAGCATCTGCAGCACACGAGTTCAGTACTCGAGTTGTTTGGGCGCAACAAGATCAGGGACTTTTGGCGTGTAGCGCACCGTCGTCACTATCAGTGAGCTGCATGTACATGTCTTTAGCCTCATCTTCCAGCATGAACCCTTTCTGAATCACGCTTTGCAAGAAGGTAAATTTGCTAAATTCCTCCTTGAATCCTGCTACACTGACTGTGGGCTGAGCTGGCGAGGACGGCCCAGGTTCGTCGTCTATCTCAGTAGCTGCCGCTGCGTTTCGTCGCGTGCCTCTGCTCATACTGAACGATTGTTTACTTGGCCTCAGCAACTAACAGCAGTGATCTGTAGTGCTACGGAAACTTCTGATGCCCTTACAAATCCCGAGCTGATGAGCACATCCACCTTCTGTTTTCGAGCCGGAAAAGTGGGCTGAGAATATCAACTAAACTTGTTGAGCGACAGCGGCGACTGCTTACACCAGTTGAGCTGCTTTCACCAGAGGAAGCATGCTGCGCCCAGCATGGGTCCATGTGCACCACGTGACAGCTGACTAATATGCGTTCTGCCTCACTTCGGTGTCAGCCCTTGTGTTCTTGCCAATACAGGGTGCGATGATGTCTTAGGTCACGCCAGTTACGCGCTGGGCATGCACATTATGAATTTTTTGGTGTCTTTCGTCTAGGTCAAAGTGGCAGAATGTTCACCAGGGTGCAGCTGATTGCCTTTTGTTTGCTCTTGACTGCGACCCGCGACAGATTGGCAGCAGCCAGTCAAATTGCAGCTGCAGATAGCCGCATTCGAATTGGGAATGACTTGGCGGGACTGAGGCTGCTGCCAACGCGACGATTGTTGACAAGCGACACCGACACCAGTGCCCCTGAGGCTGCTTCTGAGGGGTCTGCACCAGAAGAGCAGTTGCCATTCGAGTATGAAGTTGATTACGATGATTATGAAGCAGACGAAGACAGCGAAGACGATAGTGCAGACGTCGAGGACTGTGACCTGGAGCAAGAAAACGTAGACCTGTATGTCTGCTGTCAAGTCTGCCTGCTATGAATTCGGTCACAGTTCTTCTGCAACATCAGACTGTCCTGCAGTTGCCAGTACGTGCAAGACACCAGCAGCTGCACAGCTGAAGAGCATTACATCCCTTATTTGAAAGCCTTTTATTGCACCGCCGGCGCACAAAAGTGGCTGCTGTTTGTGGTATATCTGGTGTGGATGCTGCTGCTGTTCTACGCTCTTTCTGAGGTGGCTGAGGTCTTTCTGGTGCCAGCTGTGGAGGTCCGTCCGTCCCTGTTGGATAAGCACAGCCTACAAAAGCACAACTATCGTTACTTGATGTGTCACTCAGCTGTTGTTGGTGTTTGTTGTTCTGATCTGTGCTCATTGGTGCACAACACCTTGTTCAACTTCAACGATTGCTTTGTGATTTGCAGTGGATATCAGCAACAATGAAGCTGCCACCCGCCGTAGCTGGAGTGACTTTGCTGTCATTTGCTGGCGGTGCCCCTGACCTATTCACGCAGCTGGCAGCAGTTTCAACTGGTATGCATGCACTGTTGCACCGGCAGCTGATGATGCATTCTGTGTTTGTGACTTTTCCAAAAGTGGACCAATAGCACAGGCAGTTCTGACTGTGCAAAGATTGTCCAATGCTTTGTAATGTCATCCTCCAACTTGCGGTTTTGCACAGTTGCCCGGTCTCGTTTTCAAAACAGACCAACTGACATCAGAGGTGTTAAGCACCTGCTTCTTGTTGCAATGTGGCACGCACATCAGATATGCTGGACGTGGACTTGCCAGCAATCAATCTCTGCATGGTAGCAACTGTATAGTAGTTGCTGTGTGAAGCATCTGATCTGTTGGGCACACATGGCGCTGGCATCTGACATGCACAGCCGCAGGTGAAAGCAGCATCTTGTGCTCAGATGTGTCAGTGAGTGTGTGCTATGCAGGCGGTGCAGTCGATTTGGACCTGGCAGCTGCCTCCACTCTAGGCTCTGGTCTGTTCATCTCCTGTGTCATGACAGCATCAGTGGTCCTGATCAGGACTGTAGATGTCGTAGACACGACAGCTTTTGTGCGTGACATCCTTGCCTACATGCTGGCCAATCTGCTGGTGCTCTGCTTCCTGTGGAATGGGCAGCTGGCAGCGTGGGAGGCTTCCATGCTAATTCTGCTGTACATAGTATATGTTGCAGTTGCCTGCTACACCAGCAGGTCAGCACTATTGGCTCTGTGTCTAGCTGAGCATACGCTTGTGCCCATGCTGTGCCAAACCACTGAAGCATCATCAGGTGTCTTCACTGTTCAGCGCTTGTCTTCACTGTTGAGCACTTGTGCAAGTGGGATCAGTCCTTGGACGTTTTTGCCTGAACTTTACTGGTGTAACAATTGTTGGCCTTGACTGTAGCTCAGGAGACATGCGCACTTGCAGGCATCCCTACATTGACATGTCACATAACAGTACCCATAGCTCCTCTGGTGCAAACTAATTCTATGTGAGCATCTTGCATTTGTCTACCATTCACACTGCATCGTGTCTAACAGTGCAAGAGTGCTTTGGCAGCAGATGTGCACTGCTGACAATCTGGAACTTTCCAATGTCTGGCCTATGGCCATGTCCTTACTGCTGTCCTTACTGCTGACCTTACTGCTGACCTTACTGCTGACCTTACTGCTGACCTGACTGCTGACCTTACTGCTGACCTTACTGCTGACCTTGCACACAAAACATAAGGAGCTGGGGTGTAGCTCCACCACTGTCTGGCAATGTGCAGGAAGGCTCCCTCTCCTGAAGCCCTGGGGGGCATCATCACCACCTCCTACGGCCCCAACCGGGCCCCTGTGGGCCTCACCCGCGCCCGAGCCTCAGGGGAGCAGTCCCCTCTCAGCCCCTACCCTGGACCCCTGGCCCCCCATGGCAGCTCTGTCAGGTATCCACAGTCTGTTCTCATCATTGCACACGTTTGGTGCTGAAGCTGCAACACATGGGCACAGGCCTTTGCTTGTTGGCAAACAGGCAGGAACAACACAGCAAGAAATGGGCTGCAACCGGCACATAGCATGCGTTATGGTGGCTGGTTGCAGCAGTCTTGTTGGTGTTACGCCTGAGCAGCAGCAAGCTGTTGGCACAAGACCATGTCCTCAGTTTGGACTATCTTCCTTGCAAGTCATCCAGCAGATCACAGAACAGCTGATCGCCTGGTTGCCAGAGACTCTGTAGATGTAGGGTCTAGCCTAAATCCCAACCCTAAAATCTAAACCCTAAACATAATATGACCAGGGTTTGCACATTTTGAGGCAAGTGTGAGGCGTGGTGCAGGGGCACCTTGGCCCGGTCCTGGAGCTGGCACAACACTGGCAAGCTGACTCACTGGCTGCCAGGCTTCCTGGAGAGGATAGGGCTGAAGCAGAATGCCACAGTGGAGCTGCCCATGTGGCAGACTGGCAGTGCAGCCAAAGGGGTGGATGACCTGGAGACGGGGGAGGAGCTGCTGGTCCTGGGGGGCCGCAACAAGCAGGATGTGGAAGGTGCTCCTGCCATACTTTCACTGCATCATCATTGTCTTCTGCCCACCACCTTGCTGTACTTGCTGTCATGCAACACTTGCCACCTCTAAAGGGTGTACCCATCAGTCATGCACCAAGCAGAATGCAGGACATACGTGCAGATTAGATGCGATGTATGCATGTAGGCGCGCCCCTTTGTTGTGTGTGGGTAGTGCATCATGCTGCTCCTGCTCAGTCCCCATCCCTGCTCAGTCCCCATCCTGCTCAGTCCCCAATCCTGCTCAGTCCCCATCCTGCTCAGTCCCCATCCCTGCTCAGTCCCCATCCTGCTCAGTCCCCATCTGTGCTCTGTTCTCATCCTGCTCAGTCCCCATCTCTGCTCCGTCCTCCCTGCACTGTCATTGTCTCTGCTGAGTCAGCCACTCTATGCCCTGCACACACCTGGTGATTGCCTGTGCTATCACACCCCAAAGCACGTCACAAGTATCCCTTGGTTGCCAATGCTCAGTTCGCAGATGGGGAAGCATCAACAAGCAGCCTTACACACAGCATCAGTCAAGTGTGACATGTATGGGGCGATCTGCAGAGGCCTACAAACTTCAAGCAAGCAGCCAGGCAGGCACTGCTCCTCCTGCTGTACTGCCCACCAACCCTGCACCTGCCCACCACAACAAATTCATGACAGCATCAGCACCAGGCGCAGAAGCAGATGCCTCAGCAGAGGGGCAATCACTAAGCTTGGCAGATCCAGCCATGATGCCAGCTGCTGCTGGTAGCAATCCTCTGCGCCAGAAGTCATCTCTGTGGGCGGCAAGGGAGACAGAAGATGATGATGCACAAGCTGCAGCCAGGGATGTGATACCGTCCCTTCCTAGGGTGACTTACAGTGACGGAGGTACAGCAAGAGTGGCTACATAGTGTTGTTTGCTGCCACCACGCATGCATGCTGCAGCATGCACACTTGTGGAGGTTGTCTAGCAATCACAGTATCACACCTGTAAGTCAGGCGCATTGCAACATGACATCATTGGTGTTGTCATTGCAAGGGGCTAGCAAGTGTCCTGCAACACTGGCAGCATTTGTTCCATCCATGGAGCAATGTGTGAACTGTTGGCTGACTGTCTCTTAACATATCCCACAAGCTCCCACCATCATGAGGTGTGATTGTCAGTATTGATCTGCAGATGAGATGACACTGATCAAGGTGACTGATGTGGATGGCCATGTGGGCTTCACACTAGAAGACGGTATGTTTCTATCACCCACAGAGTGCTGCATGTCGTCTGCCCAACGCTTGACTTGAAAACCTGTCTGCTCTTGCCTGCGCACACGTCCTGTGGGCTCATTTTTGGCCAAGTATATAAGTTATGCCAGAAACAAGCCAACCACATGTTTCATCCTTGCAACAACCCATCAGACATGCCTCTGTATGGTCTTGTCTTGCTTTACCTGTACTGCCTGGCATACCAACAGCTGATCTGCCAATCAATGATAGCACCACTGAACTGTGCTGCTGCATGCTTCACGTGCGCTCATTGGTGCAGAGGGAGGCCTCCTTTTCTGGCGCACACATTCCTGTGCAGCTGTTGCTGTCAGGCTTTCACAGCAGCCACTGTCTGCCTTAGGAGGCTCCCATTATAATTGCTGAAAAGCGTCAGCCTTTATTTTCTTTCTTGCAGAGGGAGGCGCAGAGATTGTGCCCATCTTTGCCCAGGAGATGGGCTTCACAGAGCAGTCCTGGCGCCAGTGGGCAAAGCAACACCTAGAAGCCTCCTTGCACGTCTACATCCATCTGGATCGCAAGAGTCGCTTGCAGCAGGCTGCAGCCCTCGCCACCTCCCCCCTGCTGCTCTTCATGCATGCAACTAACCCCTCCATGCACATAGGTCAGACCTACAGTCACCACCTGCCATGTTGTGCTGTGCTCATGCATGACTTGAACTGTTACAATCTGCCCTACTATTGCTCGTGTTCCTGAAAGTGATGATGCATGTGCAGTCACGGCACAAGGTCAGCTGCTGCAGCAGCTGCAGTCTGTGCATCAAATAATGACCAGCGTTTCTGCCCAGAATGAGGAGTGCACATTTTGCCAGCATACGTGTTACTACGTTGTGCAACTACTGGAGGAACCATTGCAGCTCAGGGACCAGTAGAGTGCAATGGCTATGTTTCTGCTGTTGCCTTGCATGGCACCAAATAGATTTGTGGGTTCAAATTGCTCTGAAAGTGCCAGCCTGCAGCAATGCTGCCACGATCTGTCCAGGACCACTACAGTATGGCACTGACAATCAAAAGCCATGTCTGTGCAGAGTCTTTCAGCAGCATGTATGGCTACTGCATGGCAATAGCAGCCCCAGGTTTTGGCTTGGCAACTTTGGGGCTGGGCCCATCAGAAGTGCATTGGTGGGGGTATCTGCTGTTGTGGGCAGCATGCAGCACTATCCTTGCCGCCCTCATGTACAACAAGCTCACCAGGACTGGCCTTGGATATGCCTCCAGGTCTTCACAAATCTGCACTTCTCCTTGTGTTTGCTGTCACTTCTTGTCTGGCCTGCATCTGGTCAATTTGATTTGCCCTGTGTCTCTGGTTTAAAGTCCCCAAATGCTGCCTGGTCTTGCTCACATGCGTGATACGTTTATCACATGCCGCTTGTCCTGTAACAGCTGCATGCACTGCAAAGTCAGGCCTTTGAGCATGGCAGGGGTCAGAAGTCAGATGTTGTGCAGGATGGACGCCACCTTTGCCACCATCAGTATCATCATGAGCTGCGTGTGGCTCAACCTGGTGGCTTCTGAAGTGGTGGCGCTACTGCAGACCTTCGGCATGATCCTAAACGCTCCAACAGTAAGTGTTTGATGGTGTAGTCTGTATCTGATTGCCTGCCTACAGCTTGCAATACTGTGAATGGCTTGATGTTGCACAGCATTGCCAACAGCTTGATGATCGCTTCTGCACTATTGGTTGTCTGCGCTAGGCATATGGGGGCATGCCATCTAGGTTTTGAGCATTCTGAGATTGCTCTATATCTGTTATGCAGGCTCTGATTGGTGGCACCATCTTGTCATGGGGAGAGACTGTGCCAGAGCTGGTGGCTACATATACACTAGCAAAGATGGGACACAGCACCATGGCCATTGCTGGCTGCTTTGCTGGACCAGTCTTCAACCTCATGGTGGGCTTAGGCCTGCCTGTGCTATATTCCAGCCTCAAAGATGGCGCGTTAGTCATGGAGCTCACCAGCGGCATCATTACGCTGGTAGTACAAAGCGTGCTAGTGCTGGCGACGCTGGTGGTGGCTGTGCCTTTGGTTTTCAAATGGCGTCTGTATCAGCAAATTGGCTTTGCATTGTTGGGTGTCTATGTCTTGTTCCAGCTGCTATTTGTGCTAGTGGAAGATGGTGTCTTCTGGTGATGCTTTCACCTTGCAGATGTTGTTCTGCATGTTGTTCTGCATGTGCAAGGTCAAAGCACTTGAAAGATGTTTTTGTTACATTCTGTGTCACAGTGGGCTTGATTGGTTATTTTGCAGCAAGTATGAGAGTGAGGGCCCACAGCGGACATGACATACCTTGCATGGAAGGTTATTGTGAAGCTGACATCAGTACTTGTCTCAGACAATTGTAGAAGTGTGTGCCTGAGTCTATCGTGACTGGAATGCAAAGCGCGTGCAGCAGGTTTGCCTTTCTGGTTTGGCTGCTTCCAGATTCACTCAGATGTGGTGCGTAATGCATCACTGTGCATGCACAGGGTTCAGCTTTGGACTATATGATAGTGGTATGTGTAATGATGCGTCACCGCAACAAGGCAAATGAATTAGGGTGTATATACTCCTGATGACTGCGTAACTATGTATAAAAGGACTTGGCTCCGGACAACGGGTGTGAGAACACAACTGAGCCAGCAATATCAAAGCCATGTTCTGTACATAAAGCAAAGCTTCATTCTCTCTGCATCATTTCATCACTCACAGTATTCATTATCTGTACAAGCATCATACACACTGTTGATGCGTCAATACACCCCTGGTTATCACTGCCAGGTAATCATCCAAAATCAACAGAAGCCAGGTTATGGACATTTGGACGACTGTAGAGCACAAAAACATTTGGAGACCAAAGTGGAGCTATAACTTGCTGGTCATGACCAAAAATAGAAAATGTGCTGCCACGACACTATGTACCAACAGCTGCTAAGCTGCTCTTGCCAAAAGGTAGGCAATGCCTTTCGAGATATCTCTTGTCTTATCGATGTCTTATCGATAAACATGCATGGCAAACAGCATGTCAGCTTCTGTTTGCTGATGTACACTTTACTCGTCATCTGAGGATGACTCTGACTCCTCCTCCTCTTCCTCCTCACTAGGCTCAGGCTGCTCTCTTGGCGGAGGGGAGTCTTCTTCCTCTTCTTCTGAAGATGATTCTTCAGAGGATGACTCTGCAGCCGCAGTTGCAGCCGCAAGGGCAGCTGCAGGGGCAGCCGCAGTTGCAGCCGCAAGGGCAGCTGCAGGGGCAGCCGCAGGTGCAGCCTTAGGTGCAGCCTTAGGTGCAGCCTTAGGTGCAGTCTTAGGTGCAGCTGCAGGTGCAGGCTTAGGTGCAGGCTTAGGTGCAGGTACATCATCTTCAGAGGATGACTCCTCTGAGCTGCTCTCCTCCTGTTGGCAACATGCAGCACTGTCTCATGGCTATACCCAAAGACTGTCCTGCTGTGTGAAGAGCAAAAGTACAGATAACATGGGGTCAGAAGCCAAGGCCAGGCCTGGGCAAAGGCCTGGGCAAGGGCAAGGGCAAGGGCAAGGGTAAGGGCAAGGGCAAGGGCAAGGGCAATCTCCTTCTTGCAACATAATGTGCAATCTGGTTCTCAGGGCTGCCCCTCAGATTGTCATACACAAAAGGGTCAACTGCTTGCTGGGCAGCACGCCGCACTGATGACTACACCCTAATGAGATGGCAGCAGAAAAGCAGAGTTGACACGCGGTTGCAGCTCTGAGTGTTGCGCACAGCAGTGTCAGCAAACACACAAGCAACCTGGCATGACATGCTACCTGCTTGGTCACAACAGCAGGAGTCTTGGGAGTTGCCTTGGCAGGCTTGGCAGGAGCTGGTGCAGGCACCTCACTCTTCCCTTTGCTGCTCTTCTTGGCTGCAGGAGCCTTCTCCTGCAAGCACGAGGCCTGGGTCAAGTTGCTAGCAGGCTTTTGGGTACGACGCAGCATGCTTTCAATAAAATTCAATAATAAATAATTTCAATCATTAGGGATTAGGGATTTCAAAGGAAGTATTGCATTGTAGCTGCTAGCTGAGCCATCAGCGCGTTGCACATGATCAGCACCTCATGGCGACCTCAGTCATGTTCATAGTGACGTGAGAGCACTATTTCGTCATTTCACTGTTTGCTGTGACTGTAACCCTCTCAAGACATGAGCTGCATGACCTAGTTTATTGTGACTACTAGAGCAATTGATGATGAGCACAGCTCTGCCAAAACGTGGCCTACACTCTCAATTCATCATAAGGTGCATGCCTGCAGACCAGAGTGCAGGAGAGGCCGACCTGAGTCTGCATGGGAGCCTTCCCCTTGTCTGCACTTGCGCCTGCTGCTGGTGTTGCTGCTGCAGCTGCTTCCCTTTCCGCCTTCTGCACTCACATAGCAAATGCTGTCCAGAAGCCAGGACTGCATCTGACCTTATACATTGAGTAGCTCAACAGACCGCGGTGTGCGCAACCATGACCACAATAGACAACAAGATTGAGAAGTGTTATGCACTCCAGCTTGCAATGCCTGTCCAGTTGTGCTATGATCAGGGCAAGTGTCTCTGCTACATATCACAGAAGCTCGGGATGATGATAGCTTCAAATATTGCTCCACGCACCTCCTTGTTTGACGGTCTTCCTCGCTTCTTGGGGCCTTCACTGGTAGCTGCAGCACTGCCGGCTGCAGCACTGCCTGAGCCTGGTGCACCATTGGCTGCAGGAGTAGCGCTAGCCTTGACCTTCTTGGCTGGCTGCTCCTCCCCTTCTGTAGTTGCCTTTCTTTTGGCTACCTGCATACCATTTTGTGATGCAAAAGATTAGCAAACTTGACAATGACTGAGCTTGGCAGTTTGGTATTATTCAGGTATACACACTCCAAGGCCTCAGTTGGAAGCAGATAGAGTAGGAAGGGTCTTGTAGCATGACAGTGCTTCAAAGGCAATTCGCACTCACCGCAGCATCCTCCACATAGGCTCTGAGGTACACTGGTGAACTAGGGGCAAAATCTGCAGGTGAAAAGCATAGCTGAGCAGAGACTGAAAAGACAGTTGTACCCAAAACATAGCAGAACACAATACAAGGGTCACCTTGCAAGATCATGTCATTGGTGAGTTTGAAGCCATCTCCATCCTCGCTTTGGCAATAGGCCAAGTACTTGCATTTGATTCTGCCCAGCTCTTTGCACTGTGCATTGTGCCGCTTGGCAATTTCAGCTGGAGACACACAGTACAGCTGGTTGGGGTGTGAAAGAGAGCACGCATTGTTCCTTGTAGCTACAGCGACTTGAAGCTTACAAAGAATTTGTTTGACGTCAAGCGAGGGCTTGAGGAACAGCAGCAGTTTGGAGCCTTTGGTGGTAGTAACAAAACATCTCCAGGCGTCCTCAGGCAGTTGCGGCTCAGGCTGCACTGAACCCCCGCTTGTCTTCGGCTGTGTACCCTCTGCTTTCAATGCCGATGAAGGTTTGACGGGGCGAGCTTCCGTTGCTGCGGGTTTCTCCTTTTCGACCATGACTCCTGTGCGCGAGAAGAGACGACGAGTCGTCCGGAGAGAAGCCAAATACGCGATGGGCAGTTTTATCCACGGTACTAGCTTGCTTTGAAAGACCCTCTGAAGCCTGACCGGGGAGCTTACGCGGACCTCGTCAGGTTCGAAAGGTTCCCGCTGCTGCATGTTGCCACAGCAGCATGCTCGGCCTGCGTTTAGTACATTGCGTCAGATTTATTGCTCTTTTTTGGGTCCAAAACAAGACAAGATCAGGTTGATACCTGTCATTTTTTTGGTGCTGAGCCAGGGGCTGGGCCAAAAGCAGTCACTTGATCTGCGGCCACTGCACAGCAGAGATTTGTTACATGACACAATCGTTGCACCAATCAAGGCCTTTGCATTCCACTCAAAGTCCTTCCTTCTGGGCGGCACTGCCGGCTGCATGCAGGGCAGTCACAACCTGCCAGGGTCTGATCAAGTGCAACAGGGTGAACAATACGCAGTCTTACACGCTAGCACCATAACACCGTTGCCCCGACTAGTATGGATCAAAAACCATTTTCAAACAACAATCAAGGGGCATAGGCAAATTGGGCTGCCAAGGCACCCAACAGGGTGAGGCATGGCATGCAGGTGCTGCAAGATGCACAAGGCAAGACAGTGAGCTTCAATGCAGCTAGCATGCAGTTAATGCAACTGCATATGTTGCAAGTGGCTGCCCAGGTGGTACAAGACGCAGGTGCTGCAAGTTTAGGATAACATGTAATGAGTAGGCTGCCCTGCCAGGCTGGTGGCAGTGCTGCCATCTCTGAGGCAAACACAAAAGTGATCAGCAACAATGGCTGCCCATCATCTTCACGTTACAGCACTCACACATACACTCTGCATGCTTGTATACAAATGATGGCACAGGTTGCCATGGTCATTGAGTGACAAGCATATGCTGACCTATGCAAGCGCCTGCAGACTGTTTCACAGGAACCCCAGCTGACAAAAGTTTTGTCTGGGACCAGTCCTTCTCAAGCCTGTTCACAAATGTGACAGATTACACTGCAGACTGCATTGCCCATGATTGCACTTAACACCTAAAACCGTCGAGTGGATGTCCCTGCAATCAACTGGACAGCAGTCCAGCTGGCAGGCATTCATATCTTGGCACACCACTGCGTAAGGACTTGTTGGCAAGTGTGAGCATTATGCAGTCGAATGATTACGAGCAAGGAATTTAACAGGGCTGCAATAGCACACATAAATAACTGTAGTGCAGTCAATACTCGAAAACCTGCAAGAGGTGGTCTTGCCAAGTAGTAGACAACCTGTGTCAGCGGTGACACATTGCGCACACTCACACAGGAACTTGGGCTGAGTTTGCTTTGCGGACAACGATTGACACGCTTACAGAGCAATGGTCTGTACGATCTAACCCAGACCCCACCGGACAGAACACTGAACAAGACAAGCGTCAACTCACAGTTTTAGCCTTGGTTCCTTCTTATGTGCCGCAGCGACACTTTGCCTCGCTCAAATCCCGGCGTCACACTGTGGCCGCATTTTGCCAAAGCTTGTAGTCTTCTTCTAGGCCCAGCTTGGGGGGATTAAAAGCCCCTGGTAGCGCACCTGGATGACTATTTGCAGCCGCATGACATTTATTTATTCATTCAAAAGCCTGCGTTGTTATGCATATATACCCTCAGCATGAAGTCATGGTACACTCCAGCGTTCCATCTGAGCAGTTGCAAGGTGAGGAGGCAAGTTCACATCTTTTCAATGAACGCTGGGTATGCATGCCCTACAAGTTGAGTGGTGCTTTGTCACTTGTGACTTCACATCACTCAATCCTGATGACAAGCAGGACATGATCCCGTCACCACATGGGAAGTGAATTACATAACCGCCATGCAAGACATTTCTGGAAACAGTCAACTTTGAACTCAGTATTAGATTTGACTGGTTGCTAGCCTGAACCAACCTTGCTTGACTGTATACTGCATCCGATGCAATGTGTCAATGATCCAGGCATTTTATGAAGCTCTGCAAGTCAGTGTACCCCAAAAGCGTACACCTGAGCCCAATCTGTCAATGGAAGTGTATTGAAAACCCTTGGATGAGCCAAGTCCACTTCACAATCACTTTGAGATCAACAGAAAAGACATCAACAAGAGCATGTCAGACATGTACATACTCCACAACAAGAACGAAAAGCCTCAGAAGCACATCATGCAGTCTGAACAGCAAGAACTACCCGGTATATCACGTCAACGCAGCAAAAAATGTGACCATGTATCAAATGATGTGGACTGGGTGAGGCTTGTCCTCAACGGCTGCTACAGTGAATGTGCAGATTCAACTGACTGCTTCTGATGTACAACAATGCGCCTCAGGTCCACACATGGCTCAGGTTCCATGAGCCCTGTGTGAACATCTTGTGACACCCTTTCATTGTTGTTGAGAGCACAACAACAGCTCATGTAGTATGCCAAAGATTGTCCACCCTGCTATACAGCTTTGGCAGCACCTGCATCCATGCACAAACAGCAACTCATTGTCCAAACTGCCAGACACAAGCTTACACGCGTACTCCGCTATGCAGCCACAGCCCCAATGCCCTGCTGTTCCCTGTGCCATTGCCACAACAAATTACACCACAATAAGCAGATGGTAGATACATGTAATGAGCACACCAGCTTGCATAGCACAGACAGCAGAACAGCACACAGCGAAGAAGCGTGCACAGCGATGACCTGCCTGTGCACGCCTCATATGACCAAACACTCCCCATCTCATTTGATGTTGTGACCCTGTCACCAAGGTCACTCCCTTTGCAAGGCTGATGCACCTCACACACCTGCTCATGCAGGCGCACTGCTGCTGGCCACCGTCTTACGGCGCTTGGGCTGGTGCAACAAGGTGCCTGTGCACTGACTGCTGCCACACAAGCACCTGCAACACAGTGCAGCCAACATCTGTTGCTGCTGAACAAGGTATTGCTGAACATGGTACTGCTGAAGATGGTACTGCTGAACATGGTACTGCTGAACATGGTACAGCTGAACATGGCACTGCTGAACATGGTACTGCTGAACATGTTATTGCTGAACATGTTATTGCTGAACATGGTACTGCTGTCACACAAGCACCTGCAACAGAGTGCAGGCGACATTTGCAGCTGCTAGTCATGGTACTGCTGAATTTGGTACAGCGGCTGGTGCTGCCCTGTGGGGCCCAATAGACCTGGACCATCAAGTCAGCCAAGTATATACAACCTGAAGGTGCAAACAAGGTAGCTCCTTGGTGCTGCCTGAGGCAGTATGACAGGAGAACTGGCAGGCAGGTGCAAGGTGCTTACCTTGGCTGGCTGGCTGACACGCAAGGAGTGGTGCACACATGCATGCCAGACAGCAGCGCCATAACTGCAGCAAGGCATACCTCAAATGAGTAACTACCTGGCCACAGCCTTAATGCATAGAATGCAGTGCTTTGTACACCAAGCTGCAAATTATGATAGGGTCTGGGGCACGCTTACCTGTATGCATCTGCAGTCTGTCCAGTGTGTGTGAATCTGTAGTCATAGCTGAGCTCCTCATTCACAGCGATGTTCCTCTGCGCAAAGATGCCCACTCGTGTCCCGCCTGCAATGTACAACACGCAATGTACAACATGCAATGAGAAAATGTAAGCAGAGCATACAATTATAATTTCTAGACATTTCAGGCAACTGAGCCAAGTGCAGCTGGGCAGATGGCGTAGTATCGTGACATCATTACAGTTAGAGGAGTCAGGACGTGAGTCTCTGCATAAGATGGTGCAGCCCCCAACATGCAGAACTTTGAAGCTTTGTGCCGGCCAGGTCTGGTGTCTGCTTTGCCTGACTAATGTTGCCAAGCTAATTTACCATCTGCATATATTCATCAACAGTACTGAGCCACCAGCAGGCCAAAGGCAGCGGGTACGTCTGCAACATCATTGTAACTGACAAGGCAGCTGAAAAAGACCCTGATTGCTTTGGCAGGTACTTGTGGCAAGTCATTGCCTTGCAAAGTCTTGGGAGTGCAGAAGCAGCCAAGCTTAGTCAGTCAAGCACATCTGAGGTCGTTTGTGAGGCACACGCTGGCAGTCAATACGGCTGTAGAGAAGCCTTGTTTTCAAGGCTGCTGAAACCCACTCAAAGCTGCCTTAGGAATGCATGTGACCCAGTGCAGCAAGGAAGGCATATGTATGAGTGAAGCAAGGAAGGCAGGTGTGGGCGTGCCTGTTGAGGCATCAGTCCACTTGTGGGTGCGGCAGTTGGGGGCGCAGCTGGTGTTGATGAGGCGCGCTATGTTGCTCTTGTGGCGCCCGTCAATGGTGCGCCCCGCCTGCACCTCCATCAGGTAGAAGTGGGGCTCCCCTGCCAGCTCAGCAGCTACCATTCGCCGCTCCCGCTCGTCATCGCTGATTATCTCACCTGCACCAGTTCAGGCAATCCAAGGTCAGAGAACTGACTACTGATGGTAACGAAGCATGAGCCTCAGCTTCTTTTGGTGCAATGCCATGCACAGTCTCAGCTGGTACCTGCATCTGCATTGTGTAGCGGAAATAAGGGGTCAGGGTTTCAGAAACAATTTTTGGGTCCAGGTCAGAGGACCAGCTGCAAATCGTGCTTACTAGAGAATTAACAGCAGTATCACACACAGCATCACTCCGCAACAAGTCTTTGCAGGCTGTGCAGTGCTGTAAAACATTCGACGCATGGAAGAGCATCTTTGGTGTCAAGCAGGACACCTAGAGGGACTTTGGCATGATAAGGTGGCAGCATGAGACACTCACCTACATACTCTACGACAAAACAGCCATCCTGTATGGGCTGTGCTGCTTTGACCCCCCAGCCCCTGTTGGGGGTCAGGAAGGCTTCAACCAGGGGTGACTTCAGCTCTTCAAAAGACCTACAAAGCAAGGCTTGCATTGGTCATTCTTCAATGCTCTTGGAGCATGCAGCATGATGGAAGATACGTTTGCCAATGAACAGGATGCAAATTGCTGCCATGTAGCCCTGTGTGCAGACTGCATGAATAGTTTGCTTGCAGAGCAACCTTCATGCAGAACTGCACATGTTTGTCAGGTGATGTAGATCAGCGGATGAGGTCCAGAATGAGCATTTAAAAGCTTATACCATCACAAAGCCAAGAGGTATGCACCTGTTGCTGCAGTCAGCGCCACAGGGGCACAACTTGGCATCACACAGGATACACATCTGCCGGTTCAAGCACTTGTCACCGCACCCTGCTTGCTGCTGAGCTGCAGCATTCTGGTGCCATTTGTTCTGACCGAGGGAACTAGCCCAACCAGGGCCAACTGGGAATGAAGGGAGCAGCGATTGCTGGACAGGCAAGCTGCTGCCTTCTGGATCTTCCATCGAAAGGCAGCTGACAAAGTGGTCCACATTCAGCATGGCCTGCTGCACATCAAGGTCGGTCACCTCACAGCCCAGATCTAATCTATATTCCAGGTCCACATGTGGCACATCACTTGACTTGCTGGGCAGACAGACAGTCGATGCAGCTGCTGTAGAAGCTGCTGCTGCTGCTGCTGCAGCTTCCAGCCCCAAGTGCCGGCCAGACTGACGTCGAGCAACTCGCCCAATGGCACTTGCACTCCAATACCCAGCACCAGCATCCTGGCTCTGGCAGATGCAAGTGGGAACCTTGTCATCTGGACGCCTCTTGGCCTTTGCAACTCCTCTGGTGTACACACTTGTAAGGATGTGCTGAAATTGGGGTGGCTGGTTCTTGACTTCCCCGCTTTGCACAGCCAAGTCAAGCAAAGCCTGTGGCACAACAGCATGAGTGGCAGGCTGTGCACTGGACGAGGACGCCACCTCTAGTGCTTCATCAGCTGAAACAACTGGCACCGCAAAGTCTGCTGCCTGATGCTGGTATTCATGGTGTTCACGCTGTGTACATATTTTGGTAACAGAAGCCTGCAGCCAAAACAAAGCATACATGGGCAACAGCAGCGTGTCAAACAGGAGGTGGTATTCAGAAGGACGAACAACATGCATGCTTTGCAACAGGACGTGGCGTATTGTATGACAATGCTGTCCAATATTTTGACCGGACTCAGTTGTGTCAAGCGCTTTGAGACATGCAGTCCCAGTGCAGGAGTGCTCCATGATGGGCTGTGCGTGTCAAGCAGCTACATTGCAGCAGGCAAGCAAAGTAACAATCAACTGGTCACAGCAGCAGTCATACACACCTGCTGTCGTGGCTTAGTAGGACCATACAACCAGTCCAGCTCCTCTGGATGTTCATCTACATCTTCACTTTCAGCTGAGCAAGCTGGTTGTGCAGCTGACAAGGGCTTTGGCGAAGCAATCTCGGCATCTGCTGGAGAAGCTGCTGCTTGACAGTCAGCTTCTTGACAGGCAGCTTCCAGCTCAGCTGAGGGGGCTGTTGGGGTTCCTGACCGAGCAGCTGATGCGGTAGCTGATGAGGTGATCACAGGGCTGTCTGGCATGGACGTGGCAGGTGACACAGCAGGTGACACAGCAGGTGACACATCAGGTGAACAGAACAATACGGCCCAATCTGTGACTGGCAGCAGATCACCACTTGTTGCAGTGCCATCCAACATTGCCTGAGCTGTCTCCCCCTGCACAAGAAAATTTTTAGGACATTTCTTACGAAACTGCTTATGACAAGGCTGTGCATTGTCACTCAAGGGGTACCCAGACAATGATGATTGAGATGCAAACTGAGCACAGCAGGGTTGTGGCCTCTGCAATTGTCAGAGGCTCACAAACAGAAGCGCAATGCAAGGCAATGCACAGAAGTGCTGATCAGAATGACAGACTCAGCAGTGAAACGCTGCAGCAAAGTCAACTGCAACATTGCTTTCCTTTTCTGTTGCTGGCAAGTGCATGCCTCCTAATGCACATGCTAGCAACACAGCTGGACACTTGCTACAGCTCACTGCATGCAAGAAAGCTACAGCTCACTGTATGCCAGAAACAATGAGCATACACTGAGCACTACTTGATAGCTATGACCCTTGCACGGGACAAACATCAAATTCTGGTGATAGCAAGGCAGCTGCACTGCAGATCCTGATTGCAACAGTTGCTGAGTTCTTGTCAACTTACCACAGGAATTGGCAAACTTGGTGACGCAGTCTTAAGTTGCTCAGCCAAGGCACACAGCACATGCTGAAGCTTGCTGATGCTTCCCAGATGTTCCCTTTGCTCATCTTGATAGTGACCTTCTTGGAAAAGGTAGACAGCTCGCTGCTCCAAATGGAGGGCTGCAATGCACACCATCAACGCCAGCTTGCCACCAATGGGACTGCTGCTGTGCGCCTTGTTCATGTTCACCTGGCACAGCTTCACCAGCGCCTGAAAGCATGAACATAGGTGTGGGTCTGCAGCCAGACATGCAGGCAGCGGAATGCACAGCTGATCCGGCAGCGCTTTGGCCCAAGTGCAGTTCTGCAGGCCTATTTTAACCAAGTCAGGCGAAAAGGAGCCTTAGAGGCTACACGCAATCTTATTCAAATAACTTTGCGTCTGCATTTGTACAGAAGGCTACAAAAAGGGAGCATCGACAAGATTTTCATGAGGGGCCTGTGTGGATAGGCACCCAGACACAGGAAACTAAAATCGAATGACAGACAGACTGGGAGCGCACAGATTGCTGCGATGAGAACATGCCAGCAAGCCAATCTGCAACTGCAGGCGCAGGACCCTTACTTTGAGCATGGCATTATGGACAGGTCAGCAGCTGCAGATGCATAGCACTCAGCCAATATTGTTGCACGATCTGAAATCAGTCAGCCACACAGTGCGCTTCAATCAGGATGTCGTGCTTCAAACAGTTACTGCATGTCTTACGCACAGATACCTGACTTGACAAAGATACACGCATTGTTGACAGGCATCTCCAAGATCATTGAGAATTGAGATATGCAGCATTTCAGAGTACATATCATGCTTCTTTGGCCAAAATGACAGAGACAAGGTAAATGTACCTCCACTTTCTCCAACATTGCCTCTGTATCCTGGAAGACTACTTTTATGCCTGCCACCACCACTGCCCTTGCAGCTGCTATGCCAACTGCAAGTTTGACTGATCTGTCCACCACCTGTGCATGACCAGCGTCCTGGGCAACCACTTCAGCAATGGCAGCGTCATAGCAAACTGCCCCATGTGCTATGCATTCTGTGCCAGTAACTGCCCTGAAAGTTGCTTCATCGTCTGGTAGCTGAGAACTCTCTTCAACTGCCTTACCAACTGTCCTGTTCTCTTCAACTGTTTTACCAACTGTGCTGTCAACATTGCCATCAACTGTGCTGTCAACTAACGCCTGAAGTGGTGCAATTACTGTCATGGATTTGCCATTTGGAGCATTGTGGCCACCGGTAGGTATAGCTGTTGGCACAGCTGCTGCATTGGCGCCTTCCAGCGCCGCTTCTCTTGCAACCATCTCTGCTACTTTGAAAGGAGTCAAGCACTTGGCAGCTTTTTTGACAGCTTTTGCAGCAGCTTGTTTGGCAGCTTTTTTGGCAGCTTTTTTGGCATCTACGGCTGGGCTTGCTGAGTCTTGCTGTGTGGCAGCCATGGGTACAGCAGCACCATCAGCGCTGGTTGGCATACTTGCAGCCATGCTGCTGGGACCTGCTTGCTGGCCATTGCTTTCACACTGCTGCCCACTATTTCCTGTTTGCTGCCCATCAGCTTCTGCTTGCTGACCACTGTTTCTCGATTGCTGCCCACTGCAATTATGCCGCTGCCTGCTGCGCCCCGTTTGTTCCCCTTTCTTCCTACCCTGCTGCCTACTGCTGTCTGCTTGCTGCCCACTGTCTTGTGTCTGCTGCCCATTGATTGCTGCCTGCTGCCCACTGCTCCCTGCTTGCTGCCCACTGCCTCCTGCTTGCTGCCTAAATTGTGTGTGACGCGGTACACGGATTTCTGATGGCTGCCTATTGGAGCCTGCATGCTGCCCATTACTTGCTGCTTGCTGCCCATTGACGCCTTCTGCTGCCCTGTGCGACGAAGGATCTCCCGCAGTGGCAGCAGGAGCTGCAGCAGAAGCAACATGCTTGCCAGCAGCTTCTGGAACAGCTTCTTCAGTAGCTGCAGCGGCAGTAGCATGGTTGCCAGTGCTTACTGTACTTTCGCCTGCTTGCAAGACTCCTTGCAAGACTGAGGGGATGAAGTGTTTGTCAAGGTTGAGCGCCCTCTGTGCATTGGGTTTCACCTGCAGTCCAATGCCCTTTTAGATTCCAACTATTGCACAAGACAAAGCCAGATCCAGCCGGACAGGGTGACTTTGGCAGACATACAGCATGACTCTGCATATTGAGAAAAAGCATTCATATCTTTGCCAGCTCAGATGCTGGCAATGCAGTGTACCCTGCCGGGCAAAAGCAATGAGTACAGCACTATGCATCTGCTTAGGAAGTTGGCTGGGAATAATGTGCAACGGCTTTAGCGCACAATGGTGGAACTTCTGTCACAGCCGTCTAGAATGCGTACACTATGGAACTTCGTGATGGCACATGATGAAATGACGGACCAGGAATATGGGTTGCAAAGGCCATTTACGCCTGAACTGTTGGTCTAGGCTGTCAACAGCAGCCAGCTTTTGAAGCAGCCACAGCAGGCCCATGCTCCTCCTCTTGCAGGGCTGGACTGTGTCTAAAAAATGGAATTGTCTTCCCAGCTCATACGCTGCAACCCAGGCAAACTTCTGCTCATGTTCAGCCTGTTTCAGCGTTGACAGACTTTTCTCCAGGTTGGCATCGATCTGCTCCAGCAGCACCTGCAGGAAAACAGTGAGTGAGTGAGTGAGTGAGTGAGTGAGTGAGTGAGTGAGTGAGTGAGTGAGTGAGTGAGTGAGTGAGTGAGTGAGTGAGTGAGTGAGTGAGTGAGTGAGTGAGTGAGTGAGTGAGTGAGTGAG
>JAABUK010004384.1_pt1 | contig 22975 bp, 21 predicted proteins | sample 5559141 | NCBI WGS metagenome assembly JAABUK01 (sample SAMN10711869, study PRJNA513367) | rock metagenome | isolation source: Antarctica rocks | place: Antarctica: Victoria Land, Pudding Butte nord | collected 2016-01-03
GTCACTACCAGCCACTTCCATAATGCTGTGCAAAAGGAGTCTTTGGTGTTCTTTTCAAGCTTCTCCCACAATTCATGGTACTTGCGTGCCCATATGTCTTGAGCACTCATCCTGCAAGTCTGACTTATCTAGCTTTGCCTGATCCAAGATATGAACTTCTGTCACATGCATGTAACCACCTAGCTTACAGTTCTGTATCTAGCTGCAATGGCAGTGCATCCTCCCCACAATACACTACATGCATCAGCCCCATGATGTCATCTCTAGACTTGGCCCTGCTGCGGCTCGTCATTATTGCGCAATCAGTATCTAATCACAATAGTGCAAGCGTTTTGTGAAGCACAACTCTTGCAATTGCTAGTATACTTCTGTAGAAAAGTCACTGACACTAGCGCCAGCAACTGCCGCGCAGAAGGTTGTATTGGCTGTAAGCTGGCTAACACCGGAAACAAATGAGCAATGGCATGCTCAGGGCCATGCTGAGGGGCATGCTCAGGATTCCGCCTGAGATCAGATGAGCTCACGCGCGTCGTACTGCTCCGTGTAATGGCGGTGGGCTCCGTGCAAGCTGTGGGATACGGGATGACTAAGCCTCAAAGGTGGCTGGTAATAGATTCCGCCAAATTTGCAAGGTGGCTGGTTAGGCATTTATGGGGGTATAGCAATCTGCTCTGCCTCGGCGCAGCCGAAGGCGCAGGTAAGGGGAGTCTTTGTCTGCCGTCAAAGTCGAAAAGTCAAATAGCAACTACTCTGGCAAAATTTTGAGCACTTGCAAGTGATTGCAGGGGCTTGCTGGTTGCACAAGCTTTGCTTCAAGTGACAGCAAAGCTTGCTCAACAAGCGAACTCCTTGTCTTTTGTGAAAATGCTCTGGCTAACAGCACACTGCGTTGCTTCACAAACTGGATACTACAAAAGAAAGCTGGCCTGTTTTCACATACAGCACTGCCCTCTTGAGACCTGCTTGCTTATGGCTTTTGCTTGCTGCACAGCAGCAAACTTGGCCCCCTGCTGACAACAGATTTCCTAGGTCAACGCACAGTCAGGGTCAAAGCTCTGCAGCTAGCGCTACGGACGATATCTGCCGCAACGGTCCCACCCACACATGCGTTCGATGGTGTACTAGGCCTACCTGACCGTACCGCCAGTCAGGTTGAGCTGTCGTCGCACACGAACTGTTGTGCCAAGCAAGGACTGGTTTTGGATACAGACTTTTGACGACCACTGTATAATGCATGTTGACACAAATTTGCATGCAGCTACAGATCGATCTGAAATGAAGGGGCACGCCAAGTCATGCAATGTCTTCCTGTCCAACCATGCAGTGCTGGACCACTGTTGCGCATTCACGGCGTAGCCTTCCTGCGAGCTGAAAGCTGGCTCGGCGTCGCGGCGTGTCGCCGCCCACTCAGACACATGCACCGAATGCAGAAAACAGTACTACTAGTTGGCTAGGTCATAGCAAAGATGAGCAGCACAAGAGACGAGGCTGTTCAGCTGTTCAACGATGCTTGTCTGACCGCCGAGGCAACTGAAAAAGTACGCGTTTCCTCAAACCAGTTTTTGATCGACAGTCTGCTCAACCTTGTTGCATGCATACTATAGGTAGATAAGCTGCAGAGCTTGAAAGAGCTGGTACTGAACAAAGACATTCAGCTTCTTCAGGTAAGGCACTACATCGAGCAAGTATGCAGGCTATCACAGGAGAACAACAAGTTGTGCATCTCATAACCTGTGCACATGCCGCGCCAGTATTAAGACTACACTGCCCAGAGTCGTGAATCGATTATTCCGCAGGTGTTTTTGCCCGAGCTGGCAGTGTTGCAGGCAGATTCAGCCCCAGCCGTCAGGAAGTTCTTGCCAGAGTTTTTGGAGGCCTGTCCACCTGCTGCCCTGCCAGCACCTTCCTTGCTGCTGGCGCTGCAGTGCTTGCAGGGCCTCTTGCAAGACAGTGTTCCTGCAGTTGTTAAGGCAGCAGTCTTGGCTTCCAGCTCTCTGTTCCGCACAGCTCTGGCTGTTGTGGCTGGCCAGGTCAGCTTATTGCTGCAAGATGCATAGTCCTGACATGTATGTCAGTGAGATCCTGCTGCTGCAATGCAATTGTTGTTGTGATGCAGGGTCAAAGTCAGCAGGGAGCACAGGCTGTCACTAGTCTCTGGCAAAATGCTAGTACTTTGCGGAACAGCATATGCAGCTTTGCGGGCAACCACAAAGTCCCTGGGGTCAGGCTGAATGCCACCAAGTTCATGGAGCAAGTTGTCCTCACATTTACAGCTGAAAATGTTTTAGTGCTGTCCCCTGGAGCTAAACATATGCGGCAGCAACCAACACAGTCCTTGCATGGCATCCTGACTCCAGCAACTGTGAGTCTTGCAAGATAGCATGGGCATAGCATTAGCAGCATTGTAAGTGTCCAGCAGTTGTATTGACGTGCGCAGTGATGTAGTTGATGGAAACAGCTGCACAAGTTTGTATACACAATGCCCTCTGCACGCTCAATATATCACCTCCTGAGAAACTCCATGACAATGTACTCTTGGGATTGTTTTGTGGATCAAAAACACTGATGGCAATCGAGCATTGCCTATAAGTCCAAGCCAGAACAGTCAGTCAAATGGCGGTATCATTGCTGCAGTTGATGCGTGAAGCAGAGACACACTTAGGCCAGCTTGTGAACATGCTGAGAGCACCAGGTGTAGCGACCTTACCTGGCGCAGTTGCCATAGTGGCTGTAAAGGCAGCTGGCTCAATAGCCCAGCAGAGACCATTCTTCATGAACAAGGTTTTGCCTGTTTTGATTGCGCTGGGATCTGCACAGGTGGGCTTCCCTCCTATTGCTTTGCAGTGCTTTAATGGGAGCATGTAAAAGGCATTCACTTGTAAGCTTGGGGGTATCCAGGCAGTACATACTGCAACAGATATCAACAGAATGATGACATGTTGCATGATCTATATAACAGGTTGAGTGCAAGCTCAATTGACTTCATGAACTGACTTCTCTTCATCACCAATGTGTCATTAAGGTGCTAGACTGTAGCTGCATTGTTAATTTAATGTTCTTCATTGAAAACCTGTCACCCCTAGAGTTCAGGCGGTTCAGTTCTCGGATAAGGATGCAGATCTGATTGCTTTCCTCGTCGCATGCAGCAATCTCAACATACTGTTGAATCAAGTGATCACTTTCAGAAGAGTTGTCCTGCTGAGCATGCTTGACTGCAAGTTGCCTCCGCATTGAAACCTGATGCCCCAGCTGATGCAAGTAGGCAATCCCTCAACCAGAAGGCTGGGTGAGCCCAGCATACCTCACCCTTGGGCTTATCTAAAACATCTCCACACTGCAGAAACGCGTTTTTACTGTCCCCAGACGTTTATGAGTTTGGATTCTCAGTGTAGGAACAACATTTGCAAATCAAAACAGACGTTTCCGGCTTGAAAAGAGCTACAAATCATGCTAATAAGCGTGATGACATAGGAAACTCTGACAAAAAGTTTGACTAGGCTGGACCTGCTGCAGGATGCTGGCTCAAGCACAGGAGGTGTGCAGAAGAGCGTCAAGACTGGTGTTGCAAATGCTCTGCTGGCAATGCTGAAGTGCACAGCAGCTGAAGCAGCTCCTTGGCGCAGAAAGGTCTGCTAGCTGCTTCAACATGCTGCATTGCTTATGTGTATTACATGGGCCATCATCTGCAAGTGTCAGCTGCATGCTTGCTGCCTTTACATTTGGGCGCCACAGCCTTGCGTTGTGAGGATACCTTTGCAGCAGGACTGACTGGAGCGTTAACTTTGAGCTGCTTGAGTATGTGAGAGCCTTTGGCTTGACAACCAAGCAGACCAAGGCATAGTCCATGCCACTTTGCATGCATGCATGTTTGTGGCCACAATACATTCAGGTTGAGATGCCTTATCATGTGTGCAGATTGTGGATGCTCTCAAGGCTTTAGGAGCTGGCACACAAGCAGAGGCAGAAATGCGCCGCATGGAGCGCCAAGGCAAGCGAGCTCGTGAGCCTGAGACAGCCTCTGCTGCGCCACCGCTCAAGCAAGCCAAGCTTGAGCCCACCACAGCCCCCAGTCAGCAGATCAAGCAGGAGCCCACAGCTGGGCCAGCTGCTGCCACAGCTGTGGTGAACAGCGGAGGTGTGGGAATCAAACAGGAGTCAGCGGTGGTGAGGCCTGAGGGGGCTGCAGCCGCCCCCCTGCAGGCTGGGGGCCCTGGGGATCAGAAGCGGTATCAACAGCTGCAGCAGCATGCGGCGCAGCATCAGCAGCAGCAGCAGCAGCCTGCCAAGCCATTGCGGCAGGTATGGCTGCAATGCCCAGTCTCTACGTTCTTTTTGACGGTCTTGTCAGCAGCACTGAGTGCTCCACATCAGAATGTGTGCCTGTCCATCACCTGGCCTATTCAGTGCTTTTTAGTTTACATGCCTAGCATGTGCATAGAGCACAGGCAGGCCACAAATACAAGCAAACATCCTGCTCCACGCTGTCCATGCTTGCACGGCATAGCACAGATGTGTCACTGCACACAGATCTGTGCTCAGCTATACAGAATGCTTCGGTCACACCCTTGGCAGCGCCCAAACAGTGTGTGCTTGCCAGGCCTTGCTTGGAAATGACACATGCCCAAGCAGAATACTACATGTAAACAAGCACTGCTGCTAAGTTTAGCAGAAAGACTTAGTGCTTGTTCACACACAGTTTTGTTGGTATGTTGTCAAAACAAGACCCATTATTGGGAGCCCCTCAGGATTGTATGTCCCTCACCCTGGGGAAAGACACCTGTTCGTTTGGATCAATGAGTAAATTAAGCAGATCAAACAAGATGTTGCCTGCAGGCGCTGGGGACAGTCCACATTCCAGATGCCACCCCAGAGTCAGAGCTGAGTCAAGTGCTGGCCATCCTGGGTGCTCTGGCAGCAGAGTATGACAAGAGCACGCTGGTGGCAGTCCTGCAGGGCCTCTCCCCTGAAGTCCTGGCTGACTGTGTCATTGCCAACATGGCCCACTTGCCAGCTGGTGACACCATTGCAGGGACTGGCAGCAGCTCTGGCCTGGTTGGCCTCATGCAGGTGGGCTGCATTCCATCATTCTTTCATTTACGTAATCAGATAGGGTGCATTCCTGCACTCATTCCTGCAGCCAGCCTCACATGTTTGTTGGCTCTTTCATTCATTCAGTCATTCGTGCATCAAGCCAGCCACATATCCATCCATCCATGCAGATAGGATGCATTCCTTCACTTATTTATTTATCAGCACGGCTAGGGTGCAGCCTTCAATCATTCATGCAGGAAGGGTGCATTGCTTCAATCACTCATGCAGGTAGGGTGCATTCCTTCATAATCAGCTATGACCATGTGACCAGTGTTAGTCATGTGTACCACTGCGCAGAAGTTTGCGCTCGCAAGCAAGCATATTCTGCTGTGCAGAAAGTAATCAAGAAGCAATGCACATGCAAGATGGCAAGTTATTGCCAGCATGTCAAGTGACATTCTGCATGATCATGCAGACAAACATGGCACCATCTCAGGTTACTTAGGAATGCTCATGAGGAAAATCAGGGAGATGTACACAAAGCATTTGTACGGCATAATGTCAAGTACAAGGGATGCATTCATTTGTGAGCATACAAATGATCATTGTTAAGGTGCAGGGTTTGCAGCAGCAGCAAGATGCTGCCAAAGCACAGCAGGCAGCTCAGGCAGGGCCCAGGCAACCCACAGACCCCAGATCGCAAGATCCCAGGCTCAGACCCCAGCCACAGCAGCCTCACCAGCAACCTGGTCCCCCAGCACCCCCTTTGCACCCCCAGCACCTGGACCCTCAACCTGCCTTGCAGCCCCAAGGCGCCCCAGGAGAGGCAGTGCCGGCACCCCCGCCGGGCAACCCTGGGGATGTGGAGATGAAGCCCTCCCTAGAGGAGCTGAAGAATGAGCCAGGAGGGCTGAGGGCTGGCACACCACCACAGGTCAAGCAAGAAACCAAGGTAATGCTGTGCATGTCCCTCGGGCATGCCTGGGCAGCTTGGTATAATACTTGGCTTCTCATTGAATTCCCTAAGGCGTTGTCGTTTCTTTTGTTTTCTTCTCAGGCATGTGCTTGGCATCAGAGATCTGTGTGAGCAAAGCTGATCACCTTGACATATGCAGCTCACATTGCAGTATGTGGTATCTGCTGGGTACACAGAGCAGCAAGGCAGGTCTTGTCTCTTGCATGTTGCACAACACTTGCCGGTGTAGAGTACTTATGACGGTCACCATCCTCTGTTCCTGCTGATTGTCTGATGTTGTCGTGGGTTTCGGAGCTGCTCAATGGCATCTTCCTTGCTGATCAAGGTGGTCTTGTCCGGTGGTGTTGGGCCAACAAGGACATGGTCTTCCACCTGGTTGCTTTATACATCTTGACTGCCTGACGCACAGCGAAACAACAAGCATCACAACTAGGACATCCAGTCATGCAGATGCATGTGTCTCAGCCTGCAGTTTTGCGTCTCACCAGAGCAACAATGGTGCCCTTCCTTCCCTTGTCCAGGTTCCCATTGTCCCAGTCATCCCAAAAGCGCCGCCCCAAGTGCGTCCAGCTAAACTCACCTCTCAGCAGCAGTTGTCACTCCGTCGTAGTGCCATACACCGCATCCTGGCAAATGGCAACACACCATCCCAGGAGACGCGCATCGCCCTTCTGTCCCGGCTGGCTACAAAGTCTCCTGCTGGGGACGGCATTGGGGATGAGATCCTGCAGCACATGTTCAGGGACTACCACACCAATCACGGGCATGAGCTGGCACTCACATGGCTCTTTGCCTTGTACAAGGAGCACAGCGCACAGACAGACAGTGCAAGGAGCACTGTCAGTGGGGTTTCAGATACAGAGAGCGATGCTGCAGCTCGACTCGCTGTAAAGGCTGAGTCAGCTGCTGAGCCAGCTTCCAGGAGGATAGACTCTGATATGGGTGTTGGGGCGAGTGATGCTTTGGTGAAGAGGAGTGAAGGTGGTGCAGAGGCAGGCCCTTCTGGCATGGACATTGATGGGCTTGAAGGCAAGTGAAAGTTGTCTGATTGACTTCTGGTGTACAGGATGAATGTGCTGGAACAGGCATGGCTCAATCATGCATTTGCAGAAGAGTGTTGCCTTTTCGTTGCTACAATCTTCTTTGGTGCATTCAAGTTGAAGACTGAATGGTGCCTGAGGCATGTTTGGCTCCTCAACCCAACAGATGCTTGACCTTCTGAGCGACCATGACTCGGTGTTTAGATGATATATATGCATACATATCATATATATATATATATGTATGTCCATAGATATCCATATCCATATCCATATATATATATATCCTTTATTGCAATCTGGAAAGAGCTATCTGAGTTGGTCCTGGTCACAGCAAATTCTTTTCATACCTGTATGCTTAGCGTGTAGCCTGATTCTGCAGGTGTGGAAGCTGAGGCAGCTGCTTCAACTGGCAGTGAGCAGCAGCAGGGCAGGGCCAGTAGCAGGCCTGCAGGGCCGCAATCAGGGCAGTTGGCAGGCACACCATACGAATCTGTGCTGCTAGCTCTTCTTGAGGGCCTCAGGTGAAACTGACATGCAGCCTCGTCGCGCTTGTTACAGCTGAAACTGTGCAGCGTTATTGTTCCTTTGCATGACAGTAGCAGCTGTGTTTCACAGAGTGTCTTTACAGCAGTTCTGCCATCCAACTGGACATGCACATCTGATGTACAGCTAAGCTTGCATCTGCTTGGTCTGTTGAACAACCACCAGTTCCAGAAGGTTTCCATTGCCACAGTCAGACTTCAATGCTGTTCACTTGAAAAGTTGAGAAACAGCACCTTTTCATTTTCGGGTGATGTTCACCCTTAGATGTTCTTCAACTGTTGCCTTGGCGTGTGTTTTGGCGCAGCAGAGCCCTCTGTGAATTTGAAGCATTACCTTGGCCTTTTATGACACTCTCACCTGGGAAAAACAGGTCATGGATCAGAGCAGCTGCTAACAATGTCGAGCTGCCTCTTTGATCCGGCCATGTCATTCCAGTAGTCACTGTAGACTGCAAGCATTGTCTGTCCATGACTGACACCCACTGCTGTTGCATTGGTGTAGGGAGAACTTGCCTGCTAATGACAAGGCTATCGCCCAGATTCTGCTGGAAGTGCCGGCCCTGCCTGGCCCTGGGGTGGGGCAGTTCCTGGCAGAGGTGGCAGGTATGGGTGGGGACTGGGCAACCCTAGCACTCAGCTCTGCCCGCGACATCATCATCAATAGACCCCCAAACAGGTTGGTCACCTCCTGTGATGACAACATGAGCAACATGTTGCAACCCTGCCAATACAGGCATCATCTGCTGGGGAGCACCCATGCATGACAGTGCAGGTCAAGTCACCTACAGACAGACAGACAAACAACCGAACAGAAAGACAGACAGACGGACAGACACAACAAGCCTTCAGAGAATCATGTTGTGCTGCCAGCAGTCTGCCTTTTGCTTGCAAGCCTGAAACAATCATGATAGCTATTCGTTGTCCAAGGTTTTCACTGTACTGTCTTTGCATGCATGGGGAACCAGATACATTCATGGATAGTCTATGCGTGTGGTAGTCTGTTTGGGGTGTCAGGCTCTGTTGTTGATAATCTGGCCCGGACAGCACACAAGTCCAACCATACAGCTCACCATCTTCCTTTGCTGTCTGTGTGTAGGTCTGAAGCCCTGCAGGTGGTTCTTGATGCTGCCTCTGGCGACCAAGCAGACACGCGCAACAAGGCAGTGCGTCTCATAGCCAACAAGCTCTTTGCACAGCCGCAGCTGCAGGACAGCATCGAGAAGTTTGCCCGCCGCATGCTCTTCCTCCTGACTGACACCTCTCCTTCTTCTTCTGCCACCGCTGACGCTCCAGCCCTCAGTATAGTCAAAACAGAGCAGCCACCGCTGCAGACCGCCCAGGCCACCACTGCAACCCCAACTGCACCCTCCTCAGACCCCCAGGCTGCCTCCCAGCAGCAGCTGCAGCACCAAAGCGAAGAAGAAGGGACGAGGCTCTCTGGGCTGTACTGTGCTCTGTGCACCAAGAAACAGCCTTTGTTACGGGACTTACTGTCAGTGTATGGCAGGGCGGCAGACGGCTGCAAAGGGGCCATTGAAGCTGTAGCTGCAGGTAAGCTTTCTTTTGTGACCTATGCCCTTGAACTGTCTCATGCACTCAGCTGATGTGATCATCTGCCTCACAGCTCTTAGGCCTGTCAACCGCTCCTGCTTTGGGAGTCTGTGTATCCTCATCTGTGACATGCCTGAGCAGATTTGTGCACCAAGGATGTGACTCAGGGTCTGTTTGCTGAAAACGCTGTGGGCTGGCATGCTATGCCAGTGGTAGTGTATCAGTACAGCGCACAGGGTACTGCTTAAGCTAACGCATATCTCTGTGTCGGCGCTGCGCCTATCCAGAGTCTAAGGCCTCCAGTTTGTGATCTGTGCTTAGTTTCTATTGAGGGTGTGTGACCGGTGCTGTACAACAGTATATCAACAGACATAGAAAATGCTTGCTGAATTTGGGTGGCAGAAAAGGTGTGATGCCAACTTGCAGGGCTGGCAAGAAGCATAGGGCCCCACGCCCCAGCTCTGGTGGACCTGGTGCAGGACACCCCACCTGACAGCCAGAAGCTGCTGCTGCAGATGCTGCATGTCTTGACAGGTGTGCTACACTTGCCATACCACTGCTGTATAAGGTGCTGTTCTGGTGATACATTGTTTTCATCATCATGATCCTTGTCATCATCAGTCACGTCATTGTCATCATCATTATGACTATCACTATCACTATCATTATATTTACTCCTACGGTTGCGCTGTGGGATCCAAACGTTGAGATGGCAAAGCAACAAACACATCGGCCCTCTGGAGAGAAGCTTTGTAAGCCACCATCAAGACACGGAGCCATGCAGTGTCTGCTGGTCAAAGATGCCAAGCTCTCATGCAAGTGCTGGCAAAGCTCTCATGCAAGTGCGGCACTGAAGAGGAGTGTGCACAGCATGCCAGGCAACTTCCATCCCTGCTCTGGAGAGACAAGTCTTGCCCTGCTCATTGCTAGCTCATGAGCCATCATGAGCCAGAAAGTAACAACATCAATCCTTGATTCCCATTGTTACTTCATCCTCTTGTGTGGCATGCAGAACAAGGCCCTTTGTCGGGGCAACTCACACAGGCGTGTGTTGCCAAATTTGAGAGCAGCAAGGATGCACTGTTCCTTGTGCCAGCCATACCCGGTATGCAGAGGCCCCAAGTACTCCAGGTCACCTCCTTGCATCCTTCCCAAGTTCAGCATTCATCAATTTTGGGTAGCTCTGGACTGCAGCCTTGGGATTCTCTGGCTTGCAAGGCATGGGTTCTTTGGGGTTGTTTAGTGACTTTCTGCTGTGCTGGAGATGATTGCACACCCAAGTGCTGTTTCTTTTGTGATCTCAGTCTGTCGAGTTCCTGGGCAGACAGGCAGATCTACAGCAGCATGCTACGCTGCGTGATCTTTGTTTGTAGCCACACGATTGAGATGTGAGAACACAACGTGCTTTGCAACAGACTTGTCCAGTTCACTATTAGTGCTGCAGCTGGTGCTAATGGTTAGCTAAACAACTCTGTGGCAAAGAAGGTTGCGATGTTGCATTCGAAGTTTGTGGCTATAAACCAAGAAGCTCAATCTGTTTTGCACGCTGCTTTAGGGTCTGGCATTCAAGGAAGCCTGATCGAAGTCTCCTATGTCATCTTGAAGCAATTGCAATGCTGTCACTGCATGCAGGTGTTTCCACGGTTGCTGGAGCTGGGCCCGGGGCAGTTCAAGGCAGCCCTGCACAGGCTCATGATGCCCTTGCCATCATTAGGTGACCCTTCTTGCCATGTTGAGATCAGCGTCTGCCTTTACTGCATGTTGGTGCATTTCCACCCTGCGGCAGTTTGTCACAACACGTCACCTGCTGTCTGCAAGTACCAGATTGTCACGACAATACGCTGTCCCAAGAAACAAAGTGAGAATATGTGCAACGCTATCAAGCTTGAATATTTTGTTGTCAAAGCACAGTGAAAAGAGCGGGTGCGTTCCTGTGCTGAGGGCAATGCCCTCCTTGCAGTCATCAGTCACATGTGTTGCATGGCATGTGCTCTGCACATCAAGCCATCTGCTGATCAGTCTGCAGGAAAAGATGCCACCAGCAACACTCTTTCAGCATATACACAGACATGGGCTCTCTGAGATCATGCACAAGATCACATTGTCAATGACAGCCGTGCGCATCACCAGACATCTACAATGCAGGTCAAGCAATGATGACTGCAGCTGAGGTCTTCATCAGCCTGCACAGCATAAATGCCACCAAGGACGGGGTACCCCTGCGCAAGGTCATGGCCTGCCTGGACCCCTGCATGAAGGAGGATATGCGCCCCACATTTCCCCCCGAGGCCATGGCTGTTGCACTGCAGCAGCTTGTTACCAGGTACTTAGCTTGTTACTCATTTGTTACTCAGTAACCCAGCTTGCTACCAGGGACTCAGCAGGTTGCTGACTTTTGGGCTGGTTTGCTGTTAGTAGCCGGCCATCTTGCGCTGATACCATTGCTGCACACCTGTCCATAATCACCATGGCAGCCATGACATGCTGGTTCTGCTGGTGCATGTCTGCCAGCATTCAGCAGGGATGAAGCTGTTTGGTGCTTGCACGCTTGTGAGCAGCCTTTCGGCACTCACCTTCGTGTGTGTGTACCGGTTTGCAGGAATCCGTTGCCACCCTTGTTCATGCGGTTCACCATCCAGACCCTGAATGCTGCGCCGCGCCTCAAAGCCTTTGTGCTGGACATCCTGTCCAGCCTTGTCAACAAGCAGGTACACTTTCTGCTGGCTGACGCCCTTGGCAAAGCTTGTCCTGTGTCAGTCACATGCACTGCATGAAGAGGAAGCGTTGCAAATTGTCAGAAGAACGCAAGCGAGGTGCTTTGCTGAGGGCCATGCATTGTGTTGTGCATGCGCCAAGTCATGCTGTGCGTCCTGAACACCACGAGTTTGGAACCCTGTTGTGCCTCAATGGGTGGGCAACTTGGTCCTGTGGTCATGTCTAGTGCTGCTATCAGATATTTAGTACCTGTTGGCATGGCTGTATTGCTGCACAGTGTCTGAAGACGCTTCCTATGGTAGGAGTGTTCTACAACTGCACTGCTGCATATTTACAGCAGCAGAGAGCTGCCTGTCTTGGTTACTGTACACAAATGACTGGAATGTAGAGCAAAGAGCGTCTTGCTTCATATGTGTTGGCCATGCTGCAGCAAGCTATGTTGTTTGCCTTGCCATCTCATGTTGGCTTCTGGTGATTGCAAAGCAATGCAAGGGCATCATTTTGCTTTTGTTTGCTCCACTGTTGCAACAGCTTTTGCCATTTGAGGTCTGCCAACGGCAGCAGATTGCATTGATCCATGGCAGCAAAGGCAGCATAGGATAGCAGATCAGCAGTACCGATGTCATTCAGCAACAGTAACTCATGTAGCCCTGGCTTCTGTGCTTGTGGATCACACAGGGAGCAGTTCAGCTTGGCCCCACTGTCACCATTGACTTTGTCCTGAATTTGTGGCCATCTTTGCAACTAGGGGCAAGTCGAAATAGCCATGCGGTATTTCCTCTTGTTCTTTTGTGCCATTTACAGTACTCAGATGCATGTCGTTTTGAAATCAGCAAATTTGTGCAATATTCATGAAGGTTGTGAGTGAGTAAGCCCAAATTGTCTGCTGGCTCATTCTGCTACAGCAGCAGCAGCTGCGCTGGCATCTGTCATCAGTGTGAATTCAAGCAGGTTTTTGAGCTTACAATGTGTCATGCTGCAGGTTTGGACGCAAGGGCAGCAATGGAAAGGCTGGATCATGTGTTCAAAGCAGCTGGTACCAGATTCCTTCCCAGCATTGCTGCAGCTTCCCACACAGCAGTTTGGGGCAGCATTGGCAGAGATGAGTTCTGGGGTGAAGTTGCAGCTATCACAATATGCCAAAGCGCCCTCCTGTCCTGTTGCTGTGCCCCGAACTACCTTAGTCTTATTGCAAGAAGTCGAATCAGCTGTAGCTGCCTCCAGCCTCAATCCAGCTCAAGCAGATATTGGTAGTAGCCCTGTTGTCAACGTCAACAACATTGCACGGACGCCAAGCGTAGATCGAGAGTCTCAAGCTTGAAGTCTGCTGTCGCGTGAATGTGCCACAGTTGGAACTTTGCCTTTAAGCTATGCTGTCATTTGGAGTGCGCTCTGAAACCACTTAAGTCTATACCAGCAAGCAGATCTCTGTCGGAACTCGACATAAACACATTGCGGGTCTGTCTAGCTAGCAGGTAAGGTCAAGCCTAGCCTAGCCTTAAGCGGCAGCTCAAGCTGGCGCAAGTCCCTGCAAGGGTACCACTGGTCGGCGACATCGCAGCTTGCAAAGCTCGCTTCGCAGACTTGCGAGCGCAAGTGCAAGAGGCAGACACTTTCGGATTTGGTGGTAGCGACACTCACCCATCCGTCCAACGTAAGATCTCATGCTCCTGAGTGTACACTCGCACGTGCAGTCAAGCTTACGTGCCAACAGCCTAGCAGATTTTCTCAGCATCACACTGCTTGTTGCAGAGCAGAACTCAAATTGGCAGGTTCTGCTGCGGCGTTTCAGATCTCTGCGAGCAACTCTCGTCTCTCATGACCAGATCAGCTGGTTTGCTGTCAGAGTGTATTTGTGGTCAACTGATGTGAGCCTTTACTCAACAGACCATGCTGAGTGCCTGAAAGCATTGCAAGCACTGGTGTGTCAGTTGTTCCCAGTTTTGAACACTCAAGACAAGGCATGTCATTTACTGTGCTCACTGGCGAGCAGCAGCAAGACGGAAGACATAGAGGTAGGCTCATAAACATTTGCTTGAGCTAAGCCAACAGTACAGCTGCAGTCCTACATCTTTAAGCTATGCGTGTACTATCAAAGTCTCTTTGACGCTGTCATACATGCAATGCAGACATGTAAAGATTGGGGCAAGGACTCTTGGCTGAACACTGATCAAAAGTCAGAGTCTGTTGACACTGAGTCCTGCCCTGTGCGTCAGATCATCTCAGATCACTGGCGTGAACTGCAAGACAAGCCCAAGACTAAGAATGCCAACACATCTAGTGGGAACAGCCTGCACTGTCTGTGGGCCCACTGTGCTGGACTGCTGATTCTGTACTTCACATGTGTGCCTCAGACAAAGCAGGCATGGTTGTAGTGCCCTCATGGCCTCACTTCATGACTTCACTTCACCTCAGTATTACTGCTTCCTAGATGCCTTGCCCACGACTCAATTCTCAGTCCCTTCAAGCTTGCAGTTTGCTGATTGAGCGCCAACATCTTCGTTGATTTGCACTCAGCGGTCACTCACCCTCACCCCCACTCTCACCCTCACCCTCACCCTCGCCCTCATCCTCACCCTCATGTGCACACAATTTGGCAGTCTGCTTTGCAAACATCACCTATTTGTTGCTCATCACAGCTGGGCAAATGTGTTTTGGAGTACCGCTTGCACGCAACTTGTGTCAGCATCAATGTGCTATGTTTCTGACATCACATGCGGCATGCTCTTTCTGTGCATTTTGAGTGATGTGAGAACTTACCAGGCCATCCCAGCATGCTTTCACTGCTCAGGGTTGTTCTCTGTGCATTAGGCTGCATGCACTTTGCATAGCTTACTTCCATCCTAACACAATGATCTTCCAAAGATCTTACCCAAATGTCATATAGCTATCGTGGGTGGCCCCTTGTGCAGAGCATGGACGTGATGAGCATCTTGAGGAGTCTCCCTTCTGGGCTGCTCGCTTCAGATGCTGTCCAGTTTAGTGTGAAGGCATATTCTGCCTTGAGCGCTGGAGATGTGAAGACGTTTCTGAGACTGCATGGCAAGGCTGATTGGCGGCAGCTGCGCTTCCTAAACCTCAAAGCATTCAAGGCAAGGTTTTCTGCCATGCTTTCTGACGTACCTCTTGCTGATCATCATGTGAGATGTTTGTCGGCATGAATTCTATGCGAGCTTTGCAATTTTCTGCTGCTGCCGGAGAAGTCCTGTTTGGGGCTGCTGCAGTGCAGCATGTGGAGTGACACAGAAAACTGCAGCTGCCATCAAATGTCACATCCCTTCATTGTCCCTTTGTTGTACTCAATCCCATGCCTGAACCACCAAATGCAGCAGGAGCTCGCGTATTGGTGCACAGCAATGCATGTTGTCAATTGAGCATGAACAAGCATGGTCTTTACAGTATACAGTGCTGGCCCGCATGACATCAACCTGCCAGAATCATACCAGAGATGGTTTGCCAACAAAACAATCAGGAAAAGCATGCTGGTTACTCATTTTGTGCAGGTGCATGAGTATGGCTTGGCAATCATATGTGCAAGCTACAGGCGATTGGCCTGTGCAGATGCACAGAGGATGCTAGGACTTCAAGGAACGGTGCCTGATCAACAGCTTATTGTTTTGCTGGAAGCACTTGGCAACAGGTGCTGTATGGACTCATGTGCATCTGCAAAATGTATACTGACATTTGATGCATGCGGAATGTGTGTGACACCTGGCTGTTACTGACACGTATTATGATTGATCATGCTGCAAGCTCCCTTACCCCACAGCCTAACGTGTAGGTGGTCTAGGTTCATTGTGCAGTGACAACTTTGAGGGAAGTCTGCTGTGGTTGCAGGGGCAATCCATTTGCACTCATTGCAAAAGACAGCATACTGCAAGGCAGTACGCAGCTAATCTTCAGATCCTAAGGCCAGCTGCATCAGCGGTCAGATTGCCATTAAGCAAATGTAGCAAAGGTTAGAGTCCACATATGTGTGTGCACATGACGTTTTTGAGTGTTGACAAGCGTGCACCGACTGTGAGTGCCACATGCTTGACATTTTATGATCAGTGTTTTGCAAGACAAATATGATTAACCAAGTTAATAGTGCAACGTCCTTTTGCTGAGCACTGTCACTGAGCTGTCAATGGTGTTGAGAACACAACTAGGATCCAAATTGGCCTGGGCCATCATCATTCTAACCTGACAATGTCACCTGCCAAGTGCGCCATTCGTTGTGCCCCTTGCCGTCGCATGCTGGCGCTGGCAAGTCAATATATCACTTCACTCATAACACAGAAACAATGGATCCTATACTGTTGCACTATACTAAGACTAACAGCACAGAGGTCACCACAACCCTGAAAGACCCATTCTCTTGCGCAGCATCCTACCTATGAGCTCAGGGGAAACAAAAGTTTGAAGAAATCCAAGAAGCCTAAAGTACCAGGCTTGTCCAGCAACAAGAAATTTGGCTGGTGGACCTCCCTTTTTGCATAGCTGATACGCCACCTGCTCTGCAACTGCATCTGCCTGCATGGATCCTCCTGTGGACTGTGACATGGTGGCACGTGCTTGAATATGGTCTGCCACTCTTGCATACAATGACTTGCCATTTTTATACTTGCTGATGTCAAAGCCGTTGTTCTGGCTGATGTTGCTTCTGAAAGCACCTGCTTCAATGATGCTGACATGAACTCCATACGGAGCAAGCTCCAAGCGCAGGGCTGTAAAGATGGCATGAACAGCGGCCTTGGAGGCTCCGTACACTCCAGCATATGGTGTGACTAGCTGAGCTGCCACGCTGCCAGTCACAGCGATGACACCTGACCTCTGCTGTGTCATGACAGGCGTGACAGCTTGGGCACACCGTATAGCTCCTAAGAAGTTTGTGTTCATGGTCGCTTGTATCTCGTCAATGTCAATCTCGACAACAGGCCCTATCTTGGAGACGCCAGCGTTACAGATCAGGACATCCAACCCACCAGCTTCATTCACTACCTGATCTATAGCCTGTGTCACACTCTCCATACTGGTCACGTCAATAGATAATGTGCTTATGCCTTCTTGCGCCAGATCCTGAATGCTCTCAGGGTTTCTAGCGCTTGCAAATACTCTGAAGTTTCTAGCATGGAAATTTCTTGCCAAGGCACGGCCGAGCCCCGAACTACATCCTGTGATGAGCACCACCTGCATAATTTCGCCTGGATTGTAAGTGATCGACGTACGTCAACGCTTGCGGACGGATTCGGTCAGGGAATGCGATCATGCAAGATGTCTAAGGATTTCCATGCTTAGTCATTGACTGCTGCATAACAACAAAATGTGAGGCATTGCGGGTTCCTCTTTGGACTTCGTTCAAGCGCAATTCAACATTTGCAGGTTTGCTTGGGACTGCAGTTTTAGGACGCAAAGCAACAGGAGACTAAGGTCGTACCGAGTAGAGTGAGTTGTCGTTTATGGTGAAGCAGGGGATGTCTACATCTGATTACTGAAGTCCGCTTTGGGTGCTCGTCAAATATTCTTCCAGTGATCAGAAATCCGATAGAACTTTTGTGGAAGCGTACAACGATTATGGCGTCCACGTCGGAACCTTCAGCGAACATGGAACACAGCCAACACTTCACCCGTTCTCAAACTCGGCTGCACTATAAAGCGGCCGGAGTGCTGCCATTCTCATTTCAATACGGCCTTCCCGTGATTCTGCTTGGGGCAGAGCTAGCAAAGACTGGCCCACAGGGCAAAATGTATAAAACTATGTGTAAGCACACAAAGCTTGCTAGCGTCACAGTTGGTTGCGTATTGCACATGCTGCATGTACTTGCACAGGGTTCATGCCTGCCACACACTTTGGCACTGTGCTGCGCAGGGAGAGATTTTGGCGGACAAAGAGAAGCCATTGATCCTGACTCTGAGACAACAGCAAGCAGGTAATGCAGCACCTCTATCTGTTTAGCTTGGCACAGCTCCTATCCAAAAATACGTGTCTTGCAAACTCATGCCTTTGTGCATCCATGCAGGGAGTTTGCAGAAGAGACAATGGGTCTCTTTGGGGGATGTGCAGTAAATGGGTCAAGTGTTGCAGCTTGTAGTAGGCAGATGCACACTCAACTCATCCAGAGACAGCATGTGCTCAAAGTTGTGCATCAGTTGAAAAAGGTGCGTACACCTCTGTCCTTTGTCTTTACCTTCCATGTTCTGTCGCAATTTATCAATGATGCCACCATCTTCATCATATGCACCATCACTGGCTCACACTTTTCAGCAAACTCCATGATCTACTGTGATGCGCATGCATGACCATCATATATGCACATGCTGCTGCATGACCGTTCAACCAGCTTGCATTGTGCCATGCGCCATCTGAGGGGCTGTTGACAGCATTTGCTGAGCTCAACACTTTGGTGTCTTTCTGCAGGGGGAGTATCATATGTATGTTGCGCAGACACCCCATATTGACCCTCTCATGTTTCACCTAGCACTGCAGCAGAATGCTGAGACAGATGCTGTGGATGGAGCAGAAAAGACAGCTTTTGCATGGTAGGCTTGTCTTCACTCAGCTGCCATGATAGCTGTCAGCGCCTGCTTTTCTTGACTGGACATGTCTGCCATTGTACAAACAGTCTGCTCTGATGTGTTGACTTAGGCAGTTGCTAGCAAGCCACCCTCAAGCCAGAGAGCCCTTGCATGTATTGATGCGCATGTCTGTATGTGCATCATAGCAGCGCTTTTGCTGGCAGAGAGAGTTACATTAAAGCAGATCAGTGTAGCGTGCTCCTTCTCAGGTTCTGTCACTCCCAAAATTGTACCCTTGGCAGTAGCATTGCGTGAACATCCTCCAGTCAAGATTGTTGCAGTGTAACTGCGCCTGTAAGGCTGCAGGGTAGCGCTGTCTGATCTTCTGGCAGCCACATCTGTCTGTGCAAAGCGCTATTTCCTGAATGCCCACGTGCATACAACCGGCAACAGGAGACAGCCTGTGGTGCATGGACCCCGCAGCATGCAGCTCCATCCCTGCTTTGCCAACAGCCTTCGTCTTGCCCAGGTAAGAAGCAGATCAGCCTTGGTAGGCTGCCTTGGTCTAGTTGACTCAATCTACACCTTACATTGTGGACAGATCTGTTGATTTGTTGATGAACAGTGTGTATATTCCACATCGTTATTGGTACGCTGATTGCCAATACATGACCAAGTATAGGCAGCTACTGAGGGCTGTGCATACATGTCTTTAAAGGAAGGCATGCGTTCATGGAGACACTGGAGACTGCTGCGAGCCGCTTTGGGTTGCTGTTTCAAACGATCTGATGCTGGTTGTTGGGTTTTGACAGTGTGCTTGTTTCTGCAGGATGCAGGTTTGCTAGCCCTTGTGGCTGCAGCCCAAATAGCTGATGTACCACCAAGTTTGCATGCACAGCCAGAAGCTGGCCCTTCAGGCCTTCAGCAGTTGCCATACAAGGAAGGACACCTGATGGCAGTGACTGCTGTGGGTCAGGAGCCACATGCCCAAGAAGCAGTGGCTCACACTTTCAATGCTGCAGTGAGTAAGCAGAGAGGGGTAAGAGGAGGTAGAAGAGCGTCAAGGAAACGCATCAGCGGCATCACTCCAGAGCATATGCTGTACTGGGTGTTGCAAGCTGACATTGCTGTGCAGCTGCGCTGTGAGCAGACTGATGGTGTAGTCAGCATGTCTCAAGAGTCTGATATGCCATCAGAAAGCAATGCAGCTGACGCTCTGGAGGCAGGCAATGCTGCAGTACCAGTAATGGACGTTCTGTCTGTGCCGCTGTCAGAGGCAGCTCAGAAGCATTTGGCACACACAAGGACTCCTTCAAAGGCTGCCAATCAGCATAACAACTACCAGTCAGCATGCGCACAAAAGATATCCAAACAGAAATAATGTTTTTGAGCTGTTGTCCCCTCAAGGATGTCATTTGAAGCTTGTGTACTAATGACGTATCTGATGTCTTTGCTGTATCATATGGTAACCCCGATTCTGGATTTTGTTTTCACTGTGAAGTAAGCTTTTGGGCATTGCTACAGCATAAACCTGGAACCCAAAAATTGTGTAGCGTTACTTTGCACCTTATGTGACATGCCACTTCTTTATTTGCTTCTTTGAACTTTGAAATTTGTGTAACCTCTGCAATGTGCATGTGGCCTGAATGGCAACGTGATTCTTGCTGCAACATCAGCTGAACTTCATGATAAGTCTGCAGGGCAGCGCGGCTGCAGTTTGTAGCTGCTGTGCTGCACTGTATAGCTGCTATGATTACTTTGATCTATGCAGCTTGGTGAGGCATGGGTGATATCAGTACTGTCATCAGTCATACAGCTGCAAAACATGTTACAAGCAGCCTCTGACACCTTGTGAGCAAAAGAGGTGTTTCAAACTATGTTTTTAGTCAGCCGCAATCTTGATCTGCCGGCTCGTCAATGCAGTCGAGTATAAATCACACTCGAACGGTATGTGCCACGCACAAAATGCATACTATGTGCAACATCCTTATGCAACCACTCATTGCAGTGGCATCATGGGTTGAGTGTCAAGCCCTTGCCAGCCGGTCAGAAACTCCTGATTTACACGCATGCAACCACATGGCTGTGAAGTGAAGGCAATTCACTTGATGGACGTCATGCCCCAAAACAGGTTGCATGACGTCCATCAAGTCGTTGCAACATGCTTGGCCAGGCCTAGGCGTAATGCTTCAGCCAAAAGATTCACAAACTGTCATATGTGTACAGAGGCTATGCAATACCTATTGAGCGGGGAAAAGGCTGCTGGCCAATCTGGCACTTGATGCATCACATATAATGCAAGCGGGAAGCGGCTGTCATACCATATAAACATGAGCATATGCCACATGCGGCATGGCAATGACGGAAAGCAAACAAGCAAATGGGTTGAAAATAATGTACATATGTGCATATACATATGCCTGCCTGCCATGATCTTCCTGGCATGACATCTCTGCTGGCATGATTATTCCTTGATTGATGTGCTGAGGCCATTGTCTCAGGCCCTTAACACTGTGTGACTGCGCAGCCAACTCATCTGCGAAAGCCGACAGACTGTGAGCCCAGCAGACCCCCGACGCGCCCCTTCTGCACACCATACTCCTTCTGCACACCATACCCCTTCTGCACACCATACAATCCACATTGATGACTTGTGCATGTGCATGCATTTGCCAAATAGACCTATGTGACGATATGATTGTGATGTGCTGTGGTTGACTCATGGTCTAAATGATGAGCTGCTGGTTGGCAAAAGGTGATCAGGGCTGTTAAAATGTGCAAACTGCGAGTGGGAAGCTGGGCACCGTTCTGGTTTGGTGTAAAACTTTAAAGGCATACAGTCGACTTTTTCTGTTTGCATTTTTGTGTCAAAAAGGTGCTTTTTTTTTGTTTACGGTTTTTTTGTTTTGAAAAGCATGTCGTCTTGTCAACCACTTTTTTCCAGATTTGTTTGTTGTTGTCAGGCTTGTTTTGGTCAAAAATAGGATACTTAAAAGCTGAGAAGAATAAACCAAATATAAAGAAAAATATAAAGAAAAACATAACATCCTATGACTGAATGTACACAGTATCCCATTGATAAAAAAGTTGTACAAAGAAGGCTTTAAATTGGGTCAAAACTCAGCCAATTTCATTATAACAAATAAATCCAATTGGGACACAGTACAAACCTAGACGCAGCTGTGCAAATAGGAAGTGTACACATGCTGAGCACGATGAGCCAAGTGGAATCAACCATACGCTATGACGACCGGCTCTCTGCAGTGCTCTAATGCACAAGAAAATGGTCATCATGGGAGATATGAGTACCTGTGGTGAGGTAGTCCGACCAGGGGCCCTTGGCCACACTTGCATGCTGGCCGGCGTCCTGCCTCGAGGGGGAATGTCTTTCCTGACACCCTCCACTATCACCTCTAGGTCCCGACTCTTCAGGTGTTCGAACACAGCTGTCAAGTTGCCGAACCCTGGATTTGTCTCTTGTCCAGGCACAAACTTGATTCCCTCCCTGGGCACCTGATTGTCTGCAGGGGACTGTGACATATTGAGTGACTGCAACAGAGCACCTTGAACCCCACAATGATGGCGTGTAAAACACACAGTTGATGTGTGTCCTGATGAGCAGGCAGCTGCCAGTTGGCAAACCACTTCCTCACCTACAAGCAGCATTGAACAGTCAACAATGCCGACTTTTTCAGTGGTAATGCTTTGTCACGCTGTGCATCATGTTGCCCATGTTTGCAGTGACATCCATGCAGCTTTATGCTTTATGCTAGTGATGGGCAAAGCATATTTGTATGCTCCTCTTTTGCTTAGTATAGATGTATGCTCCTGGATCAGCATGATGAGGGCACAAAGAAAAATTTGATTCCGCAGCTGTCCATCAGGTATCTGCAGATTTATACTAGGTGTGCAACAAAGACAATCAGACGTTTGATGCAGGTGCAACACCAACAATCAGCGGCCTCCAAGCCAAGTGGAAATGGGCACTCACACATGAACTCCTGGACAATCCTCAAGAAGTGCTCTGATACCATTTTAGCCCGTCTACACGTCATGTAGATCGGGGGTTGGGCGTCTCTGCACACATCTGGCGTGTGCAAGTCCAGCCGCATCTGCTCTTCAGCATCCTTGGCTGTGCTGTCAGGCAGGAAAATTGTCCACACTCCCCCTTCATAAAGCCTGCATCACAGGTTGCATCTCATTCACCCTGCCATGAGCTTTCTCAACCACCACAAGAGCCATGCAGTCAACATTCACTGGGGAAGCAGGGAGTGGCAAAGCACAAGCGCTTGGTACAAGCTTTTGACATGAATGCTTGCTTCACATGAAATGGTAGCCCTGGAGTGGTAGCTTTCAACAGGAGCCCGAGCTCACCTGCCATTGTTGATCAACAGCTCCCACAGCTCAGGGTCCAATCTCTGCAATTCCTGAAAATGTCACAAGTGGAGCCATCTCAGCAGTGCTAGATACTGACATGCGTCTTGACAAATCATGAGTGTGCTTACCAAGAACACTCAGCATATGTTGAAGCAAAAGCCAGTTGAGAATCTCAAGCAGGAGAAGGAGGACAAGCAGGCTGGACAGAGAGAGGCATGACAGAACACAAGCAGGAGGAGGAG
>JAABUK010004385.1_pt1 | contig 22964 bp, 29 predicted proteins | sample 5559141 | NCBI WGS metagenome assembly JAABUK01 (sample SAMN10711869, study PRJNA513367) | rock metagenome | isolation source: Antarctica rocks | place: Antarctica: Victoria Land, Pudding Butte nord | collected 2016-01-03
TGTCGCTGGCGCTCGCGGCCACACCGACACCTTCCCGTATTTGGGCGCTCAAATCTAAGCGGCAGCTTGTTCCGGCGGCGTCTCGCCTTGTAATGGAGTGCGCCCTTCTCGGCAGACGCCCCGCCGCCTAGCTCGCTTCTCCGGGAACAATCGGAGGGCGCGCGTTTTCTTCAGTGAGCCCTAAACCTAAGCCCGAGTTCGACCCATATCAAGCGCGACGGGCCAGGAATGCTCTCGTGTCTTTGGGAGCGCGCGGGCGGGGGACCAACATCGCCCCCGATCGCGTTGATCCTAATTCGCATGGATGTATAAATCGCCGAAATACGCTCCGAAATTCTGGCGTCGCTCGTCGGCATCGGCTCTTGCGTCGGGGCGACGTAAGATCGACGTGACGACCCGGGATTCAAGCAAACCGTCCCGAAACGGACGCCTTCCGGGACCCAGCGGCGGCCAACTGCTTCAAGGAATGACGAACTTTAGCAGGGTGCGGAAATTCTCGAAGTGATCGTTATTTGGGAAGGCTTACGATGGGGTAACGCGCGCCTGCAACGGGATTTTAATCATTCAGCGTGGCTTCCCAGGGCCGTTCGTGGCACTTTTGGAGACACGGATTCCGTCGTCATGCCGTCGCTTTGATGAGGTTACGAATCCGCACGATATCGTACGCGGCCAACGCAAAGGTAAATAGCCCGGATACGCGTCGCAGCCCGCGCACCGTGACTTTGCGAATCGTGCCGACAACTTTTCCCCAGCCGAAGGCGAGGCGGACGACTCGCTTCAGCGACGTGCGGGCAGCGATCCGTCCACGTAGTGACGGCCGACGCATTCCAGTGGCCGACGAGCGTGGCGAAGGGCTCGCCGCCAAGCTCGATCGGGACCAGGTGGTCGACAGTATACTCGCGCCAGAGGGCGTGCGGAATCCCGTACTTGCGCGCGCTGCGCGGCATCGAATCACGCGTGTTCGGCGAGGACGAGCTCGTGCTTCCGTCTACGTCGATCCGTTCGCCTACCTCACGAGCGTTAGCAGCGCGAGTGACGGCTGAGTCTCCATCTCGTAGCTTCTCGCCGGACGGACGGCACTTCGGCCGCTCGCGACGTAGCTGCTCGCGGCGGCGTTCCTCGCGCTCGCGACGATTGAGGGGCGGCGCGTCGAGATCTGAGCCGCCGCGTCAGCCGCGGAACGCCGCGATTCCGGCCGCGGCGGCGGTGAGCCAGGCGAATCCGCCGTGCGCGGCTTCTACGACGCCGGGATAGAAAAACGCGGGGCGCCCGCCGCCGCGCGGCGTCGGGTGGCCCGCCCGGCGGGCGCGATGCCACGGCAGCGCGAGCACCGTCCCGATCGCGACGACCGCTGCGAACTGTACGAACGCCGCGACCGCGAGCGAGCGCAGCCCCGTGATCTGCGCGCACGCGAGCGGCACGATCGTCGCCGAGCCGAGGCTGAAGTTCGCGAAGAGCGCGGCAGGATAGATGCTGTCGAGGCTCGTGTCGCCCATGCCGCCGCGCTTGAAGAAGCCGAGCACGAGCACCGCGCCCGAGAGCTCCGTCGCGAGCCACAGCGCGATCGCGGCGGCAATCACCGGCCGCCGCCCGGGATCGCGTCGTAGCCCGGCCGCTGCGCGCTCTCGTCGACGACGCGCACGCCAAACGCGTACGTCAGCGATCCGCCGAGATGACTGCCGGCCGCGAGTACGGCGAACGAGACGGCGGAGAAGACGATCAGCGCCGGCGGCGTCCCGCCGCGCGGATCGCCGAGCCGCAGCATGAGGTCCGCGACGTACGCTGTTGTCGCCGTGAGGTTGATCCCCATGTGGACGATTCCGAGGCGCATCACGTACGTGCCGGCCGGCACTTGGATGAGATCCATGAAGCCGAGCAGCGCCGCGACGAGCGCGCCCGCGACGCCGATGCCCATGAGCCACGCCGCCCCGGTCGCGAGCGCCTCGGAGGGCCCGCCGACGCGCGAGCCGACGTCGAAGACGAGGCTCGCGAACCACGCTCCGATCGGCACGTTGACGACAGCGGGATGGAGCGGAAAGCCGTACGTGCCCGAGGCGATGCTTCGCGGCCGCTTGCTGCGGCGCCAGTTCGGGACCGGAGGCTCGTCACTCATCGCTTCGGGAACCTCGGCGGCACAGGACCTCCGCTGTTTCCACGTTCGGCCGGTTAACGTGTGCGTCCAGACCGCCGCGGCGCTCGACGAGGTCCGTGACCTCGGATCTTCGAGTGTAAATCTTCGGACCGAACGTCTGCTCAACAGCTAAGTGACTGGTGACGCTCCTGCGCGGCGACGAACTCGTCATTTTTAGTCTCCTGTCGGGCAGTATACAGCGCTTTTCGAGAGCGACGCGAGGCTCCCGGTCGCTCCGTCGAGATCCCAGGCCGACACCTTGCGCCCTGCGCGCCGTCCCCAGCAACATCCGCGTTCCATATGACTTGCCAACGCCACCCTTTGCGCTGGCAAACACGATCTGCCGCTTCGCCATTTCGCTTCTCAGTCTATAGCTCGTGGCCGCCGAACGGCCGCTTTGGGCCGCCCGAGTCCGGCTTCGCATCTTGGGTCCTGCGCTCTCCGATCGGCGCCGTCGGCTGCGCCCCCCGTCGCGATCTCGTCTTCGAAGGCTGCTTCGAAGACTTGTCGCCGGGCTTTTTCGGCCCGAGCACCTGCCGAATTGTCGCGGCACTTACGTCCAACGATCCCGCGAGTACCTGCGCCACTTCTTGCCAACTCTTCCCCTGAGCACGGAACTGAGCGATCTCTTGCCGGAGCTCACGAACTTTCTGCGCTTTCGTTTTCGGCACGTTGATCTCGAGCGACGCGATTTGAGTCGCCTTCTTCAGCGCCGCGCGAGCAGCCTCGACGTCCGTAACCTGCGTTTCAGCCATCTTCTGCTGCACCTCACTATGAACGTCAGGATTCTCGGACGTCGTCTTCTTGTCCCTCGTTTATTCCCTCGACATGCACTGATATCGTATCATTACTTCACTCGTTGCCCACCAGGTGCCCATTGGAACGTCACCGAGAGATCACCCAGTATGGGGTAATAACGGAGGGCAGGTTAGTGTGTGCGCGGCACACGACGGGAGGGACGACTCACATGGCTCGCAAGCCGCCGATTCGCACGACGAAAAGTGTGCATCTCACGCTCTACGCTCCGATCGCCAAGAAGCTCCGGGCCGCTGCCGCGCGGCTCGGATACACCGAGTCGGAGTACATCGGCGTGCTCGTCAACGGTCAAGTGCCTACCGCACGCCCTGGCGCCGAAATGCAAGACGTCGCGCTCGCTGGGAATCGAATCGTCCGCGCAATTAGCGCGCTCGAGTCGGAGCCTGACGTTCCGCAAGTGATCGAACTGCTGCGGGACGCACAGCGGTCGATCGCCGCCGAGCTGATGAGGGCGAAACCGGCGTACGAGTATGCCGTCGCGGCGCAAGTCGCGGACGACTCATGGGGCAACGCATGAGTGTGATCGGGAGCATATCTCGATACGATAGGTAACGGGCCTTCACGCGCAACACGATCCTCGAAACCGCGACACGACCCGTTCCTACAAGTCATCGGCAACACGGCACACTGACGCGTTCACAATTACGGCGGTCACTCCGACTCACGCAGGTTCGCGACAATCTCGCGGATGCGGCACTTGATATAGGCGACCGACGATTCTCCCGCGTTGGTTTCCCTTCGAGCTCCCCTTCCGCGATCACAGTCGATACTGATACTCGGTTCCGCGCTACGCGCGGTTGGGACGTGCTCGTCATCATCGCCTACGGCGCTGACGACTGCGCGCGACCCGGAAGGCTGCGACATCAAAACATCCTGAAAGCTAGGAACCGAAGACTCAATCGGTGGCGCCAGCACGTCAGTATTCTCAGACGACAGGACCGGACCGCCCTTAAAGTCTGATAGGCCGGGCGAACCCTGTACACGAGCTGCGAGCACCCGTTGGATCTCCGCGAGGGAACAGCGCAGCGCCGTCGCGATCGCGCGCAACGAGAGGCCCGCACCCCGCATTTCCGTGGCCGCTGAGCGACGTTGGCGGGCCGGGGCGGTGTAATCATCGCGGCTCAGACGCGAACGCTCCCGGGCGGCTTCCCGGGCCCTCTGGCGCGCCTTCTCGCGCTCGCGTTGTGCCACAACCCGGGCTTCGCGTAGGAGCGGCGGGACGTCGGCGCCATAGCGCTCCCAGACCCAGCGCGCCACGCTCTTCACGATGTGACCGACCTCGTTGGCCTTGAGAGGACCGCGCGGGCTTCCGGCGCCGACGTCGGCCGCGATCTGGCCGCCGCGATCGGCGACCGCGCCGCACCATGCCTCGTACGTGCCGATCCGCCAGTCGGCGACAGCGACGTATGCCCAGCGGCGCAGACGATCAAAGGTCTCAACGTTGCGGCCGATTCCGGTCGGCGGGTTCTTCTTCCGTGCCGGTTCGTTGAGGTCGACATAGCGTGCGAGTTCGTCGAGCGAATACGGTGCGTCGCGCCCGATCTTCGTGACGTACGCGTCGGAGAGGGGATTGTGCTGGAACCGGCCCGTGTAGACCGGGTCGGCACCCAGCGTGGCCGTATAAGCGCGCTCGATCGCGGCCGCGTAGCGCACGACCTTGAGGCGCCGGGAATCGCTAAAATCCGTCTGCACCCAGGCGCCGAGCAGGTAGACCAGGTGCGCGTGACCGTTGCGCGGGTTGACGACGACGAGGTTCGGCGCCGGCAGCTCCGCCTCGATCCAGGCCGCACCGCCACCCTCCGTGTCGATGTCGAAGCGTAGCGCGGTCAGCCAGCCCGGCGGGTCCGGCGCGATCTCGGCCATCGAGCGCGCGACCTCACGCCGCTCGCGATAGGCACCGCGGCGGAAATCATCGGTTGCATGAACGCGGAACGGGAGAGTCCGGGCGAACCGCTCGAGGGCAGGCTGAACCTGACCGGCGGCTGGCGCAAGAGCGGCCGTCGAGATCTTTCTAGCTGCGCCGCCCTACCAGGTGCGTAGGGCAAAGCTGTAGCTAGGTGGACAGAACCGGGTGCATCCGCTACGATGAACACGGCTCGCCACCTATGGTGCGAAACCCGCCCCGGATCTCCCGATCGCGCCAGTTTTCCAGGCCGGACGCGGACGAGAGGTGAGAGGGACGAGCCTCAGAGTGGCGCCGTCGGTTCTAAGCCGGCGGCGTTTCTTGTTTCCGAGATTATAAATCAGCGCGGCGGCCTGTGCATGCGAGCCACAGTTGAAAGACGGGATTCCCCCACGTGAAAGACGGGGTGAGCCGAAATTCCCCCACCTGAAAGACGGGTTCGCTTAAAATTCCCCCAAGTGAAAGACGGGTTCCGGCAAAATCCCCCACTGAACGAGAAGCCACAGCTTAGGCGGAGAGCATCGTTCCAGGTAACGTCGATTGATTTCCAGGTGAAAATCGACCATACTGAGTCGTAGTCACCTAAACCCGGAAGTGCAACTATGGCCGTCCTCGATCGCCCCCGCCCCATCGCGTTTAGCGTCATCAACAACGAAGGGCGTGTCGACGCCCGCCGTCTCGCCGACGCCATGGACATCACGATCACGCAACTCGCCGCAATCCTTGGGACAAAGCCGAAGAGCCTTAGCGAATCGCCGACGAGTCGTAAGATCCAAGAAGCGGCATCGAAAATCGTCGAGATGATGGACGATCTCGCGAACTTCCTTCAGGAGCGGCGCCTTGCCGTTTACTGGCTGCGCACAACGCGTGTCGAACTCGGCGATCAGTCGCCGCTCGACTGGCTGATGAAAGGCAAGCTCGAGGAGATTCGCGACGAGGTCACACGGACCGTTAGACTACAACCCGAGTAGATGCGGCGCGTCGACCGCTTCCGGGCGGTCTTTAAGACCCTCGGGCAACCTGCCCGGGGGTCTTCGTTTCGCGCGGTGCTGCTAACGTTTCAGTCCTCGCCGATCAGCGCGATCGGCTCCCGCATCGCGGGCGGACGCTACAACGCCAAGGCTATTTTCGAAGCCCTTTATACCGCTGAGAGCGCGGATACGGCTCTGCGTGAACTCAACGTCGTCGTGCAAGTACCGGACGGTTCTTGGATCACCGTCCCGGCCGCGCCGCACATACTGTTCACCGTCGACTACAACCTATCGAATGTCGTTGACCTGACCGAACCCGACGTCCTGACCCAGCTCAAAATCGAACCCGCAGACTTACTCAGCAATTGGAAGCTCGATGTGCTCAGCGGCCGCGTGCCTCTCACGCACGAGATCGGCATTGCAGCGCGTCTTGCCGGCGTTGAGGCGCTCCGCGTGCCCTCCGCGCAAAACAAGACCTCTAAGAACATCGTCGTAATCTACGATCAGATGCTGACAACAAGCCGCGTCAGGATTCACGACCCACAGGGATTCGCCACCGGCACGGCTACGGAAGTCGTCGGGGGAAAGACCAGCCGATTCAAGCCTCGCCGATGACAAGAACGCCTGATGGCGTTCGCGATAATTCCCACACCTGAAAGACGGGTTGTGCTCCCCTTGTGGCTCCCGTGGTGGACAGTTCACGACTTCAGGCTGACTGCGACGCGATATTCGAGCCACGGCTCGAGCCATTTGTAACGCGGTAGCAAATCGACATCTTCCACGTACGACCACGCCGCGATGATACCGTCGCGCCGCAACGTTTCGAGCGATTGCTCGATCCAATCACGCAATCGCTGAGGGTTCTTCCCTCGCTCGATCTCGCTGGCGGTTTCGATGAATAAGTTCCGTACTCGGCGCACAATTCTACCGCTCGCGTCGGCCTCTCGGCGTCGCTGAGTGAAGTAACGCGCCAACGTCTTGGCCGACGCGTCGCGCTTCGCATCGAGTTCGAGGATTCGACGCGGCGCTAGGACATGGTCGTCCTTCCATCGGCCGAACCAGGTTCCCAACTCATACCTGATCGAGTGGATGCGATTTGTCGGTTCTTCGAGCGTGTAGCGCTGAACGTTCAATACGCGGTCCCAGTCACGAAGACGCTTCCGCTTCGTCTCCTGAGCAGGGGCCAGCGCTACGTACAATGTGTCGAGTTTCTTAATGGCATCAATGACGGCGTCTCGGGCCTCGACATGGTGGCCAGCAGCGTACGTTTTGCTGCCGATACCGCCCTTGCGCTTCTTCTCCAGTCCACGAGCCTCGAGGATCGCGTCGACATTGAGGGTGTGATAGCCCTCGGTATCCGTCGGATTTTCGATCGCGTTCGAGACCAACACATCAAGCACGTCTTCAACGACTGCGGACATACGTGCCGCGGCCGACCGGACTTCCGCTAGTTTCGCGCTTGTTGCCGGCGCGAACTCAACGCCGCCGTTACCGCCGAGCGGACGCATCTCCACTTCCGCGATGTGTGAGGCTTCTCGATGCATGATTGCCACTCCGCGTTCGGTGTCGTAAAGTGCATCGGTTCGCGCGTGCAAAACAAACGTCGATACGCCCCGACGCTCGATTCCCGCGATCGCCGCATACTCATCACCGACGATCGGCGGCGGTAGCGGCTCCGGACGTTTTGAGAGCGGCGGCTCATATCGAACCTCTACCGTTGCCGGCGGAGCTTCCCATTGCGAACTCGCGACAAGGTTGAAGCGCGTAAGCTCGCGTGCTCCAGTGTCGGTAGCAGCCTCCGCAAAAAGGTGTAGTTCTTGTGGCTGCTGCTCGAACCAGTCGCGAACGTGACTAAGATACACGTCCACGCCTGCGGCGGCGAAGGCCGTCAGAACAATCTCGCCGCCATAAGGCCGCGGAATCTTGAGCGTTCGGGGTTTCTTCAGCGCAGAGCCGGCGTCTGTGCCGCCACGCCGTTTTTTCATTAACGAATCATCGCGCTGGTCGGCGCTTTTCCTCTTCGCCGACATACTACGGAACTCTTGACACGAACTTCGGCGTACTTAGTTCTTTCACTCGGCCTGCTCCGGACCAAGGGACGTTGTCGCGGCGATGCGTTTGATCCACTCCTCGGGGTCGCGATCGCCTAGCTCGTCAAGCAGACGCAGACCAGCGCGCACAAAGAGCGACGGATTGCCGCCCTTTCGGATGCGGAATCCATATTGTCGTGCTTGCGAATCTGAATGTTGCAGAATCGCAAGATCCCGCGGTTCGAGCGTGACATTCGCCTTCTCCCACTTTGGCGAACGCACCGGACGCTCGGGTGCGCGAAGGGAACGCTCTACAACGGAGATCTTCTGCGGAGCTACCACCGTGGGCGAAGCCAGAGGTGCAAGATGTTCGGGGAGAGCAGGCGCTGCTTCAGCCGCGCGATTCTCCTCGTGCGCCGGCGCTGACGGAATTGGCACGGTCTTGAGTCTTGACTCTTGAGGATTCCCACTTTCGCTGAGGCCGGCGCCGGTTACCGTCACGGGCGCGGCGTTTTCTGCGGCATCCGTGACGGTCGCTGCGATCATCGAGCGTAGGCGATCGGAGCGTTTCGCGGTCATTCGGCCTCTACTTTAACGAGCCGCTCGATACGATCCGCGAGCGCTTCAAGATCCTGGACGGCCAGGAGATGCGCCCTTGACTTGGCGATCGCTGCGAGTGGCTTCGATTCCGTATACGCGTCTTTGAAGCCGACTGTCAGATAAATGGGCTGGATCCAGGGGAATCGACCGGTGCCTTCCAATCCGGCCTGCACGTCGCGGACGAGTACTTCTCTCGGGTCGGCCTTAGTTATGATGGCGCCTGCGACGGATGGTTCTCGCTGCAAGAGCTTCGTAAGGCCGCCCAAGTATCGAATGAGCTTGCTTAAACCATCGATCGACTCTTTCGACGGCTCAACGACGACGATCACGTGATCGGCGGCGTACATAGTGGCCGTCGTAAGTGACTTCAAAGCCGGTGGGCAGTCGAAGAGAACGAAGTCGTAACGGCCTTCTACCGCTTCGGCAAGCTCCACGAACCGTACCATGAGCATGGGGCTCAACGTAAGGGCGATTTCTTGGTGGTTGAGCCGATCGAAATCGGCCCCGATTACGTCAACGCCATAGGCGCCGGAGTGCCGAATTAGCTTGGAAATCCCGTCGACGACGTCGGCACCCGATCCGTACCCAAGGACTTCCGCGGTACCTTCTTCCGTTTGCCCCAGTAGCGCAGTCGTGGCGGTCCCCTGTGGATCAACGTCGACCACTAGGACCCGTTTGCCGCGCTGCGCGAGAGTTGCGGCTAGATTGATTGTGGTCGTCGTCTTCCCAACGCCGCCCTTTTGATTAATGATCGCAAGCGACAGCGTGTGTTGGAAGGAACCAGCCTCCGCTAAGAATTCCGACGCTTGAGTCTCGATTGAGGACACAAGTATCTTCATTCAAGCGTCTTGACTCTTGACCTTTGAGAAAGACAGCTAAAGAGCAAAACTATGGCTTACGCGTTATGATCTTGAGTGCAGACTGACCAAGCACCACACCAGCGCAGTTCCCCATGAACCGACCGAGCTGCAGTTGCGGCACGCCTCACATTGTAACGCTCGATATTAGAACGCGTCAATAGTCAAGAGTCAAGAGTCAAGAGTCAAGAGTACAATCGTTTCGATTAAGTCCGGAAGGCCTCTAAGGCGCCAAAGGGCGTGGCATCATGCAGAGCGCCTCCACGCTTTAAAGGCGCGCACAAGGTTCATCACAATACAGCGGAGCTTCGGGCGACAGCGTCCAGCCCGCAGGGCCTTGGGCAGCGAGCGCGTGGAGCTGCGCCCGCTCATTCGGCGGAAGAAGCTCGATCGCGGCAAGAACCCGCGTTCGTTCCTCGGCCCATGCGGCTCGTTCTCGACTCGCCATGAGTTGAGCTTGCGCCTCCATCCGCCGCTCCCGAGCTACGTCGCGATCGCGTCGACAAACCCAGACGACATCCCGCCACTGCTGCGGAACCTCAACTACCCCCATGACGTCAGCCGAGCCACATATCTGGCACAGCCCTCGTAGCATCGTCCCGCGCCGAAGCGCCATCGCGAGCTTCGCCCGTGCCGAGTCAGCCGCGCGGGTCGCCTCATCGCGCCGGGCGTCGGCGTCGCGCCGGCGGGTGGCGAGCTGCTGAGCGTGCCGATCGCGGTAGCGTCGGACGGCCCGTCTATGGCAAGCAAGGCAATGCCGGCCGCCAGGCCGCGCGGTCCCGCGGCAGGCCTTGGTGCTACAGATCGCCGCAGCGGAAGCGGCTTAGGAAGCTCGATGTCCTCGAGGTCGTCGAGCTCGTCGAGGAGCCGGAACGGCATGCTTCGTGCGTACCGGGCGCGACTGGAAGCGTCCTGTCTCACACGTTAACGTCGTGTGCGTGCCTGAGAAAAGATTCGTTTCTCAGGCGTTTTGATAGTGTCGAGAAGGGTACGTTATTGCTCAGAAGAGTTGTTTTGAGCATCCTGGGTCGTAGCCGCGCTTCGCGACCCGAGCCTCAGCTGCAGCGCGAACGCGGCCGCCGCGAGTCCCAGACTGCCCGCGGCGATGATAAGCGCGAGGCGGTATGAGCCGGTGACGAGCGCGACATGCGTCGCAACGAGCGGACCGATTATTTGGCCCACGCCGTAGAGTACGGTCAGCAGCCCGATTGTGGCGTTGCCGTTGGCTGGGCGAAGAGCACGGCCAAGCGCGGTCCCAAGCGACGAAATTCCGATGAACGTTGCGCCAAGTCCCATAGCGAGGGCGACCGCGCCGCCGGCTCCCTGTAAGACGAACGGCGCAAGCATTGCAAGCGCTTGGGCAACGCATGCCGCGAGCAGAGCACGTGGAAGCCCCCAACGCCTTGCGGCGGCGCTCCACCAAACCGTCGACGGCGCTGTTACCGCGCCAAACGAGCACCCACGTTGCCGTGCCGTAACGCGCAATCGACGGGGTTTCCGACACCATCGCGACCAGGAACGTGGCCGGCACAATATACGCCGCACCCTCGACGCCGTAAAGAACAGCGAGCCAGCCGAAGATTGCAGTATCGCGGTCGATCGGCTTCTCGTAATTCGCTTCAGGCACTTTGCACGACCCGGGCAAGAACGGTAACGCAAAGGCGAGCGCGACGGCGCTGACGGCGGCAAGTCCGAGCCACGCGGCGCGGGATCCACCGAGCGACGCAAACGGTGTTACCAGTAGGCCGGCGATCGCGATGCCGATGCCGACGCCCGAGAACATGACGGCTAAGCCGTGCCGCGAGTCGATCTTAGCGACGAGGTCGAGCAGCAGGCTCGCGGTCAGGACGAACACGACTCCGCTCGCGACGCCCGCCGCGCATCGCGCCGTGACCCACGCTGCCGGCGGAAGCGCCATCGCTGCGGTGGTAACGACGACGAGGATCGCTCCGACTCGCACGAGCGCGGTCCGGTTTGCACGCGCGAGTGGATGCATCGCGAGTAGCGCACCGACGAGGTATCCGGCGAGGTTCGCGGACGCGAGAGTGCCGGCAAATCGGACCGTAAGTCCAGCGTCACCGCGCATGAGGATGAGCAACGGTGTGTAGGCGAAGCGTCCAACGCCCATTGCAACTGCGAGCACTACCGCCGCCGCAACGAACGGATGCAGCGCCAGACGGGCGGGTTCAGCTGCAGCGAATTGCTTCACGCCCGCGTTGCTTCGATTCAACCGCAACCTCACCCAGGACGCGGCCGACCAGCGGATTGTGAAGGCGATCAAAGGAGGCCGCTTCGACGCAGTCGGTCCTGTCTCACACGTTAACACGATTTGGGCCGCGCTGTGGGACGGAAAACAACTTCCCACTATGTCCATAGGCGGAAGTTGTTTCGCGCATCGAGAAGAAGAAATGCCCATGTCCGCCCTTGCGCAACTCCTGCGCGTCGCCCGCGAGCACGGCGACGGCGGCTTCTCGACCAGCGAACAACTCTTCGCAACCCTGGTCTTCAACCGCGCCGACCAGCTGGCCGAGCTTGGCTTCACGATCGCCGCAGCGCTCGAACGTCTCGGCCCCGACTGCGGGGCGGCGGAGATCCCCGCCGCGGCTCGGACCCTGCGCGACGAATGACCGCACTCGCCAACGGGGTCACGCCGCTCGATCCAGCCTTCGTCGACGACGCCGGAGCTGATGGGGGAGTCGTGACGCTCGCCGGTGACGTCGAAGAACGGGCGTTCGCGGAGTTCGTCCGGCTGCACGTCGCCGGCGGCGCTGCGGCGGCTGACACCGTCGCGGGATACCTACGCGAGGCCCGGCTCTTCCGCGACCGGTTCCTCGCGCCGCACGGCCTTACGATCGCGGCGCTGACCGAAGACGACGTTGTGGCTTACCGCCGCCAGCTCATCGAGGCTGGCTACGCGGCAACGACGATCGGGACGAAGCTGTCGGCTCTGCGGAGGCTGCTCGACGCGGCCGTGCGCGCCGGTGCGCTCGCTGCGAATCCCGCCGCAAACGTCGGCGCGCCGCGCGATCGGCGCGACCCCGGCGGCGCAGCCGCGCGCGCGCTCCAGCTCCCTGAAGCCCAGGCGCTCGTTGCCGCGGTCGCCGGTACCTCGCCGCTGGCCGCACGCGACCGGGCACTGGTCGCGCTCTTCCTGGGGCATGGACCGCGAACGGTCGAGCTGCACCGTGCGAATCTCGGCGACGTCGACCTCGCCGCCGGCGAGCTGCGCCTGCGGGGGAAGGTCCGCGATCGCACGATCTTCCTGCGCGCCGACGTCCTGGCCGTGGTGCGGCAACTCGTCGCGCTCCGACTCGCAAGCGCAGAGGCTGCCGCTGCGCTCCCGCCCGATGCCCCGCTCTTCGTGAACGCCGGACGCGTGAACGCCGGCGCCCGGCTCTCGCGCCGAGGGATCCGCTTCGCGCTCGATCGGGCGTTTGCGAGCGCCGGGCTCGTTCCGAGTGCGACGTCGCGGCCGCGCCAGAACGGCGCGACGCGGTCGCTCCGGCGGGCTGCGATCGGCAAGCGCGCCACGCACACCGCCGGGGTGCGGGTGCCCAGCGCCCACGGCTTGCGCGCGACCAACATCACCCTCGCCCGCGCCGGCGGCGCCGAGCTCGAGCACATCGCCGACGATGTTGGTCACGCCGATCTTCGGACGACGCGGAAATATCTGGATCGCGGCCGGCGCCGCGAGAATAATAGCGCGCTGCGGGTGCCGCTCGATTTTTCTACGGCGACCTCGGGTGGAGAAGAAGCGTGAGCCCATGACACGCCCGCGTAAGGCGGAAGGTAGGCTACAAAATGCGGTTCGAGCGGCGGCGCCTCCGGATACCCACGCGCAGGCCGGAAGCTTCTCTACGACGCTCCCCGTTGTGGTGCCGTATCGGCTTGATCTCACGGTCAACGCATTGCGTCGCGTTAGCGAGAACGTCGTCGACGTGTTCACCGACGACGGATGCTATTTACGCGCGCTGAGCGGACCCGACGGCATCGACGTGATCGAGGTCCGTCAAGTCGAACAGGACAAACTGGATGTGCGCGTCTTCGGGCCTGGAGGCCGGGCTCGCCTACAGACGGTGACGTGGATGGTGGGGACCGACATCGATCTACGAGCGTGGTATAAACGCGTGAAGGCGTTTCCGTGGCTTTCGGAGTTGAGCCGCGAATTGCGGGGATTGAAACCGCCGCGGTACCCGGACCTGTGGGAAGCGTTATGTCATGGCATTGTCTTTCAGCAGCTCAGTATTGCAGCCGCAGCCACGATCATGAAAGGCATGGTCGAGCGCCTTTCGATCTCTCTTGAACATTGCAGCATCCAACTGTATCCCTTTCCTCATCCTCAGGCGATTCTTGAGGCGTCGGACTCGACGATGCGAACGCTGGGAATCAGTAGGATGAAAACGTCGTATCTCAAGAATGCTGCTACTGCCGTGCTCGACGGAACATTGCGCGAGGATAGTATTCGCGGGCTTCCTACTGCTGAAGCCGCCGGCGAGCTGATGCGGCTTCGCGGCATCGGGCCGTGGAGCGCTGCAAACATTCTGCTGCGCGGCTTTGGCCATCTCGACAACTTCCCTCTCGCTGATACCGGCGTTGCGGCAAACATGGCGCTGCTCTCAGGAGACCCGAGAATCAAGGCCGACGTCGTGCTCGACGGTCTCGGCGATATCCGCGGGCTGCTGTACTTTCATCTCTTGTTGGGAGGGCGCGCCATGCGAGCTCGGATGCGTTCTTAGGTTATTGCGGTGACCGACCAAAGATTCAAGATCGGCGATCGCGTCAGCTGGAATTCCGAAGCGGGACGAGTGCGCGGCCGAATCGTGCGTGTCGTTACAACCCCAATTCAGTTCAAGGGCTATACGGTCCATGCGAGCGCAGATGAACCGCAATATGAGATTAAGAGCGATAAGACCGACCACATCACGATGCACAAGGGCTCAGCTCTGCGGAGACTCAGAGGCTGACGCTGATGCACCCTTGAGTAGGCCTTATTCTCAAGGGTTCGCGTGCGGCCGCTTCAGCCAACCTTCAATATGGCGATCAAGCTCCTTACGTTAGGACACGGAACCGCGACGGCGGACGAGCTAGCGGCGCTGATCCGCAACGCTGGCATCGAGCTAATCGTCGACGTCCGGACGGTCCCGAAGAGCCGCCGGCATCCCCACGTTTGGCTCGAGCAGATGGAACTTTGGGTCCCGCAGTTGAGCGGCAGCGCGTATCTCTGGCAACCGGCACTCGGTGGTTTTCGCACGAGGAACCGAGACAGCAGCAACGTCGCGCTCCGCCATCCTTCATTTCGCGCGTACGCCGACTACATGGAGACCGACGAGTTCGCTACTGCCCTTGATGGCCTGCTGGCGCAGGCGACGGATGCACGCGTGGCGATCATGTGTTCAGAAGCGGTGTGGTGGCGTTGCCATAGGCGGCTGATCTCCGATGCCGCCTTGTTACTGCACGGCATCGATGTCCAGCATCTGATGCACGACGGAAAGCTCCGACCGCACATCCCGACCGCTGGCTACCGGGTCACGGACGACGGTCGACTACGGTACGATGTGTTGTTCGACGAATGAAGCGGAAGCTTTGACGTCCTCATAGTTCCAGAGGTCCAACACTTTCATCATGTGATCGCGGTGCAACGCGTAAATCAGTGGCTTAATCTCTGCCGCGCAGCCGGCGTTGCGACCTTCGATCACTTCGTGCGATAAGCCGCGCGAACCTCAATCATGGCGCCTTTCACGCGCGTCTCGAACTGTGCGAGCGGGAACGATGCCGGCCCACGTTCCACGGCACCCGTGGCGAGTAAAAACTGAGCGTGATGCCAAGGACAGGTAACGCAGCCACCAGCGAACTCGCCCTCCTCGAGCGCGGCGCCACGGTGGGTGCAGATTGCCGAGATTGCCGAGATCTGGCCCGCGATATCACGGGAGAGAAGCATGGCTATACCACCGGTGTCGACGCGTAGCGGTTTGTCTTTGAGCTCGATCACCGGGAGCACCGGCGTAAAATCGGCCGCAGGATCGTGTGGAAATGCCGTATGCTTCGTCCCGAGGCGCATCCCGAACGATAGCTCGCCACCGAGATATGCGGCGAATGCCGAGATTGCGAATCCGGCAAATGCGGTCGCCAGTCCGGCTGCGCGGTTGCCGCGCCCTCGCAGGACGAGGGAAGCGACGTAACAGCTGAATCCAACGGTGTTCAATAATGCGTGAGCCATGCCCAGGCGGCGTGGGTCATCCTTGGTATCGGCCCACTCGGTCATTCCCGACGCGATCGCCAGTACGCCGCCTGCGAGGCCCACACCGATCGCGACATCCGAGGCGCGAGCAAACTCCGTGTTCCCGGAAGCCTCGAGCGCGTCAAAGATTGTCGCGAGCGACCACGCCCCAATCGGAATGTCGGTTACCGCTGGATGCAGCGGATGACCGAGCGGGGTGCCATGCAGGAATGAAGCGAGCGGCTCGAGAGGGCCCGCGCTATCAAGTGCGTTTCGCAGCCCGGGCGCGAGCGCGTCGGCTATCGGATCGAGCGCCGTATTACGCGCGATGCGATCGACGAGCCGGTCGTTGGCAGTCACTTCGGAATTCACGTGTCCTCCTGACTAACCGCATTGCTCCTTGCCGTCATCCCATTCCCGCAAAAAGAACACCGCGCCGCTTCTCGTCCCAATTGAGTTGGTGGCAGCGCCAGTTCGGATCGTGTTTCCGCGCGAGGCTCGCAAAACACCTCGTTTTCCGCCGACTTCGCCGACCGTTCGCCTTCACGTCGACCAGAATACGCGGCCCGGCGTACGTGTGTCGGCGATTCGCAAACGTCCGTGTTCTGCCGGACCTGCCTTCGTGAGGAGCGTCGGAAAGAACAACAGCGCACTGCGCTTACCTCCGGATTCTGCCACGATCGCGCGCGGAGAAGAAGCGTGAACACCAACGCCCGCTCATCCCTTCTGGGACCGTGTGTGCATGGGGTACCTGTTCGGATAAAAGGCGTGTTACGAGTGGTCCACAACGCCTTGAAGTTTTTGACGATTCACGAGAGTGATATGCCCTTTTATACGTTGAATCGCACCGACCGCTTCGAGTTCCGCAACGGCCCGTGCAGCGACTTCTTTCGCAGTCCCGGCTTTTGCCGCGATTTGGGCTTGGGTCATTCGCCGAAGTGGTTCCAGTGAAGGCGAGAGGCCGGCCTCCGGAGGTGCGTACGGAAGGATTGCGGCCGCTACCCGCACGATCGCGGGCTGCGCCACTTGTGCGGAAAGCGCGTTGGCAAGGGCACGTGCTCGTTGTGCGCATATCGCCGCAAGCGCGCGTGCGAATCCGGAATCGTTCGTTATTGCGGAGACGACGATGCCTCGCGGCACGAGTACGACCCGCGTTGCTGTCGTTGCGATGATGCGTGCGAGGGTTCGACCGCCATCAAGGGTTTCGATATCGCCGAACGTGTCGCACGTCAGCACGTCAAAGAGCCACTGCTCGCGGCCTGTAGTCGATCCGATGATAGCGCCGAGGCTCCCCGCCCGAACGAGGCCGAGATAGGGCCATTGCGCGTCCTGTTCGACGATCGAGGTCCCGGCATCAACGGTTCGTTCGGTTGCGATTTGCGCAAACGCCTGACGAGTCTCTTCGCGCGCCTCGGAGAGTACCGCACAACGGCGTAAGAACGTGAGCAGCGAATCCGCGACGTCACTGTCCGAGGTTAATATGCGACGCAGCGTGACGTCCCATCGGCCAATGCCCAGATGGCGCTGCGCCCAGATGAACTGCCGCGGGCGCACTTGCTCAAGCTGCAAGCGCAGCGGACGCGGCTCGTGGTCGGTAACAATGAGTAGCGACCCGCCATAATCGAGGGAGTCAAAAGCCGCATAGATATACGCGTGCCGCTCCCACGTCGGCATCCGTCGAACATCGATCCTCTGGTTGCTACCTGCTCGGACAGAGCTCATACGCGTCTACGTTCGCCGTGCGGGACCGTCGCGCTCCCCGGTCTTGATCTAAATCAATATTTTGCAGATCACTTCACGCTACGATAGGCCTCGACGTTGACGTCTGCACACGCGCCCGGCGGAATCGTCAAAAGTCGCATGGAGCCGCACGTGATTTATCCTCATCCGGTCGCAAAAACCTCGGATAACGCTCCGGGAACTTACCCGGTCGGTGCGGACAACGCGCGGCGATGATGTCCTGATCTGCAACGTCGACGGCACATTCTACGCGATCGCAAACGTCTGTACGCTGCACGCTTTCGTCTCGCCGAGTACCTCAAAGCGAAAAGCTAACAAACTAAGGATCTTTGCAATGCCCTACATTATCACCGAACCGTGCATCGGCACAAAGGATAGGTCGTGCGTCGACGTCTGCCCGGTCGATTGCATTCACGGAACCGACAGCGACCCGCAGCTGTATATCGACCCCGAGGTGTGCATCGACTGCGGCGCTTGCGTCTCCGCCTGTCCGGTGGAGGCGATCTACACGGATGCCGACGTGCCCGAGAAGTGGAAGCACTATTCCGGCATCAATGCCGACTACTACAAGTAGCGAGCGGGAATGCCGAGTGAGTCGCGCTGTTTTGTGAAGGTCGGATTGCTGTATCTCGTCGTGACGTTCGTTGCCGGCAGTGTCTTGCTCATAGGCGAGGCGCTGGGTCACCCTGCACCATACATCTTCGGCGTTGAGCATGCGCATCTCGGCACCGTCGGCTGGCTCGTCAATATCGTCGTTGGGATCGCCCTGTGGTTGTTGCCTCTGAACCGGCAGCGGTTTCCATCCACGTAAGGACGCTATCCGCCCGGCGCGGTTCTGGCATGCTTCGCTTTGCTCAACGACGGCTTGCTGACGCGCGTCGTCGCCGAACCGTGGTACGTGCTCGCCGGGCAGCCGTTCGCAGCGGCGATGTTGCTTCTCGTCGCTTCGCTCGCTCAGACGATCGCGATCGTGCTGTTCGTCGCGATCGCGTGGCAACGAGTCCGTGCGCCGAGCCAGGCTCGATGAGCATGTCGATGTCCCATCACGCTTCCGGCTTGCGGCCCTCACGATCGCCAGACCGTGTCGTTTCCGCGTGATCGACCACGATCTGATGGGATCCACATCGTACCGTTGTCGACCGGTGCCTGTGGCGGCCGATCGGCGATGACGCACGTGCCGGGACGCTGGATTCCGCCGCAGGCGCTCGTCTTCGGGCAGCTCGCGCACGGCGCCTCATGGATCGTACTCTTGGTGTTAGCAACGCACGATGTATCGAGCCTGAGTCTGCCGGCATTGGGCTGGGTGCACCTCGTTGCGCTCGGCTGGCTGACTATGATCGCGCTCTCGGTGTTAGCCCATGTGATCCCGGCGTTCACCGACGTCGTTTGGCGCTGGGAGACGCTCGCGCGCCGGAGCCTTACGGTCTACGCCGTCGGCGTGCTGGTCCTCGTCGCCGGGTTTTGCAGTGGCGCAACGCCGATCTTGCCGTGGGGCGGTACGATCGTCGCGCTCGGGCTCCTCGGCTATGCAATTCCGGCCGCGGTCACGCTCGCCTCCGCATTTCGGACCGGGCGGGTGGAAGCCGTAATCGCGCGCGCACTCGGCGCGACGCTGACGTTCCTGCTCCTTGCCGCAGGACTCGGCGTTTCGCTCACGTGGGCGCTCGCGGGGCGGCTTCCGGCGACGATCCTCGTGGCCGGCGCGCCGATCCACGCCGCGCTCGGTCTGATCGGTTGGCTGACGGTTCTCATCATGGGCGTCTCGGCGCGCACGATCGGGCCGATCGCGGGCGCGCGTTCCGTTCAGCCATGGCGCCATATGACCGCGGGATCGGCACAGGTCCTCGGTATGGTGGTCGTCGTGGCAGGCTTCGGCCTTCGCTCGCCGACCCTGCTTTGGAGCGGAGCCGTCGTGCTCGGTTTTGGCGTCGCCGTCTATGTGGTTGACCTTGCCGGCATCTTCCGGCGGGCGACCGTCGACCATCGGCCACCGCAGGCGTTCATGGCGTCGGCCGCGCTCTGGCTACTCGTTGCCTTCATCCTGCGCGTCGGCGCCCTGCGCGGTTCACCCTGGGGGCCGGCATTTGTCTACGTCGTGCTCATGGGCTGGCTCGGACAGATGGTCAACGCGCATCTCTACCATATCGGCGTCCGCCTGCTGACCACGGCGTACCGCGGCGACGAGGACGAGACCCGTCCGGGCGAACTGCTCTCGGGGACACTGAGCTGGACCAGCTTTGTGCTGTTTCAAGCGGCGGTCCTCACCGGTACCGTCGCGCTGCTCGTCGGCCATTCGGCACTGCTCGCGGTCGCCGCACTCGCAGGGCTTTCGGGGTGGATGGCGATGACCGCCAACACCCTTTATGCCGCACGCCGGGCGAGCCGGCCGCCCGCGGTGATCTCCTTGCTTGGCACCAGCTGATCGAAGGGCAGAATTTGTGACGACTACCGCCGCCGGCATTCGCCGTGCCGTTTCCGTGCCGGCCGAGACCTCGCTTGCAGAGGACACGGCGATCTTCAGCGCGTTCACGATCACCGCGACGTTCTGGCTTCTCGTGACCACGGCGGTGGGTCTGCTGCTGAGCTTCAAGTTCACCTATCCCGACCTCGCGACGAATCCGTACCTCTCCTTTGGCCGCCTGCGCGCGATCCATACCAACGGGACATTCTACGGCTGGGCGTCGGTCGCGTTGACCGGGCTCGCCCTCTATGTCGCCGCGCGATCGTCCGGCGTCACGCTGCAGCAGAAGCGTTTAGCGTGGGCCGCGCTCTGGTCGTACAACATCGCCGCGGTGCTCGGCACGATCACGCTCGACCTCGGCATCAGCAACGGCAGCCAGGAATATCGCGAGTGGGTCTGGTGGGTAGCGGCATTCTTTCTGCTGGCCGTCGTGCTGAGCGGCATCGTCGTCGTCGCGACGGTCATGGCGCGCAGCGAACGCGAGATCTACATCGCGAACTGGTACACCATCGGCGGGTTCATCTTCACGACGATCCTCGGGATTACGGCCGCGATCCCATTCTATCAGTATGGCCTTGGTCAAGTCGCCGTGCAAGGCTTCTACATGCACAACGCGGTCGGCATGTGGTTTACGTTTCTCGCGCTTGGCATCATATACTACGCGCTACCGAAGCTGCTCAATCGTCCGATCTACTCATATGCCCTCGGTGTGCTCGGATTTTGGACGAATCTCGTCTTCTATCCGGTCATCGGGGCACACCACTATGAGTTCTCGCCGCTACCGTGGTGGTTCCAGACTCTTGCCATCGTCTTTAGCGTCGGGATGCTCGTGCCGGTCTGGGCGGGTACCGGCAACTTCTGGCTTACGATGCGCGGTCAGTGGGCGACCGTCCGGCGCTCCAATGCGCTGCCGTTCTTTTTCGTCGGCATCTTGTACTATTTTCTCGGCTCGACGCAGGGCACGATCGAAGCATTCCGCAGCCTGCAAGCGATCTGGCACCTGACCAACTTCACCGTCGGGCACTCGCATCTCACGATGTATGGGTTCATCACCTTCATCGCGTGGGGCGGGATCTACGGGCTGCTGCCGCTCGCGACCGGAAAACGCCCGTCGCTACTGCTCGTCGGCATGCATTTCTGGTTAGCGTTCCTCGGAGTGACGATCTACGTCATCGTGCTTTCCGTCGCAGGCACGGTGCAAGGGATCACGTGGGCCAACGGCGACCCGTTCATCGCCTCAGTCGAGGCTGCGGCGCCGTACTGGAGTGGGCGCGCGATCTCCGGAACGATGATGTTGCTCGCGCACGTGATCTTTGCTTACAACGTCTGGCAGATGACGCTCGCGCCGTCACCGACGACCACATCATCATCACCGTTATCGCTCGCTCCCGAAAGCGAGCGAGGATGAGACGTCGAGGCATGGATAACGTGCTCGTTCTGGTTTTCAGCGCCGCCGGGATCTACGCGTTCCTGGCGATCATGATGGGCGTTGTTCCGGGCACGATCTTGTCCAAAACACCGGCCGGTCCCGGCGTCGTGCCGCTCGACGCCGCCGCAGCGCGCGGCCGCGACATTTACGTCGGTGAGGGCTGCTCATACTGCCACACCCAGCAAGTTCGACCGCTCGCGCAAGACCGCGTCTGGGGTCGCCCGTCGATGGGTGGCGATTACGCGTACTCGACGCCGCAGCTGCTCGGCTCCGAGCGTACCGGGCCCGACTTGACCAATATCGGTGCGCGCCAACCGAGCGACGTTTGGCAGTCGATTCATCTCTACGAACCGCGTGCGCTCGTGCACGCGTCGATCATGCCGGCGTATCCGTGGATGTTCGTCGCGAAGGACCACGCCGGACCGGGCGACGTCGTCGTCAACGTTCCGCCCGAGTATGCGCCGCAGGGTAAAGTGATCGTCGCGACGCGCGAGGAGCAGGATCTTGTCGCCTACCTCAAGTCGCTCAAGCAGCCGGCGCTTCCCTCACCGGCGCCGTCGCGATGAACGGCATGCAGATGGGACCGCCGCAAGGCGGCGACATTCTTGGGGCGATCGTCGTGATCGCGGGTGTGTTCGTAACACTGTTCGCCTTTATCCTGGCTTTTCGGGCGACGGTCTGGCCGGGTGAGACGGCGCCCGACCACCCGAAAACCATCATCTTCAAGGATGGTCGTTGATGCAGACGCAGCACGGTGATCTCGGCGAGGAAGCGGTGTCCGTCAGTCTTTATCTCGACGACGCGACGGAGCCGTTCGCGATGTACCGTCCACCCGCAACGGTGGATGTCGACACAACGACGCTCCTTGATGGCCCGCATACGTTGCGCGTCCAAGCACGCGACGCCATCGGTGTTACCGGTGTCCGCGCGATTCCGTTCATCGTCCAAAACGGTCCGGGCATCACCGTCACCGGGTTACGGGCGAATGAGCGCGTTAGCGGCAAGTTTCAGCTCGCAGTCAATGCGTTTAGCGCCGACGAGCCGTTCGATCCGGTCCGCGCGGAATCCAGTGGACCGATTCCGGTTTGGACGTGGGTCATGAGCGCGCTAATCGCAGCGTGGGCGGCCTGGTATGGCCTAACGGAGTTTCAGCAGCCGGCGGCGTTCGCACAAGGGACCGGCGGCAATGCTGTCGCGGCGGCAAACGCGCCGATGGGCCAAAATGCACCCATCAAGTACAGCGGACACGGCGCGGCCGCCGGCTTCGACTACGCTGCGAGTGGACCACAACTCTACACCACGAATTGCGCGGCGTGTCACGGTGCGAGCGGGGCTGGTGTTCCGGGTGCGTTCCCGGCCCTGGCTGGCGATCCGGTCGTCACCGGGAAGAACCCGAAGGCGCAAATCGGTATCGTCTTGCACGGGCTTCACGGCACGGTCATCGTCGGAAAGTCTTACACGAGCCAGATGCCGGCGTTCCCGCAACTGAGCGATAACGACATCGCCGCGATCATCGATCACGAGCGCACGTCCTGGGGGAATAACGCCCCGATCATCAACCCAGACGACGTGAAGCGCATCCGCTAAAAGGTCGATAGTGCGCTCTGGTTTGTGGATTTCGTTGCCGCGTCTCTCGTCCTCTTCATTTATCGTCGCGGTCAAGTCTAGCTCCGGCGTGCGAGCCTTAGCAGGTTGCGGAAAAAGCAATGCCGCTGGTGTCGATCTGGCGGGCTTTTTTCGCTATAATTGGAGCAGGTTTCCTCGATATCTTGAGGTAGCGGCTGATGCGGTCCGAAGATGTACAAAACA
>JAABUK010004386.1_pt1 | contig 22961 bp, 22 predicted proteins | sample 5559141 | NCBI WGS metagenome assembly JAABUK01 (sample SAMN10711869, study PRJNA513367) | rock metagenome | isolation source: Antarctica rocks | place: Antarctica: Victoria Land, Pudding Butte nord | collected 2016-01-03
TTGTGTTGAGCGGGCGGGGGTTTGGAGGAGGGGTCTGTGGGGGGGGAGCGCACGAGGTCGCCGCGGATGCAGACTTCGGGCTGGATGACGGTGCGGCCGCCGAGGATTATGTTGTGGGTGCCGTGGAGTTGGGATTTGCGGGCTACTTTGTTGCCGGTGTCGGTTTCGATGTAGTCGCCTTTGGGCTTGGCGGTGGGTTTGGGGGGCATTGGGGTAGGTGGGTGGAGGGTTTTCGGAGGGGCGGGGGTGGTGGTGGATGGGTGCTAGAGATGTGTAGCTAGGGTTCCTTATCCCAATTGGTTTCTCTGTAGCTCTTTGTATGGTGGGTCCTTCAGCTATCAATAATGTCCTGTCATGAAGGGGATGCTAGACCTGTGGCGGAAAAAGTAATGGAACAAATATTACCACTGTATGCGTTCCTCCTCGACGATAACCTGCATATTAGACTAGCTGCTATCAGAGCCACTTTCATCTTCCCACTCCCCCAAACTAGACGCTCCAACCTTCCCAACCTCGCTCCATCTATGCTGTAAGCAGCAATTAATCACAAAGCCCATCCCATCATCCATTCCATATTTCCCCCTCCAACCCTTTCGATAAGTCTTGACCTTCCTCCTCTGCGTACATTCATAGCACCAGTTACACTTGACACAGTACCTATCCTGCAGTAATAGGCACGCATAGCAATACACCCTCCTTCCCAAGCGTTCGTCTGCCATATCTACGACGTGGCCGGGTAAGATACCGCCATTATTGATCAAACAATGCAAACAAGATCGCTTATGGGCGTCCTTTCCGGTCTTGCTCCGTCGACCTTTGACGTGGTTCCTGGGGAATGCTAGCTGCGGCTTGAACGTCAGGCACGAGCGACATAGATAGTTGGCTGCATTGCGGATTTGGATCTTCTTCTCTTCGAGAAATTTGTCGATAGCTTCGCTATCCAATCTTGTAAGCGATGCTGTCGTTTGAAAGTGGCGATTCGTTTGTCCGAGAGCAATGACAGCTGAGGGATGCAGGTTTAGGATGATGTTGTCTTGTATTTCTCCTGGCAGGTCCCAGAGGTTCATGTCGAGGTTAGAAATGGTAGTTGTCACAAGCCTCTGATTATTAGTTGTTGGCTGAAAAGAAATCGTCGTTCGTGGTTCTTGTAAGTAGCTTGTTGGTGGTGCTCAGTAGAAAAGGGTATATATAGGGGTTCGGCGCCAAGACATTGGGCGGACCCATACGCAAGGCACGTGATGTCGCGCAGTTCAGAGACGACAGATCGTTTACGACGTTTGTGATGTTACCAAGTGCCGCGATAACCCTGTGTCATTCAAGGCTTTATTACCTCTGTGGAAATCCCGTGAGCCTTCACTAGAGACACGATGACCGATGTCGTGGGTACAGTTTTACACATAGGCTCACCTTTTCTACACGCTCCTCTCGAATCTGTTATTGACAATTGAAAGCAGTCCACGCGGAAATTTCGCGCCACTCTATCGTCTCACCGCGTTTCCAGCAAGGATTGCTTTCATGGCATCAATTGCGAGACTACTGCGTGGTGTTCGAGGACCCAGACTCAGATCGCAGCCAGTGTTCACTGCGAGAACCCCGGCAATTTTGGATACAGATGATCTTATCGAAGAACACATCACCCCTCGGTACTGCGCACAGCATTATTATCCGGTTCAACTAGGGGAGATCTTCAACGACAAGTATCAGGTCGTGTTCAAGCTCGGATTCGGCACCAGCTCCACCGTATGGTTGGCACGGGATGTTCAAGCGTACGTGTCGAGAACCGCTGAATTTGAGTTTCATTCGCTTTTGTTGATCCCGAAGCAAGGTGGTGGTGGCAATCGAACCCTTTCGTGACTCTGAAGATCCTCACCAACGGCGTCATCGGAAAGAAAACTGCCAACACTGAATTGGAGATATCGCGGTGTATCGCACGAACGGATCCGAAAAGCGAAGGTGCGCGATACCTGAGGACGGTACTGAATTCATTCGAAGTAGCTGGACCGGATTCCACACACGTGGGTTTGGTCTACTCGCCTATGAGAAAGCCTGTTTCGACTTTTCAGAGACGTTCATCGAACGGCCGATTACCTGCCTACCTTGTGAAGCCTTTATTAGTGATGTTACTCGCCGGGCTTGATCATCTTCACACTAAGTGTCACATTATCCACACAGGTACGCGCCTGGTCGACAGCAAATCCAACTCCGCGAGACCGAGTTGACTTGGTCATTGCAGATTTGAAGCCCGATAACATCCTGCTTGGTATTGAAAGTCAGGCGGCGATCGATTATGCGGTCAACGCTGAGGCTGAGAGTCCTACACCTCGAGAGATTGATGGCAATCGTGCTATCTATGCCTCTCGAAATTTTGGGGATTATCAAAGCCCTCCCAAGCGACCAAAAATCGCGGACTTTGGTCTAGCTGTCTGGGGTAATGTTTCTCAGCCACACAACCACCCAATTCAGCCTGATCTCTTCCAAGCTCCTGAAGTGATTCTACGAGCCGGTTGGACCTACAGTGCCGATATATGGAACCTCGGAGTTATTGTAAGCGTTCCATTGGCGGCTGGGAAATTGTAGGCAACAAAATTGACGTAACCTCCTTGAAAGCTTTGGGATCTACTTGAGAACAGGACGCTTTTTGGTGCGATCGACCCTGTCAAAGGCGCTTACAGCCCGGAAATCCATCTGCTTCAGATGACCTCCTTTCTCGGTCCTCCCCCGACTGAGCTTCTCAAACGAGGAGCAGACACATCTCAATATTTCACCGCGGAAGGTGCGAAGCTCTTTCATCCGCCACTCTTCGTGTAATCCGATCCTTGCTAACGTTGAACCCAAGGAGAATTATTGCAGAATGACGTAAAGGCTTCAAACGCTTCTACTCTCGAAGGATGCGTGACATCATTGACGGGCGAAGACAAGAAACTCTTTCTCAATTTTGTGAGGAGAATGCTAAGGTGGCTACCAGAAGACCGGGCCACAGCGGGAGAATTGCTCCAAGATCCCTGGTTGACTACTCGGTGAACGGGGCAGCAGCGGGACACAGAAACTCGAGTATTGTTGCAGTGACCGTTCCCCGGATTTGACAGCATCGCTCCTCAAATCAAGAGCTTTTACGAGCAAGGGACTTGAAATCGGTTTCAATCGCCAAATGTCTTCTCCTATTGGATTCTCATCAATAGTCATGATACAGACAAAGTCATGCCAGGTGAGCAGCTAGAAGAAAAGTTGGGATATAATCTAACACGAGGCAGGCGCCAAAAACCACAAAGGACACGTTCTGGGGTACCGAGGTGGGAAGACTGATGGTTCTAGGTACAGGCCGCTCTCGTACAAGATACTACATGCTGCATACACGCATTGGTCATGCTTAATTGAACGGTCTAGCCAGATGTAATCTTATATCATACTAACCCTCATCCTCCGAATCTCCCAAAGCAATTCCCAAACACCAACCCTTCAATCAAAACACTCCACCCCCATCACAACAAACCCAGCCGCAACCCCACCAAATCCCCGCACCTCCATCCCATCATCCAATCATCTGATCCCCTCCCTCATCATGTCAATGCCACCCCTAAATTAGCCCTCCTCCCAACCTATACCCCTCCAACCACAACAACCATCAAGCCCCCAAAATAAACACAGACGACGTAGCCCAATCCATAGCGTCGTCCACAATCGATGCTGTAACACTGAAAAGCGTGCTGCTCAGGATCTATATACCAATTCAGAACCAGACCCAAGATTCGGTGAATCATAGACGGTAAATCAGCCTGGAAGCAGCGCATACACAGTTGCCATTTAAGCCTCCCCTCACAAAGCTAAGCGTGGAGGGGATTGGAGGCAGTTGGCAATGTGGGTTTGCGAGTCGTTCTGCTGGGGTGGAGAAGGGGGTATGAGGGATATATTGGCGCTATTGAGGGGGAGTGTTTGGCCTAAGGAGACTTGAAAGGGGCTGTACCGGTTTCTGATGAGGAGGTTTGAGGCTGGTGATGGAGTGTTTATGTATGATATTTATGAAGGGATTGGAGCAATCATGTTGTCATTGATGAGAGTCCGAGAGCTAATATAGCTATTGTAATCTCGTTCTATCAAAGCAAGTTTGAGCGACTGTTTGCGTTCTAGCGTCAAGCGCCGCAGGCAGCTTCCACCACCACAAAGCTCCGATGCATCTCTGCGGTTTGAGCTAAGCTAGGCAATTAAAAGCTAATCAAGGTGTGGTGCTTGCCATTATAGTTGCCATCCAAGCTCGAAAATTCTCGGATGCTCGCCAGCACTTGACCTTGATCGTACTATATCCATTTACCCTCCGGTATCCTCACAAGGTTTCGAGCTTGCGCCGTCTCCGCTTGCAGTTGCTCCGCAGTAAGCTTATGACCGTCTGGATCCAGCAGTTTTCTCCGCAGAAGATCTGCCACTTCCCTCTTCTGACCCACCGTCCACCGGAAGTCATCCATTGCCAGTGACATCTCAAGTCCAACCTCATCAGCGATGATGACAGTTACGTGCTTGAGCGGGAGGACTCTCATTCTTTTCACAGGGGCTTTCATATCCTCGCATGGCTCGATATCTTGATCGCACATCGATAGCGTATCCCTTTGCCGTTGCCAAGTCCCATAGTAGTTGAAGTGTTGGTCGTACGTTGCGTGAAGGGTTCGAAGGCCCGTGAATTTCTTCAAGAACGCTGGTGTCATTAGCTTGGCCCACGCATCTAATGGCTGCTGTCCCCACTGAGTGTCGAGGTGAATGGCGGTCAATTGGTTCCTCTGCACGGAATTGCGGCCGCCCATGAAAGATTCCAATGTCAACGGATCCTCAAAGGAGAAGGTGTTTGTGGTCCAAAGCAGGAAGCTTGCTTCTTCATATGTTTGACGGCATACTCTTAATAGCGAAAGGCTCAGCCAATTGCATGGTCGATCGACTATTGGGGTGTTCCGCCACTGAAGTCGTTGGGCGTCAGTGAAGAATCGAACGTCTTCTCTATCCCAATGTTTGCAAGTGGCGTGACGCTGTTTGAAGGGAGGGGCATAGTATCGTGGGTCCTGATCAGATGGTATGGTGCTGTAGCCATTGGTGAACTCCTGGTAAGCCTCATCCTCTGACTGAACAGCAGTGCAGACACAATGGCGAAAGCCAGGCCTGGGCCATCCTTCGGTGTATAGAATGTGGATGAGCTGGTCCCTGAATAGAAGACGAAAGATCTGGGTACGAATCTCCGGTGGAAGCCTCAGGAGGGGCGAGGTGGTGGCATTGCGTTGAATACTAGCCAGTCAGCTTCACTCACTGCATAGGCGTGTCAGGCCACCCACAGTGCTTTGGTCGATGATGAACGCGTGCTTGTGATGGCTTGTCTTTTCCGTGGCGCAGTTGCCTGACTTATCCCCTCATTCCCTTTCCGTTCTCGAAGGGTTCTCTTCATATCGACACGTAAGGTAAAGTAGGTAATACTCGTGCATGTGTCGTGCCGGAGGAGGAAGCTCCTAACGGAGTTAGTCCTAGCGCCAAAATCAAAATCAAACGGCTTCACTCTCACAGTCTCACCCCTGTGCCTCTACCCTCCAGCTTGGGTCGTCAGCCACTTGAGCACGGTGCTCTCAGTTGTAAAATAGCAAGAAGCTACTATGAGAGGGCCAATCACAGATGTGTGGAACTCCAAGCAATACTGATGGCCGGACTCGGTGCAATGGGGTTAGGCCTTAAATCCTAACCCCATTCCGCCTTCAATGTTCCATGACCATAAGTACCTTACATGAGGTAGAGGCTCGACAGATGCTTCCCTACTACTCGCAGTCACATTCATCCTCCCTCACCAAGTACCTCTTCCTGCCCATTGCTCGTGGACCTGTCCACACGTAAGCCAAATCTTCATCTGCTCATATATATATATATATAGTGTCCCTGAACCCAGGCCAACACGTGACCGCTGGCTGACTTAGGTGCCGCCGCTTTGCTCCCCTGCTAACTACCGTCTCGTTGATATACTCTCCCTCTACTCCCCTATACTCCCTCGCTACTCTCCCCTGCTCCCTTATTACTCCCCCGTACTCCCTCTTTACTCCCCTATACTTCCCCTTAGCTACTTCCTTCTCTTAAGCTAGTAATACTTTTTAATAAGTTTAAATAAGAGTGTCTATTTAGCTTATTTTAAATATTAATTAGAGAGGAGCTAGTTATAGCTCTATTAATTACCTACTATGTTATCTTCTATCCTTATCCTCTTACTCTTTTACTCTTACTCTTCCTCTTTACTTCTAACTATCTACGGCCTATAATAAATTATATATATATTATATATACTATTATATATATTATTAACTTATATCTACTTTATATATTATAGCCTCTACCTCTTTTTACTCTATATATCTTAGTAGCTAGGATATTCTTATCTTACTATAATTCTTACTTTAACCTTAACTTTAATAGTATAGAAAAAGAGGACTATAATATAGTTCTTCAATAATATTAAAATAAAAAGTCTAGAGTTCTTAACTAAGGTTAATATTAATAGCAATAAGGTACCTAAGTACCTTAAGTCTAGTCGAAAAATAGTTATAACTAAATACTAGTACTCTAGGATAAGTAAGTCTTTATATCTTTCCCTATATTATAAAATATTATATAATCCTTACTAATAGTATCTTATCTTAGTAGACTAAGTATATTAGAAGGAATCCTGGTACTAGTCCTTATACTATAAAAATAGTAAAGTACTTTATAAAAGGTATTATACGTAGCTATAATACTAGTAAGAAGGAGCTATCTATATATATTATACTTTAGAACTAGATAGACTTTAGCGCTAGCTAGAAGTAATAGCCTAGTAATAATAAGATCCCTTCTAAGGTATTAAAATTAATTTATTTTATTTATACCTAGAGCTTTACTTTATCCTTCCTTCCTATCTATAAGGTCTAATAATTATACTAGTATATATAAATTAAGCTACGTAAGAAGTTTAACCTTTTAATAACTTAGCGAACTTAATACTTTATAATAATAAACTATTTCACTATTATTATTAAGTATATATAATAGAAAGATTAGTATTAGTATTAATATAAATATAGATAAATCCTTATATAAGATTACGCTACCTATATACTATTTATCTACTTATTAATATAAGTAGGCGAGTATTTTAAATCTAATATATATAGAGGCTTTAGCTGTAGATTATTATATAAGGTAAGTAGAGTAATCCTCTAAGATACTATTAACTAAGAAAGCTATCAGGTATTATATTAATATTATAAGTAGATAATTAACTTCATTATCTTTAAGAATAAAAAAGGAGGGGCGGAAATTAATATATAAGTTATAAGAGACGTAAAAGGCTTTTTAGAGATACTATATAAAAGGTTACTTTACTATCTAAAACTTTAAAATTATAATTAGGGATAATCTTTACTAACTATTCTAATATGATTCTAGGCTATAATATAGTATATATAAGGATATAGAGCTACTATTTATAAACCTAGTACTACCTTTACTAGTAATTACCCTAGTAGATTATATATTCTAGGACTATAAGTCTTTTAAAGAGATTAAGGCGATTTAATTACCTATAAAATAGGTCCTTATACTACCTTTAAATTAAGAAGGATATACTTTATATACCTTTTCTCTAAATAATATCTATAGATAGAGCTATAAGAAAGATTTATAAAGCGGGCTTATTTAATAATTAAATAGTAGATCTAGGATATTATACTAGGTATAAGGAAAATATTTGAATATACAATATTTAAAAAGAAGCCCTTATTAAAGCTAATAGTAAATTCTTAAGAATAAAATATAACTATTAAGATATACTAACTTAGCTGAAGATAATAGCTACTTAATTATTAAAAGGATAAAATTCACTAGTTATAATAATATAGATACCTTCTTTAGCTTATATATACTTAAATTAAGTACTATAGATAGAATAGTAAGTTACTAGAATAAAAAATACTATACTATCTATCTTAAAGGATCTCGCGGGCTATTACTTTATTATAATCCTTAGCTATTATAATTACTACCTATAAAGGTTAAAGCTAACTTAGATAATTATACTAACTTTATCTCTATTAATAAGGAGATTAAAATACTAGGGGAGAAGCTTTAAGGTATTATAATAGAAGATAAAGCCTAGCTAGCTTAAGCTTAATAGAAGGAACTATATTAATAGAAATACTAGCTTATATCTAAGGAGCTTAATAAATAGTAGTAGATTTAACTATATAAGATTACCTTAAATATAGAGGATAAAGTACCTTAAGTTATAAGTCTATTAAGCTACTTTAATTAGATTTACTATTTAGATTTATTATATAATTAACTAATATCTTTACTCTTCCTTAATATTCCCCTCCGTAGTATATAGGACTATAGCGTACTTCAGGATATAATTATATTATATAAAGAAAATCCGCGGGTAGCCTATTATTTGTTACGGTTCACTCCGTCTATAGATAAGGTAGACCTATGATTAGTTCTCGCGAAGAGGAGTGTTAAGGAAGTAGGGTAAGTAGGCTTATACTAAACAGGTCTAGTATAAGGTATTATATTCAGTACTTAGGAGATTACTAGAATTATAATATAAGTTAAATACGGAGCTCCTATCTACTTAGGAAATATCGCTATCTATATAGATATAGGAAATCCGTGCTAAGAGGTATACTCGCTATACTCGCTACTAAGTAGGATGACTAGTACTCGCTCTACTCGCTATCGAGTAGAGTAAGTACTACTCGCCTACTAAGGAAGCTATTATATAGGTAACTATTCCTCGGAATACCTATTATAGTATAACACGTACTACTTAGTCTAGCTAGTTATAATATTACCCCTCCTTCCTACTTATCTTCGTCCCGAAGATTCTATCCTTTTATTATATCTTATTAGTAATAAAACCGTCTTCGTCTTACCGCCGAAATTCAGTAATACGGTACTACTATTAACTTTACTTACGACTATTATTTATCTCTTAAGAGCCTTTATATTACTATAGAGGACTCTTAATCTCATCTAAAGTATTCTGAATGCGTCCGGGCTAGGAAGCCGTATATAAATATATTATAGTAGTCGTTAGACTATACTCGTAAGGAATTATCTTCTAAGGTGGCGGAGGATAAGAAGGTACTAGTAATAGTTATAACCTGACTATTACATAATAAGAAAATATTAAAGGAGATTAATTTAAAGGTACGAAGGAAGACTTAATACCTATTATCTAAAGTAGATACGGAGAAAGACTCTAACCCTCTTAATTATCCTGCGGCGGATACGCTTATTAATCTATCCTTAGCTATCTAGTTATTAATAGTTATATTAGATGACTTTTCCAGCTTTAATAATACTGCTAAGTCTACTAGGTCTAGTGGAATTAATATAGAAGCGTTTAATAATTCTGAAGGTATTTAATAGGCTCCTAGGTACTCTCTAACTTATCGTAGTCCTTTTATTTAATAAAGTACTCTTAACCCCTTTATTCTAGGATTTTCTTAACTTTATACTCTTCGGTCTTAGCCTTAAACTTCCATTCTTTTTAAAGCGGTGTCCTAGAGTCGGCTAGTTCTAATAGAGAGATATAGAATACTAGGTATACCTTAGCGTTAGGTAGTAACTATAACTTATAGTTAATAGGTCCCTTAGACTACTTAATTAAAAATGGTCTAACTTTAATATAGTCCAGTTTCCTACTTAGTCTCTTATCCTAGGATATTAATATAAGAACTACGAGGTATCTTATCCTAGTAAGTCGAGAGGATTTAGAACTTAAAGAAGTTCTAAAGGACCTAGTTATTAATATCTAGATAGAGGTAGATTAGTTATAATAATAACTCTAAGACATTTAAGATAAGAGGATAGAATAGGAATCTTTAAATAACGGCGAGGTTCTGAAGTACAGCTTAAAATATAGATAAGAAAGTTAAGAGAGCTTAGAAGAAGAATCATCACGCTATAGACTTAGCGGGGATACTCCGGATAACTCTCCATCTTATACTACCGCATTATAAGGATTAAATAAAGGAAAACACTTAGAGAAAATATATTATAAAGAAGGGCTTTATATTAAAGACTACCGATTTAATTTAATATACCTAGAACACGGTATTATATATTAGATAGCCTACGCCGACGACTACTATAAGTACCACTCCTAGGTCCGGATAGAACTAGGTAGGTAGGCGGTAGATACGTCTTGTAAACGAATGATCTAGAGAGATTATACGAGCGATAGTTATAACTAGTACTTAGCTAGTAAACGACTTAACGTATAGTTTCTAGGATCTACCGTAGACTAGTATAATAGTATAAAGAAACAATTAGTATATAGCCTAAATAAAGAATATTACCACCTGTTAGAGTAGTATACTTACATGTATAACAGATATTAAAAGCATATGGAAATCAAGAAGATATACGGTTTTCTCCCTAAATAGGGAAAAGAGTAATCTCTTATATCACGGGGAGATATAAGTAGATTAATATACTAATCCTAAAATAATTCCTGTGTACTACTTAGTACGATATATATATAAATATACCGGTACTAATTAATAGTCAACGAACTATTATAATAATAGATTCTGGAGCGACTAGTAACTTTACTTCTCGAGACTTAATACGGTTACTAGGCCTACTAACTCGAAGAAAGAAAGAATAGTACGACTTATAGATAGCCGACAGGTTAACGCTATTAATAGGAAGGATAGACGAGGAGATACACTCGCTACCTATAATAATTCGACGCTATTATAAGGAATTAACCTTCGATATAGTTAGGATAGCTACTTATTATATCATTTTAGGAATACCTTAGTTAAAGAAGTATAATCTAGTAATTAACTAGAAGAAAGGAGTACTTATATTTATAAATACTAGAGATATTACTAGTATATAACCTATACGCTAATAGTAGATAATAATAGATGAGAAATAGAACTAAAGACTAGTTAAAGCTTATTATACTTTAGTTTTAAAGAAGGACGACCTTAGATAAGGATCTAACTTAATATATATTAATAAGGATTAGCCGGATAATTAAGCTAGAGTTATTAAGGGAAAAGACGAACCTCCTAATATCTTATAAGAGTATAAGAAATAGATATATCTCTTTATAAAAGAGATAATAGTAAAAGCTTTATTTATATACTAATCTTAGGATTATAAGATCGAACTTAAATTAGGAAAGGAATTAATATTTAGACTAATCTATATATTATTAGAAAAGGAACTTACTATACTACGCGGGTATATTAATAAGAACCTTAAGAAGGGATTTATTTAAGAATCTAAATTACTAATAGGTTATCTAATCCTCTTTACACCGAAGAAGGATAGGAGTCTTAGGCTATATATTAACTATCGGAAGTTAAATAATATTACTATTAAGAATTAATATCCTTTACTAAATATTAGCGAGCTATAGGATAGACTCTCTTATATAAAGATATTTATTAAGCTTAACTTATAAGGAGCTTATAACCTAATCTAAATAAAAGAAGGAGAAGAATAGAAAACTATATTTAGGACTTAATATAAATATTATAAGTACCTAGTTATACTATTTAGACTTACTAACGTACTAGTAATCTATTAAGTACTAGTTAATAATATTATTTAAGCTTATTTAGATTATACCGCGATCGCTTACCTTAATAATATCTTAATCTACTCTAAGACTAAGGAAGAATATATCTAGTATATATAGGACATTTTAACCTGCCTATTATAAGCCAGATTACTTCTTAAGCTAGAGAAGTATGAATTTCATAAGGAATTAATAGAATTCCTAGGATTTATAGTAAATACTATAGGCATTCGTATAAGCCCTAAAAAAATCAAGGCTATAGCGGAATAGCTTATACTATATAATATGAAATTAGTTTAGAGCTTCTTAAGATTTATAAACTTTAATAGAAGGTTTATTAAAGGATATTTAAAAATAGCCCTACTACTTATAAATATTACTAAGAAGGAAAAGGGATTTTAATAAGGAATAAGTTAATAGAAAGTATTTACGATATTAAAAGAAGCCTATTAAAATCTATTAGTACTCTATATCTTTTAAGTAAATAAACCTACTTATATTGAAATAGATACCTCGGATCTTGTAATCAGCGCTTATTTATATTAAGAGAAGGATAGTAAATAGTACCTAATCGCCTACTACTTACAAAAGATATTAATAGTAGAATAGAACTATAATATCTATAATAAAGAACTATTAATAGTAGTATATATACTTTAGAATTAAAGGGTATATACTAAGAGTTATTTAGAACTTACTATCTTTATAGACTATAAGAACCTCTTAAACTTCACTATAATTAAGGAGTTAAACCGAAGGCAAGTCCGTTAATTAAAATTATTAGGATAGTATAAGTTCAAGATACTATATACCCTAGGGAAAGATAATAGTCAGGCGGACGCCTTAAGTAGGCGTATAGATTATATAGAATCCAAGGATATTACGGAGAAACTAATTCTTAAATAGGAAAAGGACGGATCGCTAGTATTAATATAGAGTTTAATAGTAATTATACGAGTTATAGTCTAAGATATTACGCTAATCCTAAGGGAAGGCTATATTAATAATAAACTAGCGTTATATCTAAGGAATTAGCAGCTAGGATAAGAGCTACTCTAGTATAGGGGGAAGATGTACTTACCTAAGGAATATACTAAAGAAGTAATCCGGGATTACTATAATAATCCTTTAGTAGGATACCTAGGAGTATCTAAGATAGTGGAACTCCTCCAATGAATATATATAGCGCCGCGACTGCGCGCGTACGTTAAGAAATACATTAAGGAATATATTTAATACTAGTAGAATAAGTCTATACGCCACGCCAAATATAGGTAAATATAATTTGCACCAGTTCCAGAAATACTATAAAAGGATCTAATGATAGACTTTATTATTAAGCTACTAAGGTTAAAAGATCTAGTTACAGGGGATACCTTTAACTCGATAATAGTAATTATTAATAAGTTAATAAAATATATAATCCTAATCCCCTATAAAGAAATATATAAAGTAGATTAGCTAGGATTCATTCTCTTAGACAGGCTAATAAGGGATTATAGTATACCTAAATCTATTATATTAGATAGAGATAGACTCTTTATATCTTATTATTAAAAGACTCTAATCGCTATAATTAGAATAAAACTACGAATATTAACCGCCTACTATCTAGAAACGGATAGTTAGATAGAACGTGTTAATTAAATAATAAAAGTGTACCTAAGGTACTACGTTAGTTATAAGTAAAATAACTAGGTCTTACTACTTCCTATAATATAATTAGTACTTAATAATAAGAGATCGGATATAACTGGACTATCTCTATTCTTTATAAATTATAGAAGACACGCTAACTTATTTCTAGAATTAAGGGAGGGTTCTAAGGTAGAGAAAGCGATAGTATTAGCATCTAATATAAAAAGACTACATAGCGATATATAGTAAATAATTAGTGAGGTTAATACTAAAACTTAGTAACAGGTTAATAAGAAGAGAAAAATATACCCTTAACTAAAGAAGAAGGATAAAGTATACCTTTATATAAAAAACTTAAAGAGTAAGAGACTAAGTAGGAAACTAGACTATATTAAAGTTAGACCATTTTTAATTAAGTAGTCTAAGGGACCTATTAACTATAAGTTATAGTTACTACTTAATACTAAGGTATACCTAGTATTCTATATCTCTCTATTAGAACTAGCCGACTCTAGGATACCGCTCTAAAAAGAATAGAAGTTTAAGGCTAAGACCGAAGAGTATAAAGTTAAGAAAATCCTAGAATAAAGGGGTTAAGAGTACTTTATTAAATAGAAGGACTATAATAAGTTAGAGAGTACCTAGGAGCCTATTAGATACCTTCAGAATTACTAAATACTTCTACGTTAATTCTACTAGACCTAGCAGACTTAGTAGCATTATTAAAGCTAGAAAAGTCATCTAGTATAGCTATCAACGACTAGATAGCTAGGGATAGATTAATAAGCGTATCCGCCGTAGGATAATTAAGAGGATTAGAGTCTTTCTTTATATCTACTTTAGATAATAGGTATTAAGTCTTCCTTTATACCTTTAAATTAATCTCCTTTAATATTTTCTTATTATGTAATAGTTAGGTTATAACTATTATTAATACCTTCTTATCCTCCGCTACCTTAGAAGATAATTCTTTATAAGTATAATTTAATAATTATTATAATATATTTATATATAGCTTCCTAGCCCAGACGCATTTAGAATACTTTAGATAAGATTAAGAGTCCTTTATAGTAATATAAAGGCTCTTAAGAGATAAATAATAATTATAAGTAAAGTCGATAGTAGTACCGTATCACTAAATTTCGGTAGTAAGACGAAGACGGTTTTATTATTAATAAGATATAATAAAAGGATAGAATCTTCGGGATAAAGATAAATAGGAAGGAGGGGTAATATTATAACTAGCTAAACTAAGTAGTACGTGTTATACTATAATAGGTATTCCGAGGAATAGTTACCTATATAATAGCTTCCATAGTAGGCGAGTAATACTTACTCTACTTAACAGCGAGTAGAGCGAGTACTAGTCATCCTACTTAATAGCGAGTATAGCGAGTATACCTCTTAGCACGGATTTCCTATATCTATATAGATAGTAATATTTCCTAAGTAGATAGGAGCTCTATACTTAACTTATATTATAATTCTAGTAATCTCCTAAGTACTGAATATAATACCTTATACTAGATCTATTTAGTATAAGCCTACTTGCCCTACTTCCTTGACACTCCTCTTCACGAGAATCAATCATAGGTCTATCCTATCCATGGACGGAGTGAACCGTAACAATTAAATGGACGGCGGTAAGAAGAGATAGTTAACGTTCCAAGTTAATAAAGATGCGGAGAATACTACTTTAAAAGGTATAGTAGCGAAAGATTCTCACAAAGTATATACGACTATGGACGTGGATACCGATCAAGTAGCGATATCGGAGAATGCTAAAAAGATTTTCGAGGAGCTTAAGAAAAAGGTTAAAGGTTAAGTTATTATAATTTAGCAATTAAGAAATTCTTAGACTGAATAGCCGGTGTTAGATCTATGTTAGTCGAGGCTATACGTAGTATAAAGAGATTAGATAGAATTTATACGCTAGAGTTCATTATTATCTGCTAGCTATGTAAGAGGAGTCTCTTTTCGTTAAACTTGCTACGTAAGATCTGGAATAAGTTATACAGGTAGTAGCGGTTAAGGATTCTAGGTAGTACAAAGCTCTCTTAATGCTCCCTTAGGGTTTTCTTAGCAGGGCGGAACGGGTATATCCGTTACCGAAGCCTCCGCTTCCGTTTGCTCGGGGAGCTATTATAAAAAATATTACCCTGCTTCTTTAAATAGGTATAATTAAAAGGGCGACATCTAATAAGAATAGTTAAAGACGCTTATTAGAAAGTTATATTATTATTATGAAAGAGATATAGGAACTTACGGCGTAGCGATTTACTTAATAATCTTTTAAATAGTTTAGAAGGTTACACGAGATTTTTAACTTTCTTTATATCCTAAGTTCGCTATTTAAAATAAAATACGACCTGCTAGTATATCTATATCCATTAGCCTACTTAATCTAATAAAATCCTATAATATAAACCCCTATCTCTCTTAACTTAACTTAAACCTATAGCTCTTCTTTTTACTTCTACTTAGTATCCTCCTAAATCTTTCTAAGCCTTTTATTAGCCTCTACTTTTATACGTTAACTAACTAGTTCTTTAAGCTATACTTCCTTATATTAGTACTTAAACTCCTATAACTTTTTATCTCTAACCTCTTATATAGCTAAGAGTTTAACTTCCTTTATAAGGATAACTACCTCCTAGGCTACTAAATAACTCTCCTCTTTAGTAGTAATTATAATATTATTAATAGAGTTCTAAGCTAGTTCTTATAATACTTTATTAGCTTAGAGTTAGTCTTAAATAGAGTTAGTAATACCTATATTACGTTTATCTAACGCCTTAGACACTTATATAGGCTCGTTAATAGGCGTACTTAAATTTCTAGATAAGACTTAAGTTAATACGGTAGATTATATAATTTTTAGTATATTTAAACGTTTAACTAGATCCTGCGTAGCCTAGTTATTTAGTTATAGTCTTGTTAACTTAGAGCTATTTATGACTGAGCGCGCTCTTCTTCCAGCTAAGAAGGTTGTAAGGATGTCCACGATTTGCTAACGGGAGATAGTCAATTTTGATGTCGAGCTGCCTGCGTTTCAAAACGTGGTGCTTGTGATCGATTTGGATCTGCTTCAACGCAAATGAAACAAATGACCCGAATGTGATAAATAGCTATTCTAAAGCGAATAATTGGAATATTTTTCTTTCTTTGATTCGCTATACCTAGCTGAATCCTATAAACATCGCGAGTCTGGTCTTCATCACTCGTACCCTGCCAAAGCTGAAAAGTGTCACTCGTCTCACTCATCCGAAAACACAGGCCGGGACATTTTCCGCAAAAGCGCTGGTCCAACACATATCTAAGAAAAGCTCGAAGTCCTGGAGATGTTGATCCTTTTCACAAATAGCGGTAGCTGCTTACAATATGTACTCTTTTCGCGCACTCGAGTACCCGTAAGGCTCTAATTCGAGGAATCGTGTCCCGTTCAAGCGTAAGATGGATCGCGGTCAGAATCTTAAGTGACCGGGCCAGTCACGCAAGCTTTTAAGCGACGGCTTCAGATTTTGATTTTATAACAAGATCCAGCCCCCCGGCCCGAATCCTTTCTTCCCTCAACCCGACATCTCATCGCCAAACCGAATATCTCTGGTCGGTGTCTTCGCCGATGTAGGATTTGTAGGATTGATCGAGTCACCCCGCCTTTGTATAGCACCGGGCGGATCTGCCTCCTTGGATACCGGGTTGCTGGTTTCATTCGGCGTAACACCACGACTACCCTCTCCCGAATCCTCTTCCGCAGCTTTTTCCTTCACTTGCCGCTGCGGAGATTCATCTGGCTCCCCATGCCTCGTGCCATCGACCTCGATATCCCTCTTCACAGCGCCGCCAAAACGTGACAGTATCCGTGGAATAGGAAAACCCGCAAATCTACTGGGTCCGGTATCACTTTTTCCCGCTTCGGGATGGCTGCCCTGCCGGTGGTGCCGGAGCCCGGCTTCAATCGTGCGCTCTTCGTCCGCAATTTGTTCACGAATGTGAAACGGGGCGGGCTCGTCAACATCGCTAGTTGTGGCGCGAGATATCGTGCGCGGGAGGTAGAATCCGAGCTTTCCGAGGGGGATGGAGAGCCCATGGACAGTCTAAACGGACGCCGAGGTCAACAAGCATTAAAGGGGTGAGAACGGGACTAGCGTACGATTGAGCAGACAACCATGAACCAGACGACGATATTGAAAATTTCCGCGAGACGCTCTGCATCAGCGCGCTCATGATCTAGGTAATTAATTTGGCGTAAAAATTCGCGACTTGTATAAAGATAAAAGATTGCCGAAACTCCCATAGGGCCGAAGAAGCCGACGAAGAAGGCTTGTTGCCATTCTTCGATCTGGTGGATGCGTTTATGCATGGCGAGGACGACGGGAAGGCGGCGGAAAACAAGGACGAGGATGCCAATAAAGATGAGCCGGTAGATGGGAATGACAGTGTTGTGGGCGAAGCTATACCAAGGACATATAGCACCGTACCAGGCGAAGATGGATACATTAAGGAGCATGTCGATAGTGGGCTGGAAGGAGTCATCTTGTGTCTGGACGCGGAACCAATCGCTTTCGGTTTGTCAGCTCATTTCAGCGTAACAAAGGTCATTGGGGGAGACTTACTCCCAAGTGAAGACATTGCCAGCGATAAAGCACGCAAGGACATCGTCGCTTCCTAGCATGCCAAGAGTCCCCACGATGAAAAGCTGCCAAGGATTATTAGCATGTCACTTCATTGAGCATTGTACAATCCAGAATAACATACCGCAATAGTAATTGCAAAGACCAAGAAACTCTCCCGATCGACATATTTATGATCCTCAGCCCAGCGCAAGGCAACCCTGTATATATATCCAACAAGAGCTCCGTAAAGCACGCTCATAACTATTTCGTAGCCCCAGGTAATACCGAACCAATATCCCATTGCTTTGCCCGCGCCGCCCGACTGCCCTAATCCACCGTCATGGGTGTATTGAATCAAGTATAGCGGAAGGAACAGAAACGGGTACCCTAGACCATCATTCGTTCCTGACTCGGCGACTATGATTTTTTGTAGCTTTTTTGGAATGTTCTGGTCCGCGAACTTGCCTTTCACAATGGAGGCAGAGAGGACAGGATCCGTTGGGGTAACGCAGGCTGCCACTGCAAGAGCGTAGATGAAGGGTATGTTTGGGACGAGAGCCCAGATCAGTAGAGCTGTAGTCATCCACATAGCGCACATACCCGGTCCCAAAAGGTATACGAGACTCTTCCATTCTTTCACCAGATACCGGCTGGGGAGCTGTATACCAGCGAGTACCAGCTGGACACCGAGGACAAGGCGAGTAAAATAGAGAGTAATAGATTCAAGGGTCTCTTCATCGCCGTAAGCGTACTCGAGCGGCCTTAGTAGATTCGTAGCATGTGGGGAGAAAATAATGCCAGCAATCAAGGATACGACTGGTGGAAGTAATCAGCCGTGCAGCTAAAATTGTGCGGGGCTCCCATAAGACTGCAAAGTCCCATGCACCCACACAGCCTGACAGAGCAACTCACGAGCTTCTCCGAGGTAGAGTTTCTCTTTCAAGAGATATGACACAAGACCGAATATCGACAAGAAACCTCCAATGATTGCAGCAACCCTGTTGAAATTGCTGATCTTGAACTCCAGAATCTCGGAAGCAGGAGGAGACATGTTTAAGCTAAGCCCGTGTCATTGAGCTGACAGTAGAGCTCTACCTCTCAATTCTCGTTTGTAGAAAACGGTAGGATGCATCGAGGGGTGAGAAAGGTGCAGACAATTGTACTTGCGGGCATCTGGAATCACAGTGGATGACATTTCTGAAACTTGAATGTTCAGCCAAGACATGACGTACACGGATTGAAAAGGTCGTTTGCTCTACCGACGCATTAGTCAGCCAGCGATCTAACCCGCAAGGCCTCGGTTCGTCTCAAGTCTGAGCACTGAACAACCTACATACGAGTAACTCTAGTATACCTAACAAATCAGATGAACCAATGCGAAATCTCTTATCGTCGCGCTTGTCAGCCCCACGAACTATGGGCATTCTGCTTTGTGACGTCGCTCTCATTAAAATTATCGCCATCTGCATTCATTATATCTCAAGTTGACTTTTACGCGTCATACAATAGCCGTGAAAAAGACAATCTGCAATATGTACCAATACTAGAAGAACGTCGGTCAGAGACGCCGATCAATCAAACTAGCAACACCGCCACAACGCCAACGAGACCAGCAGCTAGCGACCAACGCTCAGGACGGCCAGCCGCAGCGCCGGTGAAAGCCATAGGACTGCTTGACGGCGACATCCCATATGCTGACCCCGAAGGTCCCGCCATCGTCGTGCTATTGGCCGGAACATTCATACTCCCCTCGCCACCCAACATAGCCCACAAAGGCCCAATCGTCACATTGCCTCCACATGGCGCTGCGGGAGGCGCAACGCAGTTGTTCAGATATGCGCCGAGAGTGCCGACGCCCATTCCGGTCATGCTGACCATCTCGGGCGTGAAGGCGGGAGTGAGCATGGTACTGTTAGAGGGGAAGACGACAGGCTTCCCATGGGATCCAATGTAGGATGCGTGGATACCTGCGTCACCGAGTCAGTTGAGGTCGACTACTGGGGATCAAAAGGTCTGACCATGCTCCGCGGCCAGTCTGGCCATCAAGAATGCCGCTTGAGGACTCTGCACATAGTCCGCCAGGCCAATAAAAGCTCCGCACATTGTTGCTTCAAGGACGTACGCATTCATCAGATGGCTTTTCGCATCCGTCACTGGCGGATAGCTGTATTGACAATCTGGAACGGACGCCCCAGCGGCGGATGCAACGTGCATCAAGCCCTCGACGCCAAGCTTAGCTTGCACAGCAAGTCCCATCGTGTTGGCGAGATAGTCAGTCATGGGAATTGTGTGCGCGGGCAACGTGGAATAGAAGCTAGCATTGACGGGAACAGAATCGTAATAGCTCGAAAGGAGCTTTTGCAGCGATAGACCAAAGCTGATCGCTGCGGCGTCGGTCGAGGACAGAGAGACGGGGCATTCGTATGTTGCGGAGGTCGAAGTAGCCAGGGCCAGAAGACCAGCGATGCTGCCGTAGAATTTCATGTTTGGAATTGGAGGTGCAATGTGGGATAATTCTAAGAAGATGACCTAGGGCGACTGGAAGCGGGATCAGAAGATACGTCGGTGGGGGATACTTAAGCTCCCTCAAACGTTCAGAATCAAGTTTTGGAGCCGCCATGATTAGGGATCGTGAGCGTCAAAAGGGCTGGGAAAGTTGATGGAATCTAGAACACATCTTGGCGACTCTGTCCTAAAACGTCATCTCAAACTCAAGATCCTGCACCTAATTCGAGGCCCTGAGAATCCCCGCAAAGCTTAAATAGGAAGTATCGGATCCCACTCAGAAACCTTCAAGCCACTAGTAGATTTAATGCCCAGTCTTTCCTACTTTAGGGAGTGCTTCGCCATCTTAGCCGCAATGCCAAGGAAAGGTGGAAGACACCCTCGCCGATCGTTGATTGGACTAGGTGCCGTGAATTCCGATCCACAAGATTTATGTATTACGTATTCACCTCCGCCCGATCCGAGCGGTTCCCAGCATCAATAATCTTCCGCTTAGTCAGCCATCGGGCAGCGCTCAACGTTGAAAAAGCGTACTGGGAGTCCAGAAGATCGTCGACAAGACACGGGCGGGAAAAAGCTGTGAGTGCCGGGTTCGCCGAAGAGCAGATGTATGGCTGCCCAGGAGCGAGTCGGGAAATGTCCAGCGTTTGCTTATGAGGCCCAGCAGACTGGGAAAGCTGCCCAGGATAGGATGAGCGAGCCGTGAAGAGCAACGGTATCTGTGTGGAATGCATCATGTATGCTCGGACGATCATGACGATCCCCCAAAATAGAATAACAACATTCATCTTTCATCTTGAGAACAGTGTCCCAATTGCACAGCCAATGCTTTTTCGTGATCCAAATATACATAGCCAGCTCATTTATCCAGGTTGCATCATATCGAAAATGCAATAGTAACTCCAATGACCCCCATTAACATACTCAACGGCAGCGGGCCTGTTTTAGCAGCCGCTGCTGTCGGGACTAGACCACAGCAGGCACGATTGTAAGTGACATTATTAAGCTGCGCTGCAACCTCGAAGACTGAGCCGGGATAGCTTCCGTCGTTGTAGTAGTCGACGAGGAGGAAGTTAGGCGGACGTCCCCAGTCGGCTGTATTTAGTCAGCAGCTAATACCGATAACATGGTTGATAGGGACTTGGGACCCACCAACGCAAGTATTCGCCATCAATCCTAGACTCCCTGTCCCATTCAACCCATTCGTCTCATTAATCAGCGGCCGTGTCGGCACCAGAAGACTCGTCCCAGCTAACGAGATCTTCGTATTCAAATTATGATTCGCCATGTACATACGCTGCTGGGCCTGCTGGCGGTTGATACCCGCTGGTCTCTGCTGCGTACATGGGAAGCTCCTATTCGTGGGTGAAAAAGGAGTCTCCCACATCTGCGAGAATTCGTCAAGGATGTAAGGGACTTCGGTTTGGTTGGCGTTATAGTCCATAAATATGACGACGCGCTTCTGGGTCAGGATCATAGAGCTGAGGGTCGGCCAGGAGGAGATGTTCATGGGTACTTGAGGTGGAATGTAGGCGTATTGGTCGAGGCCGGAGGCCTCGAGCGGCGCTGTGTAGTTACCCACTCCAACATAGTCGCTGTTGCCTATCAGGAGAGTCACCACATCGTACGGGTGGGCGTGAACCCAGGAATTGATATTTGTAAAGTACTCTTTGGCGGTACCGGCGTCGAGAAGGTCGCAAGAGGTGTGGCAATATGATATTGTCTGTGTGGTGGAGTTGTAGTGGGTTTCGCCTTGCAACATGCGGATGCCGTCGTTGAGCTGGTCTATCAAGGAAAGTTGCTGATTGGCGCCTGCGTTGTTGGGAATGACAAAAGGTGCATTGTGGGCCGCAACGAATGTGATGTTGCTGTAGGAGCGGGAGCAGAATTCGGGGTAGTTGTTGCAGGCCTGAGTGTTGATTGAAGCTGCACTCGTTGACGTCTGAGTGGCGATGGAATTGGCTGTGTTGTTGTTGCCGGAATTGGTTGAGAAGGAACCTCTGGTGCCTTGGAGAAGTGAGATTGTGGGGGGGCTGTCCTGTGTGGAGCTCCCCGATACGAAGGAGCCATTCAATTCGGCGAAGGTGGTTGCTTGTATGAGTCCAGAGCCATTCTGTACGCTCGTTGTCGAGTAGCTTATGTAGGAGACACCGGGGCCTGTGGGAAGGCCATCGCTGCCAAAGTTTGGGATGGAAGAGCCGGCGGAGTCGCCGGAAGGGTCTAAGGAGGCAGAGGAGGAGGCTGCTAATGTTGTGGTGGAGGGGGACTGGGCGTGAGCCTCAATGACAAGGTAGAGGCTGAGGGGAAGTGCTAACAGGAGCATTTTGACAGGAATGCACTAGGAAGGCGCGAGATGCCGATCACAAGATGACCTCGACACCGACGAGCACGGTGCTAGTACGAGTACAAAGCCATGCATTCTCCATTGACCCTGGAGAGTGCTTCACGAGATTCCGTGTAACAGTAAGCTTGAAGTCGATGAGTCATCCCAATACCCTAGAAGGGTTCACCTAGTAACCGTCCACACCTAGTAACCGTCCAGCCTTATAGGGTTGGTACCCTAAAATTTAGGGCCAAAATCTGTAAATCCAATCTATGACGTGGATTTCATGCTA
>JAABUK010004388.1_pt1 | contig 22959 bp, 33 predicted proteins | sample 5559141 | NCBI WGS metagenome assembly JAABUK01 (sample SAMN10711869, study PRJNA513367) | rock metagenome | isolation source: Antarctica rocks | place: Antarctica: Victoria Land, Pudding Butte nord | collected 2016-01-03
CCTACACCCTAAACCCTAAACCCTAAACCCTAAACCCTAAACCCTAAACCCTAAACCCTAAACCCTAAACCCTAAACCCTAAACCCTAAACCCTAAACCCTAAACCCTATATATACTTGCGTGCCTATGCATCTTCAGCAATGGGTGCATTCAAAGTGGGTAGACCTTGAGCACAATGGTCTACAGGCGGGGAAGACGAATGTCAGGCAGCCTATGAAGAGGCCGTGGATGCTATCTTTAACCTGAAAGTGGACTGCCACCGTCATGTGCAATCGCACATGAGTAGAAAAGATGGGAAGATCAAGTGGGCAGCACTTGTGATGTGGCCCATGCAGGCAAGATAGCATGGCTCAATTGCCTGGTTGGCTGTCAAACTGTACATACACATGTGCTTGCATGTCAGCCGTGAGGTCGAGCTGAACGTTGTTGTTAGCACAATGTGTGCTAAGCTGCACATCAATCTCTGTAATGTGCTATTCATCTGCAGGATCCTATTGAGGCCTGTCCAGCAGTGTTGGTAAAGCGGTATGACATTACTCAGCAAAAAGAGCTGGAGCTGCAGCTAGCCCAGCAGCAAGTGGGTTTGCAAAGGTGACTTTCCCGTATTGTGTAGTCTATTTTCGCAAGCAGCTGGTGTATCTGCAGACTGTGCAGTCTATTTCATTCCATGACAAGTGTAGCAAGCTGCAGGTAGCATATACTACATGTTTGCTGCTTCAATCGTCAACATCAGCTTGTTAAGTGTGCTGGACTGCTTGGATGATGTAGTGTTTTGCCTGTAGGCAAAACCAGTTGCTGGAGGAAGCATCAGTCTCTATGCAACAAGAGCAAGACAGGCTACAGCATCAGGCCAGCAGTCTTGCTGATCAGCTGCAAGCTGTTTTGCAAGAGAAGCGCCATCGGAGGCGCCTCAGCTTTGACGCCGAGACTCCTGTGGACAAGACCCTCAACTACCTGCAATCTGTCATATCTGTCAGTAACGACGCTGCGCGCATTATGTTTTCACTCTTCCTCTGCTGATGTCCATGTCTGCCACAGTGGTTTTTCTGCAGTCACGCAGTAGCTGGTTTGATGTGCTTCTGGTGTGTGTCCTGGCTGTGTACCGCTCACTGCTAGTCATAAGTTGACGGTGCATCTTGAGTTGCAGGGTCAGGCACAGTCAACAGACACTGCCTTGGAGTTGTTTAACTTGCTCAGCAGCTCTGACACAAAGCTACGGCAGCCTGTTGGACTAGAGATGCAGCTGATGCAAGACATGCGCATGGACTCAGACGTGAGCAGATCAATGTTGCAGCTGCTGCAGGTATGCCACTTTGTTTCTTGACCTTGTATCTGGCTTCTATCTGCTCTTGCTGTTGCAAGATCAGCGCACTGTCCGAAATGCTCTCTGCTGCACTGCATGAACATGACTGTTGTGTGTCTCTCATTGGACCCAGGTACACCTCAGCAGGCTGTGAAGTACACCTCTGTGCTCCCAGCTGAAACATTTGTTGAAAGTCAGTGTATGAGCAGGATGTCATTGAGCCCTCTCATTGCGCTGCAGGGGGGCGGCACACGGTCTGAACTCCCGCCTTCAGAGGAAATGTCTGCGCCTCTGGTATCGACAGTGAGCACCCACAGTGCAGTGCAGTATGGACCAGTAGCCCAGTCAACCTCCATGCCAGTACATGCCTCCATGGACCAGGCTGCATCCTTCCTTCCTTTCCCAGTCACCCCTGCTCTGGAAAGAATGCTCCAGGTGGGTCTGCCTGAATTTTCCTGTGCAAACATGTGCTTGCTGGATATTGATTGGTTCTCTCTTGCATCATGGCATGTGTGCCGCATGTTTCTGGTGGTATTCCTGACATTGTTTTACTTGTTACAATATTGACAATATGTATTGCACATGTTTGTGTACAGGGTGCCACCAGGTCTGCAGCTGCTGCTGTTCCAAAACAAAATGAGAGCTGCTTTGCAAAGGTTTCTGTGCTTGCAGGATGCTGAGAACAACTGGCAATTTGACGTGTTTGCTTTTAGTGAAGCTGCCCCAAGGAACACTCTGTGCTTACTCACCTGCCACCTTTACAAGCGAGCTGGTCTCATAGATGACTTTGGCTTGGACCCAGAGAAGCTTTGCCGCTATTTTCAAAGGATCGAGGCTGGTTACACTGCTGCCAACAATTACCACAACGGGTGAACTGATCTGTGTATGCTGTCTTGTCTGGTAACTTTTGGCAGTGAGTATGCTGCATCTGATCACCACCGTCAAATTACTTTCTGGCCATCACCATGAAGCTCAGCATCCCTTTGGCTTATGTGTAGCAGACAGCTCTGTCTTGACATGTTTGCTCTACTTCCAGTGCAATGAACACATGACAGAATTATGCCTGTTCTTTGTCAGTCACCACACACTGGTACATATCTCACTGTAGATTGCTCTTTGTGCTGCAGTATCCATGCAACAGCAGTTGTGCAGATGACTCACATGATTCTGCGCCATGGAGGTGCAGTGCCGGACGGCCCAGCCAATGCTCTTTACACGGCTTCTGCCTACTGGTCAGCTGCTGTGCATGATTTTGAGCACGGTGGCGTCAACAATGACTTTTTGATCAAGACCGCACATCCACTTGCAATCACATACAATGACCAGTCACCACTGGAGAACCACCATCTAGCAGCTGCAACTTTGGAAAATCTGAAGCCACAGCACCTGTACACCCCGGTAAATTTTGCACCATTGTGTTGCTTTACAACGGTATCCCTTACTTTGACATGCAAATTAACGGGTTATAAAACAAGCTGGTGTGGGTGTGTGCCAATGCATTGCTTGTATCTTTCAAGTACTGGTTTTTGGCATGGGCTGCATGTCATTGTTCTGCTGCCATCTGAATGCACATAATCTGGGCAATCTAAATCTTGCATTTTCACAAAGCACTGAAAACTCTGTTGCAGGTGGCCCTACTGCGCTCTGAAGAGTTCATGCTCTTCCGTCAAAACAACACAAGCATGGTCCTAGGCACAGACATGAAGAAACATTTTGACATTATGTCCAGATTCCAGGTGTAGTTTTGCTCTTTTACAGATTGACTTTGCATTCTCTTGGTGCTCGTCAGTTTGCAACAATGCCATAGGTATGGCAGACTCTGTGTTGGGAGTCAGTCCACGATCTCTCGTGCACACATGTTGCACTGGGATGCAAACTGTTCAGCTGCATGAGACTCCCATTGTAGGCTTGTCAGGTGTGATAACATGGAATAAAGGATTAGCTAATGAGGAATAAGGAGTGTTGGTTGTTTTGAGTTACCAAGCATGTGTCTTCATGTGCAGACCACCTTTCAGCGTGGAAATAACAGCAGCGTGGACCCTGGGGCAGCCAATGGGAATCTCGATTTAGCAGGGCTCAAAGCAGAGGACAAGACACTGGTGCATCAGGTGCAAATAAAGCCAAGTTGCGTCTGTACACCAGCATTAGCATGTCTGCACATTTGCCCCAGGGTTCCAAATATAAGTGTCCATTTTTGTTTTGCATGTGCCCAACGTTTCATGCAAAGATGGAGTGATTGTGCAGATGCTGCTGAAGTGTGCAGACATAGGTCATCTTGCAGCAGCTCCTGCCAATCACAGGCGTTGGGCTTTGTGTCTAGAGGAGGAATTCTTTCAACAGGTGACTGTTCACCTGGCTCATGGCGCATCCGTTTGTACAGCATTATGCCAGCTGACCTGCAAATCATCATTCAACCAGTTGTCTGACTTTTATTGATCATGGTCCACAGCATGTGTGTGAAGCCATCATGTTGTCCTAAACAAGTTGGACATTACACACTTTACTTGTTGTCAGCCATGGGCTGCAGCCATAAGGAAATGCCAACCAGCATGTGCACACCTGTGTTGAGCTGTTGCATGTGTTTTGAGCCAGGGAGACAAGGAGAAAGCTGTAGGTTTGCCCGTTAGTCCTCTCATGGACAGATCTTTGAAGGGTGGCCTCACTCGGTCTCAGGTAGGATACATCTTAGCTAGGTTGCCCTTGCATTGAATTGCAAAACATTGCACTGCCTATGGGCATTGCAGAAGCTGATGTTGCCCTTGTGTAATGACCACTTGCATATCGCGCTGATCATTGATGTACTACTCAGGCTGCACAACTATGCAGCATCTGCCTCAGAGCAATGACTTGTACACAGGTCGGCTTCTTCAACATTGTGGGATTACCGCTATTCAGAGCAATGGTTGGCCTGTTCCCTAATGCACAGCCCATGCTGGATGGTGCGCTTGTCAATTATCATGAATGGGAGAAGGCTGCCACTGCAACAACCAAGGTCCCTTGAGAGATCAGACAACATTTTGCTTTGTGTTGACCATAGGACTGACACTGTGCACGCTTTTAGTACTTGTCTGGCAAACGAACTGAACCAGAAATGAACTGCTATGGGAGGTTTTGGCCTACAATCAGCAGCACTTTGAAAAACTACATTTAGACGATCAGGATGTGCAACAGCTGTGTATTAGTGATTCTGTCTGCTCTCTGCTTATGTACTGTAGCATTCTTGCACTAGCTGCACATCGTGCATAATTAATGGACAGAGTGTGGGTCCATGTATGCATTCTGCATTGGTCATGATCACAGATGCATGCATGGCAAGTGCAGACATCTAGATTGTTTACGAAACAAGGGCAGCGAAGCCATGCATGCAACAAGCATGCTGCCGGCAGGCAGAAAGAAGTAGCCAAGACAGATCTAGCAGTCGAAGTTGAATGATGTGCTTGCTTGAAAGTAGAGTGCTGCAGCTAATGGTGCTGTGCTGGCTTGACTAGCGGCACGGAACCCGTAGCACGGATTGCGCAGTAGCGCGCGTGCAAACACGGTCGCTACTGCGCAATCCGTGCCACGGAGTCCCGTAATGAGAGGAGCCTCAAGCTCGCTGTGATCCTTCCCGATGCTGTACAAGTACCCTCTTGACCGAACTATATAAAAGGTTTAGCGCAGTCATTTGTTTGCGCTGCTCGGTGAGCAGAACTTATGTCTTTCGCTGCGCCTATGCCCTGACACAACCAGTTGTAACTGTGCCGACATAGCGTTGACCGCGTCGTCAAGCTGAATTTTAGGAACGCTGGTTGAGACCAGACAGTGATCTGCCGCTCCTCCACGCGAGATAATGCCAGTGGACGCAGTGTTCTGTGACCAATCTGGCAAGGAGTTCAACGAGTTTATCCCAGTAGACCTCGTGCTGGGCCCGTACGTGAGAGACCTGCAGGCTGCCGCTGACGCCCACTGCAGCAAAGCAGAAGGTAAGGCTGCTGTTTGCATTGTTTTCGCTCAGAAGGCGGATGAAGCCAGTCGCTCAATTTTGTTGTTAGGTTTGCAAGCCAACAGCAACAGATCGTCGCTTGGGGATGAGCGAGCAAGCTCAGGTCAGTCCATCACCGAGCCAATCAGCGCACCACAAGGTGAGGGTCCTCGAGCCATGCTTTCAGATCAGGCTTCAGCCATGGTGTAGTATGTACAACAGACCAGAGTCTTGCTCAGGTCCTTCCAAGCTTCCAAGGTGGAAGGACGCGGACAGCAGAGCAGTATGTTGCTCATAGACGCAATCAACACAAGTACAGGTAAATCAGCAAGCTTGACATATGTGCACTATTACGCTAACTCAGCAGCTTAAGGGCAGCAAGGTGCATTGCAAAGTCAGGCACTACGTCTGTGTAGCAACAACAAATGTCTGCTGTCTACTCTGCAGAGAACGTGAAAAGCAACGGCTTCATGAACTATCAAGCACACTGCAAGACTTGTCTTTGAGGATGCAAGAGCAAGCAATACAAGATGCGGAAACTGAGTTGTTGGAGAAAGAGGCAGAGCAGCTGCAGCAGCTGTCGCATGAGCTGGACGCAGAGCTCGCTGCCTTCCAGAAGAGAATCAGCGTTTCGTCTGATTGTGTATCCAGCAGACCTGATTCACCGCCATCTTCTTTGCCGACACAGTCGTCAGGAGAAACCAGTCAAGGCAGCCTGCAGTCCAGCACCATCCCTTGCAGCCTGGCAGACACTTCTCAGCAGCATCACACAATGTATGAAGCCTATGAATATCTGGTACGCTTTACCTCATAAGCACAATGCTGTCATCATTTGATTCAGCACACAGTCAGTGAGACACACACTGACAATGCATGGGTCTGCCACAGCAGTGTTGACATACAGCGGCCTGCCATGAATTTTGCCTACTGCTGACTGATTTTGCTTCATTGAATGCTGCAGGTTAATGAGATAAAAGACTTCATGCACAGCCTAGGTTATTGGCCTATACCCATGACCGGTGACGTTCCGGATGTCGCGGCTGAAACAGCCAGCCATATACACAAGCTGATGAAGGACTTGATGACAGTGTGCATGGAGATGTGCAGGCTCTCTAATTCCATGCGCCAGGATGTCAGATCTTACTTGACTGCAACAGCTGAAGAGTGAGTCAGTGCTAGTCGTTGGATGGGCGTCCCACAGTGCCGTGTATCCACAGCTGCCCATCATGCACGCAGACATGCATGAACATACGCCATGTTTCAAAAGATAGCTTTAGTCAGCATCACCTGTGTTGCTGGCTGCACTCATCAGACCATGGCACTTTACACTTTGCAGAAGGTACAACGTCCTGTTGTGCAGGCTGGATAAACCTGAGCTGTGCTCAAAGCCAAACACGTTCAGCGCGATTGTGGACAAGCTACAATTGTCTCGAGCCCAGCGAGCAGAAATGCTGCGATTGCGCAAGTTGTGGCGAGACTACCTAGTTGGGTATGTTTTGTGCTGTACTGAAATGTACCAGCAGCGCAAAGGAAGCTGCATTGAGCATTATGTGCACAGCAAGTGAGCTTTCCAACCCTCATGGTAGCTTTGCCTGCAAGCAGGACATACCTATTTTGCCTGCAATGCACCAGTTTTGGTGCATGACAACGTGCTGACAGCTGTATGTTGCACTGCTCTCATTGGCATTTCAGCTGTAAATATTTGTTCCCAAAGGGGTTGTGAGACTTGTATGGAGCAAAAGCTCATGACTATTGTGCTCACAGAGTGTATGATGAGCGGCAGCAGCTGAACCAGCAGATATTGGCGCAACTCACCAGCAATGCTGCTGCAATGGAGTCAACAGACAGGCTATGGCAAAAGCAGGAGTACATCACGCCCCATTCACGTGCCAACATTGTGCATGCTGACAAGCACCAGCAGCCTCCCAGGCAGCCTGTGGGGCACGCCACCCCCATCAAGCAGGAGGAGCAAGCAGCTGTGGCCATGGATGTGTCCCCTCAACAAGACCTATCTGCACTGATTGCCAAGCTGGAGCAAAACTTGGAAAAGGAATTGCGGCATATCAGCGAACAGGACTATATCACAGTGGCAAAGACGCTGAAGCCTGTGCAGGTACACTTACTCATGTCACTCTGAGACCTGCATTTCAGGCTGGCAGTACGGTTTCTCAGTTCTCTAAGGAACTGCTTCCTGTTGGCAATGACTTCAGTTCAGGTGAATGTTGGTTTGCTTGTTCTGCAGGCGTCTTGGTTCATCATCCTTGCGTACCCTGAACACTGTGATTGTTTGGCCTTGCTCAACGCAATTCAGAGGCAAGAGGACCAAGCAGCACATCATGACCACAAGTAGATGGTCTCAGATGCAGTATTTCAGTGCGACTTTGTCCAAGCCAGTCTAGGGTGCTTGCCTGCTGCGGGCAAGCAACTTTTGGTTCCCCTGTAGTGGCTGTTGACGTTGGGTCTAACAACAGAACAGCAACTTTATTTGTCAAAGCAGTACTGTTTTCTGTCTGTATGCTGTATACCCTGCTTTCTTGACGTATAAAGTGAACGACAGTGACTGTGCATTTGGTATTCTGTTCTCAGTGTATGAGGTGATTGTCAGTGTTGGTATGTGGTCAGTAGGAGAGCTCCTGGTGTTCTGCTTGTTCTGAAGGTTTTTTATGTCAAGCTGAAAAAGGTTCTGATTGGTTCATGATTGTGCTAGTGGTCACATGCGTGGATTCAGGTGCCGGTGCGCATGCCTTTGTTTCAGTCGTTGACCTGATACCAGGCCTGTTTGTGGTTTGGTGACTCCTGTGCTGTCAGTACGTACTTATATATGTATACCTTGGGGGTCAGAAAGGACATGAAGGCCTTAGGTTCTAATAATACCAGGTGTTTGAAAGCATCTAACGCTGGCAAGATGATATGGTGAGTTTGCAGTGCTACTGTTTGCAGCTGTTTCAATTCAAGCACGTAGGTTTGCAGCCAAGTTCCAGCACAGTCCATTTTGTCTGCCCATAGCATACATAAATGCACATTTCATCAGTCAATTGTGCTCATCTCACGTTGACACGGTGGCCACTTGGGAACTGCTGCTCCAGTACTACTATTGAGAGATTTCCACAGTACAAGTAAAAGCCGTAGCAGCACTAGTGTGTGCAGGAGCAGTGAAGGCATGTTACACTCATGTGCTGTATGTTATATCGGGTTGCACTGGCCTCTGCAGTGCAAAAGAAGCCTTGCTGCGTTCAGACAGACGAGCAACTTCATGCTTCATGAGCTGTATGTCAGCCTGCTGCTGATGTGAAATCTCCCTCAACACATGCACAGCGTGTGACTGACGCATTGAAGCATCCAAGCGCTTCCTCTCATCACCTGCATGCAAATTAGAGGCCATGAACCCTGTCACAAAAGCAGCATGATGCACCATTCAAGACCTGCCTTGAACGCAACGCAGGGTGTGCAATGCTTACGTGATGTGACCTGTGCTGTATTTAAGCTGTACTGAGAGCCTTGCCATGAATAATCACGTTTGGTTGGTCAGGATATACGGCCGTGCTCTAAAACAGGTGCTCCACTAGATGCTGCTAACAATGCAGTGTGTTGCTCCATCAGATTCTTGCACACAAGAAGCACCCTCACCAGCTCGGTCTTTGATGGGCTCATGAATCTTGGTGAGTGCTGCCACCTCATCTGCCAGCAGGTTCTTCACAGCGCTCTGCTCAGCATTCTCCTGGCCCCTCTTGGCAACAGCCCTCTCTAGTGCCAGCTCCCTCTCATACACAATGGCCAGGCCCGCTTGCTGCCTAGCCTGCTGCTTCTGTATCAAAGCTGCAGTGGTCTCCTTCTTCACCAGCACCTTGCCACCTCCTGCATGATGGTCAATATTACACCCTTCATAGAGCTGCTGTCAGCCATTTGCAGTCACCAAAAGGGCTGAGATGCATGAGCAAGAAGCACCCTAAATCAGGCTTCTTCTCAATTTTGTCTACTTTCTAACTGCTGGAGTACCTAAAGTATCTGCCTACTTGACTGTAAGAACTCCAAGCCACAGGGCGCCCAGAACTAAAGGATTGATTCGGACAAATCAGTCACACACGCCACAAACCGACGCAGAAAGCTGATTAGGTGGGACGCCAACAAGGGCAGACCTGAGTTGCGGTAAGGGCTTTCATGTGACAGGTGTAGCAGATGCACATCTTGCAGATGGGCTTGTTCTGCCTGGATCTGCAGGGAGAGGTGCTGCTGCTCCCAGTGAGCCACTAGAGATTGCCTTTCAGCAACCCACACTGCCTTTTGCTGTGCCAGCTTGGCTTGGCCTTCAGTCAGAATGAGACTGTTCAGAAGAGCCACATCGTGCCTGCAACAGGATGCACTCCACATCAGCTGGTGCCTCCATTCCAGTACTACATGCCCAATGTGGGATAGACTGACTAGACTCATCAGTTTTGCATGCACAGCTGGGCATATTTCACGCACAGGACCTGAACAGATGTGATGGCATGCACATCATGGCAAAGGACTTTGACATCGCAGCAAGTAAACATGGCCAACACATGGCGTTGAGTAGCAAGAAAGCCTGCCACTGAATCAACACACACACACCTGTCCATGAGGAGCATGTCAGACTGGTCAGGGAGGGGGCGGGTGTCAGCAGCCTCTACCTGGCCCGCCTGCAGGCTGAAGCGCACGTGCAGGTCTGACTGGCAATGCCTCACCTTGTTGCTCCACTCACCCTCCGCCTGCACCACTGCTCCACTTTACCAGACAGCAGGTCAGCAAGTCGCTTACATACTGCACTTGTGGTGCCAACAAGCAGCAGCTCATATCAAGCAGGCCAGTGGCAAGCAATTGAGTATTTGTCGCACACCACATTTCACCTGTGCTTTCAAGCCAGGAGGTCTGACATCACAACTGGCTCCACCCCAGTAATGTATAAAATGAATGACTAAACAGCTCAGGCCAGTTGGCGCAGAGTAGTTGTGCTATGGTATCATGCCGTGTACAAGAGCACAGAAAGGTGGGCAGAGCAATCAGTTCTGTGACAGGTCAACTCAGGCCTGGACAGGGGATGGTGCTACATCGGTGGTTAAGGTTCTCTATCAGGATTTGAAACAGGCTCTTGTTACAGCTTGTGGCTGACAGGCAGACGTGACAGCATTGCACCTGCTCAGCAGCTTCCAGCTGAGAGACCAGGCAAGCCTGCTCGTCTTGCAGCACCAGCAGCTGGTCAGACAGCAGGTGCACAGTGTTGCCCAGCTGGGCTGCATCGCTCTCCAGAGAGACCCTGGCATCCCTGAGGGCCACCAGGCGAGCCCAGTGCTCAGGCTTGCAAAGCCTAGGCATGTCCTCACTCCCCAGCAGGGCTCCTGACAACGCCTCAGGATCTGCACAATGCACCAGTCTTGCACTCCAGTTTCCACAGTGTAATCTACAGGGTGATCTACAGTGCGAGTGCACAGTACTGACGCCAATGCCCGGCAGACACAATGTAGCTCAACTCAAGCTCTCACAGCAGTCTGCAAGCACAAGGTTGCTGACTGCAGCATGCTTTAACCATGCAACAGGAAAAAGGCAGGATCCGGATATTAAGCATGCCCACCTGTTGGTACAGCAGGCATGTCGGTGAAGGCCTTCAGGACAAGCTGTGTGGCAAAGGGGTTGCAGGCAGCAGATGAGGGGGATGAGGGAGGGATGCCAAGAGGGCCCACTTCCTTCAACTCCAGAAGGGCCTCCTCTGCTTCTATCCCCTTTGGCTTCAAGAAGCTGCTCCTGCTCATGAGCAGCACATGCAACATGAGCAGACTTGTAGACTGTCTTCAGGTTGCACCTCAGAGCAGTCAAAGTAACAAGAAGCAGTATACAAACTTGAAGCAAACAATGACAGCAGCATGGTGCTCAGGCACCCTCAGCTTGGGCACACCTGTCTTGTTCAACAGCATCTAACATTCACAGCTGCCCCATCAGCTTGTACCCCTGCCAGAATGTATGATTCACAGCATGCGGTCTGATATGTTGGCAGTCATCACAAAGTACTGTGTCTCCTTTGTGTTTTGTTATTATTATTATCACAAAGGCAAGACACTACTGCCATCAGCAGAGGGCGCACCTGCTAGTGGAAGTTGGCAGTACGCTGAGCCTGTGGCCTGGAGACTTGGGAGTTAGGCACATAGAAGGGGAGCGTGACAGGCGGCCGGGTGTGGTGAAGCCGGATGGAGGCACAAGAGAGGCTCTAGAGGGGGACCTGGGGGAGGGTACAGGGGAGGGCTGATGGCTCAGGCTGACATGCTTTGAGGGGGTGGCGTCTGTGCCAGACTGCGCCGACTGAGATGCTGCTCTGCGCTCATGCAAGATTCTTTGCACAAAGGGAACCCTGCAGGCAACATTGAGAAGAGATGGATAGAGAAAGATAGCAACATGACCCACTGACAAATTTTGTGTTGCTCATGCAAGATCCTCTGCACAAAGCGCACCCTGCAGGCAACATTGAGAAGAGATGAATGGAGAAAGATGGCAACATGACCCACAGACAAATTTGTTGTTGCTGATGCAAGATCCTCTGCACAAAGGGCACCTGGCAGGCAACATTGAGAAGAGATGGCAACATGACCCGCTGACAGTTTTGTGTTGCTCAGGCAATCCTGCCATGACATGCAACTGATGACGCACAGGTTCTACATGGGTGGCACGCCCATACATGTGCACACAGTGAGGAGGGCTTGTTGGGCATGTAAGGTTCCTGATGGCACAGCCATGGGCCCTGCACATGTACAGCTATCAGCTTGGCAGGGTCAAGTAATGATACACAGTGCACAGGCAGTGCACAGGCGGTGCACAGGCAGTGCATGCAGCCGCAGAGACACAGCAAGCAATGGGCACACATAAATAGTGTGCTTCTGTATTCCTTTGTACACATCCCCAGTAGTAGACAGAGGCAGAAACAAAAATCCAAGCCATGTTGATACTAGGCCATGGCTCCAAAGCCAAAGCAGTGCTTTGGATTGCCTGATGCTGATTAAAACAAGTCAAACACGGTCTCACCCTAGCACAGGCGCCTGCAGCTGCTGTTCCTGAGGCGAAGGGGAAGAGGTGGTGGTCAGCATCTGGTCCAGCTCAGCCATCCTGAAGTCAGCCTGGTAGGTGTAACCTCGGGTGCGATCTTGATACAGCTGCAGCAGGTCTGAGTAATAGGGCAGGGGCCCTAGCTCACGCTTGAAGGCCTTGTCCACCGCACGGCCCTGGGGCTGGACTTCCTCCAAGTGCCCCTGAGCCCTGCAAGGTATCACAGCATGTGAGATCAGGGTTTATATTTAGGGTTATGCCTAGTTCTGTGTCAGGGCCGCAACAGCAATCTCAAGCTGTCACATACTCATCACACCATGGGTGCGTGATTGGCGATGCACTGAGCAGGCAAGAGCAATGTCCTTACTTGATGAGCGCAGAGGAGACATCAGACACCATGGTCTGCTTGGCATCCAGATCCTTATGCACCCTGCTCAGCTGCTGAGCCACCTTCTCCAGCTCAGCATGCAAGTACTGCTGCTGCTCAAAGAAAGCTGCCAATGAGATCTGCTGCAGCTCGACCGTAGTCATCTCTGACTCAGCTGAGTTGCGAGACATCTGGAGATCAATGAGGGTGTCGTCAAAGGCAAAGCAGGCTTCACCAATCTGAAGGCGAAGTGTTTTGAGCTCAGTCTCCAAAGCAGCTCTGTGACGCTGCTGCTGCTGCATCCAATCCTGCAGGTGTAAGATCCAAATCAAAGATCAGTCAATGCATGATTACCACAAGCACACACAGCCTTTCAGCAGCTGACTCAGCGCGCAAGGTATAAATGCTCAGGTCCGCTTTCAGCCAAAACAGCTGTTGTCAAAGACGTGGCAGAATGCATGCATATTGGCCTTGTTGACGCTAACAGCCAATTGCACAGTCAGGTATGGTATGCTCAAACTTGCAGTGTTCACAACCACCAACAAAGATTTGCAGTCAACTGCTGGTCAGCCTTTATTGAATGACAACTGACCTGAACCTTCTTGTCATGCTCCTTCAGAGCAGCGCGCTGCTGCGGAGTCAGCACTGAGTCTGGCAGATCCATCCAGGGCTGCCTGGCCAGCTCCAAGGGCACAACCTGGGCCTGCCCCAAACCCCCTTGCTCCCCTCCCTGATCCCCAAGCATTTGCCGTACCCCTCTCAAAGCCAGCCCTTTCTGAGAATGGGAGGCGCTGGCGGCTGCAGCCTGCTGCTCTGCCTGCTGCTGCTTGAGCTGATCTGGGCTGACCCACCTGTCAGCTTTCACCTCAAGGTCATCAATTGTCAGCAAACCATCAGGAGCAGGATCCTCCTGCAAAGCATGGCAGGCACATCACCCGGCAGTACATGAAGCATAGGAAGCAGCTTTGACATGTGCTTGCCCAGCTGTCCAGCCCAAGAGGAGTCAGTCGCTCAGCATTCATCCAAAACTTTGCTCAGGAACTCACTTGTCTCATCTTCAGCTTAAGTTTGTATAGTTTAAGTGGCATGTTAACATTCTGCATTGCTTATGACAGTCGTATCCAGTATCCAATTATGTGCTTAATGACTCCCCTATTTGTTTCAATTATTGTTGTTTTCATGCATGGTGACAACTTCCTGACAATGATTCATGTTTGTCTATATCATTCTCTGTCTGTTTATCTTTTTGAGAGGCTGCAATTAGTTGAATGGCCTAGCTGGCTCAATGGCTGTCCTGGACTGACTGACTGACACATCCCATGCACAAAAGGGCTTGATGCTTTGTAGCTAGCTAGATAGGAATCTGCTGTGCTGGAAGCACTGCCAAGGCATTTACCCTTCGTTAAGTAAGCATGCGCTACTTGACATGTGACACAAAAGTTGATGGACCCAAGGTTCTTCATAAGTGCCGAAATTACTGGCAGGCACTGAACTACACAGCAGCAGCTTTATACACAGACACAGAGTCTCAGCTCACCAGTGTTTCAGAGGTTGCAACAGCTTGTGAGTGCAAGCCCAGCTCACGCTCAATATTTGTGATCCTGGCAAGCCTCTCATCCAGTGAGGCAATGAGGTCTTTCTTGGCTGCCTGAGTCATCTCAAATTGCTGGTTGAAGGCCTCTCTTATAAGGCGCGCCTCATGCTGCAGCAGCACTGCCTGGCTGATCTGGCGCGCTGGTGTGTGAAGCTCCATGCTGCCGTACAAAATCCCACTTCTCCCCCTTTAACACACACTCTAGTGTTTCAATGTAATGCGAGTTGTGAGTTGAGGTGCAAATTTGGGCTGTGGTTTGAAGCAGCATTCCTGTACAAGTACTGTGACGCAAACTAACATTTTACGCTGTGCTGAATGTCACCCACCAATTGGGCTGTCACCAAAAGCACTGAGAGTCTGTCAGTCACCCATGCGCCAAAATGTTATGGTATGCTATGATACATAACAGGTACTTGTCGGCAGGAGGAAACACTCAACATGGCAAGGAAGACAAGCAGTAAGCTGCAAGCGTGCCTGTCACAGTCTTCATGCAGGCTGCCTGGGCCTGCAGCACTGCCAGTGATGCTTCTGCTGAGGTCTCCTGTGCTGCTGAACTGCTCTGCTTTCTGCTGGTGTCACCTGTAGTATGATGCAAAGTTTGCTTTTTAATGCTTGCTTGCTGTGCATGGTAGTTTGCTTGGAACATGACACCCTGCACATCAGGCAGAGTCTGCCTGTATGGCCACAAATGCTCACCAGCAATGACACCTGCTGAGATGGCACATGTTAGTGGAGGTATATTGCAAAAAGCATGCACGTTTTAGAAGAGGAGCTCTCTTCAATCCCAAAACGCCCATGTTGATTCAGAAATGTCATCACTACACTGGAACTCTAAACTCAGAAACGCATGGGGACAGTAGAAACGCGTTTCAACATGGTGGACATGATCTTAGAACACCACCTGCATTGCTTGCATCTGTTGTTGCAGTCTGAAGGCTCGAAGTGCCACTTGGGCCGAGGCTTCCCATTGCATCCCTTGCCTGCCACTCATTCAGCTCCACTTGCCGCAGATGCTGGACCTGCATACTAAGCCCAATGGGTCAACCACCAAACTTGCATCACCAGGGCAAGCAAAAGGCGCATGCCATGTAACAAGCTGTGTGTGATGAGAGCTGTACTGAAGTAGATGGGCTGTAGGTGGGAAATTTAGAAGTGTTGAGAATGGTGGCCTGGTATTTGGCTGCATAACCAGCATCTAGCAGGCACTGGGTGGTAGGGTAGAATCACATGAAAGATCTTCTCACTCGGGCAGCTTGGTATCCTATTTGGTTTCTCACAAAACTGCCGCAAGAAAGTGTAGTCCTTTCTGTTATCTTTTACATACTTGATACATACTAAGCAACATACTGCATGTGACTCTTTGACAGCTGCAAGACCAGACAGACATGCATGCCGCAAGATGACAGCACTGATGCACTGCTCTGCTTTTGTGCCCTGCAAGGCTATACAGGCCTATCTGTGCTCACTATGAGGCAGACGGGTCCTTTTCTTTGCATACAGAGTGCATGCAGCCAGTACAAAAAGGTTTCTCACTTGCTGCAGCCTCCTTGCTTCTTCTGCAGACAGCTTGCTGATGGGCATGTTTTGCACAGGGCCCAGGCTCCAGATGGTGAAGCGAGTCACCGTCTCATCTGAAGGCTCAAACTCTCCCAGTCCTGTGGTGAGACAAGTCTGGCTGACCGGCATGATCACAGCCTGAGGTGTGGCCATTGTGTCCCAGCATGCTGCCTTGATGCGAGCTGCCTTGACTTCATTTGTCAGCTGCTCATGCTGCAGAGCATGGCGTAACGCACTGACATTGGCTCTGCCCTTGCTCAACAGCTGATCCCTGCATGCTGCACAAGCCCTGTTGCCGGGACACCTGGCGCCTCCTGATTAGTTAGCCACTTGGAGCAAGTCATGCTTGCTGCAGCTGCCAAAGAAGCTACTCAGACAGCTGTGGCGCCATGATGAGTGCAAAGTGATCAAAACAGCATGCTGCTGACAGTATGGTGGCATCTGAGAGCAGGGTCGATGCATGCAGCAGCTTGAACTTGGCTGAATTGGGATGTGCTGGAGTCTTGAAAGTCATGCATACACGCATCCCTGTGGCGCAAGGCAGTAGCATGTCAGTGAAAACAAGGGCACAGCAAGTTTGTCACCTAAGAGCTGTGTTGAGGGTGAGTGCCTGAGGAGACAGCTGCAGCTCAGGCTCAAGACTGCTGTTCAGCTGCACTGCTGTCTCCATGCGAGTTTTCAGACTGTGCAGCTGCTGTCGCAAGGCAATCTGTTCTTCTTGGGCCACTTGTGGCACCATGGCCGGCTCAGCACCTCCACTGACCTGCCTGTAATGCACAAAAGAACACAGTCAAGATACAGCTGGTATAGCTCAGGTTGCAGCAGGGTTGGCAGTGCAGCGCAGACTTTTGGTACAATGCTTGCCAGTCAAGAGCAGGTGGAGCGGCGACAAGGGCACAAAGCAGCACACAGCTGATCCACACAACACAGAAAATAAGCATGTACATCTGTAGACGGCACATATACGTCAGCTGTGTGCATGCTGCACAAACACCATCATGAGACTGCTGTTTTGGCAGCATTAGCAGTGCTGTCGCCAAGAAGTGTGATTGCAGACGCCTGTAATAAGCTGCTTGCAACAATTGGCATAAGCTGCTTGCAACAATTGGCAGAGAGTCACCTTTCAACAACACCATAGGCTTCATGGGGTTCCCAGCTTGCAGGGGCGGCCAGGCTCTGGTGAGGAGGCGGCAATCGCATGGCAGAGGGGCGTATCCTGCCAGTAGGCGACAGGCTGATGACGCCGCTGGAGCTGCCACAAGCCATCAGACCATCATGACTACATGCAATGGCCGATATGCCACCTGCACTCAGTGTTGTTGCTGACAACTTCTACCCATCCTTTGTCAGCTGTGCTTAGTCCAGCATGCCAGCAAGCTTTCATACACTGTGTGAGCTGCACAATATGGCATGTCACCTTAGCAGGCACATTCTCATGTAAACACAATGCTACATTCAGCAATACTTACAAAGAACTGCAGCACGCCACAACCTTCAATTACTTTGAAGTTACAAAGCTCAAGTGCTTGCACCACAAACTTTCTACATGTGCAGTTGCACACTGGCTCACTGTGCAGCACAAGCAGGGGGGAATGGAAGACCTGTCTGGCTTGGGTGCAAGATGAGGCGGGCATCCTGGTGGAGAGACTCAGCATCCAGAAGGTAACAGCAGCCATCAGAGGCAGCAGCCAGCAGGCGGCCCTGCTTGTCAATCAGCAAGGCCCTGCAGCCCTTCTGCATAGGGAAGCCTCTCTCCGGGCTCAGCAGTGGCAACACCTGCATCAGTGTGATACAGGGCAAGTGCTGACTCTCAGCAGGATTCAAATGGCAGTCAGAATTGAGTGCTGAATGCATGTGATGTGCCATGATGCAGGACCTTGTGAGCAGTTGCATGCCAACCAATGCCTCTTCATGCCCTGCAACGCACACTACCCCCCCTTAAAATTCAGTTCCGGGCTGCTGCCTCTTGACGCTCCCGTTACAATCGCTGAAAAGCATAAACTTTGAGCAGCTCAGTAATGCGTACCTGCCCTTTGTCAAAGTGCTTCCGGTATGTGCTACGGTATGTGCTACAAATCCACAGATCTGGCCCAACGTTGTCCACTGCTGGCTGTGGCATATCCAGGATTGTCTGTACAATTTGCAAAACACAGCAAAGCATGAGGGTGATTTGCAGCTGGGAATGGCGTCAAACACCAACTTGCTTAGCAAATGGGCACGCTTACCGGCAAGGTGGCACGTGACTTGGTACCCTGATTCTTGTACAAAGCCTTGCGACAGCTGGTGGCCCAGACTGTGTGTGCATCAGCTGTCGCAAGGCTTTGTACAAGACTCAGGGTACCAAGTCACGTGCCACCTTGCGGGTAAGCGTGCCCATTTGCTAAGCAAGTTGGTGTTTGATGCCATTCACAGCTGCAGATGATCCTCATTCTTTGCTGTGATTTGCAGAACGTACAGACTTTCCTGGATGTGCTACAGCCAGCAGTAGACAATGTTGTGCCAGAGGATCTGTGGACTTGTAGCACATGCCGGAAGTACTTTGACAAAGGGCAGGTACGCATTAATGAGCTGCTCAATCCCCCGTTAACATTTGCTGATGTTTCAGATCAGAGTACAATTTGCAACTTTTGCTTGGACTTGCATCAATGTCTCTAAGCTTTGCATGGACTGGCAGAAGCACGCCAAGAGCAGCATGCAACTGAGGTCCACAGCATAGGTCAATGAGCAGTGCCATAGGAGTGATCAGACGCACCTTTGCCTGTGCAGCAGGCATTGTAGTTGGCACAACCAGTCTGTATTTGTGTAAGCTCTTGTCCTGGAGGGCCGCATACATGTACACACACCCAGTGCTTGACCTCACACTGTCGGCTGAAGTCAGATGAAGGGTGACTGGGGCAGCTTGCAGCCTCCACAAGGGCTGCTGCTCCCAAGCCCCTTCGTGAGTGCAGCCAGTTGCAGCGGCCATGAGCTGCACAGGCAGTGGTGCTCTGACAAGACCACATTCATGATGTACCACATCATTATGACATGTTGCAGGACATTCACAATAAGGGGTGCACAGCTATGTTGCAAGAGTGAACCAGCACATACCATGTCCAAGCTGGAGGTCTCAATGTGTGATGCATGTTTGGGATCAGCTTTGCATTCAGAAAGCACATCTCACATTAGGTCTGCCGGGCAGCACAAATTGATGGCACAAGTCTGATCTCCAATTTACGGCATCAAATCCTTGTACACACACTAGACTCACAGCTAGAAGTCCACTGCCAAGACTGTTCCTTACCACAAGCTGACCATCATTGCAGCCAAGCAGCAGCCTCTCACAGGTGTCACAGCCCATGGCTGGCAGCCAGGCAAGACAAGATGCACCCGGCAGCGCTGCTTCTGACACCACATGAAAACTTGCAGCAGGAGCAGAGTACTCCCAGACGATGACAACGCCGTCTGGTGCTGACAGGCTAGCAAGCAGCTGCCCATCTGGTGACATCTGAGCTGCTGACACAGCTGCATTGTGCTGTCTGGGAATGGGCACAATGTTCAAAGCTGCAGAAACACTGCTGCCAGTTTCTGTAGCATGGTCACTGCTGACGCCACTGATGCCTGTGGACAATTCATCGACGTGACCAGCATTGCTGTCGCTATGCGCTGTGGCTGCTACGGTTTTGCCAATGTCTAAGCGCAGCAACTGCCCAGAAGACAACCCAATGACAGCTGCTGAACAGTCTGGCTGTGCTGTTATGCAGGTTATCTTGCAGGCTACGCTTTGCATCCCACAGAGCTGAACAGTCAATACGCCGGAGGGATCCCTGCAGGTGTGACAGGTTATGCTGATGTGGGTGCATGTGGTCATGACACATGTGCAGCGCTGCTCACAGAACACTGAGAAGACACATGCAAGTTGTTTGACATGACCATTGCTACAGAAGATGCTGGTCATCTGGCGTCATGACTGAGCTAACAGCTGATTCAGCAGCAAGCAAGCACTCTTACGCCTGTCACACACAGGCAGGTGATGAACACCAGGAGGCTCTCAAGTGGTGTAGACTTACTTTTGTAACTGCCACAGGCCTGCCACCCCATCCTGGCTCACGGATATCATGCTTGTTGCAGACAGGAAGGCAATGCCAGTCACCTCCTTCACATGTTGCTTGCTGACCAAAGTAAGGCTTGCAGGCTCCCCCTACACCATGCAGCACCCGCTAACAAAGATGCAGCGCCCATACATCCTGAGTCACCTCATTTGCAAAGAGCTTTGACAGCCAGTGCATACAAGCTGTTGAAACAGAGGCAAGTAGCAGCAACTTTGTGCGGTGCAGGTAAGTGTCTGTAGTGCATGCAGCAAGCAATGGCAGCAAGGCTGTACCTGTGGGTGAACTGGAAAGGTGAGCACGCTCCCACACGTAGTGCTGACAATAGCCTTGCTAAGGCCAAAATCAGTCCAGGCATGACAGATGTTTTCAGGTAAAGCCAGCCGAGCAATTAGCTGCAGGGAGTGACTGTCCAGCCAGATGGCTGATGCCGCAGCGCTGCTGCCTGCTGATGCATGCACCACTACAAGATGCCGCTGGGTGAGATGTATGTGAAGGATGCTGCTGGTGCACTCCCACCCAGGCAAGGGTTCAGCAGTGAGAGGGGAGTCTTGACCCCAGGTGGTTGCTGGCCTGCCCTTGGCAGGAACAGCACCTGCAGCACCAGAACCACAGTGAGTGCACCTGCAAACTCTATGTCAGCATGCGCAAATGAGTGTTGAGATGTGCAATCATGCGTCATGAGCCTCTGTATGAACTTTGCCCACTGTCTTGTCCCCATAGCACCAACAAAATCGGAAGTATTGACACAGGCTGCCATGGCATGCATGTCAGATAAGGCTGCTTGGCCGTTTTGTGTCTTGCTGACATCAGCAAAGGTGGAGACTGCATCAAGATGCTGATTGTGCACCATTGGCATATGTCAGTAACCATATGCCAATGGTGCACATATGCCAATGGTGCAAAGAATGTCAGTGGCCAGGCTGCAATGCAGAGCATCACGCAACCTGCCTGCATGCAAGGCATGCAGCATGGTTGGTGCAATCACAATAACTTGCCTTCAGCCTTCAAGATCCGGCCAGCCGATGTTCCTAGCACCAACATGCCATTTGGCGCCCAGCAGTGGCACCAAATTTGTTCTTCATGTCGCCATGCAGCTGCTGTGACAGTAGCCTTCCTTGCAATGAGCTGACCCAGCACTTTGTCAAAGCATAGTACTTCTGCTTGTTGGCGGGCAATGCTGCAAGCAATCAAGCTGTTGCTTGGATGAAACGACAGACACTGCCCTGCATACACAAAGAACTGCTGAGCAACATCTGGTTTTGCTAAATTCAAAGGATTGGACCTGCTTGCATAGCTCAGCATACCTGTGCCAGGAGGAAGCACAGCTTGCGTGAGCAATGGCTGCAGGGGCGACAGAGCCCACAGCTCTACATATGGCTGATGGGGACCACACAGAGCTAGCAGGTGCAAACCATCCTCTGATACAGCTGCATTGCTGTATGCACAATTTGCTGCAGGATGCTGCTGCTGCAGAGTGGTCAACTGAGTGGCAGGGCTGAGCACAACAAGCTGTAGCCTGTCAGGTGTACCGGTCAGAGAAAACGCCAGTAGTTTCCGGGCGGCACTGACAGCAAGTGCTGTGCAGCACTGACCCGAGGTTACAGTGCTTACAAGCTCCTGATCAAGGAAGTTACATGTCTGTGGACACAGGGACCATTCAGTCTTGCAGCAATCAGGTCAACAGCGTATTCAATGCCTGGTTTCTGGCATTTACCCTTACATTCGAGCCAGAAACTTCGCGTACCTGCTGTCCATCATAAAGCGCAGTGACAGTTGGCCCTGTCCCAGCAGACTGCACCAACGAGTCATCAGCAGCCAAGAAGCATTCATCTGCTGTGCCCAAGAACAGTGGAGCGACCATAGTCAAGACAATTGAGCTCGTTTTGCTCAGCACAGCGACGGGAAGCGACTGCCAAGCACCGACACCGATGGGGATTTCGTACTTTCGTGCTCCTATTTCAGTTCTTGATTCTTCTTCCTTGATCGAGGTTTGATTGCATGCAGCGCGGCAACGGCTTAGTTCCCGAGAGCTCGACGCAAATCAATCCAGATTTCTTTTTCAAAGCTCGCATGAAAAGTTCGAGCTGTGTCTGCTTCGCTTTCTGCTGTTGAAAAGCAACAACGAGTGATCGTCAACCGTGATGGTTTTGCATATTGCACAGTGCTGGGCCGGTTCTGCTGTTGCTGGACATCGTTCTGATAAACACAATGCTGCACCGTGCTTTTCAATACCGAGCTCCATCAAACGCAGCATTAGGCGAAGCCCCAAATTTGCGCAGTCTCTTCTGCCTAGGCAGCAAACACGCCGATGTTGCATACCGGTGTCCTTGTCTTACTCTGGAAACAACGGATTCGGTCCAGTTGGTGAGTGCTTCTTGGTATGCCACTTTTTTTGCACTCTGACGGGAGCGTCAGTGCATATCGCATGTGCAGGAGGTGACGCTCAAATCAAGGTCATCGGGGTAGGTGGAGGAGGAGGCAACGCCATCAACAGAATGATTGCCAGCGGGCTGCAGGTCAGAATACCAATAGAATGTGGAAATGCAAATCATTGCTGGATGTACTACCTTATACTGTGGCGCACTGCAGGGAGTGGAGTTTTGGGCTGTAAACACAGATGCTCAGGCACTTGAAAATTCGCTGGCTATGCACAAGGTGCAGCTGGGATCTGAGTTGACTCGTGGACTTGGTAAGGCTCAACTGTTGCTGCTTAAGATAATTCCTTGGCCCAGCAATGGCATACATTGCATTCTGACTTCTCAACAATCGTTTTGCTACCAGCTTTCACAATCCCACTTTGGACTGGCAGGCACGGGTGGCAACCCTGAGTTGGGTGAGCAAGCAGCGCAGGAGTCTCTGGAGGCCCTTGGTGCTTCTGTTGGCAATGCAGACATGGTTAGTGTTATACGCCTGCTTGTTTGCTCACTGCCCTTGAAAGCTCATTGATGTGAGCCATTTTGCAGGTGTTTATTACAGCAGGCATGGGAGGTGGTACAGGAACAGGAGGAGCACCTGTGGTGGCACGCATGTCCAAAGATG
>JAABUK010004389.1_pt1 | contig 22955 bp, 37 predicted proteins | sample 5559141 | NCBI WGS metagenome assembly JAABUK01 (sample SAMN10711869, study PRJNA513367) | rock metagenome | isolation source: Antarctica rocks | place: Antarctica: Victoria Land, Pudding Butte nord | collected 2016-01-03
TTATATGTATATGTACATATATGTATACAGAAATATATGCCATCATTGATGCCCATGTTGTATTTATATATATATTTATATATATATAAATACAACATGGGCATCAATGATGGCATATATTTATATAAATACAACATGGGCATCAATGATGGCATATATTTCTGTATACATATATGTACATATACATATAATATGGGCATCAATGATGGCATCTGCATGCTTCCAGCAGGCTTTTTTAACTGTGAATGTCATGTGGGTGGTGAGGACTATTTGCTGCTGCTGTCAGCCAATCTCATCACCACGACCACTACCACTATCAGTTGGCGTGATTGCTAGTGCGGGTGAACAAAGAATCACATGCAAGGAATGCTAATGCTGCTGCTGCACAGCATCAGGCTTGCTATGATGTCCATGTGCAGCCCTTTCCTTCAGCACATGACGCTGAGCACAGCCAAAGGGCTTCGCATCAGCAAAGCTTGCACACGGTTACACAGGACTTCTTTCCAATTAGTGTACTAGAACTATCAAGTTCAAAGAGTATGAAGAAGAGTTAACAAACAACAAATTGCAAAGCATGTTTTTGCCTTCAAAATGGGTGTGCAGGACATGTGTAATCTCTCTCTCTCTCAGACCTGGTGCTGATTCATTCTGGAACTGGCTGCAGATGGCGGCTCGTGAGACGGGCATTGGGGCTGTTGAGACGTTCATGCACGCTGGCAAGCTGCTGGCGCTGGACCTGCTGGTCAAAGTGCTGCAGCATCAGGGCCACACCTGGTCACATGTGCGACAGGAGGTACGCCTCCTTGACTGGAGAAAAAAGTGCAAGTCTTTCTTGTCGTTCCTCTCTTGGACTTTTCAAAATTTTGCTTTTCATGTTTATTTCTATGTTGTGTTGCATTGTGCGTTCAATTTTGTGTCAAATCTTACTAGATTGTATTGTTTTTTTACTATGGCCTTATAGAGACCATGTAAAGAAGCAACGCCTGCAATGGCAACACCTGGCTGCAGAGAGAGAGCATATCAACACCTGTGTGTTGACGCATTCTGTGGGGGCTACCTTGCATACACCGTTCCTCACAGTAGATTGAGTGTGCCAGGGTTGTGTCCTTCGACCAAGTTGAGATTGATTGTATGCGAGATTGTAGACTGTCCTCTGTGTGTTGTAAAATAAAGAATGCAAAACTAGCAGAACCACCACGCTCCCTGTCGCCTGAGACAGACTCACATACTGCACAGACAGACTATGCAGCCTGCACTCGAGGCAGCCCTGCGTGTGGCTTGCTTCCTCTTTGCCCTCATCAGGACTTCTTGACAAAACTATGCCCACCATATCTTACAGCTTGCTTGCAATGACTGGTGAGCTCAGCCCCATGAAATTGACTTCTCAGATGATGTCTCTGCAAGATGACGCCTGGGGATTTCTGCGTCATTGTCACCCCCACCTTGTGCACAGAAAATCTTGGAGCGACTGCCAGCGCACTTTTAGTAAATGCAATGCAGAGCCCCTGTAAGCAGTTGGGGCAGTTGCAGCTGCGACACTCAATAGTACTGTGCAGCACACAGCTCTGCAATAACAGTTTCACACCACATGGTCCGGCAGACTTACGCACATGTGTAGCGCTTCTGTATTTCCTCTGCATGATTTTTACACTTTACAAAAGGAAGGGGACCCTGAACAGGAACAAATTTGATACCTGGGCAGCCCAACATAATATTTAACTTATCCTTGAATTGATGCTGAAAGGTGTAGCTTTTTCTTTTCTCTTTCCTGTTCAATTGCATGCTGAACATGATGATGTGCTGCATTGCAGTTCTGTGAGCAGCTGCGGCAACCATTGTGCCTGGCGTTACTACGCAACTGCATGTCGCCGTACGACGAAGCCTTCTCAGCAGCTACCAAGCTGTTCACAGCAGTCCTGCTGCAACCCAAGCTGAGGGGCGGGCTGAAGGCAGAGCTGGGAGCCTTTTTCCCTTTGCTGCTGTTGCGGCCCCTTGAGGCTGACAGGTGAGCCTACTGTTTTTGCCCTTCATAGCCAATGTCCCCCTACAAGGGTCTTGGAAACCCTACACTTATGAGGAGTTCCAGACCATGTGACTCGAGCAAATCAGTCAAGAGCTAGTTGCTCTTCAAAAATCAAGTCACATGGTCTGAACCAGCCATTAGTCGTGCACAATGTATGTGCCATGTTTGCAGGCCAGACATGTCTCAGCTGACAGCAGTGCTAGATGCTCTTTGCGCATCTCTAACCCTGTGTTCTGACATGGTTGACTTACTTCTCAATCATACATGTTGCACATGTTGTCTTGCCCTCAATCACACGTGTCAAATGTACGCCATGCTTGCAAGCCAGACATGTCTCACTGCCAGCAGTGCTGGACGCTCATCAACAATCAAGTCACATGGTCTGAACTACACATTAGTGATGCAAATTGAATGCGTGTGCCGTGTTTGCAGGCCAGACATGTGTCTCAGCTGGCAGCAGTGCTGGCAGCTCTTCAAGCTGTATGTGCAGAAGGCCAAGTCATCGTGGACCTTCTGCTCAATCATGCACATAAAATGTATGTCATGTTTGCAGGCCAGACATGTCCCAGCTGACAGCAGTCCTGGACGCTCTCCAAGCTCTGTGTGCAGAAGGCCAAGTCATGGTGGACCTCTTTGTCAACTACGACTGCGACTTGCAAGCCGCCAACCTGTTTGAGCGCAGCATGAAGGGCTTGAGCAAGCTGCTGCGGAGGGCCCCCACCACCGCCCCCTTCTCCTCCCCCCAGGCTGCCAAGGCTAGGGAAGTGGCTCTGGAAGCAGTGCTGTCTATTTTGAAGTCTCTGGACAAGTGGGCTGATCCTCTCAAGGTAAGCTACACCCCGGGTTCAGGACTATTGTTTTCTCTGTCTGGAAATATCTGTAGACAGTGCAAGGCGAAACTGAACAACGCCTGGAAACAGTATAACAATGTTTCTACATTGGGGAGGTATGCTATTGCAGTGTGGAGATTGTATGGTTACCCTGCGCCTTTTGGCTTCTTTGCCGGTTGCCACCCAGTAGATCCCAAATCAATCATCAATATATTGCGTTCTGCTCGCTTTGTCTTGCTGTGCAATGTGTGAGGCCACATCTTAAGGTACCTCACTGTACAGTTGCCCTATTTCAGAAGGTTACCAAGGCTAGGCAACATGGTTTGGAAGTGGTTTTTCACATTCACAAGGTGTTTCAACAAATGGGCTGAGCGATTGAATGCAAAGCCACATGCGGGGGCGGCGTCTTTAGTGCCAACTGCATCGTCTGTCTGCAATGTGCAATGTGAACATTGCACATATGAGCAGCTGTGCTCTTGGCAGCTTGAAGGGCAGTAGGTGCATTAAGATGGGCAGTGGGTGCAGCTTGAAGGGCAGTAGGTGCATTAAGACGGGCAGTGGGTGCAGCATGAAGGGCAATAGATGCTTTATGAAGGGCAACAGGTGCAGCATGAAGGGCAATAGGTGCAGTACTAAGGGCAGTAGGTGCAACATGAGGGGCAATAGGTGCAGATTCAGGGCAGTACATGCAGTACTAAGGACAGTAGGTGCAGCGTGAAGGGTAATATGAAGGGCAACAGGTGCAGTAAGAGGAGCCATAGGTGCAGTAAGAAGGGCACTTAGGTGCAGCATGGATGGCAGTAGGTGCAGCATGAAGAGCAACAGATTCAACATGCAGGGCAATAGATGCAGCATGAAGGGCAATAGGTGCAATACTAAGGCAGTAGGTGCAACATGAGGGGCAATAGGTGCAGAATCAGGGCAGTACATGCAGTACCAAGGGCAGTAGGTGCAGCATGAAGGGAAAAGGGCAGTATGAAGGGCAACAGGTGCAGTAAGAGGGGCCATAGGTGCAGTAAGAAGGGCAGTGGGTGCAGCATGGAAGGGCAGTAGGTGCAGCGCGAAGAGCAACAAATGCAATATGCAGGGCAATAGATGCAGCAGTACCGTGGAACCTGACCTCTCCTGTGGTCTTAACAGCTGCATGACATGCGTCTTCTGCCATGCTGCACCGCTGATGTGGCCAAGAGAGTCTTTGTGTTGGTTGGGACAGATGCAGAAGCTCGTATTGATCAACTTTCATCGCCCTCGTAGGAAGCGAAGACACAGTTGTTGCCATCCTGTGATAGCATCAATGTTTTGGATTGGAAAGAGCATTTAATGTCCACACACAGACATGTCAACCCTGTCGTAGATGCTTGTGCAACAACTATGACAGGATCGGGTGTGTGTGTGAACATCAACTGCTCTTTTCAATCCCAAAATGTCTAAGTTTATCAAAGGATCATCCATCCTGCAGTTGAGATGTAAAGTCAGAAACAGAGATGTAAACTCAGAAACGTCTGGGGACAGTCATAATGTGTTTGCGCATTGGGGGTATTTTTTTAGACTGCTGCCACCAGCAGCTTGTCAGCTAGCCAAAGTGACAGCCTTGCGCACAGCATCCCTTTCTGGAAGTGGTCTTTTTTCCAGTAAAATTTGAGTCGAGTTGTTTTTTCTGTGGTCGGAACATCGAAAGATCCATAAAAAATATCTACATCGAAAGACACATCAAAACAAACTACATCCCTGCAGGAGGCTGCCATTGCAGCGGTCTCTGGTGAGGATGCAGCAGAGCCTCAAGAAGAAGGGATGCCAAGCGGCTTTGGGTCCACCAGCAGCTTGCCAGGCAGCCACTCCAACGGCGGAGAGGATTCTGAAGTTGCACGCTTCGGGGCTGCTAAAGAGAAGAAGCACTCGCTGGAAAATGGCATCAGTGTCTTCAATAGGTGCAGTCATGCATGTGTGTCATGAGCTTTGACTGTGTGTGTGTGTGTCACTGCCTCTGTATCAGGCATTGAGCAAGTCCTCACGGTCTTCAAGTATGCTTGTTGCAAGAAAAACATCAATGGCTTCAACATCTGCATACATGCATACATGCATGCATGCACTTGCTGTTGTGATCACTTGTGATTAGCCCTGTTTTGTGTCTTGGTCCATACCTCGCTTGCGTGCTGTATGGTGTGCACATTGCATTGCAAGCTATGCTACGTCACCCATGAGGATTACAGCTCTCATGGCATCGGATATCGCGTTCAGCTGTACCAAGCTAGCTGATGCCATATCACCTAGCAATGACTACCTTGCATGCCCCCATGCTGATTGTCAGCGTGTTGGTGCAAGTCTGATGAGATGCGCAAGACAGATTACTTTGGAGGGACAAGACTTGTCCTGCACGTACCCAGCTCATCATGAGCTGGAAAGCGATTTTATCATTGTTCATTATCATGAAGTACTTGTGATTTGTTATTACTCACCATTATTAAATATTTGTAATTTATCTATTATTACTACTTGATAATTTATTATTATTGAGTATCTGATGGGGGTGTGCGAAACTGTGCAGGGACTCAATCAAGGGTGTCAGGGCGCTGGTTGCGTCAGGTTCTGTGGAAGCTTCTCCCGAAGCTATTGCAGCCTTCTTGCGTCAGCATAACAGCTCCCTCAACAAGGAGCAGCTGGGTGAGTACCTGGGCCACCACGATGAGCTTGAGGTAAGAAAACGAGGGAAAAAGAACCCTGCACCTTATGACAAAGCAATAAATCAGTTATTATCCATCAATATACATAACGTCCTGAGCCACCATGATGAGCTCGAGGTAGGAAACTGCGGGTGAAACAGAACCCTCTAGAAAAGACAAGACAAGCAAAGAGAAGAATAGATTACGCCTTTCAGCATCAAGTTATTGATAAGCCAAGATTATACCGGGCTGCCCAGGGATTAAGAGGTATTAAGGTTGTTTTAGCCCGCCCCATTGTTCCTCCTTGGAATCCTTTACCTTTTAGCAACACAAGCGCACCTTGCTGTTAGAGGTTCCATTTGACATCTCATGGCCTGAATCTACATGCAGTTGTAAAATGCAGAAGAGGAAGGAGATCAGCAAGCATGCTGGCTCCAACTCTGGTGGGCAAGGAAAAGACTCCTGGCAACCTTTTTTGTCCTGTTGGTGAAAAGGCTTGGTCAATTGGTGGGAAGCTATGTCTGCATTGCTGCCAGCCTGGACAGCTTGCCTACAACTGTGACAGCAAGAAAAAGGATGAGCCTGAAGCTCCTATGCCTGCTGGATTTGCCAGTTCAGCAAAAGCCTAGTTCAACCTCTGTTTAGTAACTTCAGGTCCACTCAACTAAGGTTGAACTAGGCTTTTACTGAACTGGCAAATCCAGCAGGCATAGGAGCTGCAGGCCCCCCCTTTGAATTGCTGTCACAGGTGAAGGAAAGGTGTCCAGGCTGGCAGCAATGCAGACAAAGCTTCTTGCCGGCCTGTCGGCATCTGGAGCAGACAAACAGTAGTGTACTACTAGGAACAGTGTTTTGTACAGGAACCAGTCAGAACCATTGCACGTCAGGTTTCTGTTGGAAATCATGTGTCATCCAGCGTCTGCTTTAGCTGTTCATGCTGGACTGAATACCCACCTGACAGAGATTTCCCAAATCACATGCCTATGGTATATGCAGATGACGCATTGCCCAGCTACCCGCAAACCTGTCTTGTCAAACTGCTCTGAGAGCTTTGAGAGCGAGTACTTTTGAGACTGCTCTCATAGCTTGTGCATGCCCAGCATTTACCTAGCTCCTCATGAGATGGAGTGCATTAGTGCCATACAACAGAAGTGTGTCATGTTTATACCAAGACACATATGTATGCACAGTCCTGCAAATAATCATGCCAGCTTTTGAGAATGCTCTCACAGCTTGTGCATGCCCAGCGTCTACCTAGCTCATCATGAGACGGAACGCATCAGTACAGTACAACAGAAGTGTGTTAAATTTATAACAACACATGTATATATGTACATGTACATGTCATCAAGAACTAGTGCTGCAGCATGACTCCGTCTCCATGACTCAATGACTGTGGGCATGACTCAACAATGACTGTGAGCGTGACTCAACGGCAACTGTGAGCATAACTCAACAGTGAGTGTGAGCATGACTCAACTGTGACTGTGAGCATGCCTTCACAGCCAATGTTGCTGCAGGTGTCAGTGATGCATGCTTTCATTGATGAGGGCAACTACACTGGTTTGACCATCGACAAAGCTCTGCGTCAGATGCTGAAAGACTTCAAGCTGCCTGGTAAGCATGCAAGTTACAAATGACATGGCAGCATGCATCATGCTTCATTCTGTTGCTGCAACGCATCGTATTGTATCATGGATATACTCAATGTGGACATTGGTTGTACCATAAGGTAAGTGCAGTCCTTGCCACTCTGCTCATTTGTGCAGTCACACGTAGCGTGCTGCAATGTTTGTTGCCAAGACATGACAGCTGATGACGACCTGTTGGTCTGTCACGGTGGTTGAGCACCAAAACATACAGACAAGCACACCCTTGGGTCACACATGTGCTAAAAAGCTGCTACAATGCTGCTCTGACATGCTACTCTACACTGTACCCACCAGCCGCTTATGTGGCGGACCTGCACACAAGCATGGTACTGCTTTTCTGCCAGAATATGCCAACTATGTTTTCCAGCAGATATGTGTGCTTCACTCTCATGCAGCTACAAGCAAACCCTGTAGCGCCTGTTGATTGCTGTACTGCTGCAGGCGAGGCACAGAAGATTGACCGCATCATGGAGCGCTTTGCTGAGCGCTACTGCAAAGACAACCCAGATGTGTTCCAGACCTCAGACGGCGCCTACCTGCTGTCTTTTGCCCTTATCATGCTGAACACAGACGCTCACAACCCCATGGCTGACAAGAAGCTCAGCCTTGAGGACTTTGTCAGCATGTGTCAGTACCAGGTAAGACGCCCAAATGGCAGCAGTCAAGGACTGCATCATTAACGCCAAGCCTTTGCCATGTGGATGTGTGGTCTCATGCCCTCAAGTGCCCTTGTGTGTGGTGGCAAGCCCTTGAGTGCCCTCGAGTGCACTCAAATGCCCTCAAGTGCCTAGTCTTGAGACCGGTCTTGCCCAAGATATGTAAACCGCGTAGATTCGCCACCTCAGCTTGAACAGGTAGATCAGGCTAGCAGGTAACCCTTACTGACAAAGCGACTGTGGTAACAACAGCAACAGCAGATCTAGAACATCTCCACAATATACAAACACGTTTTTTTCTGTCCCCAGACGTTTCCCAGTTTACATGTTCAGCGCAGACATGACGTTTCTGCATTAGAATAGACATTTTGGGACTGAGAAGATCTTGCTACTCTATACTATACATGCTTGTTTCCTGTGTCATACATTCATTTGTTTTGTGTGTCTGCACGCAGGCTGAAGACAGCAGCTTCCAGCCAATCCTGCCTGAGGATGAGATTGCACAAATCTACCAGCGCATCCTGGACACAGAGATTGAGGTGGCGGGGGGTACCCAGGCTCTAGGGGTAGGGGGGGCTGATAGCAAGGCTGGCAGCTCTGCCCAAAATCTGAAGCTTGCAGCAGCAATGGGCCTGACCCAACTGATGCTGCCTTTCAGGTGCATCATTTGCCTACTACCCACAGCCTTTTGCCTATGAGTTATACCTTTTGATGCTGTGTGTAGCTTGCCTCCCACTTGAGACAAGCAACATAGTGATGCGGCGCCATGACATTGCTTTGCGCATCGGCTCAATGAGCCAGTCATGAAATGTGAGTACATACAAGCTGATGGCTCGACAGCCGTCTGATAGAGCCCTCCTAAAACATCTCCCCAGCGTAGAAACCCATTTTTACTGTTCCCAGGCGTTTCTGAGTTTAAGTTTCTAGTGTAGGGATGATGTTTCTGAAGTAAAGTAGACGTTTGAGGATGGAAAAGAGCTGTTTGCTGTGCAGGACTGGTGCAACGTGGGACAAACAGCATGGAGTGGATGTGGAGAGACAGCGGCTGCTGGCCCAGACGCGTGATCTAGTGAACAAGGGCCTCCAGGCGGACCACCTGTGGCACACAGCAACACATGCTGACTACGCCCGCCCCATGCTGCAGGTACTGCTACTCACTGGTGATTTATTTAGTCTTGATAGGCCTATTGTGCAAGGCATACCCCCATGGTTGTCAGCATAGATTTACAAATCCTGCTGAGGCTAGGGGCCTACCCCGTGAGGGGGCATCGGCTCTTGTTAGGTACTGCTACGTATCCATTCATCCATCCATCCATCCATCCATCCATGCCTCCATCCATCCATTAACTTGCCGGATTATTTGTCCTTTCATCAAGCACATTTCTTCTCCACAGATCATGTTTGTACAGTCCTGAGAAGGCACCATTATGAAGTCTTGTCATACAGCTACTGACATACAGTCAAACATAGATATAATCAGCTCAATATAGACATGGAAAAAGGCAAACCACATTGCGGTACTACTGTACATGCTGCATTTACCTACTAGGTAGTGTCCTTCAGGCGCTCCTGGGACTTGGCCACATGCTTCTGCTTTGGCAGCAACTCTGTTGCTTGTGTGGAGCTTAGGAGATGTGCATTGCTTGGTTATCCTTCAAAGCCAACTGCTTGTATAAAGATCCAAGGAAGGGATTGACTCCTCGCTTGGCTGGGAAGCCATGCTAAAACTGGGGATTTGCCTTGAGAGTCTGTCAACTGCTGGTGTCTTCACATGCATGTGCTGCCTAGCTGCAGCTCTATGAGTACAAAGCTGCGAGGACATAAACACCGCTGAACACAGTGTTTATGTCCTCGCAGCTTTGCACTCACAGGGCTGCAGCTAAGCAGCACATGCATGTGGTGTGAGGGCTGGTGTGGCTGCAATCAGTAGCCAAGCCCATGTGCGAGACCATGTATCTCAGCATAGTCTACATTGGTTGCATGTACACATATGCCATGCAGAATCTGTGTCTTGTGAAGAGGCTGCCAACATGCTGCTGCTGCTGCTGCTGCTGCTGCTGCTGCTGCTGCTGCTGCTGCTGCTGCTGCTGCTCTCAGGTTCATCTTCTCAGATTGCATGCATGAACAGCATGCAGCGCAGCAGGACATCCGGTCACTCACTCATCTATACCAAGCCGCATTCACCGCTACTTCAGTGATAGGACTGTCCACTGCAGGTGAGTGGGGAGGCAGTGATGAAGGGACTGCAGGCTGCTCTGGAGAATGCGCCCAGCGCCCTGGCTGCACGTTCAGTCCTAGAGGGCTTTGATATTGCCACCAGGTATGCAATCAATCAATCAATCAATCAATCAATCAATCAATCAATCAATCAATTCACATTGCCTGTCTCTTGAACTCATCAGGGTGGTCAACATACCATCAATGGGAAAACAACACACACTAAGCGCTGAATGTTCAAGGCGTTCGACAGTAAAGCACCAACGAAACTGTAGTAGTGGTGCTGTAATCAAGGAGAGCGCTAGGACCGGGTATTATATTAGCTTCAGTAGTCGTGTGCCTGAAGAAACAACCAGGCTTGTGAATAAGGGCAGAATAGATGATGCCATTTGGCAGTTGAGCAAAGCACACAGGTGCAGTTGACCAGGTCCCGTACACAATGGCTTGCATGGCTCCAATATTCTCCCTTCCAGGCTTTCTTGCTTCCCCTCTCATGCAGAGCCTCATACTGCTTGTAGCTTGCATGAAAGCCCCAATGTAGACTGCATGCATGCTACAAGCAGCATCAGGCTCTGCATGAAAGGGGAATCTGTGAAGAATTACAGAGGCAATGTGGCAGTAGTATGTGTCAGGCTGTGCTGACTGTGCTGTGACTGCCACCCGAGCTGAGGCAATTGTCAGCATTAAAAAGACACACAGCCAGATAATTTGACACTCCACCTGTGTTTGTTGAAGCTTTGGCAAGGCCTTCCTGCATGGAACCCAGGCAACAAACTCTACCCTCAGTGAACACTGCGCGTTAGCAACAGCTCAACCAGCAGCCACAAGGGACGCCTTCTAGAACCTCTATGTCAAAGGTGTATGCTGGTGATTGATCTGATGGCAATGCCAACGTTTCTCAAGATGATCCCACCACTGTTGCCACCCAATGAGGAGTTGGCTGGAGGTTGACAGAGCCTTCTGTGGACAACCCAGCACAAGCAGCAGGAACATCATAACTAGCACAGCTGCCATGCACACCTCACTGCCTTGCACAGGCTTTGTCTAGCTGACACCTCTATGTGACTGACAACCCAACTGGAGCAACATTATTGACGCCTAATGAGGAGTTGGCAAAAGATTGACAGAGCCTTCTGTGGATGATCCAGCACAGGCTGCAGGAATTTCACAGTTCACACAGCCGCCATGCACAGCCTTGCGTTGCAGCACATCTGTTGAGCTGACACGTTGCTTTGCCTGCTGACAGTCTGGCTGGAGCTCTTGGATTGGAGAGACTGACAGAGTCTCTGGTAGATGCCTTGGCTCAGGCAGCAGGCGTGTCAAAGCCAGCACAACCGGGCACACCAGCAGAGGCCAAACAGGTGGCAGCTCTAGAGGCCCTGCTGCAGCTGGCTATGGGCCCCAGGGCAGGGCTGTTGGGGAGTGGATGGGTCCTGGTGCTGCGAACCCTTTCTGCCTTGCAAGCCTTACAAGTGAGTGCTCAGAGCCTTGTCTGCTTTGCCTTTGCCACAAGTACTGCCTAGGTTATTGTTATTATTATTTTTCTATTCTAGTTATTAACTATCATCATCATCATCATCATTATTGTCATCATCATTATCATCATTGTTATTAGTAGTAGACGTGGTAGTAGTAGTAGTCGTAGTAGTAGTAGTAGTGTTATCATTATTTTTATTATTTTTATCAATGTTGTTATTATTTATTGTTGTTATTATTATTATTATTGTTGATGTTATTACTGCCTAGCATGGCGAGGAAGCCCGGTGCCTGTGAGGGAGAGAGCAAACACATGTGCAGCTAGAGATCAACTGGCTGGCTGATGGGCCTTTTGATCAGTCTATTGGTACCATTTCATGGGTTCTAGAACACAGTTGGTTGAATTGTGCACGTAGGCAAGTATAGCTGTCACTGGTTGGCTGATGTGTCTTTGTCAGCCAGGCATCAGACTGTAGGTATCGTTCAATGGGTCCTAGAACGTGGTTGCTCAAGTTGTGCTCGCAAACAAGTATAGCTGTTGCTGTATCTAAAACAACCTGCAGCCATTGCATCGAGGGTAGTGTCATGAATGATTCACATGTGCAAGGTTGGGTTGTTGTAGATGACTCAATTTTACTTTGTTGCTGTAGGCAAGCTTTGCTGCAAGCACACAGAACATGGCCGGGCCCCCTCCCCCAACAGGCACCCCTGCAGTCACCCCAAGGTCATCCAACACCACCCCCAGGCTGTCAAGGCAGTCAAGCAACATCACCCCAACCTTCACTGGTAAGCATTATATGCAAGTCAATAAGTCGCAGGCAATGAGCTGCAGGCTTTGATGCCTCCAATATTGCATCAACTGTGCAGACCCTGTAGTACACACCACATCAGATTCTAAACCTGCCAGAGTATGTCAGACAGATTGCACATGTGCACTACGTGCAGCTGCTGACTGCCAAAACAGGAACTTAATACAGACAGCTACTCGGGCTTGTATGCACCTAACCTCAGGGGATGACATATTCAATAATGAATGAAGGAATGAACAAGAGAATGAACCATGTGCAGCTGCAGATATGAGCAGTGACCGTCCCTTGCAAACACATGCATGTCCATGTATGTCTGTGGTATCTGTGCATCACCCATGCACATACATACTGGCACCATGAATGGACATCTATCCTGCAGTCAATTTCATCCATCTGGGTTGTTCCCCAGGCACCCACCCCCTCCGCCCCCCCATTTCAATTATGCTCCCCACGCGCGCTGTGAGACCACACATTGACCATTGCATTAATGTCCTGCAGGTAATCCCCATCAGTCTTTTGGGACAGCCCCTCCACCCCCAACAGCAGAGGAGGTGATGAATGCCAATCCTGAGACTTCAGTGAATCAGCCGGCGTCAGCCAACAAGCTTGCCTCTTTTGGCAAGTTCTGGCAGGGCATGACAGCTGGGTCACAGGATGAAAGCTCACAGCCCAGCTCTCGTCGTACCACCGTAAGTTGCCAAGCTGTCTTACCATTTTGTGTTGGGGTTACTGCTGGCTTGCCTTGTTTAGCAAAGCTTGGAATGGCATGGCTCGTGGAAGTGCATGATGACAATACAGAGTTCAGCTCTTGACATGCTCGTACAAGAAGGCCCAAGTTTACAGGAGAGGCCGAAATGGTGCCTGCACCCTTTTGCAATCAGCATGGGAATATTTGAACAGCTTTACAAAGAGCAGCACCGCAGCCAGCTTTTAAGCTCATTCTTGCCAAGCGATTGCTGCATATGAGCAATGAGATCAAGGCTGTTCGGTTGGTTCTTCGTGGTCTGGCAGTTGAGGCTTGTACAAGCTCGCCTGATTTGCAGCATGCTTTCTGACGTTGGTCTCGTATCACCTGCTTTTGCACAGAATGCAGCTCGCTGATAGATGCATGCATGCAAATACAGGCTGACCATACCTGACAGGAACCAACATGTATACACTTAGCCGTACATAGGCTTTGCTGTTGCTCTCTACAAATGCTGTGCTCTCACACTGCAGGTTGATGCGGGAACGTTGAGCATGTAAAGCCCTGTCCCCTGTCACAAACAAGACGACTGTACCTGACAGGCACCAACACCTACACACTATGCGCTACATAGCTTTTGGCACCAATTCGTCCTCATGCTATGCTCCTGCTGGTCTTGCAACTTTGAGCAAATCAAGCCCTTTGACAGACAAGACAACCATACCTGACAGGCATGAACATCTATATACTAGGCAGTACAGAGATCTGCTTGGCTTACAATTGTACTGATGCTATGCTCATACACTGCAGGGTGATATGGCTGGAGATGACAGGCACCAACATCTATACATCAAGCAGTACAGAGATGTGCTTGGTGCAAAATTGTACAGATGCTATGCTCATGCATTGCAGGGTGATGTGGCTGGAGATGACTCAGAGGCTGCTCGCGCTCAGTCAGCTCTGAGTCAGCGCAAGAGCCTGAGGCCCAGCCTGAGCAGATCCCCAACCATGAACAAGTCAAGCGCTGGCACAGAAAAGCCTGGAGCTGCCATGGTGAGCACTTCTTGAGCAACAGTCCTGCTTACACCTGTGCTTTCAAGCCAGGATATCTGATGAGTCACAAGTGGCTCCACACCCCAGACTGTACAAAGGTATAAAATGACATGCCTCTTGAGCATTCCTGACCATGACACCGGTTTCCTGTCTTCTTTCGTTCAGGCAGCATGGGCAGTGGGACCAGGGGCGAGTGCCATCGACCAGGTGTACGCCTGTAGTGGCAGCCTGAATGGAGAGGCGGTGCTGGTGTTTGTGAGAGCCCTCTGTGCCGTGAGTCAGGAGGAGCTGAACCCAGCTCAAGCTACTGACATTCCCAGGTGAACTTTGCCTATCGTGCATGCTGCGTACCTTACTCAAGTCATTGGCATTCCCAGGTGAACTTGGCCTGCCATGCATGCTGTGTACCTTACACGATTTTGGTTGCCAGACAAGGCTGCTTGGTCTGTGTGGTCAGTCAGAAGGAGCTCAACCCAGCTCAAGCCGTTGACATTCCCAAGTGACTTTGCTGCGACAATAGCAGGGTAAATCTCTAGGAGTGTGACAGAGCTTACTGATGCAGTGCTTTGGTGTCTATCAACTTTGCCTATCGTGCCTGCTGTATACCTTGCACAATTCTGGTTGCCAGACAAGCCTGTTTGGTGTTGTGTTTGCAGCCTGGACGAGGCATGCTGTCTGTCACTGTGACTCCTGTGCGGAGTTGTGTGAAACACCTGAGAGTGCAGGCAGTTCTGGTGGTCATCCTGCCTTCTGTGGGCTTGATGCTACTGTCATCGCCACAGTAGCAGCTCTGGCTGCAGCTGAGCAATAGGGCCTGAGACATGAATTTTGGCTTGGCATTTTTGTGCCATCACATGACAGAGAGCTTGTCTTGCTGTACAGCCCTTTACATCAGTCACATTGCTGCCATAGGACATGCTGTCTGCTGCAAATGTTACTAGTTGTAGTGACATCAACAGTGACAATTAATAACAGTAACATTTACGCTTTCCGGCTCATGATGAGCTAGGTACGTGCAGGGAAGATCTTTCCAAGCCCGAGCAGTCTGCTGCAAGTAAACAGTTGAACTTTGCCATCTGAGCAATATTAGCGTCTCCTGGTGTTTATGATGTCAGCTGGGGCGCTCACATGATGCAATGCAGTCCTACAACAGCCTGCCACCCATGCTGCAGGGTGTACTCTCTCCAGCGTCTGATAGAGTGTGCGTACCACAACCTCAACCGCATCCGCCTCATCTGGTCTCGCCTCTGGGCAGCCCTAGCCCCGCACCTAGTCAGCGCGGCATGCCATGCAAACCCTAAGGTCGCTGCCTACGCTGTTGACGCTTTGCGGCAGCTGGTGGCGAAGCTGTTAGTCAGAGCTGAGCGAGCTGAGTTGACGAGCTTCACTCACCAAGATGAGGCTCTGAGGCCCTTTGTGGCGGTGCTGAAGCACTGTGACAGTGCTGCTGTCAGGGAGCAGACAGTGCAGTGCATTGCACAGGCTATCACTGCCCACCCAAGGGGCCTTGGCTCAGGTATTTTTGCCATCCAAAACATCTCCACCATGTATAAACGCGTTTACTGTCCCCAGGCGTTTCTGAGTAGATATCTAGTGTAGGAATGATGTTTCGGGATTGAGAAGAGCTGTTTAGTACCAGACAGCTCAAATCAGAACCTATTTAGGTTGGATCTACCAAGTGAAGCCTACATGTGCTAATAGCTGGGCTGATCATTGTTCATCGCAGCAGTTGTCTTGGGCAGCATTCAACGGACGCTGCCTGGTGTAGATCACAAAGCACCAGCCATGATTGCATGCTGTCTGAAATTAGCAAATTAAAGCAGAACCTGAGTCTTTTATCATTGGGTGATGTTGTCAGCTGCATTACATATTGATTTTGTAGCTGACGACTGCAGCAGCAACCTTGGCAGCAACAGGTCTTTGTGACAGCAACATCATGTGTTGGTCCAGCTTCTACAACATTTGTTTCTCTGTACTGAGTCTCCAGAAGCTGGTGACTGCACCAGCAGCCTTGGCAGCAACAGTTCTGCGTCAAGCTTTGCACACACTGCAGCCCTTCTTCATCACACAGCACCAAAGCAGCGTCCTGACAGTATTTGTGTGTCTGCCGTCTCAGGTTGGAGGAGCGTCCTGGAAGTCTTGATTGTTGCAGCAGCAGATTCAGCAGCTGCAGTAGTGAACCAGGCTCTGGACGCACTTCAGCCTGTCATAGCAGCCCTGTATGCTGACGTGGGCGTTGGCCACCAACACTTCTTGGGCATTGTCACAGCTGTGGCTGCCACCATGCGCAGCCCCTACCATGCTGAGTTGAGCGTCAGCGCTGTGCACGTCATGCAAAGCGTGGCTCAGAGGCTGTCGCAGTCTGACCCGCAGGTGAGCTACCGAGCAGCTGTTGGCACGGCTGTTGTGTGATGACAGTGAAAGGTCGGCATACACAAGATGATGACTCATTCAGCAGAGGAGTTGCTGCTGCTGACAATTGTGGCTTTGCTTACGCATGCATGCATGGGTGCTGTGTGTAGCCACACAACGTTGCTTGCAAAAACCAGATGACTGTCCTCTCATCTGATTTGATCTGACCTTTTGCAACATGACAACGAGTGCTGTTCCATTGCTCGAGGAATAGTCAGCTGCATGTCATCTTTACTAGCATGTGCCTCTCACATGGTTCAAAAGGCCTTTCACACGGCCAAATGACCTCTCACATGGTCCAAAAGAGACATTGCCTCCTTGACATCACAAAAACAGACAATGATATGTCAAAGTCGCCTGTGCACATTCAACTTTCGTGTACAGGTATGGGACACACCCTCAATCGCCATGAAGATGCCCTTTGCCACCCCTGCCCCCAGCCGACGCCCCAGTGAGGCAGGCTCTCATGCCCCAGGGTCAGAGGCTGGCACCCCTGATCATCCCTGGGGGCTGGTGCTGGGTCAATTTGCTACTGTTGCCCGCCATGATCCACGCCCTGAGGTATGTTCGCATCCTCCTATCTGTATACCATATCTTTTCAGTCTTGTATAACAGATGTGCTGTGGGTGTGGGTGATAGTAACACTGTATGGGCATCCAACAACATTTGCGGCATCCTAAATTGAGGTTCACAGAACCTACAATAGATGTCTGACCTTGGGCAACCCTGTTTTGACAATCAGGCACTCAAAGCAGTTGAGCAAACAAGGAACTAAGACTGACAGAGTTTCATGCAGTCACTGCATTAGTGCAACAATTTTGGTTTTAATAATACTGAAAACGGTCCAGGCTTGCTAACCCATCTGACATGTAACAAATAAAAAGCAAGATAGACCAACATGGGAAATGAAGCGCAATTGTTTTGTCTGTGAGTAAAGCTTGAGGAACTCGACCAATGCAGGCTTCTCATTACATTGACGCCAAAAGGCGTAGTCTTCTTTTCTTCTTCTTCTTCTTCTTCTAGTCTTCTTCTTCTTATTGCTTTTCCAGGTGGCAGATGAGGCTGCAGCAGTCTTGCTGGAGGTGTTGCAAGCCTTCAGCAGCCAGTGGGAGTCTGACACCTGGCACCTGGCATTCACCGGCCCCTTGTCCTACCTCTTTGACCTCCCCATGAGCCAACTGGCTGCAGACGAAGATGAATCAGCAGTGGTAAGCTTCTGTCTGACCACCTGGGGAACAAAACGACAGCTCAATTCTGACAGCCTGGGAAGAAGTTGACAGCTCAATTCTGTGTTTTGGTGGAGAGTCAGCCTGCTTTGACTCAAGACAAAACAACAGCAAGTATCAGTAACACATTAGTAAACAACAGTAACACAACAGTCAACAACAGTGAAAAAAGTTCGTGCTGTTCAGCCATCATGCTCACTCCAGCTTTAACTCTGTAGATCATGCTGGAGAGCTCAGCCTGCTGCGATTGGAGACTGAAAAGCAGTGGCAGACTCGAAGCTCTTATGCCATATCATCTGCACGTTCAGCTAACTGGTACATGGCAAAAGATAGTTTCTGCTTGCAGGCACAGATAAGCCTGGACCTAAACACGCTGGTTTTGTTCCACATAGGTTATCACTTTGTCAAATTTGGCGTGACTCTAGAAATCCCAATCAGTCCATATGGCTATCTGCCATATCCTTTTGCGCAGCATGTCTGCCTCACATGTTGTGCTTGTGCATGCACAGCATGCACATGTATTTGCAACAGCACTCACAAGCAACATGACTGCCTCACGTGTTGTGCTGGCCCATGAGCATGCGCTAGTGTTTGCAATGGCACTCGTAAGCAAATGAGATACTGGAAATGAGTTACTTAGTCAAATAGATTGGATTACATGGTCACGTAATTGGTTTACTTGGTGTTGGTTACACAGGTTGGCTGGAGTGTGGAGGGGCTGGTGCGTATGGAGCGTCATGGCCGCATGCACCTACCTTCCCTCTTTGCCATCCAGTTGGAACAATATGAAGCTGCTGGAGCTGACTGCCTGCAGCAGGTGATATGTGTAACACATTTGCTTGCCACAAGCCGTAAATGACAGAAGAAGAAGCCCTTCTTAAGTCAGGGCCAGTCCTTGGGTGATCAGTCAGCTGATAACATCAGCAATGTGTTTCTGCTATGTCTATGTTTGAATTTGCCATCACTGAGTCTCAAAAGACATATTGATACTGTTCAGCCCATAAGTGATACGATACCGGCATATCACTTATTGCACACAGAATGCCTGTGCCATGGTGTAGCTGCGTTGCCCTTCCCTTCCCTTCCCTTCCCTGCCCTGCCCTGCCCTGCCCTTCCATTCCCTGCCCTTCCATTCCCTGCCCTTCCCTTCCCTTCCCTTCCCTTCTGCGTTACAGAGTGTCCGAATGCAGGTCTTGTCGCTGTTGGTGCGGTACATTGTGGAGTCTAACGATGAGAGCATGGCCCTGCTGGGCGTGAGTCTTCTTCAGCAGCTTGTCCAGTCAGCAATGACGCAAGTCAATGACAAGGGGTGGGAGTACATCGTCAGTGCATTCCAGCAAGGCTGCAGCTTTCACAGCCTGGAGACCCTTCTGTCAGATCAATCTGCCAGGTGAGCTTTGCCAGGATGCTTCACTTGCAGATCGTGAGTCTGTTGTAGGCCAAACAAAGCATGGGATCCAGGTTAGAAAACCTTAAACCTGACAAAAAATGCTTGACCAAAAAAAAACCTTTGGTTGAGTGTTACCTACTAGGTCCATCTAAGCAAATATAGGTCAATGACGGAGAAGCCAGTCAACAAATCCCAAATGGTCATGTTTGCTTGGCAGAACAGTAGTTTCCCCATTGCCCGCAGGAGTGTCCTGTAGGCTTACTGAGTACGGGCTGCGTTGCATGTTTGCCAAATGAAACCACAGGGATCACAGCAAGCAAAGCTGGTATGACAATGTACCTGAGATTTTGCATGTCCTTCTGCCAGCATAAGGGCAAAAGATATGCACTGCAGGCCCTTCATTCTGGGCTGCAGTCTTTGTATCTGCAGACACACGGCGCCAAACAGCAGTTGTGTATTAGCAACAGTATACATATTGCATTGATGTTTCTGACTAGGACACTGACAACCCTGGCATGTCTGTGCATCTCAATTGATTGGCTGAAGATGTAAAATCTCCTCCTGCTTATAATCTTTGAATGCATGTGAGTGCGTCTGCATGCATGAGTCCCTGTCAAGATCATACAGCAATCATCGCAGCAGGCAGCAGCATGAAGCCTTGATCGCTCATGACCTCAACATTCATCATTTGTCTCGACATATCATTCACAATATTATTGCATCACATCACAACATGTCAAATCTTCATATGTGTGAAGTTAGTAAAACTGAATGTATGTGTAACGTATTTATATAATACTATTTTGAAGTATCTCTTTACTTTTGCCACATGATTTTGCAGGGATTCCTCTCAGGGTCAGAGCATGATCATTGGCAGCCTGCCCAAGTCGGATGCCCTGCGCTATCGCTGCCACACCATCCTATCTCTGCAGAGGGTCATGGCCCAGCTTCATGCCAAGGCTGCTGCCCACATGCCCCCACAAGCGCAGCTCAAACTGCTAGCTGTCTTGCAGGTAGGGCTGTGATGACTACATTAGAGTACAGTACACTACTACATCACACAAAATCACACGACGTGACATTACAATATATTGCGTTACACTACATGACATTGTGTTGCATTGCATTGCATTGCATTGCATTGCATTGCATTGCATTGCATTGCATTGCATTACATTGCATTGCAGATGGCATTGCATTGCATTGCACCACATCACACCACATCACACCACATCACCACTCTTGATGGTAGTTGCTGCAATGTCTGAACGTCACAGGTCCCTACTGTGATGCCCAACAAGCCAGCCTGGCGTGACCAGGCTTGTTACGTACTTCGTATCTGCTAGAACGTGTGATCACCATCATTTTTGATGATGGTCGTGATTGTAACTACTGAAAGTTCAACTCACAGGTTGAGCACGACCCATTGGTTTACTCGCTGTGAGCTTCCTGACTTGGTTTTGCTAGCATGATAGGTTGAGATTGGTACCAAGCCTGTCAACTCCACAACTACTTTTGCTCAACAGCAGGGTTGCAGTGAGAACTGCTTCTTCTCTGTGGTGGAAAGATTGCTGTTGCAGCGTGAGCCTAGCAGATACAGTCCACTTGGCAGAAAAGCCAATGTCTTGGACTGATTGCTTCATTCTCAAAGGGGATGCCTGTCTGTAACATGTGTCAGTCTGTCTGCTGACAGGAGTCAGTGAAAGACGCTGCCTGTCTGTAACATCTGCCAGTCTGTCTGCTGACAGGAGTCTGTTCAAGACGCTGCCAACTTCAACTACAGTCCCAGCAGCAGGGCCACTGCCCAGAAGTGCCTCCTACACTCGCTTGATGAAGATCCCACATCAGTGCTGCCAGCACAGGCCATCATTGAGCTTTCAGAGGACATAGAGCACACTGCAGAGGAGGGCAGCCACGCACAGACGCATGGACAGCAACAGGAAGAAGAGGAGGAGCTACCCACCTCAACACCTGCTGCTGCGGATCACCCCAACCGCAGCTTGGGTCCACCCCAAAGCAGCGACATCTCTGAAATCGAGCCCCAAAATTCTGACAATGATGATGATGCTGATGCTGACACTGATTTTGACCAGCAAGCAAATGGGTCAACCTCAGACTCAGACCCAATCCCAGTCAGCTCAACTGCAGCTGTCACGTCACTGCCAATGTCACCAGTGCATGTTGCGCCTGCCATCGCGCATCCAGAGTCATTAGCAGCCAAGTCCTATCAACAGCAATCACAGGATCAGCTGCTAGATTCTGCCATGGACATTCGGCCTGGGCAGAACAATGTGGATGCTCAGACACAAAAGCCTGAAACAGTTAGTGATGGCACAGTAAGTGATGCGGCGACGCTGGCAGCCAGCCATGCTGTTGCCACGAACGGTGTACAAGAGAAGGGAGTGAGAACTGCTGCAGCAGCTGCTGCTGCTGCACTTGCGCCGGAAGTTGATGATGTCATGTGGCCGGCTCTGATGAGGCAAGAGGCTGAGGGTGGTGTCTTGCTCATTGAAGCCTTGAAGAGGAGTCTTCAATCAGGTGAGTCATAGGAAAAACCACTCCTTTCAGCGTCGTTAACATGAGAAGCAAGTATTATACCAGGCTGCCTAGTGGTGAATCGTAAAGTAGTATTATTCATCTGTTACATTCACTGTGATCTATGCTGCAAGTGACAACACTTTGGGACATTGTTCTTGCTGCTTGTCTGGGTGCTATACATGCACAAGCACTTGAATTTGAGGCTTCTAGTGTCAAGTTGCATTGTGCTGTCCATGACTGTGCATTCATGCTGATTGAGTTGAGCCATTGCATCGACACACCTGATCTGGCTGACTGATGGCTGGCTTGGCTTGAGGGCTGGTGCAGCAGCATGTGTCACCATTACAGCACATGCTGAGCGTGGGTAGAGTTGGCCGTCACTGCAGCACATGCAAAATGATGATGAATTGCATGCCAAATGCTTCCTAAACCACAACAGCAAACAGTGCATGGCAACACCTTGGTGTTCTTGCACTTGCTTAGTCAGCAAGGGGTTGACACGCTGCAAGCAGACCATGCATTTGCAGCTTAGATGTTGCCCATGATGAACATGATGGTCTGGCAGATGTGCACTTGCAGCTGTGTTGTCGCAGAACAGAAGAAGCGCAACAAGCGGTTACCTCTCCAAAATATGTCCTTCTGTTCTATTTTATAACTATATTCTACATGTCCTTATGTTCTATTTTGTAACTGGTGTGTGTGCCTTGCCATACAGGTGATGAGTCAGTGGCTCCAGAAGCGCAGCAGCGTATGCTGGAGGTGTGCCGCCAAGTCATCACCCGGGCAGCTCAAGACACCTGGCAGCAGACTGACGGCCACAGCCAGCATGCTGGTGCAGCGCACCATGTCACAGACGGTACATCCTGGGAACAGGTAATCTGTCCTGCCATCTGGACACTGTACATTGCGCCCTCTTCACTGTTGCAAGTGCATGGTGCAGCAAGTTGTCGAACAACTTGGGTAAGCAATGCGACTTATGTGGCATCAGCAACAAGCACTTTGTGTGTTGACCAGAGGCGTGTCATGTCATGCAATCAAGCTTCACATGCAAGTGGCAGCTGCAGTGTCCTTCCTGTTGCCAATTTTTGCAATCATAGCCAAAGCATGGTATACCTTTGCACAGGCTGTATGGCTGCGCAGCAAGTGCTACCAGGACCACAGGTCAAAATGCTTGTTTCAGCAATGCAGCAAGAGATCTTAAGACTTGGCATCATGTATGCAGGCTATCAGGGCACCCTTGATAGTGACAGTGTTGGAGAGCTACTACAGCATTCACAATGAGGCATGGACCAGTGAGTTGCAAGCCATCTTTCCACATCTAGCAAAGC
>JAABUK010004391.1_pt1 | contig 22945 bp, 27 predicted proteins | sample 5559141 | NCBI WGS metagenome assembly JAABUK01 (sample SAMN10711869, study PRJNA513367) | rock metagenome | isolation source: Antarctica rocks | place: Antarctica: Victoria Land, Pudding Butte nord | collected 2016-01-03
GTCGCGCTGCTGGCCGAGCGGAAGCTCCTCGGGCGCCTGCAGGGTCGCTACGGCCCGAACCGGGTCGGGTTCTTCGGGATCCTCCAGCCCATCGCGGACATCGCCAAGCTCCTGGGCAAGGAGCAGTTCCGCCCGACGGGGTCCGTGGGCCTCCTCTACGCGATCGCCCCGGCCATCTCCACCATCACGGCGGTGGCGACGATCGCCATCGTCCCCTTCGGCAACACGACGACGATCTTCGGCAGCGCCGTCGGGCTCTACGGGCTCGACGTGTCGATCGGCCCGCTCTACATCTTCGCCTTCGGGGCGATCGCGTTCTACGGCCTCATGCTCGGCGGCTGGTCGTCGGGCTCGAAGTACTCGTTCCTTGGCTCCATGCGCGCTGCGGCACAGCTCATCTCCTACGAGGTGTCGCTCGGGCTCTCGCTCGTCGGGGTGGTGATGACCGCGGGGACCCTGTCGTTGACGGGGATCGTCGAGGCCCAGCACGGCATGTGGTACATCGTCCCGCAGTTCTTCGGGTTCCTCATCTTCCTCATCGCCTCCTTCGCGGAGACGAACCGCGCGCCGTTCGACCTGCCCGAGGCCGACGCCGAGCTCGTCGCGGGCTTCAACACCGAGTACGGCGGCGGGCGCTTCGCCAACTACTACGCGGCGGAGTACCTGAACATCATCGTGGTGTCGCTGATCGCCGTGACGATGTTCCTCGGCGGCTGGCAGCTCCCGTTCGGGCTGGATCCGCCGACCTGGGTCGACCCCTTCGTGGTCATCGGGAAGATGTTCTTCTTCATCTTCCTCTTCATCTGGGTGCGCGCGACCCTGCCGCGCCTGCGCTACGACCAGCTCATGTCCCTGGGCTGGAAAGTCCTCCTGCCGCTCGCCACGCTGAACGCCCTGGTGACGGCCGTCCTGGTGGTGACGCTGGATTGAGCCCGATACGGATCAAAGACGCCGACACGATCCCGGTGGAGATCGTCCGGGCGCCCGACCCGGGCGGCGCCGGGGGGGTCTACCGCGCCTTCGGGGAGACCCTGCGCGGTCTGAAGACGACGCTGTCCCGGGTCGCCGAGGGCCCGAAGACCATCCAGTACCCCGAGGAGAAGGTGCCGGTGTTCCCGCGCTTCCGCGGGCGCCACAAGCTCCACCGCTTCGAGGACACGGGCCTCGAGAAGTGCGTGGGCTGCTCGCTGTGCGCCGCGGCCTGCCCGGCCGACTGCATCCGCGTGGTCGCCGCCGAGAACACGCCCGAGGAGCGGATCTCGGCCGGCGAGCGCTACGCCGCGGTGTACGAGATCAACCTCTCCCGCTGCATCTTCTGCGGCTACTGCGAGATCGCCTGCCCCTTCGACGCGATCACGATGGGCCACGACTACGAGCTCTCGGACTACGACCGCAACGACCTGATCTTCACGAAGGAGATGCTGCTCGCCGAGCCGATCGAGCGGACGCCGCTGCGGGCGGAGGGGGAGTAGCGGTGCAGCACGGGGGTTACACTTGTGCCCGTGCCCACGAAACGTCGCCGTCACATGATCACCGAGACCCCGGCCGTCGAGGCCGCGCTCGACGGGGTGCGTGAGCGGCTGAACGGAGAGCGGTTGGACCTCGCGGAGCTCGTGGCGCTCGGGGCGGTCGCGAAGGTCCAGCAGCTCGACGGACTCGACGAGGAGACCATCGCCGGGCGCCGACGGGTCTCGGAGTGGATCCTGAATGGTGACGCGCCGGTCGACCTGGAGGCCTCGGACTACGTCCGGCGGCACGGCTGGATCCACGAGTGATCGAGCGGGCTCTTCTCGATCATTCAGCCTGGTCTCGCTCCACCCTCGCCAAGCTTCCTGCTTCGCGGCGCGAGGAGCTCCGGAAGGCGAACGACATGGGCCGGCTCGTGGTCTGCCTCCCGTTCCTGCTCGAAGCCGGGTACTCCGCTCGCAACGCGGCGGACCACGCGTCGCTGTTGGCGGGCCTGGGCGCTCTGCCGCGCGTCGAGATCGATGCCGATGTCGAGCAGCGCGCACTCGCCCTCCAGGCGCAGCTCGCGCGCGCGGGACACCACCGTCTCGCTCCCGCCGACATCATGATCTCCGCCCTCGCGGATCGACACGGGCTCGGCGTGCTGCACTACGACGCCGACTACGAGATCCTCCGCGAACGGACCGACGTGCGCTTCGAGAGCGTCTGGCTGGCACCACGCGGCACCCTGTGACACGGCGACCCTGGTCCTCGTGAGGCGTACCGGACCTGTGGCCGCGCCCCGATGGGGGTAAGTTTGCGACCCGCATGGCGGCCGTCGTGTTCTTCTTCGCAGCGGTGCTCGCGATCGCGGGTGCGTTCGGCGTGGTCACCCTGCGCAACCCGTTCTACAACGTGCTCGCGCTTGTGGTCCACCTGCTGGCCCTCGCCGCGCTGTTCCTCCTCCTGCGCGCGGAGTTCGTCGCGGCGGCGCAGGTCGTGGTCTACGCGGGGGCGGTCATGGTGCTCTACGTCTTCGTCGTCGCCTACGTGGGCGGGACGGAGGAGATGTCGCTGCCCCAGGGCGGCGGCGGACGCGGGCTCAAGGTCGCCGCGCCCCTGTTCTGCGGGGCGCTGTTCGTCGAGCTGTGCATCGCGGTGCTCGGCTCCGGCCTGAAGGCGATCGACTCCCGCGGCGCCGCCATGACGGGCACGAGCGGCTTCGGCACCCCCGGCAAGATCGGGGAGGCCCTGCTGACGAAGTTCCTCTTCCCCTTCGAGGGCGCCTCCATCCTGCTCCTGGTCGCCGCCGTGGGCGCGGTCATCCTCGCTCGCCGCCGGCGCGGGCTGGGCGACGACGAGGTCCCGGGGGTCGACACGAGCCACTTCCACCTCCAGCGCCCCGCCTCGTCGGGAACGATGCTCGAGGCCGGGGGCGGGGCCAGCGAGGACCCCGCTCCCGCCTTCGGCGCCGGCGGCGAGAGCGGATCGCGCGAGCACGTGGGCACGCACGAGGGAGGCTGGTAGGCGAGTGGACATCGGCTGGTACCTCGTCGCCTCGGCCTTCATCTTCTGTCTGGGCGCCGCCGGGGTGATGACCCGGCGCAACCCGCTCGTGGTCCTGCTGTGCCTCGAGCTCATGCTCAACGCGGCGGACCTCGCCCTCGTCGCCTTCGCGCGCATGCACGGCAACCACGACGGCCAGGTGTTCGCGCTCATCGTCATGGTCGTCGCCGCCTGCGAGGTCACCGTCGGGCTCGGGGTGATCGTCGCGATGTACCGCCGGCGCCTGCCCATCGACATCGACGAGCTGCGCGAGCTCCAGGGATGAGCGCCGTCGCCTGGGGCTGGCTCGTCCTCTTCTTCCCGCTGCTCGGCGCGGTGGTCAACGCGCTGGGCTTCCGCGTGCTGCCCGGCAAGCTCCCCGGCTGGATCGCCACGGGCGCCATCGCCGCCGCCTTCGTGTGCGCGATCGTCGCCGCGCTGAAGCTCGGCCAGCAGCCCAGCGAGCACCGTCAGCTCACCGGGTCGTTGTGGAGCTACGCCGTCTCGGACGGCGTGGACGCGAACCTCGGGATCCTTGTCGACCCCCTCTCGCTGTTCATGGCCCTCGTGGTCTCCGGGGTCTCGATGCTCATCCACCTCTACGCCGTCTCGTACATGAGCGGGGACCGGGGCTATTCACGCTTCTTCACCTACCTGAACTTCTTCGTCTTCTCGATGCTCCTGCTCGTGCTGGCGGGGAACTTCCTGCTGCTCATCGTGGGCTGGGCGTTCGTCGGCGCCGCTTCCTACCTGCTCATCTCCTTCTGGTTCAGGCGCACCACCGCCACGCGTGCGGGGATCAAGGCGTTCGTCATCAACGTGGTGGGCGACGTCGGGCTCGTGCTCGGCACGTTCTTCATCCTGCGCCACTCGGGGACCCTCGACTTCCTGGGCACGTTCGCCAAGGCCGACCAGCTCGGCGCCCAGCACGGCGGGGCGCTGACGGCGGGGCTCATCCTCCTGCTCGTCGGCGCCTTCGCCAAGTCGGCCCAGGTTCCGCTGCACACCTGGCTGCCCGACGCCATGGAGGGCCCCACCCCGGTCTCCGCGCTCATCCACGCCGCGACCATGGTCACCGCCGGCGTCTACCTCATCGCCCGCATGCACCCGCTGTTCGAGGCCGCTCCCGCCGCCGCGGACGTCGGCGCGATCGTCGGCTGCATCACGCTGCTCGTCGCCGCGTCGATCGCCATCGTGGTCACCGACCTCAAGCGCGTCATCGCCTACTCGACGATGTCCCAGATCGGCTACATGATCATGGGCGTCTCCTCCGGGGCCTACGCGGCGGGGCTGTTCCACCTCATGACCCACGCCTTCTTCAAGGCGCTGCTGTTCATGGCCGCCGGCTCGATCATCGCCGCGATGGCCGGAAACCAGTCCCTGGACCGGATGGGCGGCTTCCGGAAGGTCATGCCCTTCACGTTCGCCTGCTTCGTGATCGGCGGGCTCGCGCTCTCCGGCGTCCCGCCGTTCTCCGGGTGGTTCTCCAAGGACGAGATCCTCGCCTACGAGCTCGGCCGCGGCGACTGGCACGTCGTCCTCGGCGTCCTCGGCTACCTCGGCGCGTTCCTCACCGGCGTCTACACGTTCCGGATGATCTTCCGGGCGTTCGGGGGCGAGCGCGTCCCCGAGGCCGAGGAGCTCGCCCACGGCCATCTGCACCACGCCGACGTGCCGCGCAACCCCGTCACGGGCGAGGAGGAGGACTCAGACGTCGGCTTCCCGGGGCCCGAGCACCACATCGCGGAGCGCTCGCTGCCCATGAAGGCGGCGATGGGATCGCTGGCGCTGCTGGCGCTCGTCGCGGGGTTCCTCCAGATCCCGCGCGTGGACAACTACCTCTCGGACTTCCTCGAGCCCACCTTCGCCGGCTCGAAGCTCGCGCGCATCGAGCCCTCGGCCGCCGTCCAGCTCGGCGGCCTCGTGGCCGGCGGCGTGCTCGGCCTCGCGGGGGTCGCCCTCGCCCTGTTGATCTGGGTCCGCCGCCCGGGCACCGCGGCGCGACTCCAGGAGCGACTGGAGGGCCTGCACCGCTTCCTCTCGGCCCGCTGGTACTTCGACGAGCTCATCGACCTGCTCGTGATCCGCCCCGCCGCGTGGTTCGGGCGCTGGGCCCAGCAGGGCTTCGAGCGCTACGTCGTCCAGGACACGCTCGTGGGCGGGCCCACCGGGGTCGTCCGCGCCGGCTCGGCCGCCGTGCGCGCGCTGCAGGCCGGGTTCGTGCGCTACTACGCGGCGCTGCTGTTCCTGGGCGTCACCGCCACCGGCCTCTACTTCCTGCTCCAGTCGTGACCCTCTCGATCCTCATCTGGCTGCCCGTGGTGGGCGCGCTCGTGGCGGCGGCCGTGCCGCGCCGGTTCTGCGGACTCGTGACGACGCTCGCCTCGGCGGTGACCCTGGCCATCGCGATCTCCTTCCTCGCCCGCTTCGAGGAGAGCTCGGGCGGGCTCCAGTTCGTCACCGACCGCTCGTGGATCTCCGCCCTGGGCATCCACTACAAGCTCGGCCTCGACGGGCTGAACGTCTTCCTCGTCCTGCTCGCCGCGGTCGTCTTCCTCGCGGCGATCGCGTGGGCGACCGTGACGGGCGGCTACGAGCGTCCGCGGACGTTCTTCTTCTGGCTCGCGGGCGCGGAGTCCGCGGTGCTCGGCGCCTTCTGCGCCCAGGACCTCATTCTCTTCGTCGCCTTCTTCGACCTCATGCTCTTCCCCTTCTACTTCCTCCTCGGAGGGTGGGGGGGGCCCGACCGGGTGCGCGCAACGCTCAAGCTCGTCATCTACACCCTCGTCGGCTCGCTGCTCATGCTCGCCGCGGCGATCGCCACCGGGGTCATCGCCGCGCGGGGCGGCGCGGAGCTCTCCTACGCGTTCTCCGATCTCGCGCAGCGCCCCCTCGCCGCGGGCTCGCAGGAGTGGATCTTCCTGTTCTTCGCCGCGGCGTTCGTCGTCAAGATGCCGCTGTTCCCCGTGCACGGCTGGATGCCCGAGGCCTACGGGAACATGCCCATCCCCGCGCTCGCCGCCTTCTCGGGGGTCCTGTCGAAGGTGGCGATCTACGGCTTCCTGCGGGTGTGCCTGCCGCTGTTCCCCGAGGCCGTCCAGCGCTACCAGACCCTCCTGCTGCTCATCGCCCTGGCCTCGATCCTCTACGGCTCGGCCATGGCCTTCACCACAACGCGGACGCGGCTCATCGTCGGCTACTCCTCTGTGGCCCAGCTCGGCTTCATCACGCTCGGGGTCTTCTCGCTGGACCGCGCGGGGGAGCAGGGGGCGATCCTCCAGGCCGTGAACCACGGGCTCGTCACCGCGCCGCTGTTCTTCATCATCGCCCTGCTCGCGGCGCGGGCGGGCGGCTCGGAGGACCTGCGCGACATGGGCGGCATCGCCTTCCGCGCGCCGGTGCTGGCCGGGCTGTTCCTCGTGGTGGCGCTCGCCACGCTCGCGATGCCCGGCTCGGCGAACTTCGTCGGGGAGTTCTACATCCTGCTCGGGGTGTTCCAGGCCAAGGCGGTGTTCGCGGTCGTCGCCTTCACGGGAGTCGTGCTCGCGTCGGTCTACATGCTCCGGGCGTTCATCCGCTCCGTGCACAACCGGACGGGCGAACGGGTGCGCTCCCGGGACGTGCGGCCGGCCGACGCGCTCGTGCTCGTGCCGCTGGTCCTGGCGATCATCGCGCTCGCGGTGTATCCCCAGATCGCGCTGCGCCGCTCGCAGCAGACGGTGAACCGGCTGGTGAGCCCACAGGGCGAGGTCGTCGACCTGACCCACCCCGAGATCGCGGTGAACAAGTGACCGGCCCGCACATCGACTGGGCGGCGTTCTCGCCGATCGTCGCCGCCGGCGTGGGGGGCTGCTTCGTGCTGCTGCTCGGCCTCGCCCGCCCCCGGTGGGCGCGCGAGGGCGCGGTGCCGCTGATCACCCTCGGCGTCCTCGCGGCCATCGCCGGGCTCTCGATCTGGCAGTGGGACACGGACGCCTCGATCATCTCCGGCGCGCTGCGGGTCGACCGCCTGTCGCTCATGCTCAACCTGCTCTTCGCCGTGGCGGGCGCGACGACGGTGGGCCTGGCCTGGCGCGGACGCGCCGCGGTCGAGGCCGGGCACGGCGAGCTCTACGCGCTGCTGCTGTTCACGATCATGGGGATGGCGGTGCTCGTCGCCGCCCAGAACCTCGTCACGCTCTTCCTCGGCTTCGAGCTGCTGTCCATCCCGCTCTACGTGCTCTGCGCCACCGAGATGCGCCGCGCCTCCTCGCTCGAGTCCGGCCTGAAGTACCTCATCGTCGGCTCGGTGGGATCGGCGACGCTGCTCTACGGGCTGGCGTTCATCTACGGCGCGACGGGGTCGACCGATTTCGCTCACATCCACGCCGCGCTGGGGCGCCAGACCGGCTCCTCCTTCGACGTCCTCCTGCTCACGGGCATCGCCCTCTCGGTGGCCGGCCTGGCCTTCAAGGCCTCCGTCGCCCCCTTCCACCAGTGGACCCCCGACGTCTACGAGGGGGCGCCCACCCCGATCACCGCGTTCATGGCCGTGGCCACGAAGGCGGCGGCGTTCGGCGTCTTCCTGCGGCTCTTCGACGACGCCCTCTCCTGGGCCGCCGCCGACTGGGGGCCGTGGCTCGCGGTCCTCGCGGCGACGACGATCATCGTGGGCAACGTCGGCGCGCTCGGGCAGAGCTCGCTCAAGCGGATGCTCGCGTACTCCTCCGTCGCCCAGGCGGGCTACATGCTCTGCGGCGTCCTCGTGGCCTCGGAGCTCGGCGTGAACGCGACCCTGTTCTACCTCGCGGTCTACCTCGTGATGAACCTCGCCGCGTTCGCGGTCATCGTCGCCCGCGAGCGCGAGACGATCTACGGCGACGACATGCGCGCGGTCCAGGGCATCGGAGGCTCGCGCCCGTGGCTCGCGTGGCCGATGACGCTGGCGATGCTCGGCCTCGCCGGGATCCCGGCCACGGCGGGCTTCGTGGGAAAGATCTATCTCATCGACGCCCTCGTGGCGCGCAACTACACCTGGCTGGCCGTCGTGCTCGTGATCGGCTCCATGATCTCCCTGGCCTACTACCTGCGGGTGATCGCCGCGATGTGGATGCGGCCGGCGCCCGACCGGGTCGCGGCGGAGCCGGGCGCCCTCCGTGCGGGGGCGCAACCGGCGATCGCCGGCGCGGAGGCCGCCGGGGAGCGCCCGCACCTCGAGGTGCACGTCCTCGCCGTGGTCTTCGGCGCGGCGACGCTGGTCCTGGGGGTCGTCCCCGGCCCGCTGTTCCAGCTGGTCGGGAAGGCGGGCGCCGCGGTCTTCGGGTCGTCCTAGGGCGCTTCCGGGCAGGCTGCCCCCCATGGACTCAGAGCGCGACGACGCGACCCAGGAGCAGTTCGACAACGACGAGGTGCAGGGCGAGGCCTCCGAGGGCGGCTACCCGGAGGAGCAGCCCGGCGGCGGCGTGGACGACGACAGGCCCGGCGACCCGCTCGACCGCTCGCGCCAGGACTCGGGCGACTCCCCGGGGGGCGCCTCGGGCGAGGGCACGCAGTCGACGGGGAACCCCCACGCGGCGGGGTGACCGTGAGGACATGACCCGATAGCATGACCGGTCATGTCCCGCACGATGACCGCGACGCAGTTCAAGGCCGAGTGCCTCGGCGTGCTCGACGAGGTGGCCGCCTCGGGGGAGTCCGTCACGGTCACGAAGCGCGGGAAGCCCGTAGCTCGCGTGTCCGCCGTCGTCCCCCTCGAGCTACGCGGGTCGGCGCGCATGCTCGTCAGCGAGGATGAGTTCCTTGCGCCCATCGACGAGACCTGGGACGCCGAGTCCTGATCGTTCTCGACACCCATGCCTGGGTCTGGTGGGCGACTGACGCACCGCAGCTCTCCGACACGGCCCGGGATCACATCGAGGCCGCACCGAGGCTCGGGGTGAGCCCGATGTCCTGCTGGGAGGTGGCGTCCCTGGTACGACGGGGCCGCCTCGGACTGACGGCGCCCGTCGGACCCTGGATCGCGGCCGCCCTGTCGCGGGATCGCGTGGAGCTCCTCCCCCTATCGCCTGCGACGGCGATCTTCGCCGGTTCGCTCGCCGAGCCGTTCCCGGGCGATCCCGCCGATCGACTCATCTATGCGACCGCGTTGACGCAGGAGGCGCAGCTCGTGACCAAGGATGCGCGGATCCGCGACTTCGATCCTGACCGGGCGGTCTGGTGACCCCGTCCGCCGCCCCCCTTGAGCTACAGTCCGTGGCAAGCAGCGCGGGTCACGCTTCGGGATAGTGATCCAGGCGAACGAGCTCGAGTTGTCGACCATCATCGTCACTCCCACCTCGACCGCCGCGAGGCAGGCGTCCTCCCGACCGGCCATCGAGGTCGTCGGTCGTACGACACTGGTGCTCTGCGATCAGATCCGAGCGCTCGACCTGGTGCGGCTGGGAGCCTGGTGGGCCGTGTTGAGGCGCATGAGCAGGAGGCGATCGACGAGGCGATTGCGCTCGTGCTCGGCCTGACCTGAGCGACGTCGCCCTAGACCTTGTGGTGCTGGGGCACCCAGGTGCCGTCCTCGGAGCGCTCGAAGTCCTGGAAGAGGTTCGGCGCCTCGCGCTTGGCGATCTCCGCCACGCGGTCGAAGACGAGGCGCAGCTCCTCCTCGGCGCCCGGCTCGGTCCGCATGGCGATGACGTGGCGCAGGGTGCGGACGTTCGCGGTCCACAGGATGTCCGTGCTCAGGCCGATCGGGGCGAGGCGGCGCAGGGCCGAGGTGATCTCCTTCTTGACCGAGAACGGCAGGCCCTCCGCGTCGAGGTCGAGCTTCTCCGCGGCGTCGACCTGGAACTCCTCCAGGCGCTCCACGAGCTCGACCACCTGGTCGCGGATGGGCTCGAGCGCCGGCGGTACGCGGAAGCCGATGTCCGTGAGCCGCACGTAGCGCAGGCTCTCCTGGGAGAACGCGGATCCCGCGCGATGCCGGACAAGCTCATGCGTGAAAACCCTCGACGCGTTCCGGAACGCGAACGAGAAGCTCGCGTGCTCGAGCACGCTCCCGTGCCCCGAGCGCAGGAGGTTCCCGAAGTACGCGGCCGGGTCGGTGCGGATCCGGGTGACGTTGGCGTTCAGGCCCGGCTCCCACGAGCGGTAGCACATGCGCCCGCCGAACTCCACGAGCAGCTCGGCGTCGTTGACCTCCCCGTCGGCCTCCCGGCGCTCGAGCCAGGATGTGCCGCCGACGGCCTCGAGGTACGCCCGCATCCCGTCGAGGTCGACGGACGGGCGGGCGATCAGGAAGACCTGCGGGTGGGTCTCGCGCATGGCGGAGGGCTCATCGGCGAGGAGGGACGCGGCGTGCATGCGTGCATCCTCGTCTGTCGTTCGGATAGGACCAAACCCGCTGGTCTCGTCGCAGATCGGTTCGGTCGCACGCGACGATGTCGTCCCCGGCGCTCGGTCAGCGCGGAGCGACCGCCGGCTCCAGCCGCGTCCGCCGGTTGCGCAGCACGATCCCCCGCCACACCAGCGCACCGGCGACAAGCGGACACGCGGCGATCGCCACCGGGGGGATCCCCGCGCCCGCCTTGGAGAGCAGGCCGAGTCCGCCGCCGATGAGCACGACTCCGAGCACCGTGCGCAGGACCTCGACGGGGGTGCGGACGGAGAGCCAGGAGCCGATCACCACCCCCGGCACCGAGCCGAGGAGGATCGTCCCGGCGAGGGCGAAGTCGACGTTGCCGGCCACGATGTGCGCGATCGCCGCGGCCCACAGGAGGATCGCGGCGTGGAAGATGTCGGTGCCGACCACCCGATGCGGCGCCAGGCCGAAGACCAGGATGAGTCCCACCGCGATGAGCGAGCCCGACCCCGCGGAGGTGACGCCGAGGATGAACCCGACCAGCGCGCCGAACGTCGCCGCGGCGATCTTGTTGCGCCGGGTGGCGGGCACACTCTGCCGCCCCTCGGAGGGCGTGCCCCTCAACACCGTCTTGACGAACAGGAGCGACCCGGTGAGCAGGATCGCGCAGCCGACCGCGACCATGACCACGTCGTCGAACGACTTTCCCGTAGCGCGCTCGAGCGCCTGGAGCGCGTACGTCCCGCCCACCGCCGCGGGCACCGAGCCGAAGGCCATCCACGTCGAGATGCCGAAGTCGACCGTCTTGAGCTTCACGTGGCGCCAGCCGCCCACGGTCTTCGTGATCGCGCCGTAGGCGAGATCGGTCCCCACCGCGGTCACGGGCTTGATCCCGAAGACGAGGATGAGCAGCGGCGTCATGAGCGCGCCGCCCCCCACACCGGTGAGCCCGACGAGCACGCCCACCCCGAGCCCGAACAGGACGATCAGCGGGTCCACGCGGCGCCACGGTAGCACTTAGTCAACCGGACAAGTCGGGAAAGGTGCCGCGTACGCTTCCGGACGTGACCTCAGAGAGCGATCTGCGACTGGCCGGGCGCCCGGTCCACCGCGTCGGCTTCGGGGCGATGCAACTGCCGGGCCCGCGGGTGTCGGGCCCGCCTCGGGACCGCCCGCAGGCCCTCGCGGTGCTGCGCCGGGCGGTCGAGCTCGGCGTCGACCACATCGACACCGCCCAGTTCTACGGGCCCGACGTGGCCAACGAGCTCATCCACGAGGCGCTGCACCCCTACCCCGAAGAGCTCGTGCTCGTCTCCAAGGTGGGAGCGGCGCGTGACGCCGACGGCGGCTGGATCCCCGCCCAGCGGCCCGAGGACCTGCGCCGCGGTGTGGAGGACAACCTGCGCTCCCTCGAGGTCGAGCGGGTCGACGTCGTGAACCTCCGCCGCCTCGGCAGCGAAGACGCCGCCGCCGCCGACGTGCCCTTCGCCGACCAGCTCGGCGCGATGATCGAGCTCCGCGACGAGGGGAAGATCGGCGGCATCGGCCTGAGCAACGTCGCACTCGAGGAGGTCCGGGCCGGGCTCGACACCACCGAGATCGCCTGCGTGCAGAACCCGATGAGCCTGCTCGACCAGAAGGACCAGCCCGTCCTCGACCTCTGCCGCGAGGCCGGCATCCCCTACGTCCCGTTCTTCCCGCTCGGCTCGGCGTTCCCGGGCATCCCGAAGGTGACCGAGCACTCCGTGGTCCGTGAGATCGCCGGAAGGATCGGGGCGACGCCCTCCCAGGTCGGGCTCGCGTGGCTGCTCCAGCACCGCGCGAACATCCTGCTCATCCCCGGCACCTCCTCGCCCGCCCACCTCGAGGAGAACGTCGCCGCGCAGGACGTCGAGCTCGACGCGCAGGCCCTCACGCAACTGGCCGACCTGGCCGGCTGAGCCCTCCCGCAGGAGAAGCACGGGAGGCGCCCTCGTCGTGCGCCTCCCGTGCTCTCCTCCTGGGCGCCGGTCAGCGCCGGATGATCTCGGCTAGGACTTCGCCCTGTCGCGCTGCAGGTGCGCGGCCGCGACGATGCACTGGCTGTACGGCGTGCCCTTCTGGCCCTTCACGTGCTTCTTGGAGAGGGGCTTGCAGGCGGCCTTCGCGGCCTTCTTGGCGTTCTCCGTCGTCGTGGTGGTGTCGCCCTTGTCGAGCTTGGCCATCGCCTGGACGCACTGGCTGAACGGGGTGCCCTTCTGGCCCTTCACGTGGTGCTTGCTCTCTCCCTTGCAGTCCTTGCCGTAGGCCTTGGCCTGCGCGGGAGTGGGCTTCGCCGGCTTGGCCGGCTTGTCGGCGGGACGAGTAGCCAGGGCGACGCCGGGGAGGGCGAGCAGGGCCGAGGTGGCGCCGAGGGCGAGGAAGCGATGGGTGCGCATGTTCGAGACTCTCCTGTGGTCGTTCACTGAGCCGTCAACGCACGGGAGCAGCCGAGGTCAGGGGCGATCGCCGGAGGATCCCGCGCGACCGGAGCGCTGCCCCTTCCCGGCGCCCTGACCCGCGGCGCCGCGCCCCGGGCGGGGGTGGGGACGCAGGGGACGTGCCGCCGCCGTGCTTCGGCACCACCTTCGGCCTGCGGCTCGGACTCGGGGCGTGCTTCGGCTTCGTGGCGGGCGCCGGGGAAGATCGCCGGGACACCGCCGGCGCGCGGGCCGTCCCCGGGCGGCCGTGCGCCTCCGCGGGCTTCCCCGACGCGCCCCGCGTACCCCCGCCCGTGCTGGGGACGCCCCGGGCGCGCACGCCGCTGTCGCCGGCGGCCTCCGCGGCGCTTGCCGAGGGCGTGCCGACGTTCCCGTGAGACGACGCGGCGGCTGTCGGATCCGCCCCGCGCTGAGGTGACCCGAGCCGGGAGGCTCCGTGGACATCCAGGCCCGTCGCACGACGCGCGGCGCCCACGCGCACAGTCGACGGATCCACGACCACCCGCCCCGGCCGGGGAAGGACGCCCGCGGGCGCGGACCTGACGTGCTCAGCGCCGGGCCGATCGTGGTGCGGGAGCCCACCGACCGCCACCGTGCCTCCCACCGCCGCGGCCACGACGATGACCGCGGCAGCCTTGGCGGCGACGCCGCTCGCGAGTCCGACCGCGGCGGACCCGGCCGATGACGCCGACCCGGCCGCCCCGGCTCCGAGGCCCGCCGCCCCGGTCTGGCCCGCCGCACCCGGCAGTGCTCCCGAACCCGCCGCCGCCAACCCCTTCGCGAGCAGCGCGGCCCCCACCACCGCGGGCATTGGCGGGCACAGCACCGCGAGATCGGCGGAGCGCCGGTCGATCGCCGCCCCGAACGCCGAGCACACGGCGCACGTCCGCAGATGCCCGCGGATCCGTCGGCTGCCCACCACGCGGCCGTCGCCGTCCGAGAGCGTCCGCTGCACCTCCTCACAGCCCATGTCGCGACCCTCCGCGCAGTCGAGCAGGGCGCGCCGCGCCTCGAAGATCGTCTGCTTCGCGGCGCCCGTCGTGCCTCCGATCACCTTCGCGATCTCCTCGTGGCCGAGACCACTGAGCTCGCGGAGCACCAGCGCCGAGCGCTGGCGCTCGGGCAGGTCGGCGAGGTCGTCCTGGAGCTGCCGGAGCCGGGCGCGGTCCTCCACCGTCCGCGCCAGCGAGTCCTCCCCCATCTCGGGGGTCGTCACGAGCTCGCGCTGCTGGGACCACCGCCTCGCCCGGAGCACGGACACCGCCTCGTTGTGAGCGATCCGGAAGAGCCAGGGCCGGACCTCGAAGTCGCGCTCCTCCCGCTCCAGGGCCGACCACGCCTTGGTCAGCGCCGACTGGAGCGCGTCGCGCGCGTCCTCGTCGTGATGCACGATCGAGCGGCAGTAGCGATAGAGCTCCTGGTAGTGGCAGCGAAAGAGCTCCGTCAGAGCCGCCGGATCCGCCCGCGCGGTCGTCGATCGCAAGGCCTCGCCGCGACGCCAGCGCGCAGGCAGCGGCGCGCGCACGTTCGTCGCCATCAAGGTCGCCCGTCACACAGGGTCAACGCCATCGTGACCGTTAAGTCTGGCGCGAAGCCGACGAATTCACACCAGATCCGACCGAATGGGGGACCCGAAGCTCGCGCGTGACCCTCCGTCGAGCCCTTTAGAGTCTCGCGCGTGAGCGTCGGCATCGTGGGCATGGGCTACGTGGGGCTGCCGCTTGCGGTGGCGTTCGCGGAGGAGGGCGAGACCGTGGTCGCGCTCGACGTCGACCAGCGCAAGATCGACGCTCTCGGCGCCGGTGAGTCCTACATCGAGGACATCCCGAGCGCGCGCCTCGCGCCGCTCACCGGGCTCATCCGCCCCACCACCCGCTTCGCCGAGCTGGCGAAGGTCGACGCGATCGTCATCTGCGTCCCCACGCCGCTGACTCCGAACCGCGAGCCTGACCTCGAGCCGCTGCTCTCCGCCGCTCGCGGCGTGGCCGACCATCTCCAGGCGGGCCAGCTCGTCGTGCTCGAGTCCACCACCTACCCGGGCACCACCCGCGAGCGCCTCGCCCCCGTGCTCGAGCTCTCGGGCCTCACCGCGGGCGTCGACGTCTTCGTCGGCTTCTCCCCCGAGCGCGTGGACCCCGGCCGCACGGACTACACGCTCAGGACCACCCCCAAGGTCGTCGGCGGCCTCACGCCGGCCTGCCTCGAGCGCGCGCTCGCGCTCTACGGGAAGGTCTGCGACCACCTCGTCCCGGTCTCCTCGCCCGAGGCGGCCGAGCTCTCCAAGCTGCTGGAGAACATCTTCCGCTCGGTGAACATCGCGCTGGTCAACGAGCTGGCGATCCTCTCGGACCGCATGGGGATCGACATCTGGGAGGTCGTCGACGCGGCGGCGACCAAGCCCTACGGCTTCACGCGCTTCGAGCCGGGCCCGGGAATGGGCGGGCACTGCCTCCCCGTCGACCCCTTCTACCTCTCCTGGAAGGCGCGCGAGTACGACTTCGCCACGGAATTCATCGAGCTCGCCGGCAAGGTCAACCAGGCCATGCCCTACCACTGCGTGGAGCGCATCGAGCGCGCGCTCAACGACGCGGGCAAGCCCGTCCGCGGATCGCGCGTAACCGTGCTAGGGGTCTCCTACAAGGCCGGGGTGGGCGATCTGCGCGAGTCGCCGGCCCTGAAGATCATGGGCCTGCTCGCCACGCGGGGCGCGGAGTTGGCCTACCATGACCCGCACGTCGAGGCCGTGCCCGGTCTCGGCCTCCGGTCCACGCCGCTCGACTCCGCCGTCGACGGCGCGGATCTCGTCGTGATCGTGACGGCCCATCCCGAGGTGGACCATGCGGCGGTCGCCGAGCGCGCGGCGCTCCTCATCGACTTCCGCGGCGTCACCCGGGGTGTCCGCTCCGACACCGTCACGCGACTGTAGGCCACTATATTTCCTGAAGTCTTGTCGGCTTTCACCCATCTCCAGGCCCTCGAGGCCGAATCCATCCACGTGTTCCGCGAGGTCGCCGCGCAGCTCGAGCGGCCGGTGCTCCTGTTCTCCGGCGGCAAGGACTCCGCCGTCCTGCTCCGCCTCGCCGAGAAGGCGTTCTGGCCTGCGCGCCTGCCCTTCGGAATCATGCACGTCGACACGGGCCACAACTTCCCCGAGGTCATCGAGTATCGCGACCGCCGCGTCGCCGAGCTCGACGCCCGCCTGATCGTCGCCTCCGTCCAGGAGTCGATCGACGCCGGCCGGGTCCGGGAGGAGACGGGCCCGCGCGCCTCGCGCAACCGCCTCCAGACCACGACGCTGCTCGACGCGATCACCGAGCACGGGTTCGACGCCGCCTTCGGGGGCGCCCGCCGTGACGAGGAGCGTGCCCGCGCGAAGGAGCGCGTCCTCTCCTTCCGGAACGATTTCGGCCAGTGGGACCCCAAGGCCCAGCGCCCCGAGCTGTGGAACCTCTACAACGGCCGTGTGCGCAAGGGCGAGCACGTCCGCGTGTTCCCGCTGAGCAACTGGACCGAGCTCGACGTGTGGGAGTACGTGAAGACCGAGGGGCTCGAGCTGCCCTCGATCTACTTCTCGCACCGCCGCGAGGTGTTCCGTCGTGACGGGATGCTCTACGCGGTCTCCCCCTTCATCACGCTGATGGACGGCGAGGAGCCCTTCGAGGCGAGCGTCCGCTACCGCACGGTCGGGGATGCGAGCTGCACGGGCGCCGTCGCCTCGGGCGCCGCGACGCTGGATGAGGTGGTCGCCGAGATCGCCGCGACCACGGTGACCGAGCGCGGCGAGACCCGCGCCGACGACCGGGTCACCGAGGCGGCCATGGAGGACCGCAAGCGGGAGGGCTACTTCTGAGATGAGCGCGACCTCCTCCAACGGCAGCGGAAGCGGGCACGTCAAGACCCCCGCGCTCACCGCCGAGCTGCTGCGCTTCGCCACGGCGGGCTCGGTCGACGACGGCAAGTCGACCCTGATCGGCCGCCTGCTCCACGACTCCCAGGCGATCATGGAAGATCAACTGGCGGACGTGACCGCGGTGTCCGAGCGCCGGGGCCTGGAGGGCGTCGACCTCGCCCTGCTCACCGACGGCCTGCGTGCCGAGCGCGAGCAGGGCATCACGATCGACGTCGCCTACCGCTACTTCGCGACGCTCAAGCGGCGGTTCATCATCGCCGACACGCCCGGCCACGAGCAGTACACGCGCAACATGATCACGGGCGCGAGCACCGCCGACCTCGCCGTCGTGCTCGTGGACGCCCGCCACGGCGTGGTCGAGCAGTCGCGCCGCCACGCGACGGTCGCCGGGATCCTCGGCATCCCCCACCTGCTGGTGGCCGTGAACAAGATGGACCTCGTCGCCTGGGACGAGTCGAAGTTCCGGGACATCGTGAAGGACTTCGCGGAGCTCGCCGGCCGCATCGGCGTACCCGAGGTGACGTTCATCCCCATCTCCGCTCTGAAGGGCGACAACGTCGTCGAGCGGAGCGAGAACTCGCCCTGGTACGACGGGCCGACGCTGCTCGACCACCTCGAGACCGTCCACGTCGGCGACGCGTGGAACCTCGACGACGCGCGCTTCCCTGTCCAGTACGTCATCCGCCCCCAGCGTGAGGAGTTCCACGACTACCGCGGCTACGCGGGTCAGGTGGCTTCGGGCCGGTTCCGTCCCGGCGACGAGGTCGTGGTCCTGCCGAGCGGGAAGCGCAGTCGGATCACGAGGATCGACACCTACGCCGGGTCGATCGACGAGGCGTCCCCGCCGCTGTCGGTCACGCTGCTGCTCGAGGACGACCTCGACATCTCCCGCGGGGACATGCTCGTCTCGCCCGCCCGGCAGCCCGTGGTGAGCCGTGAGTTCGAGGCCCGTGTGTGCTGGATGGCCGACGAGCCCCTGCGCCCCCGCTCGCGCTACGTGCTGCGCGCCGCCACCCGCGAGGTCAAGGTCGTCATCGAAGAGGTTCGCTGGCGGCTGGACGTCAACACCCACGAGCGCGACCAGGACGCCGGCGAGCTCGGCCTGAACGCCATCGGCCGCGTCGCCCTCCGCGCGAGCGCCTCCCTGGCGTTCGACCCGTACTCCCACAACCGCGCGACGGGCTCGTTCATCCTCATCGACGAGGCGACGAACGAGACGGTGGGCGCCGGGATGGTGCGCGAGCACGACGCGCCGCCGGTCCGGTAGGGCGTCGCCCCTGGCTTATGGCCAGTCGAGCTGCTCGGTGAGTTCGGCCGGCCCGAGGTCGATCAGGCCGCTGCGGTCAACGGCCCGGTACGCGCCGTGCCCGTCGAGCGCGAGCCAGTGGACGACGTGCTCGTGGGGATCGACGATCAGCAGCTCGTCGACCCGGTGCTCGGCGTAGAACGGCAGCTTCTCCCATGTCTCGTCGCCGGGAGACAGGATCTCCAGCACGAGTGCGGCGGTGGGCTGCCACACACCGCCAGGACGCCCACGATGCAGCCCTCCGTCGGGGACGCGGAAGTCGTCCTCTGACTGCCCGAGGTTGAACTGGCCGCTGGCCGTAAGACCGCTGGCGGTGGCGAGCGGGCGCAGCAGCGCAGCGAGCTGCCATTCGAGTTCTGCGTGCGCGCCGGAAGGGGCGGGGACCATGTGCAGGACACCCTTCCACACCTCGTCCAGGCGGTCCGCGCCAGCCTGACGGCGGCGCTCGAGCAGCTCGGTAAGCCCGGCGGAGGGCGGATCGAGGATCAGCGTTCGCATGGCCCGAAGCGTAACCGGCGCCGGGCGGTCGTGGACGGCGGCAGAGGCGCGTGCTGGGGGGCCGGGAGGGATCACGGCGGTGGTACGCGCGACGGCGGATCTCGGAGTTCAGGTGCTGCGTAGGCTCGAGGCTCTCGACTCGGGGGAGCGCCTCTGGCGGTTGGACGTCAACACCCACGAGCACGACCAGGACGCGGGCGAGCTCGGCCTGAACGCGATCGGCCGTGTCGGCCTACGCGCCAGCGCCCCGATGGATGTGCACGCCCTCGGTCTCCCGGACACGACGAGCAGCCCGTGCCCCGTTCACCTCGCCTAGCTACCCTAGCTAGCTACTGCTACCCTCCCGGACGTGTCGCAGGTAGGCATGCACGAGGCCAAGACGAAGCTCTCCAAGCTCGTCGCGCGCGCCGAGGCCGGCGAGGACATCCTCATCGCGCGCAACGGCAAGCCCGTGGTGCGCCTGGTGCCGGTGACCGGGACGAGCTCCCTCGCGGCGGTGCGGGGTGCGTGGCGCGGGGCGGTCCGCATGGCCGACGACTTCGATGTGCTGCCCGACGACCTCGCCGACGCGCTCGGGGCCCGCTGAAGCTTCTGCTCGACACCCACGCCGCCGTGTGGTGGCTGAGCGCGGATGAACGGTTCGGCGCGACGGCGGCGCGCCAGATGACGGCGGAGACCAACCAGGTGCTGCTCAGTGCCGTGGTGGTCTGGGAGGTGGCCGTCAAGCGCGCCCTGGGCAAGTTGCAGGCGCCGGCCGACCTCGTGGCCACGCTCCTCGGAGCCGGCGCCCACCCCCTGCCGATCACCCTCGAGCAGGCGGCCGCGGTCGAGGGCCTTCCGCCGCACCACTCAGATCCCTTCGATCGCCTCCTCGTCGCCCAGGCCATCGGCGAGCGCGCGACGATCGTCTCGCGCGACGAGGTCCTCAATTCCTACGACGTTGCCCTCGTCTGGTAGCGCGGACCCCCCTACGAGCAGCTCGACCTCTGCCTTGTGGACGCCGCGGTGATCGCCATCTGCGAGCGCCTCGGAGAGCCCAAGGTCGCCACGCTCGACCGCCGCGATTTCGGAGTCGTGCGCCCACGTCACGTGGCGGCTTGCGAGCTACTCCCCGGTTGAGCCGTCGGGGCTGTGCGTTCATGTGAGAACTCGTCCCCTCCGGCAAACTTACACCCAGCGGGTACCTTTACACCATGGCCCTCAACATCAAGGATCCCGAGGCGGAGCGGTTGGCCGGCGAGGTCGCCGCACTCGCGCACGAAACCAAGACCCGCGCGGTCAGAAACGCGCTTCAGGAGCGCAAGGAACGCCTGGAGCTCACCTCTGCCGGCCAGCGCCGGGACGCCCTGCACCGCTTCCTCGCCGAGGAGGCGTGGCCGCAGGTGCCCGAGGACGTCCGGCGCCGGCCTCTATCCCGCGGGGAGAGGGAGGCGATCCTCGGGTATGGCCCCGGTGGCGTGTGATCCTCGACGGCTCGGCGATCGTCGCCGTCCTGCTGGCCGAGCACGGGCATGAGCCGGTGCTCGCTCGCCTCCACGCCGCGGACCTGGTCGGCGTCGGGGCACCCACGCTCACCGAATCGGGGATCGTGCTGACCGCCCGGCTCGGCGCAGCGGGAAAGAGCCTGCTGGCGCGGTTCGTGCAGGAAAGCCGATCGATCGTCATCCCGTGCGGGGACGAGCACTGGCGGGTCGGCGTCGATGCGTTCATGCGTTTCGGCAAGGGCCGCCATCCCGCGGCGTTGAACTTCGGCGACTGCCTCACCTACGCGACGGCAAAGCTCGTGGGTCGGCCCCTGCTCTGTCTCGGCAACCACTTCGCCCAGACCGATCTCGCGCTCGCCGTGTGACGCGACCGATCACCTCGGAATGTCCACCCCCCGAGCCACCCACCTGCTCGCGCTCGCTGGCGCTGGATTGGCGCCATACCCAGCATCGAGGTGAAGAACGTGCCAGATGACGTCCATGCGATCCTGGGTCGCCGCGGCGCGGCCGCGGAGCAGTCGCTCCAGGAGTACCTCCGGGCCGAGCTCATCGCGCAGGCGCGGCAGCCGACGGTCGAGGAGGTGTTCGACCGGATCTCGCAGCGCACGGGAGGGTCGCTCTCCCTGGAGGAGGCGGTGGAGGCGGTGCGCGAGGACCGCGATCACGGGTGATCGTCGTCGACGCCTCGGTGCTCGCGACCGTCCTCATCGGCGACGAACAGGCCGCAGAGACGCTGCGGCGACGCCTGCTACGGCGGGCTCTCGCGGCGCCGTCCCTGGTCGACCTCGAGGTGGTCTCGGTCCTGCGCCGCAAGCGCGTGCAGGGTCGGCTCGACGAGCACCGCGCCGGGCAGGCCGTCGTCGACCTCCACGCCCTACCCCTGGCGCGAGCGCCCGAGCGGCCTCTGCTCCAGCGCGTCTGGGAGCTGCGACACAACCTCACGTCCTATGACGCCGCATACGTCGCGCTGGCCGAGACGCTCCGCGTGCCACTGCTCACCGGTGACCAGCGGCTGGCCGCGGCCCCGGGCATTCGGTGCGAGGTCGAGCTTGCCTAGCGCGCGGGCGAGCGCCGAGGGACCCGACGAGCGGGTGGTGAGGATCGGGTATCGCCGGCCGGGCTCGCGAGCCTCCGCTCGAGTTCCGTGAACGCGTCGAGCAACTCCGGCGCCTCGAAGGCGCGGTTGCGCCGGCCGAGGTTCGTCTGCTTCAGGACGCCGGCGGCGACGAGCCGGGGAACAGCCTCGTTGACCGTCTGCGGAGGTCGCGCCGCGGATATGGATGTTCGGGCTGTCGATCTGCTCCTCGAAGGTGAGGCCCGGGTAGTTGAGCCGATCCGGGGACGCCGACGAACAGCGGCGAACCACTCTGCGAGCGCTCGCCCGACGGCACGTTCTCCTCGGTCGGGGTCAAGCTGCCGGGCGCGAGCGCGGCGTCGGTCGCGTGCGTGCACCAGAAGGCGAGCAACATCCTCGTGCGCTGCGGCAAACCCACGTCGCCGCGACGCGAGGACTACGTTCCGTTGGTGGGGAAGCGGAAGGGCCGCCAGCGAGACACTGGGTTCACGCTGTTCGGGGACGCGGAATTCAAAGAGCGGTTCTATGACCGCCGCGACGGCTTCGGCGCGGCTTCAGGCGCCGCGTCGAGCGCGAAGCAAAGGCCCGAGGGATCCGCAACGTCCCGAGGCGCCGGCGGTGGTTCGAGCCTGGTCCACGGCCTTCCTTGATCTCTTCGCTCAAATTAGAATCGACTGGTATGCGTAGCGGCAGGTACAGGTATCGGACCGCTCTGCGGGAGGCCCTCCCGAACTTTCTTGCCGCCCTGACTCCAAAGGGTCGCCACGATTGCGGCGATCACGAGTGGTACAAGGCCGAAGAGCAGACTTGGCGGTGCTATCACTGCGAGCCGGGCGTCATGCACACCGTGCCGTGGAACGAGCGGGAGCTTGCGGCGCGAACGCTTGAGGCCGGCGCGATGAATGTCCGAGCGGGCATCACGCGCCCGGCTGTACCGCACCAGTAGCCCAGGAGGGGGACCCCCATGCATCTCGCGGCGGAGGACCGAGCGCCCGCGACGGCTTGTGGGTCTTGAGTGAGCGCCGCAACCCAATGCCGCAGGCTGCACTCGCAACCTCGTCCCGGTGAATCAGCGTCAGCACGGGGGGCGATCCTCGCGCTGGCGATCTCCGACCTCGCCGGCGGCGAAGAAGTACCGGCGCGGGTGGAAGAGAAGGCCGAACTCGTTGGCCGCGCGACGCCGACCGCGTAGCTGTGCAGACGCCGCGCCTCCCGCGCGCCCTCCTCAACCCGACAGGGAGCGCCGAGGGACGCGACGCGCGGGCGCTGACGAGCGGGTATCGCCGGCCGGGCTCGCGAGCCTCCGCTCGAGTTCGGTGAACGCGTCGAGCAACTCCGGCGCCGCGAAGGCGCGGTTGCGCCGGCCGAGGTTCGTCTGCTTCAGGACGCCGGCGGCCACGAGCCCGGTGACCGCCTCGTTGACCGCCTGCCCGCTCCGCCCGATCAACCGGGCGGCGCTCTGGACCGTTACGACCGGTGCGCCGGGAAGCGCGTCGATCAACAGGTTGGCCGACGAGTCGGCCCGGACGGGAGCGAGGCGAGCGCGCCACTCCGCCTTCAGCTTCTTCACCCGCGCCTCGTAGATCTCCGCATCGGCGACCGAGCGACGGGTCGCCGTCGCGAACAGAGCGATCCACCGGTTGAGGCCTTCGTGGGCGGCGGGCGAGCTCCAGGATCCCCGGTGACGGGTGCCCGTGAGGGCCTCGACGTAGTCCGTGGCCCAGGTCGCCAGGACGAGCGACACCGGTGGCAGCACGTGGCAAGCCAGGCCGCGTCGCCGGAGGATGATGTGGATGAGTGCGCGTCCGGTGCGGCCGTTCCCGTCGACGAACGGATGGATCGTCTCGAACTGCGCGTGCGCGATGGCCGCTTGCACCGTGGGCGGAAGGTCA
>JAABUK010004392.1_pt1 | contig 22937 bp, 31 predicted proteins | sample 5559141 | NCBI WGS metagenome assembly JAABUK01 (sample SAMN10711869, study PRJNA513367) | rock metagenome | isolation source: Antarctica rocks | place: Antarctica: Victoria Land, Pudding Butte nord | collected 2016-01-03
GAAAGGGGGGGGGGGGCGAGATTAAAAAGTGACTGGCAGACAGACTCCATACGCTGCTTGAGAGGCAGGCAAGGACGGATGAAAAGCATGTGAAAGGGCAGCAACTTTTGACACTGACTGGCAACTCCGAGGAGCAGCATGAGAGCCAGGCCATGAGGAGTGGAGCTCAGGCAGAGGAAACTAGATTGATTGACAGACTAACTAGATTGATTTGCAGGCCGCCTGACAGACAAGCTGGACCCTGGCTAGAAGGTGCAATGGCCTCCATGGGACTATATCAGTTGTGACACCTTGGAGTGTCTGCTGCATGCACACTTTGCGTTCACAACTAGCATGCAATACCATGCAAGTACATGATACAGCCACATGGAACAGCTATTTCAAAATCTAAAAGGGCAGCTGAATACACTGAAAGGACTGAAGCTGCAAGGAATACAGCTGTGTGTGCAGCATCCACTGAAAGGCCACGGCCACCCATGAGCTGTAGGTGGGACACATCAGCAGCATGGTGATAGTATGCATGTAAGCTGTAAACACAAAACGAAAGCAGCCATTGCTGAGCATTTTTGGTTGTGGTATGTGTAACTAATGGCTAGTTACAGCATCACCTATGGGTAATTCTAAATGTAAACTAATCATGAATGTAATAGGCAGGCAGGTCACTGAGCAGGTCACTTGAAGCTGTGAGTCAAGTCCGGACTTGATTCCATCATATTTTCAGCATCTGAGCAGGCTGAGCATCACGTACGCAACCATTCACACACTCTGTGTCTGAGAAAGAGGAACACTTGAGCTCCCATGAGTTTGCAAGCAGCTTGTTGGCATCTGCCATCAGAGCAATAACAATGCAAGCAGCTTGTTGGCATCTGCCAGCAGAGCAACTACCATGCTCAATGCTCAGGATTGTGACCTCATCAGGTTGCTGCAAGCGTCACTGTTTGACAAACATGTATCTCAGACTGCCATTTGACCCACGATACCAAATCCAACATGCATTTCACACTGTCAATTGCTCTATCACACCGGATCCCTAGTAGATACCTGGCAAGAACAATCAGCTGGAACGCCTGTGAATTGTTGTTATTGTTATTACTATTATTAATACGGTTATCATTATTACACCAGATGCATGAAGCAAGTTGCAGGTGCACTGGCATTACCTGCCTGATGCTGATGTGGATGACTCAGAAGATGCTGATGTGGATGACTCAGAAGATGCTGATGTGGATGACTCAGAGGATGCTGAGTCAGCAGCTTGAGCATCAAGAACACAATGCTGGCCCACCAAGCGGCCCAGGGTGATGTTACCCCCCTGGGTCTTCACCCCAGCCCTGTCGGCAGTGAGGGCTTCACACTCCACAGAGCCACCTGCAATGATAACATGATGATCATCATGATAATGATAATGATAATGATAACAATAATGATAATGATGATAATTCGTTTTCCAGCTCATGGTGAGCTAGGTACATGCATGAGACTTGATCACCAACCTATATAAAACCATACATGTAGAGGTCATGCTAGAATGCTATATGTAGTGGTCAGGAACATCTAGATCATCATCTGCAAGCTTCTTCAAGGGCTGCTGGCGTCTGAATCGTAGAGATCCTAGCATGCAGTTCAAACAGTAGAGATCCAAGCATGCTACAGCCTGGGGTACTTGGCACTTTATAGACTGTAGCCTTGAGCTGTGACATGCCAGCAAGGCAGGGGTAAGGCAGGGGCCAGGCAATGCTCAGAGCACAGAGTCATTCAGTGTCAATGCCATGTTGATTGCGCTGGGGACGCAACCCCTGGGAATATTGCATGTGTGTGTAAGAGCAGCAGCAGCAGCAGCAGCAGCAGCAGGGCGTGGTGCTGCAGCAGAAATTCTCAAATAGCCCAAATAGCAAATAGCCCAAACATGCAGGAAAGCCAGTAAACAAGTCTGCAGACTGGGCCCCATGATTTACGGAAAGACGAACTAGTGGACAGAAACCATGACATAAATGCAATGGGAGAGGCTCTACCTTCAGTAGTCACGTCTGCTGAAGAGGCTTTGATTTTGCCAAGCTTGACTGCACCAGAGCAACTGGCTATACGCAGACTCGCCTCTGTGACGCTTTGTATATCCACACTCCCCCCTGCAGCAGCATGCATGATTGATCACATGCTTTTTGAGGCAATCTCATCTGCTCATAATGCTGTAATGCTGTGAAGATCATCCTCCAGACTTTGATGGGGTTAGTGCAGCAGAGACATGTGATCATAGCATACATGAAGCCCTTGATGTTGGCTTGATTTGCTTGATACGACATGCGTGTGCAGCTCATTGTAAGCCCCTGCAAGGCTGCGTTCTGCGGTATCATGCATGCTTCAGATGCTTAATATGTTGAAATCGAGCATTGACACACACACTATGCTAGGCTGTCTGCTGTGAAAGCTACTCATGCTTTGTCTCCTCCAACGATGCAACATGTACATGTCTACACCAGAAATACTATGACTGTGTTAAGGCAAGTGCTGAGGGGTGCGCCAGACTTGGAGCTGTGGTGTAGTTTGGGCATGTACAAATGAAAACCACAACCTAGGGTCTGGTGCTGTATACATTGTTGCTGCTGACAAACATGCATGTGCAGTGCTTGTACAGGTAGGGTATCGGCATCATGTCCTTGTCAACACTGCATAAAGTGCAGAGAAGCAACATGCTGTGCTCCTGAGACCTGATGCACCTGCACATGAAGTCGTGAGTTCCATGAGGTGTCTGCGCACCTGCAGTGTGGACACCAACATGACAGTACCGCTCTGGGATGGTTGCCAAAATGCTCCTTTTACCTAGCTTCTGCTCTGTGCTCTCGGTAGCACTGCCCTGCTGTTCAATCAGAGCTGCAAATACAGTGACATAAGACAAACATTTGCGGATGCTGTGATGCGGAAGGAGTGTATAACAAGCATCTCTGGCACCACTTGTGATGACTGACCTACGTGGGTGCCATCATACTCAATATCAAACCCTCCGTGATTGCTGGGAAGTTCGCCTTGCACCTACGCACAACTGACTGTGCCAATCGGGTATAAACAGATGTATTTGAGGGGAGCTTTTAAACTGAGCCTCAGCGTTATCCTCACCTTGACCTGCACAGTCTCATAGCCCCCAGTGATCACTTTGATGCGTGTCTGAGAAAATGGAAACAGCAGAGTCAGACGTGAAGGCGGCTGAAAGATGGGAAAGCTAAGAGAGCCATCGGCCGCACGTGAGGGCTCAGAAATTGCGCAGGATCTGGTGGATGTGAAAGCTACTGCTTGCAAGCACGTGAACAGCGGACCGAAAGAATGGAGTGGGAGCAAGTTTGTCGCTTGTGCAAGCTTATTGACGAAAGCAAACTGCCGCAGTGTATTTAGCATAGCGCTCGAAGTTTGATCACGAAAGTGGCCACTCATTGCAGGAGGTCAACGAGCAAGCCCTTAGTCATCGTTGTCTATCAGTCATGACTGCATTAGCACATGATGAGACCATGCATCTGGTGACACCCGTGTCCTGTGTGTGCGATTGCTAGGCCACACAACGCAGACTCTAGCTGCAGCCACAGCACTGCCGGTGATTCTACTCGTGCAAAACTACAATTACACATCTCACTTCATAAACGCAGTACATGTACACGCTGATATCTGGCATATATCTCTGTACATGCAGCACCCCATCTTGCTGGTTTCTCCCCTACCATAATAGACAGATGCAGTATCGCATTCTTAGATGAGAATCAACATGAGCATGCCACCAGGTATAATGAAATGCACACACACATATCGGAAAGAGCTGCCATAGATCACAAATCAAAACATTACATTGAGTAAGCATGCGCTGTCACGGCATAGACTTCGGTCACCAAGAACGCCTGGTTGTGGAAGTCTTCTGCTCAGCAGCTTGACAGATGAACACAGAAACAGCACCACAAGACTTTTGTCATGAACAAATGACACAGTACTCAGTACAGATATGGCATCTTGACTCCTGCTGTTGATTTGCAAGGAGAACTACATTGCCACTATACGCCAGCTTGTCCTAAACATTACCCTGTGACTTCTGCTAACTTTGTGAAGCTTCCTAGTACTGAGTTGAGGGTGTTGCAAGCTTGGAAGCATCCTCAGCCAACAGCTGGTCAAAGTGGAACACGCCATGGCCCTTGCCAATACGCCTCAGCTGAGCCACGTAGTCTGCCACAACCTTGACACCCTTAGCCTACAAGACGCAATGACAAACCTTCAGCGCAATGCTTGCAGGCATGGTGACAAACTTGCTGTATTCATCAGTGACAAAACAATACTATGCCTATGAACAACCAGCAGGCGGAGTGTAAAGCATGAATCAGGAGATGCGTTGTTATGAACTGCACATTATGAGGTGTCAAGCATAGGTACAACACCCCAAACCAGCAGGCAGTGAAAGGCCCATACCTGCTCAGCCAGCATGTTCTCGACAAAGTCAGCCATCTGAGCATCCTCGCTGGCATCAGCCACATCATGTAGCTCGCGCAGCTTGTGGAAGTTGAGCTTCTCCAGAGACAGGGCCAGCTCCATGGCATGCAAGGCATCACCCTTCTCCTCGTTCTGGTAGTTGCACTGCGGGGCAGTCAGGTGTGCCAGCTTGGTGCGGCCACCACGCACAGCCTACAAGACAACAAATGCTGTCAGTATGCCTGCCGTGATCGCAAGGATATACCTGCTGGTAAAACCAAAGCATGAGACACTGAGCAAGCCCATACAGCCTTGGACAATTGTAAGGGCAAGTGCCCGCCATACTGTAATTTGACTGTCCTAAGAACCAGCTGTGAGTGTTACCATGACTTTGGCCATGTGGGTGTGGTAGAAACAAGACTTGTCCTGCACGTACCTACCTCATCACAAGCTGGAAAGCATTTAGTTTTTATCAAAATTGTTATTATGCAGTGAGTAAGCAGACTTGATGCATCTGCAATCAGCAGATGCAACCTACGCCAATTCATGCCATTACAACCTTTCTCACACAGGCCATTCAATGCCACAGCTGTCAGGTGCCCTTCACAACGGTGCTTGCATGACACAGTTTGTCTACTGCATTTTATGGAACATATTGAAAAGCAGAGTATATGCACCTGGAAGTCCATGAGTTCCGTTGCATGACCCCGCTCCTCCAGAGATGCAGCTCTGAAGTAGGAAGCTAGGCCAGGCAGGGCAACATTGTCTCTGTCAAAGTAGGCTGACATGGCATGGTACACATAGGACATGTTGTACTCAATGCTGCATGACACAACATCATGTCAGCACAGACAGCAATAGCTTAGAGCTGCAGTGCCAAGCAACAGTGTCAGCGTGAGCTGACATGCAGACTCACTGCCAATATGCTTGCCTACTTGATCTGCTCATTGACTGCGTATTCAGCATCTTTCGTGTAGCCCACGCGAGCAAAAGAGTCCTCAGGTGGATTTCCATTCATGTCTGCTTGCTCTACCAGGCTAAGCTCGTCCTTGACCTGGAGTGGCAAACCAAGATGATTTTGCAGGAGCAGCTTTGCTGACCGTGCCAAAGTGTGTTGCTTGAATCCAGAAGGGCACCTCATCAAAAGGCTTGAATATGATGTCATTCTGCAAATCCTTCTTGTCAGCCACCTCAGTGTCTTTGCCAGTGGCTCTGATTGCAAATTGCTTCCGCTGCACCACTGGTGTAACTCGAGAGGAAAGAAACCTGCCATGACCCAAAGACAGTCAAACTTTGACATAGCAGCTAAAGTGGTCCCTGACAACGCAACGGCCTGCTACTTCGACAATGCCTATAGGGACTGGCTGAGGACATGATGTATGCTGTGAGCAACGGTGTGACTGTGAGCATTTGTCTTTCGACGTTCACCTTGCAGGGACAACAGAGTTGATGCCGGAGCCTACGACTCTCAAAGTCTGACTTCGCATTGCTTGCATGCTGATGTAGTCCCCTCTTGCGCAGTGAAGACCGCAACGAAGTCACGAACACTACAACTCCGTAAGTTTGCCAAAATGCAGATTAGTCTCGGCTCCCGTGAGATGTGCAAATGGACGGCTGCTTGGCTTACGTGGCTCAATCAGAGCGCAGCAACGTTAGGTTCTAGTAGGGCTTGGTTGTCGGCATAGTGCATTATCAGACTGAGCTGAGCTGATTGTATCTGAGAAGTTGGTGCATAACACTGAACACGCATATAACCGACATGGCAATGTCTATTATCCGCTCCGCAAGCACTCAAGTAGTTGCAGCTGCAAGAGGATGCACACCCTGCAACAGGTAGCACGAAAGGGCGCACCATCGGCAGATTCTCCGAACTTCTTGTGTGACACTTTTTTCCCCGCAGGTCCGCTGCTGCGGCCAGGCCACTGCTTGCTTCATCTTCAATGTGCAGCTCGCGGTCTTCAGTGCGCACCTTTGCTCAGGTCTCCAAGGAGGACAACCACGACCTTGTGCAGTTTCAGCCTTTCGATGAGGTGACTGACTTGGTGTCTTTCGCCATCTGGCTAGCGAGACAAGTCGTTTGCGGGTTCGCTGTCAACTTGGCTAGCAGTATAGTCATCTCACATCTGGGTTTGCTGTTACTCAGGTCAAATCAGAGCTGACACAGGTAGAGGACTCAGAGATGTCTAGCAGTTCTCCAGAGGACTCATTTGCCCGTGTAGGGTATAGCCGCGAGGCTGAGCAGGCTGTCAACGAGCAGATCAAGTAAATACATCTGTGCACCTCCCATGGCAGCAAGTTCATGAAAACAAGCAATTGTGACCTGCCTGCAGTCAGCAGTTGCACAGGATGTTGTGAGGACAATTTGAAGAGTTGCTTGGAGCAGACATCCTGGTACTATTTCAGTAACACAGCAGTCCTTCTGAACGTGCTCTTGCTGTGCAGCGTGGAGTACAATATGTCATACGCATATCATGCTGTCTCCTCTTACTTCAACAGAGACAATGTTGCACTTCCTGGGTTTGTGTCGTATTTCCGAGATGCCAGCATAGAAGAGAGAGATCATGCACAGATGCTGATGGACTTCCAGGTGACTTGAGATCTCCACAATTTTTCTCGACCTAATGGGGTGTTTGTCATTGCCCAAGCTGCCGGGATGGCCACTGCTGCACAGTGAATACATGCTTGTCTGGCAGCTGTATGGCTGGAATGCCTTCTGTGTGCTGAACATGCAGAGGAACTTAGAAACCTATGCACATGCATCTGGAGCTGCTGTTGCTGAAGTGAAATGGCACATAGTTATACTGGATTGTGCAAGCTGAGAGTAGGCACAACATGGCAGCAGACTTGTCATTGTATGTAGCCTGTGGTCTTGACAATATCTTCATTTGACTGGCTAAGATAGTTGCTGGCCACTGCGACACCTCTTTTGCTATGGGTCCTGCTCAAAGCGTTTGTCTACTAGATAGCACAGAAGTTGATGGTAGTTTTGCTGCTGTAGACAGTGCGTGGCGGTCACACCAGGCTTGCACACATCACAGCCCCTCAAGCAGACTTTGGTGGCCCTCATGGCAAGACTGATGCCCTGCACGCCATGGAGCTCGCCCTGTCCTTTGAGAAACTGAACTTCCAGAAGCTGAAGGAGCTGCAAGGCATTGCTGAGAAGAACAAGGATGCCCAGATGTCTGACTTTGTGGAGGGCATGCTGCAGGAACAGGTGGGCATGCCTTGTTTCCTTGCCCATGTTATTGTGCCCAGAACAGTACAAAATAGCTATAGTGCCTTCGACAAATGTCAAGAAACACATCTCTGGTCAAGCATGCTGACATGCGCACCATGGGAAGTTGTTGCTGGCTTCAGCCTTTTAGACTATTGAGACTGTCATAGAAGTCTGCATTGTGGTCTGTGCGTAGACATCATAAGCAATTTTTTGGCGTTGCGGTGCAGGCTTAACAGCTGATCATATATTTATGTAGGGTGGTGGCATGCATGGCTGACTATTTCAACTCTTGCTAGCCTACCCTGCATTTGGCAGAGTATGTCCATACGAACTGACAATTTATCATGGTTATTGCAGGCTAAGGGAGTCAAGGTTGTGGCAGACTATGTTGCTCAGCTGAGGCGTGTGTCTGATGGTCATGGTGTGTGGCACTTTGACCGGATACTCCAGGCAGATGCTACGAAGTTGAACACACCAGCAGTTGAAAGCATTCCTGCCTAGTTTCCGAATCTAGTGTATGTAACATCTGCCTTCAGTGCTTGCAACCAATTTTATATGCATTAAGAACAGTTTACTGATGTTAACTGGTTTTGTTCATTTCTTACCCCGACTGAAAGCCTTTGGTCACATGTTTCTTCCGCAAACTTGTGTCAACCCGGATCATTCTTGTGATCAACTAAATTCGAGACCCTAGTTTTCAAGTTCATGCATGCGCATTTCATTCTTGTCAGCTTATTTGCATTGATATTAAATCAACTTGTACTGTATGTGTGTTGCAATCAGAGAACTGCACTACTCACGATGCGTCAGATTAATCTGTCAATGCAGTGAAAAAACAATACAGAGTCAATGATCATATTGTCACAGCAGTCTACAACACGACACTTAAAATTCGCTGATCTACACAACTGTGGCGCCAGCTGCTGGGGTGGCAATACCCCTGTTGGGTCCAGCAGCACTGGCACTGGTGCCCTTACGGTATGTGACACCATCAGACTCATCAGGGATCGTTCCCAACACTAGTATGAGCAGACTGTTGAATAGGGACACCAATAGGAAGCCAGCAAACAGTGTGTCAGCACGTCTGCTGTTGGCACCACGTCTAGCCTGGTTCCACTCTGCACACAGAGAATGAAGCAAGTGTAAAGAAGCACCGATATCGTAGACAAACAGCTGAACCATGACTACTTCGGCAGTTTGCTTTAGGGGTAGAGAACTTACGGTTGCACCAGATCATGCTCAACGCAGTGACAACTGACAACAGTGCAACGACTGCGGCGTGGCTTGCTCTGAATCCCTGCAAGACAAAACCAACTTGTGCACAATCATGTCTTCGTTCACGAGCAGCAGCTGTCGGACGCCTGACAGGCTTACCAAAAAGTGTCCAGTAGCGGCTAGAAACAGAATGAAGGCATCGAACCACAGGATCTGCGAGGTCCAGTACACGTTAGCGCAGCTTCTGTAGCCAAGTGATCACTACAGAGCACAGGGTGACTTCCGGTCAAACTTGGCACAAAGAGCTGTAGGTACTCACCCACCACTCGAACTCTAGGCCATTTTTGCCAACGCCAGCGCTAGACTCTGCAAGAGGCAAAGCACTGGCTTGCCATCTGTCTAGCTTGTGACAACTAAGGCATGTCAACCGACAGTCAACGGTCGATGCGAACGGCTGCCGACGCAAACGGCAGCGAACGATAGCTAGCTGATGACAGTGTGTGTTCAACAGATCAGCATTGCTTACCAAGCTTTTGTACGCCGGCCAGGCCACCTAGTAGCACCAACCAAGAGATGAAGGCCAATCCAAGCAACAAGGCTCCCAGGCCGAGGTGGGCCTTGTTCCTGTTGGAGCTCGTGTTGGTCATCATGTTGACAACACGCAGCTGCTGCAGGTACGACGAATCGAACACGTCAACTGGAGCAAGCTGTAGTGAACGCTTCTTGGCAAAGTGTTTCAGGTTCAACGCATCTTTTGGACGGCTATGCATCAGGGACTGAGGAATTTCAAACTTTCGCATCCCCAATACAGTACTGCCCACATATGCGTTTGACCATGAGCAATTGCAACACAATTTGACAATGTAAGAGTGTCGGGCGCTTGCCTACAAGCCATTCTGCGGTGTTGCCCACGGCATTTGCAACTTGTCGCAGGTACTAAGCTTTGCAATTGCCTACTAATGATGCCCATGCATTGAGGAGGCCCTATGATCAATGTCAGTATTGACATAAGGGACCCAAACCAGTTGAACGCCTGCAGCATATGCATGGGGAGCCTAAACAGTGAAGAAAACAAATGCTCAGCAAAGTGCTGTCGAGTTGCCATGCACACACCATCCTCCTGGTGTCCTGGAAGCTGAATTGGAAGTGAGGGATTTTGAATGCCAGGCCAGGAGTGACTAGATGAAAGCGTTTTACCAGCAGGCAAGGTATCTCTGATCCGGACCGCAAGTTCGGTACTGACACAACTTTGGTTAGCATGGCAGGCCGCACTATGTTGCAAAGTCATGTCTGTCCTTCTGCACTTGCCGCGCCAGGCAACCGAGGATCTGCACCTCGCAGGCCGTTCATGGTGGCCTGTGGTAAGATCCTGAGCTTGTACATGTAGCTGCACCTTTTGCTCCTACTGATAACATGTGGACATCAACATGGAGTACACCAACTGCGCAGGCCATAGACAGCAACAGCAGCCGCACAAATTCTCCCTCAAGGCTGATAGTAACCCTGCCATGAAGCTTTTAGGAAGCTTGGCTGCAGCAGCTGTGCTGCTTGCTCCACACAATGCACTCGCCAATGCTAGATTGCCACCAGTAGACTCTGGTATAGAACTCGTTTCATGGAGATCTGGTTGTGACAAAGGTTTACACTGGCTGAAACAACACCTGTAAATTTTGCAGACCCAAACAGATGTGACAGAGCCTTTGTTGGCAACACACTTGGCATGGTGAGTGTGACCATGCCTGTCGTGTACAGGGTTTTGCTGTGTGTTGCAATGCCTTGCAAACTCTAATTTGCCTCTGCTTGCGCAGGCAAATGCTGTGTCTGACAAGCTTCTGGATCTGCGAAGTTGTGTCTACACTGGCAAGAACTTGGCAGACAAGGTTTTGTCAGGGGCACTGGTAGCAGATGCAGACTTCAGCAACACAGTCATGAGCAATGTAACCATGACAAAGTCATATGCAAAAGGAGCTAACTTTAGTGGTATGCAACGATTGCTGCTTGCTCTTGTTCCTTGCTGAGTAAACTTCACTGGTGTGTACTCCATTCTGAGGCAAGAATGCTGACCTACAAGTGTGCTGCTTGCAGGCTCAGATTTAACCAACTCAGTTCTAGACAGAGTTGACTTTACAGATGCAAATCTTAGCCATGCTAAGTTCACAAACGCCGTCATCACAGGCGCCAAGTTTGCTGGAGCCAACCTTGATGGTGCCACATTTGAGGATGCACTGATAGGGCAAGAGGACTACAAGCAGCTGTAAGTATTCCTGCATGTGCGTTGTTCTGTACCCACAATACGTGTCCCGGCGTTTTTGCAGACAGGAAATCAGTGCTGGAATAGTGGTCCTCCTTGGTCATCACTTGGCTGTGACGGTTTGTTTTTGGAAATGTTCACAGCTTTGGTGTTGCTTGACAGCTTACAAATGTGTCCTGCTGCCTGTAAGTCCAGGCTGGTTTCTGCTCTTGCAGGTGTTTAAACCCCACAGTTACTGGAGAGACACGTGTCGGCATTGGATGCAGGACACGCCGATGCCCAGTCTGAGCTCAGTTCGTCGTTCTGCTTGTTCTGCGTTTCAGCATTCGAAGCCACTGTTGTGAGTACTCTAGCAATCCTTTCAGGGTTTAATCTTGCAGACAGCACCTCGATTTTGACAAATGCCAGAGGCTGTACCCAATGACAATTTTGTGTGACAGTGACTAGTTTGCAATGATTGGCTTCCAACATCACTTCAGATCAGTAGTTCTATCCTGATTTGCGTAATGCAGCAACCCAATCATGTAGCGCCAAGTCGTATGGTGAAATGCATAATTGCTCTCATGCTGACCTAAGCTATATGTTTACCAGGTGCAGAAGACTCTAGAGATCTCAGTGGTGTATTGGAATATGTGCAGTAACAAGAGGTTGTGATGTGTTAATGCATACTTAAACGAAGTTCAAGATTTCTTCTTCCGAGACTCATACCAGACCAGCGCAACTGCGCCAACAATAGCGCCAACCAGTATCACCTGCAACAGAAGTTGGCCTTGGAAGTGCCATCAACATTTGCCATGGAGCATGTATTCATCATGCAGGCTCAGCCACACTATTCTGCAAATGTGAGTGTTCAAACCACTGCATACCCATTTGGCCCCAGTCAGAAAAGCAACCACCAGCAGCTGCTCTAGCTCCAGCAGGAAAGACAAGAACGCTCGCTCAATCCCCACAAGCCCAAAGGCCGTTGCCTTAGGCACAATGAACACCAAGACCAGGCTGCCGCAGGCAAACGTGATTGGGTATTGTTTGATCATTGATAGAAGGCCTTGATATGACCTGCATGTCATGCTCGCTAAATTGATAGCCAAAATAACAGCAGTGTGCTGCAAGCAAATGAAAATGCTTCAGGGCAGCTCGATAGCAATCACAAGCAGCTACAGGATATTCAGCAGACATCAGACATGGTGTCACACTCTGTGAAGCATGGACTGCATGCGCACCTACCAGCTATCTCTGCGGAGGAACTGCCTTTATCATTGCTAGGCAGCCAGTCCTTTCCTTTGCTGACAGGCCCTTTCTCTGCACGTGCTTTACAGGCAGACTTGGTAGTCCCAAAGCCAACAAGTTGGCCGTATGCAAGAGAGGCTCTGCACCAAAAAGAGTCGCGAGCTTGACAAGCAAGAGACAGAGGTAGCTTTGACAGCACTGTGATCAGTGACATACCTGTGCAGTTTGCTGCAGTCGAGGTAAGCACGGGAGGGTCTGCGCTGCCGCCAACCCCCGATGCGATGAGTATCAGTTCTGGAGTGGCAGAACCAAGCATTACCGAGAGTGCGCGTCAACGAGCTCATACTTGTTCTGCGGTCAGTGGCTAGATCGTGAACAACGTAAACAGACACGGGCTCGCTGTAGAAGCATCACGGGCATCTGCTGGAGGTGTAATCATCCAGCAAATTTGATCAGACAAAAACACAGGTGCCAGCTGGGGGAGAGTATGGTAGCATTTCGCCGCTACTTGCGTCAGCAAGCTAGCTAGGGTGTGAGACCGAAGAAGGTCAATCAATTCCGTAGTGCGCATAGGTTCCGACTTTGGGCACACTTGTCATTTCTTCAATCAAAGATGAGTTCGAAGGTAAGGGTGGAACTACCCAGGCACCGCGCATCAGCTGCTCATAGCTGATAAGTGATGGTCTGACGTTGATGCTTGCTTGCTGCACCTGCAGGCAGAGTTCCAGAAGGCTGCTGAGGAGGCAAAGTCTTTGCCTGACAAGACATCCAACGACGACAAGTTGATATTGTACGGCTTGTACAAGCAGGCCACGGTTGGCGACTGCAACACATGTAAGGCCGCATCGATATATGTTGCTGCTGCTGTTGTCACGACGTCTGTCAAGCCCGCTGACTTGCAGTCACGACCTGTGCCTGACGAAAGCCGTTACTAGTAACTGAGTCACCCTTGTCCTGACTTGCAGCCAAGCCAGGGATGTTTGACCCTAAAGGTAACAGATCTCTTAGTGCTTTGCACAGACACTGTATATAATACTCCATATGACAAGATGCTGTGTTGCAGGCAAAGCCAAATGGGAGGCCTGGAACAAGCAGAAGGGTGAGCATCTGATCACCATGTACCAGAGTACTTTGTACTTACTATTCTGAATGCTGGACGTGCACAGTTTATTTTGTGTTCACTGCAGGCAAGGAGCAAAGCACTGCTGAAGAGGAGTACATAATGTGAGTACAAACGTTCACACATAACTCCTTCATTTACCTCCGCCTCCTGGTGTATCAAGTACCACTGCTATGTCCAGACATATCTTGCATGCATGTGCTGCAGGAAGGTGTCGGAGCTACAAGAGAAATACACCTGATTGCATTTCAAACAGGCCCTGAAAGTATTGTGTGTTGATTGTAACACAGCAGTCATTTCACTGTGACTTGCTGAGCAGCATGAAACCCAAACTACAGTTGCGTGGGCTTCGTGCATTTGAGCCATGAGACCTGTATCACACTTCAAGGTCATAATGTGCCTCAATACGTTTTGTAGCCTGCAAGTGTGTATCGGCCCATGTTGTACGGCTTTTGCTGCACATGGCTATGTATTTGAGCCATCTTCATTAAGAGTAGCCAAAGTTAGCCAGAAAGGTGCAAAAGGCCTGTCCGTTTTACACCACAAACAATATGCACTCAACTGAGATGCATTGAGGATTGATTCGCAATGCGCAATTCCCCCGCAAGTCTTAACTTCTTAAGTAAAGCCATATTCTGTCCTGACCAGTTCCAATCTTTGCTCCACGTAACTGCTGTATGCATCTGTGGTGTGTTGACGAGCAGCTTCACGTCCCTCATCATGCTGGTCAGCCTGCTCAAAGGTCATCAGCACCAGGTTCTCAACTCCTGCTGGCTTGGATGCATCCCACCTGCAAGTCACACCAACCAATTTCTGAGTCTTCAGCTACTGTGCCCTGTTACTGAGACACATCCCTGTAACTCCACATTGAATAAGCCGAATCACCTACTTGTGTAATACAAGCTGCAACACACAGATACACACTGTGTAACATTACACTGTCTGGAAAGTCATGTCACCAAGTAGGTCGCCTGTCCATGATCTGCTGCACAATGACCTCAAGTGGCATTGTATCACCTGGTGAGCACCAGTTTGGCAGTGGATCTGTTGAAGCCTCTTTGTAGACCTGGCTCCTGCACCCCTAGAGCATGTGCACTCACCCCCCTCCATACATCCCGCACTACATACACGACCTGCTGACAGCAGGCAAGAGACTGTTACACACAGCTAAGGCTGGTTGCTGCAGCAGTGCTGGTTTGTGACCAACCCCTTCCAATATGCTCTCATGACACCTTTTGCATGGCAGTGTAAAACCAAGAAAATGGCCCCAAGTGTAACAACGTCTTGCTTGCTCTTACATGATGCATAAGGATGCAGCTCACTCATACTGCAGCATTGTTCCGCCAGTGGCACACAAGGGAGAAAAGGCAGTGTGACCAGCAATGACTGAACTTACGTCGTTGTAATCCACAGTGACTCCGTCAGTATTGCCAAACTTGGTCTCCTCGCGTTCAAGCAGCCTGGACATCTGAGTCTCATATTGTGGGACTGTGATCTCCATAATAGGCTCTGGGTTGAATGGCTGCTCTGCCAATTGGCAAAGGATATGACTGGCAGCAGCCATACCAAAAATAGAAGGCATGGTCCCCAAGACTGGCACAATCCCCACTCTGAACCCGGGTACTATCTGCAAATGCAACATCATGCATGTTCATGATGCGTCTGCTTGGCTGACAGACTGCTGGGATATTGCTGCGACACAATGCTAGGCAGCATTGTGCTGTGCTGTGCTGTGCTGTGCTGTGCTGTGCTGTGCTGTGCTGTGCTGTGCTGACTTGGATGAGCCTGCCGGCAATACAGTAGTACTCAATGCTGTTTGTGAATGAGTACTGGCTCAACCACATTGTTATTGCGCGATGCTCACATCAGTAATGCATAACAGCAATGCCATTGTCACAAATGTCATCACAAACACTTCTCTCAAGCGGATTTGCAATGCATGACTGCACACCTGATAGTCTGAAGGGTTGTCAATCTGCAGTAGCTTGACTCTGGGCTTTTCGAGGGACAGCACCACCTGTATGCCTCTGATAATGTTATGTTCCCGCCTAAGACGATGCCTGACAGACCTTGACAGCTTGTCACTGCTGCACTCTGCTATGTCTGCAATCCTAAGTCTTGTCGGATCTGCTCGAGACCCTGCACAGCACCACATGCTTCATAAGCTCACACTTGGCAAGCCTCGAAGGTCTGTAGGGTTCTGCATGCGCCCTCAGACTGACTCTGTACCTCTGAGTCAAAGGAGGTCCTTTTTCATCAAAGGTAGGTCACATGCAACATGGTAGTCACCAAGGGAGGCATCTTGCTCAGCAGTCTTTGCACCCATTCTGGAGTCTGTTTGCGCTGTGTTTCAGGGGAAAACGAATTTGACAGTGCAAACCAGAACAAGGCATGGGCTGTCTTGATGGCAGTGATTCAATGGTGGTGAACAATGCAGTGCAGGAGAGCAGCTCTGGAGACATTGATCAGAGTAGGGTCAAGCAACTGAGACAGTCCAGGCTTGTATGCACCTGCAGGACTGTCTGGGCATTGCATAGCTGCACATGCTATGTATGCTGCTGAAGAATTGCTGCATTGTGAGCATTCCAGCTGCATGAACAAAGATATTGACAAGTCATTCGCGGACAAGAACAGCCACTGCATAGCTGACGCAGCATGCTGCCATGAGACTGTGGACACAGGCTGCATGTCTATCTGTCTGTCTGTCTGTCTGTCTGTCTGTCCGTCCGTCTGTCTGTCTGCCTGCCTGCTGGTCTGCCTGCCTGCCTGCCTGTCCGTCTCTGTCTGTGCTGACAACCGCGCGCTGACAATGGATTTGGAGTCCAATTTGCTGCTATCGTGAATGTGCAGCTTTCAGTCGAACACATGTGTGGCAAGACATGACAAACAGGACACAGGCTTCAGAATCCCCCACCTGCTCCTGCTGAGCTCAGTACTGGGATGCCCCTCCTGTGACATGCTGCCAGCAGTGCAACCTTGGTGTCAATGTTGTCAATGGCATCCAGGACGAAATCCGGCTTCCCGCCGAGCAGCTGTTCCTCTGCAGCTTCTGTGTACATTGCATTGATAGCTTCCACTTCAGCTTCTGGCAGGATCTTGAGAAAGTGGTCCTGCAGGCACGCTCTGGTGACTGCAAGAGAGCAGATGTGCAAACATAACAACAACAATAATAGTGATAGTGACAATGATAACAAAAACGTTGATGATAACGACAATAATCATGGTAACAATGAATAGAAAAGCTTTCCAAGTGCAAGCATGATGAGTCAAATGGCCCCGGCGACCATAAAAGATGTCTTATGAGCTGCTGATATAGTTGCTCATGCATATTTGGTAAGAACTCTAGTGTTTTGAGCTGTTTGCACCCTCTTCTGCAAGGAATGCTATGCTGCGGGGGTGTTTGGTCTGCTGGTCTTCAATGGCGGGTGGAGACGTTCTTGCTCTGCAGTGCTCAAGCATGGTGGTGGTACCTAGAGTGACCTGTGGTTGAGGACTGCCTTGCTGTTGATACTATACACAAGCGCTGGGTCAAACACCATGTGGTCAGCGTGAACCGTACCAAATTGGAATATGTCCTACTGTGTGACATTATGGGTGTCATACTATGGGTGTCATGTTATGAGTCATGAGTCATATAAAGCTGGCCTGAAGCAATTGTGCCCTCTGACTGTACACACATTACTAAATGTGTCAGCAAGCAACTTGGTATGGTGTTCAGAATTGAAACAGTGCAAGCTATGAGCTTGGAGGTTGCACATAGGCAGATGCAAGTGATCTAGCACAGACTTTCAAAAGGAGAACACACAAAGGGGATCAGCTGCAACATTCAATCAGCAGCATTTTAATTACAGATCAATGTGCAATGCACACAAGCAGGTGCTTACCTTGAGACACTGCGCCTTTGACATTCCAACATCTTGCCTTGTTGCCACTGCATGCCGATTCAGGGAAGACACTGACACCTGTACTCAAGGCAACCACAGTGCTGCCATTGCTGCCACAGGTGATGCTGGAGGAGTTTGGCAAGTTCATCAATGCGACTGTTGGAGCAGACATAAATCAGCGCAACCAGTACTATGGCATCATCTTTGATGAAATCAACAAGCTGGCAAGCTCAATCAAGGTTAGCCTTATGTCAAGCAGCATCATTGCATGCATGTGTGAGCGTTTCAGCATGGCATTTGCGCACATGCTGAGTCAGATGCGCTTCCAGCTTAGCTCATGCAGAACGCATGTGATGATACATTTGCCAAGCTGACTTGGCTGCCGTGGAGTAACTGATATGTGTTCAACCCATGCAAATTTGAGTGTTGTGCACATGACAAAGGATGAAGGGCTCATTAGGGTGGCATACTCTGTTGCATTGCAAGCTCACAAGGCCATAAGTATGCTGTTGACAGATTTGCAAGCAATTTGGTTATGGCAGCATGCACAGACAATGCAAATGTTTGCAGACCTGGTCAAAGTCCACCAATCTCAATTTGCCAACACCAGATCGAAGCAACATGTGAGCAGCATGACTGCCAACTCCCTGTAAAGGCAGCAGAGGATTTCCCTTGAAGCAGAAGCCTGTTGACAGCAGAGAGCTCAGCTGCAAAGGCTTTAGCAGCATACCCCCAGTCCAATCACCACAACAAATGCATTTGCAATTTTGATCTGGCCTTGTTGCCCAAAGAATTGCACGTTGCGGGTGAACTGCTCTGCCAGGATTTCGTCTTCGTGAAAGTTCTGCAGTCCTGTGCCTGAGTTTGGTGTCACAACTGGTTTCACAGAACTTACTTGAGCATGGCTCGCTTGGTCATACTGGCGTGAACGTGCGTTCCACTGGCGCCGCTGCATAAGGTGAAGCGCTGCGCACGCTGCGGCAGCTCCAGCAGCGCCGCCAAGACATAACAAAAATAAAGAGTTTTGCGTCATGCTGAGTCTGCAAACAGACTAAGCAACAGCGTCAACGCTCAGCATAGCTATTTTGGCCTTGAAGTTGGCTTTGTTTGGCGACCGGTACACGAGCACAGTCAGTTAGTACACCACAGTCGGTGCGTTGACAAGGAATTCTAGCTTGTCATTACTCAACGTCCCCTCACAGAGCATGCAAAATTTGAAGTCTTAGTGCTTGGCATGCAGGCATGACATGCGTGTACGTGAAGCTGCAGGGTCAAGCTGTTTGAAGGGCTTGTTTCAGCACTGCGATGCATCAAGGGTTTTCTCTGAATTCACCAATGTCACAATAATTGCTCATAAGAGCATTAAACCAGCACACACACCTTGATACGGGAGATGCATACCCAACTGAGTCCACATTTACATAATGCAGCACTCCAAAAATGGAAAGAATTGGAACCATTGTGCAAGGCTTGCAGCATACTAAGCTTGCCCACAGCGCATCATCCATACGTGATCATGACATGAGAACAAGGGCAGAAACACACCAACACTCTGAATCTCAACAACGCAGGTGCTGACACAGAACTAAAACGTTTATTCAAACGCATAGCATACTATACCAAACCAGATTGCCTGATGCATATAGAGCATACACAACCTGCTGAACCCTAAACCATGTATTCAACCGGCACGCACATCACCGTACTCTGAAGCAGCAAAACTGGCCGACCACGCCCTGAGCCTGAAGTTCCTGCACCATTACACTGACCCACATGCCCCACTCGAAAACACAGCATTGTCAGGGAGGAAGGACAATAGACCGTCCCAAAGTGCTTTCTAAACTTGGACCTTTTGTTTGTTGTGGCCGTGTGACTGCCAACAAACCTGCACATGACTACAGCTCTGCACCACATTCACAGCACTTCCTGGGCAGGCTGGTACAATATTTGACTTCTCATTGAATTGACGCAGAAAGGTGTAGTCTTTCCTATTCTTTTCTTTTCTTCACGCTGGCTGTTGCATTGCACCCTCTGATGGGTGCTGCACGACTTCACCCACAGAATGCTTAAACCAGGTCAAATACGCCTCCCAAGGCCGCCTCTTTCACACCGCCACTGTGGTTCTTTGACTTGTGCCCCTGCCCATGGCTGTCCGAGTTGTCTTTCTTGTCAGCAGCTGTCACTTGAGTCGATCCTTGAGTGCTCTCCTTGCCAGACTTCCCTTCTTGACTTGCCAGCCGCTCACTGACTGCTTTCAGCGATGTCAGCAGAGAAATGGTGTAGTGGTCTTCAGTCATCTTTGGGGATACAAGCAATCCCTGCAACACATGCATGACTTTACCTTGGGCGTGCATGACATGTTCAGCAGTTCTTCAAAAGGGTTGCCCAGTCTTGCAGGCATGGTTTTTCAGAACAACAGCTTTAGGCAACTCCCCAGGGCACTCAATGCTGGCCTGGCCTGTTGCATTGGCAGAGCGCTTTACTGGGGCAGCGCAAGCAGCGCCAGCAAAGCATAGATGATGGCATGCCACAATGAGCAAAATGTGCAGTCATACACTGTCGTGATCTCTCGAACTCACGAGCTTTTGACGATTTGGCCTAAGGATTGCCACAGCTCAGATATAGCGTGACTCATCAGTCAGTGGCAGCACAATGCCCTCTCTGTTTACAGACAACATGACTCACCTCTCTGATGATGTCTTCAGGCTCAATCCAGACAGCATCCCAGAAGAGGTCTTTGGGGTTCTGCAAGCTTTCATGAAGGGTCTTCTTCTTCCTCCTCCTGCTAGCCCACCCTGAGGCGGGTCCAGATTCCACCCCCTGCAATGGTCCCTTCGGCTTCTGAAGTCCAGCCTGACAGTGGTAATCTGCTTCTTCGTCTAGATCATCTCGATCCTGATCCTGATCATCCAGATCAGGATCATGCTGATTCCGATCATCTGCCTGAGGCTGCCTCTGATTCTGGGTGTGACCCTGATCTGGGCATTGATCTTGCCTCTGCTTCTGACTGTGAGGATGATACTGGTCATGACCTGACGCTTGCTGGACTGAGACAGCATGCTTCTTTTGCTTGTCTGCTTCTTCTCCAGATTGGAGCAGTCCGTTGGTGTGTGTGTCATCCTGAACCTGAAGCAGGGACCGCCTCTGCTTTCTTGGCAACTGCTGCTGCTGCTGCTGCTGCTGCTGCTGGTGGGAGTATCTCTGACTGTACCCAGACTCATTTTGCTGCTGTGCATCTGAGGTTGGCTCCATTGAGCCATACTTGGATTGCTGACTCTGCTGTGCATCAGACCTGCCGAAATGCTGTTGAGGATGCCCAGCTTCCTGCCTGGGACCAGACTCATCCCCAGCTTGCTGTCTGTCACCAGAACCATCCCCAGCTCGCTGATGACGACTCGAGTCATCCTCATCCGAGCTGCTTGAGCTCAGCCGCCGCTTCAGCTTACTAAAGGTTGACTCGGTCCCTGAGCTATCCCCAGAGCTGGTGCTGAGTCGCCTGCGCAAATTGCTGGTGTTGGGCTTGTGCAAGTACTTAGTTGCCCTGGCACGCTGCCGGTGCTCGTCTTGCTTGATGGGGCAGGCGTTGGGGGAGGCCTTGAAGCGGCGCAGGTACATGACGCGTCCTGGAGGGACCATGTCTTGAGCACTCACATCAGTCAAGGTACACTCCTGGAACCTGCAGTGCCAATGATACAGTGGTGATACAACAGCGTTAGGACAGACATTGCTGTAATAGTCTAGTGGGATTAGTACAGTGATAATATAGTGATAATATAGTGATAAGCACTCAGTGATACTACAGCGGCACAGGAACAATACTATGCAGTTTTAGTACAGTATTATGACTGTATTGACTTTGGCACAGTGACACCAGCAGTGTGATGTTAGTACAATGATACCAATATTGATACTGTTACCAATACTGTGGTACTGCGACAAAGATGGTTGTACAGTCATGACAGTATAGTGACAAAAACGCAGTGATGCTAGTACAATGAACTCAGTATGCGATAACGGTACCAAAACAATGATATTGGATGCTGCATACCTTTCCAGCATCTCCCTGGCTTCCTCAGGCATCTCACTGATAGGTCTGAAGATCTCCTTGTCAAAGAAATGCCGCCTGTTCACCTTCCCATACGATCCCCAGAAAATCTGAAAAGCATTCAGCCTGCTGCACGCCAAAGCCATCAGCTTTCCCTCCATGAACCGGTTCAAATTTTTGAGGGACATCCTGGGGATTGCGTCCTTGTTGACCACCACGCTGGTGCAGAAGGGCTTCATGGAGTGGGCCATGTTGGGGGTCAGCAGCCCCCCCGGGGGGCAGAAGGCCCAGCACTTGACCTCTGGGAACCGGTCCTTCAGCTTGAGGGCTATTAGGGCTGCAGCGCCAGCACCCAGACTATGCCCTGCAAGGATCAGTATACTGGAGTTGGTGGACAGGGATTAGTAGACAGGGATCAGTAGACAGGGATTAGTAGACGAGGCTGATCAATGGCCAGGCGCTGAATGGCAAGCCTGAGCACTTTGCACTGAAATTCTTGGGGGTTGCTGCTGATACTGCTGCACCAGAAAACCAGACTGTGGCCTGCGCATCATCAAGGGTCTGCAGTCAGTGGTTAGAGCTTGGTTGAGACTTTGAACCGGTTCACGGCCCTGCACTTGAACTGTGAACTGTTAAACCCTAGCCGTCACTGTGAAGACTGTCAGGCTGCTGCGTCAGCCTCTGGACTGCTGTCACCTGCACCCTAGGCAGAGTATAAGATGAGTGATGGGGGCTGTTGGCTGACACCATCACAGAGCCCTGCACCCTAGGCAGAGTACGAGATGAGTGATGGGGGCTGTTGGCTGACACCAGCAAAGAGCCCTGCACTTACGGTGGAGTTTGTCTTATGCAGCATCATATTATTGATGATGCTGGACAAGTTCTCATCACAACACCAAGGGAAGCTTGGGCCCAACTTGGGATCACCTCAACCTTCTCTAAAATGAATGCCTACAGGCGCTGTCTTTTTTCTCTCTCTGACATTTCCTGTTAAAGATCAGCAACCTGAACCTCATAGAGACCTTGCATGGCTCTCACAGCTGAAGCAGTGGATGATCACAAACAAGATGACAATGGGGATGATTAAGATGATGATGATGAAGAGGAAGAGGAGGATGACAGCAACAAGGTAGCAACAAAGAAGCAGTTGGTGTACATCACTGAGCTCACCAGGACGCCACTGAGCTCACCAAACATCACTGAGCTCACTGACATCCAGGAGACTACACACAACTCACAGCCGTCAGCCTCGCAAAATAATCAGAGCAGGGCAGAAGATGGGTGATGAGCAGAGTACCAGAACTTACGGGGAAAACAAAATCCATGACCTCTCAAAAGGTGTGTGAAACTATACACATATCAATACAGTGGCACTTTCAATAGCAGAGAACCGTATGCTGCAGTGTGGAACAACAAGAGAAGACGCGAAACATCCTAGCACTTGCGAAAATGGCAAGGGGTGACTGATGCTGAATCCAGTCTTACCAGTGATGACCAGCTTCCAGCCTTCCTTGTTCAAGCCCCTCTTGATGATGTCAGCA
>JAABUK010004395.1_pt1 | contig 22928 bp, 22 predicted proteins | sample 5559141 | NCBI WGS metagenome assembly JAABUK01 (sample SAMN10711869, study PRJNA513367) | rock metagenome | isolation source: Antarctica rocks | place: Antarctica: Victoria Land, Pudding Butte nord | collected 2016-01-03
CGTCCCCTGATCATCAACTGCCCCCTCCCTCAACGGGTTACGCCCCCCTCCCAACGCGCCGCCTTGTCTCCCTCCACGGCCAAGACGCCCCCCACTTTCTTCAAGGTCTCACTACAACGAACATCGCTCCCTCACCCACCTCCTGCGGCCATTACAGCGCCTTCCTCAACGCCTCTGGTCGAGTCCTCTACGATGTATTCATCTACCCTGCCGTCCGCTCGAAGGAGTATAGGGAAGCGGTATTGGGGGTCGATCCAGACGATCCGGGATTCCTCATCGAAGTCGACGCGAACGAGGCAGAAAACTTGGCGAAGCATCTGAAGCGCTTTAAGCTGAGAGCGAAGGTTGGTATACAAATCATGGAGGAGGAAGAATGGGGTATTTGGAGCATATGGCCTAACCGTGATGACTTCGAGCGGAGTGATATATGGTCTTTAGACAATAGGGCGCCAGGCATGGGCTATAGAGTGGTGGGGTCGCATAGGAATCCCCCCCAAAGCGGAGTAAAGGCCACATTAGAGCAATATGAATTACGAAGGATAATGATGGGGGTTGCGGAAGGCCAAGCGGAGATAATCAAGGAATCGGCGCTACCGCAAGAGAGTAATATTGATTATATGGGCGGTATCGATTTCCGGAAAGGTTGCTATGTTGGGCAGGAGTTGACGATCCGGACACACCATACGGGCGTCGTGAGGAAGAGGGTATTGCCGGTGCAGATATACCATAGCGGAGGAGGATCGAAGCCGCCGGATGCCTTGGCTTATGATCCGACATCGAAGCTGGTGCTACCACCGAGAGGTGCAAACATAAGCAGGGTGGACAAAAAAGGCCGGAGTGCTGGCAAGTGGCTTGGGGGAGTGGGTAATGTTGGGCTAGCTCTGTGTCGATTGGAGGTCATGACTGATACGGTGCTGACAACTGAGGGTAATACATGGAGTCCTGAACATGAATTCAAGGTGGCATGGGAGCCGGAAGAGGGAAGGGAGAGCGGCGAGGTCAGGATTAAGGCTTTCGTTCCTGGTTGGCATAAGGAGAGAGCCAAGGCTCAAAGTTTATGTTGAGGTGATGATGGCAAAACAGCATAGTGGCAATATTCATAAGATCTTGTTCTTGTGATCTTGTTATACAATCAAACGCTGGCAGTGAGCTCAGCTGGGTATCTTTCGCTATCCCGTACTCCCACCCTGAATGTCCCATCCCATATTCTTCGTTAATCATGTCGGTCCCTGCTTTGCTGCAGCGGCCGCATCTTCTTCTGCATCCCGCTTTTCAATCTCCGCTGCCAATCGTCTCTTCTCCGCATTCTTCAGCCGTATCATCGTCATCTCCTCCAGGCTCGGACTGTTGACCCCAAGCCCCTTACCAAACGGTGAACTCTTCGGTGTGCTTGATGCTGCAGGCGAAAACGATGCAAAAGACGGCTTCTTCTTAGGCCCGTCCCCATTTGCTTGTGAAGGCGCTAATGGCGTCGAAAACTTGATGCTGGTGGCTGGATCCGTTGACTGCTTCGTGGGACCGGCTGTGGGAGTGGATGGTACCGAGTCAGTAGCTGCTCGGTCGGCTTGATGCGCGTTGAGGAAGTCAGGTTCCTTGTTCGCGGCCCAAAAGACCGAATCGAATTTCTGCCATTCCGAGCCTTCTTGTTTCGGGAAATCTTCGACGGCGGCGTGAGCGCCGACTACTGACTTGTATTGCATCATGCAGACGACTGCAAGCTGTTTCTTCTGCTTCTTTCCCAAACGCAGCATTTTCGGGTTGAGGAGGTCTGCGCTTTCGATTTTCCCGAACTTTGAGAAGATGCTCTTTACCCGCTCTGCTGTTATAGAGCCACCCTCGCCATCGACGGGCCACCGTACTTTGACTGTGCGGTCTAGCTCGGACAAACCCGACTGAGCATTGGGAGCGCCATTTGTATGAGGAGTATCTGATCCAGGCGTCTTAACGCCACTTTCCACCCCTTCAGCTTCCCTCTGCATATCTCTCCTCAACGCATCCTCCCTCTCCTTTCGCCTCCTCTTCCCATCCTCCGCCAAGCGCCGGATCTCCCTCTCCAATTTCTCCTCATCGTCCTCCTCCCTCGGCCTTTTCACACCCTTTTCTCTTGCCTCCAAATCATCTTTCATCTGCCGCCTCCTTCCCTCGAACAGCTCGCTCTGCCTCTTTCGCTGCAGCCTTGCGTTTCGTGCATTGTCGTAGAGAGCCTTGCTTGCGGGATCTGAAAGTAGATCATAACCGATCTGCGCGAGATGAAATTTCTCTTTTGCGACTGAGTCATTACCGACTTTATCTGGGTGGTATTTGCGGGCTGTTTTCCGCCAAGCACGGTCGATGTCTTTTTGAGAGGTCTCGAAGGTTATGTCGAGGAGGGCGTAGAAATCGGTGTCGTGAATAGCGTGATTCTTGATCTCGTCTGAAGGCATGATGAACAATTGTCACTGATAACCTGCGAATCGAAGAACCCGGACTTGGTTGGTGAAGCCTTGATCTGATATCGAAGCCTATCACGTAAGCATGCTCGTACAGAGAAATAGGAGTCAGTCTCGTCTCTCAGTCAATAGGTCTTCAGTACACTGGTCTGAAGTGACGTTCGTACGTTTTGGACCACAACTGTGATGCTAATATTCATTCACACGGAGATGTGCCAAGGCCCTAGCTACATGATCGCTTCACACTTGGCGCGCCAAGTCGTTTCTCTCCTCCGCCTGCTCAGTACATCATAAACACTGAGGACGACTGCACAAGCAGCCACTGCGAAGAAGTCATCTGAATGAACGTTTCGTCTGGTGCGTGACCACTTGAACTGTGTTCAGCATCATACATTCAGCGATGGCGATGTTTCCAGACGCTGATGGTTTGAAACATACATAATCTGCAAACCCTCGGAGCCACACTGGTTGATGTTCTTCGATGTCAGCGCATTGAATACTTCGGGCTAGCAATGGCTACGTTGGGTGGCAAAAACGAACGATGCATCCACTGCATGTTAGGCTGCATATTCCTCCATCTTAGGTCTCAATCAGGAATAAGGATCCTAGCACTCACTGGGCTGCCGTTGCGTAGCCTTGTCAACAAACGAGCGAATGGCAATCCTATGCAGCCTTGTGCACCGATTGCTTCACTATTCGCAGATAGCTCCTTGAACCCTCGCTGAGCTTCGTGCTCTTTTCTATCTCACTTACTGTTGGCCCATATATTTCTCTTTACTGTTGTATATATATACTTTTGACGCCGAAAGCTTTTAGTGCGCTGATCATATATTGGTACGATTTACAATGCCCAAGGCAGAAAGAACCCCTATCGCCAAGACCGCCAGGGCGACCCCATATCCATATCCAAATACTGAAGCGGCCGACGTAACAAATGTTGAGCCGATTGAAGGCGCAGCAACTATTGAAGGGGATTCAGTAAGCCAGGTCTCTTGGTGTTATGGGGTTGTCCGATTAGAAATCTTGTGACAATCGATGCCTCCGGCCCAATTGAAAGACTTGCTTGCTGTCTAAAGAAGTGGCAGCAATGAGGGTAACAGGCCCAAAAACTTAGATACTTTGGTGGCTGGTATTTGCTCGATTTGCTTCAAAGTGCCGATAAGGTCTCCAAGACAATGCGCAAAGAATATTTGATACACTACTCAATATCACACAACGCTGCATTCGGAGACTGCATTTTCCATATACTAGGGGATCTTACCTCCCTTAACAGGCATACTATCTTATCGGTAGTATATTACTGGATACCATTTGCAATGTCTCCGCCTTTTGCGGACACCACCAATAGATTTCGACTGACTATGCTCTGTGCCAGGCTTACTATTCGAGTACGGAAAACTCGTACCTGGACGGTCCGGATGAGCAGGCTTACTTGACGCATCCACGGTGCTATGGAAATGATCATGTCGAAAAGCTAGAAACATTCGCCAACGACTTGGACCAAGCCCTTAAGAGCTCCTTCCCTCCGACTCCGACAGCACACACATATCCCTACACGGGTGTTTTCGTTCTTTTGCTTCGCTGGATGGACGACGACCTCCAGGTACATCGAGAGATCACGAAGCTGCATAATGTGTTTGCAGCGCAATTCTCCTTTCAAGTAGAGCAGTGGCAAATTCCAAGCATCATCCCAACTCGTGCCCTCCAGACAAAGCTGTACGACTTCCAAGATTCTCATCAGAGCGAAAAGGAGCTGCTCATAGTCTATTACGGTGGCCACAGCGAAGCTGATCCGAGACGCGGTCGAAGTCTTTGGCGAGCGTAAGTCACCCCAGAGGATTCTGTTTGGAGTGACCTGTTAATCAATGCACTTAAGGAACAATCAGCCAAATAGTGCTTCCTTGAATTGGTCATCTCTACAGCACCTACTCGAGACAGCAGTGCCTCATGTGCTCATCATTCTCGATTGTTGCTTCGCTGCCAATGCTGCAAGAGATACAGCAGAGGGTAGCACTAAAGAAATTCTGGCTGCCTGTGGTCGGGAGAGCCCGACACTTGGAGTCTGTGATCGCTCATTTACGGCCGTTCTAGTGGAGGAGATGCAAGCCTTCGGAAAGACGCCATTCACTGTGGCCATGCTTCACTCTCGCCTGGTGACTATGCGATGGAGACTTGCATTCACACCTATTTACGCCCTTCTCTCAGAGCATGGTGGCAGCAGTATTGCTATCTCTCCGGTAACGTACAACTCTAAGCTATCTGCCAGCAGACATTGTCTGGGGGTTATCCCTTCATTTCACACATTCCTCCGCTATATATATTACATACCGAGATACTGCCCTAGGAGCATACCCTACGCCAAAAATACCTCTGAATTGCTTACATTGTGTTCAATAGAGAGAAATCTTAACAGTTTATCTTTCTTTTAACACGTTCCTTGGTTGTCTGCCTTGGGTCTTGAGTCACAGCCTCGGAGAATATGCTTCCTTTGAAGGCGGCTTTCCTTACACTAATCCTTATTACGGAATTACATCCCTCTCTTTACCCCTGTTCTACTCTTCAGTGTTGTTTCAGATGCGTCAGTGAGGGACTTCAAACTAAGATTCTCGCAGGTGCCGCAGAATTCACCACCTTTGGCTGCTGAATTAGATAGTCTGGGAACACCCTCGGCCGATCTGCCTGCGAATGGTGCAGTGGAGCTTGAAGGACCAACGTTAATCGCCGATAACTCACTTTCTTCTCAGACGTCGCGGTCCAACAGTTTAGAGACGAGGGTACTCCTGTCCGTATCCATCGCCCAAGAAGCCGAGCTTGATCTTGCTCAGTAAGCCGTATTTCAGGGTCATCTTCTCCTGATCTCAGTCGGTCTGTGACTTGCAGCATGGTCCCTTTACTCAATTGTTTGGGCAATATTGCCTTCATGTTACTTACTCAATCATTGCTCTCCGATAGAGAAGTGCTGACTGTCAAATCTCGCAGATGGGCAACGTGGCTGGCTACGGCAGCGCCATGGGACGTCATGAAGGTAGATGTGCAGATCGAAAGTGTCTTCAAAAGCCATTCCACATTGGTTCTCGTCTCAATACCAACAACTGGGTGGAATTTACTCGCCGAGAGGCCTGCCTATAAGTTCATCGGCTTTATTCGATCCCAAAACCTTGTACAAACGACTGTAGACAGCCGCGCGAAAAGTCTAGCGAAGCCGACGCCATCGGATGAAATCAGGTCAAGCTGCGAAGACCAGGAAGCTCTCGAGAGGCCTTTTTCCAATCCATTCCGGTCTACTACGCCCCATGCCAACAACACCACGATCGATGCAGACGAGAGACCACAGACCAGGCTAGCATCTCGTGTTCCCCGCGCTCGTCAATCAGTTGGATTGAATGATGTAATATCTAAGTCCTGGCCCCCTGAATCTGACGAGCTTCTCATACGTGCTCGTCAGCAAGGACTGAGTTGGAATCCGATTGCCACTCAGTATTTTCCTGGTAAGACTGCTAATGCCTGCCGTAAAAGGCATGAGCGCTTAATGGAGAAGCGCAACAACAGCAATGATTGGTATAGTAGCAAGGAGTTGCCTCTATCCCATCCTTATACCGTTATTACAGACAATAGCTTCGGAGATAGCGCTCTCGGCCTGGAAGAAGATTATGCTCCAGGTAGCGATACCGAGCGAGTGGAGACTTATGCTGCTAGCACTCGTAATGAGCAATCTTCACAAAGGAAGAGCGCAAAATCTGATTATGGAGTCGGTCAGTCAACGAACGTGGGTGATGGATTCGGAGAGTCTCATCCCTGGTTATTTCCTCCTCGATACAGCCTTGAGGAGAAAGAGAATCCAAACCCGCAGTATTCGGCGAAACCTGCTTCAGTACCAGCACCAGAAAAGGGTAGGAATAACACACCATGGAGTCCGGCGGAGGAACAACGATTGAAGACCATGCGCGAGGCTGGCAATACTTGGGCGGATATCGCCAAGACTTTTCCAAAAAGAACGGAAGGAAGTTTGAAAAAGCATTGGTATAAGGATATGCATTATGCTGAATTTGCAGAGGATGATACCGCAGCATTGGCTGTAGCGATCGAGGACTATAAAGCCAGCATGTGGAAGGTCATTGGCCAGCAAGTTGGGAAGCCGGCCAAGGCTTGTCAGCAGTACGCGAAGGAGCGTTGGGGAGGAGAATGATATGCTTAGGCCTGTATGGATCTTATATACATCTACGCCTACTGTTACGGCCGCATCGCCACCATCAAGCTTCTAGAATGGTGAATCTCTTCGTATTTTACCGCCAATCGGCTAGTCTCGCACCGTCTCCTGACAAGAGTATCTCATAGCTCATTCCACTCATAGCTCATTCCCTGAATCTGTTTAAAACACAAAAAGCCGGTGGAGGAAGCTCTAAGAAGCGTTGTTACCACACTTTAATACTCACATACAAAACATGTGGTAATCTATCGAGCAAAAAGTAGCTGCCTACAATCCTCCAGGATCAATACCATCAAGCCTAAACCCATATCATATTCGCTCGAGCTAGCGGAAAAGTGAGTTCAGGGGTAAATATCCATAGCTTCTTCAGACAAGGAAAGGTAGGTTGATGATGCATATAATCCACTAAACACATGAAGGGAATGGGATGGGAAGCGCACCGTCTGTTAGTGAAGTGTGTGAAATAGCGTACTATTGCGCATGTGGAACGCGAATTGATGGGGTGGATGAGCAGCTTTCATCCCTGTCTTTCTAGTCCATCTTGTGTCTTTATTGTTGGATACAGTATACATCACCTGCTTTTGCGGATCAATCAACAAGTTGAGGTTCTCAGCTATAATAGCTCGCATACAGATCTGGTATCTATATTGAGCTATTCCCTTGACTAGTACCATCCACATATCAGCGAGCCTGCGCTGGGTTATTTAGGGCAATATCAATGCGTTTTATTAAATATCCTACGCTATTCTATTCTGCAATGACCGAACTTCGCTTTTGCGCCATGAAACAGCCTCTGAAAGCTTTGGTTTCGAACTCAACATGACCCGATGCGATACTCAAAAGCACCTTCTTAAGTCATTGGGGTGTTGGGGAATATACGGTAGCTTGATCGAGATAGAACATGCATCTTTTTAGATGATCGTTATCAGAGGCGTGGACGTAGAAGAATCCTACGTGAGGCTGGCTTATTTTCTGTTTAAGAGATTTTTCAGGGATAGGCGTTTTATCGAAGCTTCGAAGAGATTATTTCCATGAAGGGATGGCCGATGGGGTTTTCAGGTGGCATTGACTGCGTTATGGACAGATTGGTGTTTCTCTCACAAAGGAAGAGGCCGGACTTGTTGCATATGCTTCTGCAAGGACTCTTCCTGGCATAGAGCGTATCGCTCGCCATGCCTCATTTCCTGCAGGGAGCCTACAGTTCAGATAGCGTCGTTAGCCTACAGTTTCTCTGGGATTGCGTAGCAACGTCAATCACAATTCCAGCTCAAAGTACAATACCTCAGCGGTACTAGTCCGCTTGGAAGCTGAAAATGCTCTAGAACAGGCTTCATCACCGCCCGTGTCGTGCCTCCAGAACGGCCTCCGGATGCCCACCCCCAACAACTGCCTTCGCTGCGTAGTTAGATTTGGTAAGTAACGCACTCCAATGATCAAATTTCCAGGCAAACGCACGCCTCCAATAAGGTGTGAAAGGGTTTTTGAAGAAACAAAAAGGAATAGGAGGGTGTGGGTCCTCATATTAGGTGGGTGCAACATAGAAGAATCCGAAATCATTTTCTTCAGCTCGGCTTTAGGACCATATAATCACATGACTTTTGGATTTTCAAATCTTTTCCTAGACACAAACTTTAATTCGATGTGGGCTACGGCTCTTTGCATACGTGTCAGGTAGTGGCGTTTATTTGCCTCGCATGGATTCTAGCTTGACAAGAAGAGCTCGCACTTCATCTGGCGTGTTGAGGACATCTTGCGGGAGCAAAAGTGCTACAGAGGACTACGTTGGCATGGGGCTGCCATTCTGGAGCGCCAGCTTTGCCATCTTCATCCATTTCATCAAGTTTTCTTCATCATCCTAGCAATTCAGGATACTCCGGAGGAGTTGACGCCACAGATGATGATTCAATTGAATTGGCTGATAAGCCCAGTCGAAGCTAGCACCCTTCCTGAGCAAGCATGCGACCATATCCGGATTGGGGACGGAATCCGAATACGCGCGGACCGAATTGATATAGTAGGAAATTGCGTCGAAAAGTAAAGGGATAAAGCTGGGTCGTCACGAATTGAAACGAGTCGGGCTTTAGACCGTCACTGAGATCCAGCCCGTCTGACATGCTTGCTTTTTGGATGAGGCAACGGGGCGTTGCTCTCGCTGCAACATACGGTATCACTCCATAGCGGATATTAAGAGACAGGAAATGGCCACCGAAAGGTATTTCACGGCAATCAGACAACCCACTGTCCACTATCAACGAACAATATGTTCCTTTGAAAAGGACCGTACAAATGTTTCAATCGTCGAGATGAATTTCGAAATATTGAAATTGCCGCTTTGTCCAATTCATCCATTAAGGCGATTGTTTTCGTGAAAAGCGTCAGATTACCCTCAACCAGTCTCTTCGAGCGCGTTGATTGTTAAGGATTTGAGCGAACATATTAGCGGTATTCTGTCTCTTTGTTCAATGTCCTGCTCTTTATTTTTCTAGTCTTGAATGACGACGTGATTTTGCCGGTTTTCGTTGCGTCCGTCTTTCTATTGTAGCCGATGACCGAAAATCCAACAAACACAGGACGGCCGAGCTTGCCGGACAAGCCAGCGCCCTCCAAGAGCGCGAGACTACTCCTTTCGACGCTCGCCAAAAGGGAGATCAAGCCGAAGCCTTCGCCGATGGGCGGACGGGGCCATACGACGAGGCGTAAGACGAGCGAGATCAAGAGAAGCATTGGATAGAGCGCAAGTACAAGGAGAATTTCCCAGCCAGGCTTAACGGCGACGGCGACCGTTTCCAGTACAACGTTGCTGTCATAGATGAGCTCAGGCAAACCTTCTGGATCACATCTAGGGTTTGGAGTGAGACCAATGACGGTAATCGGCGCCAGCGCCACGAGACGAGACCAAACCATACTGGCAAGGAGAGTCGCGTCATTCTTCACCCACTTATGGTAGAAGTCCGATTTGGTTGGATGATAACGCCAGTCAAATTCCGCGAACATCCTTACATACAGATCGGGCATAGCCAGCCAATTGCTTTTTAGAAGGCAGTGATCATCGACTCGTTGATATAAAGGAGTAGCATTGACGAGCTCTACCGAGTTCTGGCTGACACGCCAGGAGCCTGTGTAATCTTGTCTTGATAACGTGTATTGCCACAAGTGCGAGCCGAAGCTCTCATTGAGACTGTCGTCCCACCTAGCAACGACAACATTCGTGTTGTCCGATTCTACCGGCATTAACATGGCTATATGAATGGTACTCAGTTGAGTCCAAGTCTTCGCCGACGTCGGACTTGACGTGTTGGGGGACGGTTCTCGCATTAGCGTCTTGAAATAATCCACACTTTTGTCGAGCTGTGCGTTCCATTCGCAGACAGTTGCTGACACGGTCGCTGTGATGGTTTTGGACTGCAAAGGCTTCAAAGAGTTCTGAAGGCTAGCGATATAGTCTGCGGTTGGAGCATCAAGCATGGCAGACATGTTATCTGTAGCGACATGCATGTTAAAGCCATAGACTCGATTAGGGAATCCTGGATTGGTAAACCATGGCAGAGTAGCATTGACAAATTGGGACAGTCCATAGCCAATGTTGTTATTTCCGAGGGGACTACTCAATCCAAATTGGCCGACCAAGTTGCTCTCCGAATATCGACTTTCGCCGCCAAGGCTTTTGTAAGTAGCACTGAGCGCTGGACCGAGAGCTAACATGAGAACCAAGAGCACCCGTATCCGTAAATTCGCTTGGGACGTCAATGGATCCGAGCGCAAAATTGCGTCGATGGACTGCAGTGTTGAGGTCTGAGAGTTGAGAGAAAACAGAAGGAAGATTCTCCTAAGGAGTAATTGTGCACACCAGCCCATTAATGTCAAACATAGGCCAATCCAGATGAATTGTCTATTCTGGCCCCAATAAACGGCCACTCTTGGTTCGAAGACAACGACCGTTGCGACAGCAAAACTCAAGGCACATGAAATGATCGCAAGAGCCTCCTTCCCAGAAAAGGTCTGTGGGGAGCAAGGCTCTCCTAGACTGTTCAGCTTGCATTCGAGGTTATCGTCTTCGTCTAACTCTTCATATGTGGCAGTAGGCTGTTTGGTAGAGAGTGTTGCCATCGTCGCGTGGTCAGGCTTCCCCTTGTTTAACAAAGTTTCGGAGAGTTTTTCATGTTATTTCGGCTTCCAAGACCGAAGGGGATTTATCGAATAAAAGGATCGCGCCGTAATTGCACTGATCAGGCTGAGATCCAAGCATTTTCCGGGCAGGCTGAGCATTCAAATGAATGTGGTGTGCGACCCCCCAGTCAATTGGACCAACGTTACCAAGTGGCGAGATGAAAATAGTAGCCTTTGATTGCGAAAGTTGCAGAAAGGACGCAAGCGCCGAGCTGAGGGCGCCCGCTGATCCTCACACACTTGCTGGCAAGTCATGTTCAAGGCTTGGCTCTGCAGAATCAGGGGGCCAAACGTAAGCTGACAGTTCAATAACATTTGCAAAGAGGTAAGGGGATCTAGTGGGTTGTTAGCAGCGTAGGACAAAGAGCTATTTCATCTGAGAAGCTCCGAAGTAGGAGAAATCGCGGGCGAATGTATCCTCCCAGATTGCATGCCACAGTGCCAAAAGGCCCATGAAGAATAACCGAATGCATGAGACCTGAATTTTGGGAGGAGTAAAGATAGAAGGTAAGCGCCTCCGAGGAATTAGGTATACTCCGTACACATAAGGTTATCGGTTATCATACCTCAACTATCAGCTTCGATTAGCGGACGCCAGGCCCGGCCGCTATGTTGTAATAGGACCTAGGCTCGCGCGAGCACAAATGGGGCGCTCATCCTGAACCCGCTGGGGAGGGCGGCACGATTCGGTGATCTTGGCATCAGTTCCTTCCAGCTGAAGCGTCATGATCCCAAGTGATGCTTCTCGGTTGATCAATCGACTCTGGGCAACATATGAACGCATGTGACAGCTTCGCGTGACATGTTTCGAACCTTCGGATGCTCTCCATCGTCCAACTGTTGCATTATCAATATCCTTGCGGGTAGGCACAGTATCGCCTGAATAGCGTAATAACCCGCCTTTGGAGCCTGCCTACACGTAGTTGAGGCCACGATATCTATCCTGTTGAGATACATTAATGACCTTGGATATCGAAACCAATCGCGGTTTGCTTGTTTACTCCTGTACACCGATATTAGACAAAGGCCCGCCCTTTCCTATCAATGGAGCGCCCTAGAAGCGACTAACCTAAGCTGAGAAAGGTACCGCCCTTGCCCTTCTTGATGCACAGCTCGAAAATGCCAACAGCAGCTTCCCATATATGCATCCAGCTCTCCAACGTCGGCGGTGCATAAGAAGGCATGTCTACCCAGAGCGGCCCTCCAGCTTTGCTCGTACTATATTAGCAAAAGGATTACCAGACCAGGAAAGCAATTGCGGTTCTGCAGCTCACCGTATGGAATCGTTATCGGCAGTATCGTCGTGATATCCGGGTGCTGCGCCCTTGATGTACCGAACCAGTTTCGTCTTCGACCTGCTGAGATTGACAACAGTGCTTCTTCGCAATGTGTTACCGATATTGTTCGGTCTGGTGGGTGGCAAAACAGGTTTTGTAGCTCGGGTTCGAAGTTACTGATGACAACCTTGAGCTGGTTTTCGACGCCTAAGTGGAATCGTTATCTTGTGCCCGGTTTATGACACTATTATGAATCTCAGGCATTTCTCATTCAAGACTGGAGCGGCCTGCGAGAATACAGGGTTGGGGCACACGAACTAAAGTCTGACTCGATCCCTCCCATGCCCAATTCGATCACGCATTTTTCGATTATCTCGTCGGCCACAGTCGCTATTCTATAAAAAGTAGTTCCATCCTGGTTCCTATGTCCTTGGTTGAGAGTGATATCCTGATCCTCACGCACTGGTCAGCACTGTCCAAATGCTTTCTGATCGACATGGAATGAGTTGACGCGTTATACAGTCATGTTCTCTTGAGCGGGCAGCACAGTTACATAGAGACCTACTCACAATGGCACATTTTCCGTCATCGCTCAGGTATCGAATTGGCAATGCTCTATCGGAGAAAGGACCATTAGCGCCAATGAATGTGCTGAGGTCCGCAAAAGACCCTTCTGAGGCGGCGATATCTGATTTCGACCTTCCCCATCAAGAAAATGGGTGTGAAAGCGGGCCCTCTTACACTGCAGAAGCTGGTGGATTTTCCCTCCGATGCCTGAACACGCGAAAATCACCATCCGTAGGAATTTTCAACCATGCCTCTTCGCAACTTTCCGAACTCAGGCTAGTCCCCCTAACGATCGAGCATCGCGTTCCTCCAGAGGCAGATATGTTCGACGCCAGCGCACCGAGTGCCGTCGGAAGATTCGGAAGAACCAAATTGCGTGTGTGAAGTGCGAGCGCGGGTGCTGAAACACTAAGAAGGTAGGGGAGAACAACCCAGATTTCACGCAACATCATAGCACGAGCTTAGCCCATGTCTGATCACCGAAGAATTCGCGGTGAAAGCTAGGTTATGAATGAGGTAGTGTCATTCTCTTGATGGAGGACGCTGCGCTTATGCGCCTGCAAACAGTGCCGCCAACTGTGGAATTGGACCATTCATCCTACAGGCCGGCATGATTACTTGGACCCAATGGCGCACAGGTGAGGTCTATTGTTCCTACACTACCAAATATTATATCGTATTATGAAAATGGTCACGATGGCAGTCAGAACTCGAGGTATACTACTCACCTAGCATTTCTCAGCAAACCACCGGCTTGATTCATTCTATTTCACACCACTTCAATTGATACCAATCGCTGCCTCCTCAAGCAGAACCGCAAAAGAAGCAGGTCTGCTCTCCCGCTCTTACCTACCAAATCAAACAACTCAATCGAACCCACCACAATATCTGATCTTCATCCCTTGCGCACCCGTACTGGATAGCGCCTGAACAAATTAAAACCAAACCTAACATCAAGACCCGTTCTCACCAGGACATACCGTTACCTAAACCAAGCAGCCCATGCTCCACCAATCGAAAATTCAGACTCTGAAATATCTTAAATATGCGTCTCTCGCTGTTGGCCTCGTTTGTCAAAAGCATACGCTGAAATATTATTCCCCTCTCTCAATAAAATCCTGAATTGACACTTTCAAAGAACACTTCAAACAGCTGTCGTAGAATCATTGCGGATGGGTGGGGGTGTTGATGCCTACATACCGTCTTACATCTCAATGTCGCATATGTTCGAACGGCAGAGGGGGAGCACCTTTTAGGTATTATATCCTCAAATCTGATATGTGAATCGAGAAGCTAGGGTCACACATCTACGGATCCCATCTCTATCTCAGTGAGATTGATTTTTGATTTCTTTCCACGAACCCTTCTCCCTGTAGTTGGAGCAGAAACCAAACAGGACTGAATACTCGATTTAGAGATCCACTTGCCGGAAACCTGGAATCCTCCTAGAAAAGGACATCGCTTGCTTTAGTATGAAGCGCAGGCATAACGAAGATGATGCTCATGCCGACTGTTCTATTCGGACATCGCCCTGAATGGCTGATCGTTTGCTCCTTGGGTAAGGCCTGCGCTACAGCAAATTCGGTGATTGGAGAGGTTGTTGTCAGTTCTACATTCCAAGTTGAACGATACTTACTTATTTCAAAAGGCGGGGATCATGCTCTGACTGGTAGCATCCCGGCTCAGGTGAGCTGGCTCTTTGTAACCCGAGGCATTATCAATGCTTTTCATTCACTATCCTACGCTATGCTCTCTTCAAATTTCCAAAGGTTGCCTCCTCCAAACCCAGACGCCCGAAAGGTTATGCATACAAGGGAAACAGATAAGTAACGTGGAAAAAGGAGGAGAGTACTGTACAAGCGACCGTGACAGGTAATGGCAAATTTGGGAATCAAAAGTCTTCATCAAAAGCGAAGTCCCCGCCGTTCGCGTTCTCCTTGACCTCTTCGCCCTCCACTGCCTGCTTCTTGTTCGTGCTTGCCATAACACCAGCCTTCTGGTAGTCACCGACGCGCTTTTCGAAGAAGTTGGTCTTCCCGGCCAACGAGATCGACTCCATAAAGTCGAAGGGATTGGTGGCTTTGTAGTATTTCGTGTTGCCGAGGGATAGAAGTAGGCGATCGGCGACAAATTCAATGTATTGCTTCATCAGATCCGCGTTCATTCCCAATAAGGCGCACGGCAATGCCTCTGTCAAAAATTCTTGCTCGATGGCAACTGCTTCGGTGATGACATCTTGCACGGCTTGCTTGCTTGGGCGATTGTTCAAGTGGGAGAAGAGCAGGCAGGCGAAATCGGTGTGCATACCCTCGTCTCGCGATATCAGCTCGTTAGAGAAAGTGAGACCAGGCATGAGACCGCGCTTCTTGAGCCAGAAGATGGACGCGAAGGAACCGCTGAAGAAGATACCCTCGACGGCGGCGAACGCTACAAGTCTCTGTGCGAATGTGGAATTCTTGTCGGAGATCCATTTAAGGGCCCAGTCGGCTTTCTTGCGAATGCAAGGTACTGTGACGCGTCAATGATGTAAATTGAAGTAATGTATGGTCAAAGCTTACTCGTATCTATCGCGTCAAAGAGATATGTGCGTTGCTTCTGCTCTTTGATGTATGTATCGATGAGTAGAGAGTATGTCTCGGAATGTATGTTTTCCATCATGATCTGAAAGCCGTAGAAACATCGTGCCTCGGGTATCTGAACCTCGCCACTGAAACGCTCGACCAGGTTCTCATTGACAATGCCATCTGAGGCAGCGAAAAATGCCAGCACATGGGAGATGAAATAGCGCTCGTCATCATTGAGTCGGTTATTCCAGTCATGGAGGTCTTTGGAAAGATCGATTTCTTCGGCAGTCCAGAATGAGGCTTCGGCCTTCTTATACATCTGCCATATCTGAAGGTTCAGGAAGCGTTAGCAGAGGGCTACGAAAAGCACTTTACGCGTGACGCGTGGTGGGGGCAGACACGGACCTCATGGTACTTGATGGGGAAGAGGACAAAGCGGTGAGGATTCTCTTGCAGTAGAGGCTCGTCTGCCTCGAAGGACTTTATCGTGGGAGCGACAATGAGTGTCTCTTTCTTCTTGTCGAATATTTCCGTGATTGGCTTCTTGACGGCGAGGTCGTCCATGATGGGGGCGGGGATGTTGGCTGGGAGGTTCTCTTTGCCTGTGGGCTCAAAACTGAGCTTCTTTGCAGGTGAGTCGCCCATCTTGAGATTTGCTAGGCCAGAAGACGCCTGCAATTGAGCGGCGTTAGCATTAGAACTGCAGCAAGGTGGGGTGGCGGTCATGTGGTCATACCTGCTTCGAAGGCGTTATCTGAGTTGCCATGGTGTAGAAATGTAATGTAGAATACGATGGTAGTAAGGGAGCGAAGAGAAACTTGACTGAGGAAGTGGTTGGTGGTTGAGTGGGCTGGTGTTGTACAAAGAAGAAACACGTGAAGCGGAAATATAAATGCAAAGCTTTGGCGCGTCTTTGTTATCGTCACGTTACTTCGCGCCAAGACCAAGGTACTTTAACCCTGCGTTACTTTATGCAAGGTACAATCTGCCAGGCTAATTAAACCAACCCGAGGAGGGATAAGGTACCTATTTCCATCAGCTCGAGCTAAGCATCGCCTCGATACTTTCACCAGACTTCCTGAACTAACGAAAAGCGTACTATCGGAGAGGTGTGATGGACAACGTGTCTGGTATCCGTGCCCTGCCACCTACAGATCGTCTCGATAGCTAGTGTAGCAGCTCGGGTGACGAGTGATTGGACTGGGAATGGGCACAACGCAGCACACCAACGACTCTGAGTCTTCTCTTCTCGATGCACACTCGGTGCACGCCAACATGGAAACACCTAGAGATGGTATTAAGCCATACCTCAGACTCGTATTAAATGTGCTAAACCAAGGCATATCAACTCAACAGATGGAAACGCACGCAATATATGTGCCTTTCATTAGTACTACATGCAGGGGTCCGAAGCCGAGAGCAAGGTACATGCGTTGACGAATATTGAGGACATCATAGCTGGCCGAATTGTGACATTCAGCAGCTTCTTTGATGGAGACTAGACATGGCACGATCGGGCGCATTTCGTCCGATGGAGTGGAAGTGGTCATCAGTCTGCTATCCTATCTACGTACTATACATCTATTGGCCCATCATTTCGGAATCATGTCCAAACTGTAGATCTTTGACACACATGATCGTTGGAACTTGGCCTATGAACGTCGAAGCCAATATGAGGGAACAGGAGAGATAAGATCAAGTTGGCGGAGACAGACCTTCGGAAGATAGTTACTGGAAGTGAAATTATAATCGAAAACGACCAATCTTCGCCGTGAACGCCAAGTTCATATTCCCATCGCATTTAAGTTCTACTCTGTAAGACAAGGGCTATTCAACCTCTCAAACAACCAATCCCTCCAAGTCTTCCCGGCCTCTGGGCCTAAAGCAATGCTACTGGTTGCATAAGATCAGGGCTGCTGTGTATTTGTTCGTATGGTCTTCAATTCACCAAAGTAAACAAGTCGGGGTAGGCCTATGATTTTCGCAACGGTATTTATCTCTTGCACCCAAACGCCATGCTTTATGCATCACCGTCTATTACTCCATGCAGTTGCGTTCCGAAACGAAGTCTATGCAAGGACATGTGTCTTTCCTATATCTTTTCCTTAATTATGGCCGGCAACACCCGATCTTCGACCTTCCGCATGAATTTGTTCGTCTGCTCCGCCAAGCTCAATGTCAGGATCGTGTGAGGTAGAATCCTCGCCAAATGCGCAAAGAAGCCCTTGTAGATGGCTAACAAACCCTCGGTCTTGACAGTCTTGACGAAGCAGTCAAGGACGCCGTTGTACAGATTGCCGGTCTGGTTATACATCCTTGACATGACAGTGTCTGCACGCATTTGAGTCAGCAACCGACGATATCCTTACACACGGAAACCATACCTGGTGGATGCATCACGCAGCACACTACGAAGCCACTGCATGCGCTACTGGCCAGATGCAGTGCCGGGCCTTCCCCCATTCCCAGGTGCTTCACCAGCCTCCTCTTTGCAAAGAAATACGTCGGCAGCTGTACACTACTTCCGAAGCCGGTCCTCACCATTGCTGCTCCTACACCTCGATAGAGACCCTTGATACCCTCATTGCGGCTAATCTTCCCCAAGCCATCTACCGCGTTCTTGTAACCATGCTGAGTGCCGACCGGGAGGAAAGGAGAATATGATTGGAGCCGTGTTTTGACAAGAAAGAAGGGGGATCCAGCCGCTGCGCCAAGTATACCCGAAGCAGCACCGGAACAGATGTTCACTCCCAGCGACTGGACGTTGGCATCTTTGAAGATGACAGTCGTGACGCCTTTGCGCAAAGGTTCGTAGAAGCCCAGCCGGCAGCCATTGAGTATCATCTGATACACATACTGCAGGAGATTTTCAGTTCCCTGGTTGAGATTGTGTCATGTGTGGCCTACCGCAGCTCCGATGCCTCGAAACAAACCCTTTGGCCCTTCGTTTTTGAGGATGGTGCTAACACCGTGAAAGACTCCCCGGTAAAGTCGTGGAGCGTCTTTCTTGGATTGCAATTCGCCTTGTAATTGCAGCCTAGATAGGATTGGCATCAGGACTGGGACTCGGTAAATTGGGGATCGGGGGTTTCACCGAATCTTGACGGTCTCGAAAGGGTGAGTGACGGTCACAGCTCCACAGGCGGCCACACCACCAGCAAGAAAGGCTCTGTACCTGCATCAGCGGTGTTTGCGGCAGCTGCTAGATACACATCATTGTATACCCTGTGGTGGTGGCCATTATTGTCGGGTTCTTCGGCGCGTTTTTCAAGCAGTGGACTTAGAGAGGCTTTGGGAATTGCTGGTTTCTCAAGGAAGCTCAGCGTTTATAACCATGGTACAGGTTGTTGAAGCCCCTCCACTGCCATTACTCGTCGCCTTTCAGCCTGCAAGAGGGTTCTTGTAAGCCTAGTCAGCAGCCAGGATCCTGCGTGAAGCATCTCAATCCCCTAGAAGAAGCTTTTTTGCTACTTGAGCCTAGCTCCCGTGTCGATCACCCGCAGGCTATGTGCAAAGCAGATTAGTGCTTTGGCAGTAACACTTACGAAAACAATCCATTTGACAGAAGTCCAATCGCAAATGTCCCAGAGATCTAGCACGATGGTGACAGTTCTCGCTCCCAGATTGTCGCCTGAATGCGACTCGCAAGCGTGCACCTGCATTGACTCAACGAGCCCTGATATTCGGCATCTTTCGACATGCCATTACGATATGGAGGCACCCGATGCAGTAGATTTGAATTTCTTGGCCTTGCAAATCTTGAAATAGACCTCCGCTGCGGCTGCTTCACGTGTGCTATGTAACATTGGCTATGCTACAACCATAACATTCTAGCTTTTATCCACAGCTCAAGGGTATAGGAGAGAGTCTCTAGAAGGAATATCCTTGATCAAGTCATTTTCTCATAGGCTTGCATGGGAATCACGTAACTCCCGCGATATTGATATGAGATCGTTTTCTGGCTGGCTGTTCTTCTCTTCTGCGCGTTATCACGAATCCCTGCGCCCATAATTTGTGCAATAGCCGCTTTCTTTCTCTCCCACCTTGGTAAAACCACTTCGAGCGACTTGTACCGCTCTAACATACCGTAGGTGACCCGATTTCTGTGGCGCATCACCCTTGCCATTGAAAGCATGGAGCATCCTTCATCTTCGTGTGATATAAATCTGCTACTCTAGCGCGACTTCTCATCATCGTTGTGTCTACATGCAGCACGGTCTATGTTGTATCAGGAAGTGATGTCAGCGTTTCCCCATTCGGTCAGGAACATGATAAATTGATTCATCATTCTATCCTTATCACGTCTGATTGCATTGACATTCATTCATGTATCTAGCCATTATTTTCTCTATACTACAGACGTCCCATGGTAGCTAGATAGAAAATTCCTGCTTTCCTATCGTCACTGCTGTGTACCTCGCTCAAAACGGCAGTCGGTTAGCCATCACCTTGAACAGTAGGAATCGTGCTGGAGGCTGATTGTGGAGCAGGAAACTTTGCTGCAACCTCACACAATTTTGGGTCAATTTGTAAATCAAGCTGAACGTAAAGCTCATTCACTAGGCCTCCTAGCGATGATGTTCATCCTCTCGGCAATACAACATAGTATCTTAGGACCGTCACCTTCTCTGGTAGCCAGACGATGGAGTAATAATCTAATCGAGCTTAGCGTTAGGGTCAAAGTAAGTGTAGTCTTGGCGCGTATGCGAATATGTCTTTGCTGCACCGTCGTAATTCAACCATTTCACCATGCTGCTTGCCATATATATTGGTATACGTGCAGAAGGAGGGACCCCATGAAGGCCGATTGTGCCCCTACCTAATAAATCGTTTCCGCCGAGTAAGCTCCCAGAATGGCTGGACCTCTTGTAGTCCCACCTCCACCACCAGGAGGTCCGCTACCTACGCAGAAGACCTCCGAAGTAATTGGCACGTTCCGCCCAACCAAGGTCGGCCAGAAAGCCCCGCCCACTTGCCCTCCAGCTCGAAGCTGACCACGATCACAGCAGTTCAAACTCTCCCCCTCAAATGCTCATATAACCTCCCTCGACTTCGACGACAAGGGAGAGTTTCTTCTCGCCGCCACAAGTGCCGACTCCCTCCTCCTCTACGACGCACAAGAAGGCAAACCCGTAAAGACTCTTCTTTCCCAAAAATACGGTGCACATCTCGCACGCTTCACACATCACCCCACCTCCATAATCTACGCATCCACTAAAGAAGACGATGCAATACGCTATCTATCCACCCACGACAATGTGTTCCTACGATACTTCAGAGGACATACCGCACCCGTTACATCACTAACGCTCTGCCCGGCCTCAGACACTTTCCTCTCCTGCTCCCTCGATAACACCATCCGCCTATGGAATCTCCAATCGCCATCCCCACAAGCGCGTCTCAACCTCTCCACACCATATATAGCTGCCTACGATCCATCCGCAACGGTAATAGCCATCGCTTCCGCATCTACACATAGCATACTCCTCTACGATCTCAGAAACTACGACAAACCCCCTTTCGCAACCTTCGACATGCGCCCCTACTTAACGCCGCAACAGGCCGCCGCCCCTACTCCTCCATGGACGAAGCTCGAATTCTCAAACGACGGCAAGTCTTTATTACTCGCCTCGAACAGCAGCACCGGCCACCTCCTCCTTGACGCCTTCGACGGGCAGTTAAAAGCGCACTGTCCGCGCTCAACAGCACATCCTTCAAACTTGCGCCCACCGCCTGGACAGCCCGGGCATCTAGGACAGGGCGACGTCTGTTTCAGCGCAGACGGAAGATATTTAGTTGGTGGCAGTGGAGCGGACAGAGATGCGATAGTGTGGGATACGCAGGGCCAGGTGGAAGTGGAAACGCGGCAGCTGAAACCTATGTGTTCGCTGCCGTGTAAAGTACCTACGAGGCTCGCCGAGTGGAATCCGCGGTACAATATGATGGCGAGTGCGGATAGAGAGGTGGTGTTTTGGTTACCGGACGAGCATGTCGGGATGGTGAAATTGTGATCTCTCGGAAAGAGCCTCATTGAGCACCACGTGGATTGATGTGAAAAAGCTTAACACTATAGTCATTCAGATACCCACATATTGCAACATTCAATTCACACCACAAAGAATTTCATCATCACTCGACTATTACACCGTCAAAACTCCCCTCCTCACCTCCGCCTCCACGAAAAACGATAAACTGGCTCTCATCACACCATCCCTAATATATCTCCCATATAAAATCGCCGGCCCATACCTCTCCATCATCCCCCTCACGCCCACCACTATCTCACGCGCCTCGTACAGACTAATACTCGTCCCCTCCTCCGTCGCTTGCAAATGGAACTTGACCTCCGCGATATGAGCATCGACGTCTGTAACCGGCTCCTCATCTCTGCCTTGTCCTACTGGAAACTTCGTATCTATGATGCGCGTGATATCTTTCGAGATCGCCTGATCGTAGGAGCGGGAAGTATCGCGCTGAGGCCAGCGGCTTGTGATGGCTATGCAGCTGTTGTGTTGCTTGAGGGATTGGATGACGGGGATAAGCGGCCAGGGCGCTGTGGTAATGTTTGATGATCTTATTGACGGGATGTTGAGAAGTCGTACGGTGGGTGGTGTAGTGAGGGCTGCGACTGCGCTGATGAAGGTGGATGCTTGAAGAGCTTGGTGCCACATTATCCGTTCCTCCTTTCCATACAAAAATAAGAGAAAAGCTTTACGAGGTGTTCTCACGTATTGAGAACTGCCTGCACGAGATAACTACCAATGGTTTTCGAAGAGGAGATGTGCGCGCGTGTGCGACACTTTCTCGTTGGTTGGATGCGCAATTCATACACAACGGCACGCTTACGCTTAATGCACGACCCACTTCTGAATATGCGGATATAGCGTCCGCTGCTTGGCCCTTTGCTCCAATGCTTAGAAAAGTGTGGATGTATTTAACCGTTTTCTTCGCAAAAAGGGGCCGTGATCAGGGCGCAGATGTTGTGGAGAGAGAGTGTAGGACTGATATCGGGTAGGAATTTCGAAGTTGGATTGGCATAGTATTATCGGAAGAGGATATATGCATCTCTGACACTAGAAACATGACGAGTATGGAATAGGACATAGTATGTTCAGTATACAAGAGAGATTGAAGGAGGGGAGAAGGATCTGATTTGCGAGGGGAACTAGTGCCATAAGTATTTCAGCTTCTCCTGAATGACATTCCCCCCTTTACCAACTACTAGCTGAATGGAATCAAGAAAATAGCGACATAATCTGAGCTTCTCACCATCAGGAAATCGTCAATTGCATATCTAGAGAATTGATACTTGGCTCCCGTTCAGAGAAATGATGGCAGATATCATAATGGATTAGTCTGGAATTAGTCAATACAACACCACCCCCTAATAGCACGCCCCACAAACCAACCCCACATTCATCTTCATTTTCATTTGCATCTAATTATCACATCCATCATCCATCATCCATCATCCAATCATCACATCCACCATCCTCCCTCCACATCAAATCCACCATCACTCCTCCACATCATCCTCCCACCTCCAAAACCCCAACATCGTCCTCCACCATCATCCTCCATATCGAATATCCATGACAGCTTTCCAGCCGTCATCTTCGTATTATATGTATCTCAGAGGATCTAATGCAGACTGCCAGGATTGAAATTCCCAAGGAAAACGACGAGGACGGCGGCGTAGCTGTATTGCACTGTTAGG
>JAABUK010004396.1_pt1 | contig 22926 bp, 23 predicted proteins | sample 5559141 | NCBI WGS metagenome assembly JAABUK01 (sample SAMN10711869, study PRJNA513367) | rock metagenome | isolation source: Antarctica rocks | place: Antarctica: Victoria Land, Pudding Butte nord | collected 2016-01-03
TGCACTGAAACAAGCTTTTGTCACATTCAAGCCATATACGAGTCAGGAAAGCAAGGTCTTGCCTCCAAATTTTGATCTTGCCAGAATACTTGTTGGCACAGTATACAGCAATGCCACCAGCCCCCCTGCCACATCTTGGCTGTTTGGCATTGATGTTGAAGAAGAAGTACCCAGGAACTTGAGGTGGCGATTTGCCTGATGTTAACCATGTTTCAGTGAGAACAAAAATGTCAGCTTGCTGGAAGGGGTGACTGCAGACTGACTGAATGTCAATGTTGTTCCTTCTGCTCACAAGAGCATTGGCTTGTGTAACAAACACCCTTGGCTGGACACCAAGAAACCCACTCACAGCCTTGACGCGTGGATGCTGTACACCCAAGGCTGAAAAGTGGTGAGTTGTGGTTGCATGAAAATCCTCCACTCCACAGGCCAACAGCAACATCTGTGCAGCCAGATTTGCCACACGGGGCTTGCTTATGTTACTGACTTTGGCTTCCAATTGCTGGACTCGCTGCAGCATAGAAGCTATCTGTTCCTGTAATGTCTGCTGTGCTTCCACAACTATAGTAAGTGGCTCAAGGCCTACACAGCGATCTTCCCAATTTTCAACAGGAAGTTTGTTCTCTGTGTAGAGAACACTACTGACTGTAAGATAACCAATGCCTGCTTGGGACTGATACGAGCTGATGGTACTGTATACATTGCTAGCAAGTTGCTCTCCCGCTGCAAAAGTCCTGGTCAGCACCGTATTCTGTAGCTTGAGGAGGACCTCAGTTCCCATTGCTAGCAGCAAATAAAGGACAGCTTCCCTCCATATGATGTATCTGCTGCGACGTTTGCCGCCCTTACCTGACGGGCCTCTGTGTCAGTCCCCGGACGTGTCCTGATACACAGTGAGGCAACGGATCAACAGACGCAACACTTTTGACGAGGCTTCCCAAATGTGAAACCCTAAGTCAATAGACAAACAAGATGAAAGGGTAATGCAAGCTCCCCCCCCCCTCCCCCCCTCGACACTGCTTGACAGTTGCCCCCATTTTGCCCTTGTATACCAACTGCAAAAGGTAGAAAGACCTGTTTCTGGTGATCGTAAAAGCATGATCTGGCATGTGATTACCCAGGCTTATAAAGAACTTGCTCAGATACGACATGATCTGTGGGCAACTGATTGTACAGACTGACAGCATGCAGCAAGTTTCAAGCGCTCAGTTGCCCACTACAGGCATTGAAATGCTGGTAGTTCTATTGACAACGGTGCAGTCATTGGTGTCCAGCCGGTAATGACGCCTAGATTTCGAATGTGCCGTCAAGTGGACTAGATCGGTGCAGTGTAAATAGGACTTCATATGACGCAAAATGTTCAGGCACAAAAGAGAGGTCGCGAAAAATACCGAGATTGTTGGGCTGCCAGCGTGCATGTCACAGTCTGATACAGTGTTTGTATCTGTCAACGCCATCCTAATTTGGCTGTAAGGCCCTGCCAAACACTATGCAAGATTGCCTATCACCCTGACTACAACAGTCAAGCAACCCATTGAGCAACATGCTTTTGAGCAGGGATACTCGCCTGATTGGTACAGCTGCAGGAACCCAGTGTCAGTGAGAGATTGCGGGCTTCCACCATGACTTGCGGTCATGAATCACAAATGGCAGGTCATATGATGTGCACTGGTGCACAAGAGCCTCACGGAAGGACTGCCCGGCTGGTATCTTGAGGATCTCTGCCGCTGTGTAGTCAGCCTCAAAGTCATCTGATGGTGCAAGCACCACTGCATTTGCGTAGCAGAATACCAGGCTTGTGTCACATGTGTACTTTCCGTCTGGGCCTTTTGGCAACACCTGGCCTGTTGCCCATTGGAATGTTCCCTGCAATCAGAGGTCAGACACATATTGCAAGGCCATGGTTGCCCATGAGACTGCACATCAGTCTGTGGTGAACAAGTTCAGGCTAGTAAATCTATGTACAAACAAAGCTTGTAACACAGGTGGTCCGCGGATGGCAACCTTGTTGCATATATGATCAGGTAGGACTCAAGGCATCAGCTGCAAGTTTGACATCAAACTAGGAAATGACAGGCAAGCTTTTGCGCAACTTGGCGTTCAGCTGCTGAGTATTGGCTGTTCATTTGCATGCAAGCTCTTCTGCGTTTCCACAGTTTAACTGTCTCTATCCATTCATGTGTCTTGCCTGCACACCAGATGACAGCACAGCAGTGCATTACAGCAATGCACCACAGCAAGCAGTGTCACCTGAAAGTGGCCATTTGAGGCTACATAGGGTCCATATTCACTGCCTCTTGCAGAGAGAAGTAAAGTGCAGGCTTCAGGCTGCTGCACACCACCTGGGTTGTACTCATGCTCTGGTTTGTCCTCCACCAAAGCAATGTAGCTTGCTTGTGGTATCCGCAGATCAAGCTCCCCTCTGGCATCAATGCATAGCCTGCCAAGCAGGTACACCAGGCACGTCAGAAGTCATTATGCTGAAACGTGCACCTGTGGCATCAAAGCATAGCCTGCCAAGCAGGTGCAGCAGGCACACCAGCAATCATTATGCTGAAAAGTGCACCTTGCATGTCACTGTGCTTACAATTGCAATAACAAAGACTCTCATGTCATGGGTTACAAGCTTGAGCCATGTTGTGTCATGCCCAGGGCTGCTGTTATGGTGCAGTCACAGTAGCATTGCAACCCCCAAAACGACCAAACAGATGATCAGCACTTCTTCAGGGGACAGCACAAAGTGTTGTCACATTGTTGACAGCCTTACCTGACAAGGTCGTGCCATCTATCGTACTGGAAGGACATAAGTCTGCATTGGTAGAAGCGTGTAGGTGTGTTGTACCTCCAGGTGCTGCACGTCCTATGGCTGGCAAGATCAATGAATGGCGAGGCACAGTAAACGTTGTCAAGTTTCACCATCTCCTGCATAGGTGGATTGTCAAAGCACATCACGTTGTGTGATAGTGAAGCAGGAAAAAGCAATGTACCCTATAGTCTTTGTAATTGGGGGAAAGTTGCAAGGTGTGCGCTGGCCATCTTTGAGCAGCCAACCTGTGCCACAGATCGTCATCTGTTCCTGCAGAATGTTAGCTGGTATGAACTATCTGATGGAGCCGTCTGCGTGTACCTACTTCACTGCAGCGTTCAGCAAATGCTTACCTGTTCGTTTCCATGCTTGGCAAACCTGTATAGCGCAGCACAGGGAGCGAAGGTCTAGCTTGGTGAAGACATGTTCCAACGGGTCCCCATGTAACGCCGCTATGGTTGTCAGAAGCTCGGATACAGAAAGGTCGGCAAAGTTTTTCAGGGCGACGACAGTCGCCATGTCTTGAGTTCCTGGTATCGCCTGGCAAGCGGAGCTGCAGCATAGCTGCATGCATGTGAACGAATTCTAAAAGCGCTCAGTCAAACCATGCAAATCATGCGCTTCACGGACTGTTGCAAATTGCAACATGTTCGCGGCGGAGGCCTGCCGATCACGACTGTTCATTTGCATGCTCGGCTCTAGTAATTAATACGACAGTCATTGCACTGAACCTAGGTAAGCCAGGCCACTACCGGAAATTTGCGTATAGACTGTCATGGACTGATCGACACATGCCAGGTAATTAAGTGTTGCAGGCTATGTGGCTTGGCAGCCTAAAACATGCGCAAAGGCCAACTTGAGGACTTTGACGCCCCGGCCAGCCGGATAAGAGCTGCAAGCAGTGCCTTGCGCTCTGACCAAAGCCGGGACAAAAAGCCGCAGCGTGGTCGATCTAGCGGGCCTGCTGCAAACAAAGGCACAGCAGGCAAGGTGTTGAACAGATTCAACCCGAGCAAAATCCCAGCGCAGTTTGCCCCACTTCCCCTGCAACAAGCACATGTGCTGCAGCAGCTTCGAGCCTTCTCTTTGAACAGCAACACAGCAACACCTTCTGCTCCTGCTTCTGAGGCTTCTGAGGTCCTTCATGCCAAATCACATACTGCACGCCAGAAAGTCAGTTTTGGTCCACCCCGGAGAACAGGCCTGCCCAGACAGCAGAAACTTCAGAGCACCCGATTCAATTCTGCTGGCAACACAGACAGTGAAGTCGAAAGCCCACTCTCGCAGCCCCCGACTCACAAGCGCTTCAACCCCATAGTTTTGCAGTCTGAGTTGCAGGTCCAATCCTCATCCTTCTCTGAGGCTGAATCCGCATCCACCCCTGCCCGCAGTGCTCCTCAGACCTCATCGGCCTTGAGGGAATCTGTTGCAGACTCTCCAGAGAGCGTGGCAATGTCCACACCAGCATGCGGTCAAGCCCTTCCAAGCTCAGAAGCAAGTCCGCCAGTACCCATGTCCTGTAGTACAGCCGGCGCTAAATCTGTCAAACATAGCAACATCAAAGCTCCCTTATCATCTGGTTCCCCAATGTGCATGAGCCCAGATACATGGGTTACACCACAGCAGCTGCAGTGGGAGCTGTCTGCTGAAAGCGTAACTGCCCTTGCAGTGTCACCACAAGTGCCATCACAGGTGCCATCACCTACTGCATCTCAGCTGCAAGCAGCAGATCTGGAGTTTGGCTTTGATGCCATCAAGGCTGCAGGAGTTGGCAGCAGTGGTGCTGGCCTCAAGTCCAGGTTAGCAAGCAGCACACTTGCACATCAGTTGTCAGATTCACCCAGCAGTTCTGGGGATCAAGACAGAGCATACAGGGGCTTTGATAGGGATGCTGAGTGGATGGAGGATCTTGAAGTGACTCAGTCACAGTCACTGCCACCATCTGATGAACAGGAGGGCTGCAGCAACCAAGAAGCATTGTGCCTCACCCTAGACAGTGATGAAGAACCTTGTTGCCTAGAGGAAGACCCTTTTGGTCTGGATGCTTCACAGGTATTGCTTTTTCACGCCTGTCCATGACAGTACCTTGTCATCAGAAAGTCTGTGCTGGAGGCTTTTGCCAACCATGTTGTGTGCTCTCATCAACAGACCACACACAGAGAGTATTGAAATTGGTTATTTGTAAACTTTGTTGTGCTCGGTCACAACCAAGAAAGCAGAAACCAAAGTGATTTAGAATGCAGGAATGCCGTTGCAACCAACAAACAACAGCAAACACCACAAACAATCCTGAAAGCACTGCCCACCAGGAGCATGTACTGTCTTGCTGCCAAGCTGAGTCGCATATGTCAACCTCCTGATTGGGGTCATCTGCAATGACCAGAAGGCCAGGCCAGATCTGCCCTTGGTCCTGCATGCCCTTGATAAGTCAATTTCCTGTGAAACATGTGGCAGAGTTCATGAGCCTCAGGAGGCATTGTGTCGTTGCTGTCAAATGACACAATGCCCTTTGCGTCAACGCCCTTTGTACTGAAGTAAGTGCTTGCATGCTTGTGCAGCTGCCAGCTATGTCGCCCAGGCAGCCTCACAACCAGACTGACATTCCTCATGGACTCAGTCCGCCCTGTAAACGTGCCAACAGCAGCCCAGAGCATGCCAGGGACGCAGCAGCAGCTACAGTCAGTCCTGAGAAGAAGTTGTGCATCTCCAGACCTGATGCGCTACCTGATAAGCAGCGTCTTTGTTCACAAGCTACAGACAGTGGCATGGACAGGGTGCAGCCTGGACATGATGCGCAGCTGAAGGCAGCCCATGATGCCTATGTCGCTGCCTTGCACCTGGGCTCTCAGCTAGATGCCGCCAAGCCTGATGAGCCTCAGCAGCCACACAAGCATAGCTGGCAGCCACATCAGCAGGAGCATCAGCACGGCCGCGGGCAGGTCCAGGAAGGGCAGATGCAGCAAGGGCTGCAACATCAGCACCAACGTCAACAGCCCCACCAGGGCCAGCAGCAGCAGCAGCAGCAGCAGCAGGCTCACCTGCATCCTTGTCAGCCACCATTGCTACCAAGCCAGCTGCATCAGCAGCAGCAGCTAATGACCGAGCAGCAGCAGGCACTGGCTGCATATCAGGCTGCGCTGGGCAGGACAGTTGGGCAGCCTCCCATGCATCTGCCTCAGCAGGTGCATCACCAACTTCCTCAGCAGCCTGTCATGCACCTTCCTCAGGAAGTACCTCAGCAGGTCCCGAGAAAGGTGCCTGATCAGGCTGGCAAGCATCTGGGCTTGCCGCTGCCTTGTACCTCTGCGCAAGCGCAGAATGTGTACAGAGCTTTTCAGTGGCAGAAAGATGCCATAGACTATGCTGACGCTTGCAACAGACATGCTGCTGGCCTGCCTGCTCATGGCCCTGAGGGCCAAGGTAGGCTTCAGGGCCTCAATGTTGCAGTTGTGTGTGTCTGTCTGTCTGTCTGTCTGTCTGTTCGTTTGTATGTATGACTGCACATATGCCTATCACTGCATCAACTGCATCGCAGCATGGCAGAACACATCACTGTGGCACAGGAGCGAGGACTTTGTGCACAGAAATGCCCTTGCATCCAGGTTTCACCGTTTCTGTCTGAGCAACTCCCACCTTTGACAGTGCAGGGATGTTGAACTTGCCTCCAATTGCAGAGTCTGTAGCGCATCAACCCAGCACCTCAGGTGAGAGGGCCGCAGGCCAGCAGCAAGAGACACAGGGGCCATCTGCACCTGTGCCAGAGATTGTCAAGGTATAAAATTTTGCACGCAGCACATGAAACTCCCTGAAGCGCATATCATTGCTAAGCACAATTTGTTGCACATTTGGCATGAAGAGTCACACTGAACATCCTCATTACACCAGTGAAATGATGCAGAGACAATGCAGCTGATATTTTCAGCTTTTGGTCCTTCAGCAAAATGTCAGTGTCTGGCAAGCCCACGAATGGAGTTTCCAGCTCAGCCCACATGGTCCAGAATTTAATTCTGATAAATTGCATATCGGCTGCTGCTCAGGCACTGTTGGTGGCATTTCAGGTGTTTTGTGAGGAGGCAGGCAGTGATGCAGGCTATTTCCGCCAGTTTGTAGCGGCATCCTATGGGCGTTTCTGGGCACGTTATGCTCCTCGCCTTGGTCAGAGACCTCACTGCTATGAGGTCGGCCATCCTGTCCCAAGCTTTACTTTCAAATTCTGTACATAAGTCTGCAGAATGCCCCGTTGTTGTGTCTGTTGTGATGATCAACATGCATTAAGCTGCAGCATGCTGTGCTTTGCTCACCTGACAGCTTGTAGCGTCAAGGCATCATGGTAAGGAACATAAAGGGAATGCTGTAGTGCGCTTTTCAAAGGCAACTAGTTGCTGTGGTGTGCAGTCTCTTCAGCAAAAGTTTGGCACACAAAAACTTACATTTCATCCTGCAGTAGTCAAAAGAAGCATAATTTGCCAGCAAGGGACGCAGTCATCAGTGCAACAGGTGCATACCATATACCATATACCATATGTATTTATACCATATACCATATGCAAACCATGGTGAACAATGGGCGCTCCAAACTTCTCCTGTTAGCTAAACGTACATATCATGATCAACAAATGAAGTGAAATACACTAGCGTCAATCGTTTAATGGCTTGACCATGGAGTTGGTCACTTGCAGGTGGTGAAGGGTGGTGCTCCCTGTCACCTGTATTTTGACACAGAGTTTGCCACAGAGTGCAACCCTGGCATGGATGGTGAAGCATTGCTGGATAAGCTACTGCTGGCATGCATGCGGGTCTTCAGGTACTGTGATATGCCATGCTATGCTGACCCTGCAGCAAGATCTATGCAGCCAGCAGTTGTCTTGCGGCTGTGCAAGCTTCACCCACATGGTTTTCTTGCTTGCACTCAATGACAGACATGATTCCAGCTTATCATGCGTGGACTCTCGTAAGTCCTTTATGCTTGCAGAAAGCACTTTTGAGGTGGATTTACAGTCTTCTATGCTGGCGCGCTCACCATATGTCTTGACTGCACTTGGCAGTCCAGTTTCCATCAGCAAGTGATTATGTACAAGCTGTACCTCTGACAGTGACCGCAGACAACAGTCCAAAGTGTTTGCTGGAGTGATCATCTGAGCTGAAGTCAATTGACATCAAAGCAGCGGCCTCTGGCTCATAAACCCCAGTTGCTGCTTGCCAAAACTTGCATGGCAAACTTAGCCTGTGAAAGTGGTTGCAGGGAGCAGTTTCAAGTGGACCTACAGCCTGAGTGGGTGTATGAGCTAGACTCCTCCCATGCTGGCAAGTTCAGCCGCCACCTTATCTTGCGTATCCCTGGAATGTCCTTTGTCAACAACTGGGCTGTGGGGCACCTGGTCAGCCAAATCCTGGCAGAACCAGAGGTACCACCCCCCCCCCCCCCCCCTTCCTCCCTAATGCAGGAAGCTTTGATGATTTGGTGCAGGGCGCACATTTGTCAGCTGGCTTGCACTGAATGACTGTCTGCTACCTAGCATGACTCACCCAGCAGCAGACAAATGGCTGGGCTGTTTGACACCTGTCTCTGCTCATCCAATAGTGGATTTGCATGTGAACTTCTGCTCTGCTACAGACGCCAAATCTGCATCACGCAACATGTTTGTGCACGGATGATCCTGGTAAGGACCCGATTTACAGTCTCCACGTGTACTCACAGTGTAGGCAATGCCAGCTTCATTGCAGCTTCAGTGCAGTCTGAGGGAGTCCCTTCTACTGGCTGACGCCAACAGGCTGCATCAGATACCTTGTTGCTAGTCATGTGCACATTCCAAATGATGTCGCCTCCTGCAACACTCAGTGTACATTCAAATGACAGTGTAGTCATGTAATAGGCATTGATTGGAAATGGCAGGGTATGGAGATCCTGGTCAGGAAGAAGAGTGACCAGGCAGGCACAGAGCAGTTCACCTCTCTTGTTGACACAGCAGTGTACACCAGGTATGTACAATGGTGCATTTACACCATTTTCAGAGATCCTTACCACGTCGGCATATGCGTATATGGACTGACTGCAATTGGAATGCATCTACATATTGTGCAAGGCTTTGCAGCAGGAAGGTGGCTTTTTATTCGTGACAGTCATCACATGCCTGAGCAAAAAGTCAGCAGATTGATGTTATGGGCTTTCCATACTTGACTTGAATCACATTTCAATAGATCACATGTGTCTTGCAACGCCACACAGTCAGCTTATTTTGGATGATGTCTTGTACCAGCCATGGTTTGCCTCTTGCTTTGCAGAAACAGGCATTTCCGACTGATCTGGAGCTGTAAGGCTGGCAAGGCGCATGTGCTCACCCCAACCCCACGTTTTGCTACAGCCCCAAGTCAGTCTTGCTCTTGTTTGATGCCTGAAATGTCTTGACAACAGGTTTCATTTGCATGTATTGTTGTTACAGTAACCTAGTGCATGGCAGGCAACATGCATGGCAGGCAACATGCTTTTGCATACATGTCTCCCTCCCAGCTGGAATGATTTGCTTCATGTCAGTCTTGAAGATCATGGAAGTGCTGTCCATGCTTGTGATAGATGCTTTCTACCCTCATGAGCACATGTGCTCTTGCTGCACAGCCACATTCACATTCAGGCATTTGTGCACTTAACATGCACATACAGTCATATGTGCATACACAAGACCACCATAAGCCAAACCTGCACAGCTTGCCGTGCAGACATCAAATTACAATCTGTTGTTGTGCCCCAATACGCCGATTAGTCAGCACAGACCAATATCAAGTCCGCATACAACCTGAAAAGTTGACTCCTGTATTGAGAATAATATGCAACAGTCAGCCACAGTCATGAGACTGGTGGCACGTGCAACTTCATAATGCTGTCCAGCAAAGCAAAAATTGCAGCATCTCACGCACACCTGGGCATTGGCCTAGCAGACGCAGCTTTCCCACAAGCAACTTGTGTTGCTTTCTCACACTTGATTTTGCTTCACTGCAGGTATCAAGAGGTCCCACAGAGAGCTGTTTCTAGACACTTTGATCTGCAATGTAGAGCCCAATGCCAGGCTGCTGCTGGCTGACATTGTACCCACTGGACTTGCTTTCCAGTCCAGTCACCATCCACACATCTCGGGTGGCTCCAGGCATGTGGGCTATGTGGTGCACGGTCAGCATGAAGTCAAGGTGGCGCACAAGTGTGATGCCTTGGACAGCACCTCAGATGCGGCGCTGCTGACCCAAGAAAGTAAGGACTCTTGAACTGTGGCTATGTGGTGCACGGTCAGCATGAAGTCAAGGTTGCGCACAAGTGCGATGCCTCTGACAGCACCTTGGACGCCGTTCCGCTGACCCAAGAAAGTAAGGGACTCTTGAGCTGTTGCTTGGATTCAGGAATTGACATGAGATGCTGCTGTAATTGCCAAAAGCACCATCTAGGCAAGACTGTTGTGTTCTGCAACTTACGCTTTATCATTGTGGCTTGTACCTTCTGAGATCAGCAGCCTTTTCCAATGAACCTTCAGTAGACAGTGACAATCAGCCAGCAGGTGGTGGCATTATATGACAACGTCACTGTGCTGTCTCTTGAGGTCAAGCATGAATGATGTACTGCCTTGCAATTCACATGTTTTTGTAGTGCTCCATGTTACAGACAGCCATGCTTTGGCATGCCCCACCCCAGTCACAGTACCCACAATAAGGGATACAATCTGTGCAAGTCTTAGCTAGGTGCAAGGCTATCCTTTCTTCTGGGGCTTGGCCTGAGCGTGCTCAGAAACATTGGCACCATTACCCAAGTTGTGTCTCACATCTTGGCATGCATCACATGCAGGTGAAACAAACATCAACAGCATGCATCAAATGCAGGTGAAACGAACATCAATAGCACAACATAAATATCAGGGTCAGCTTGACAACCTAGTCTGCAATCTGTTGAATTGAATGAGGCACTTGCAGGAGTACAAGCATGGGCAGAGCAGGCAGCAGGGCATGTGGAGGAGGTGGCCACCTTCAGGGCTGGTGGCCTGCCGGCCTCTGTGCGCACCATTGCCCATTGTGGCTTCACTGGCACTGTTGCCTACAGTCTCATAGGTGACCCCTGCAGTCTTTCATGCATGGGGAGCGATTGCCCAGGGCTTGGCTTGGCATCATGCAACCTATTACCCAGGCAATCTGTGCTGGTTTAGTAAGCAGCACAGACGCATCCTCTGAGACTGCCCTAATTCACATTTGAATCAGATGGTGTTTTACGGACACAGTGCTTCTGTGGAGGCATAGAAAGCATAAGGTCACTATATCGCTCGTGCAAAGTATCTGCACTCCTATGCATCTTGAGGTTGACCTGTTGCTCCTGGGCAGCTCGGCGTAATACTTGGCTTCTCATTGAATTGACGCCGAGAGGTGTAGTCTTTCTTGTCTTTCTTAATCTGTTGCTTTTGGTGCAGGACCAGGAAGCCACTACTGTGAGCATATAGGACGATGTCATCAGAGCAACAGGGTGTTTTTTGTAGTCAACTTCCTAACTGGCATGCTGGCACAAAAATGCCATGACCCAGACTGCAGCCACTTCAGGTACGCCATGTCTGGCATTCTTGATAAGGATATGCACAGGATGGCAGGATAGTCGTTGGCAGTAAAACCGGTTTTGCCATCAAGTCACCTGAACCCAGATCATCCTGGGACACCCAAGGCTTGAAACCATCAAGCACGGGCCGGAGTAGCTCAGTTGGTAGAGCGCAAGGCTCTTAACCTTGTGGTCAAGGGTTCGAGCCCCTTCTTCGGTGATAGAAGCTTTTTTTGTGAGCTCGTTTTGCTCTTTACGCGAACTGCGAGAGGGCTAAAGTTTGTTGGAGCAAACATTTGATACAGTAGTGGGAACAAAGGTTTACGGCTCCTAGCTGATATGTTTTCAACATGCATGCAGCCAAAACAATCGCCGAATCGGGGAATTGAACCCCGGCCTCCCGCGTGACAGGCGGGAATACTGACCACTATACGAATTCGACCCAGCCGAACTGGGCTGTCACATGGAGGAGATGATTCTTGGATGTCCAAGAGCTGGATTTAGCCGTATTCTAATGTCAAAGTTTCATTGAAATTTTGTTCAGTGCTCACAGTTCACACTCAAGGGAAAAGAGTGACTGCCGCAACTAGCTACAAAACCTTAACCCTAACCCTGTTATGCTGTGTGATACAATGAAGGGTTGCCCCTGCGCCAAAGGCTGAACTGCCGCTTGCTGCATACATACAACATGCTGGCTGCTGTTGTGTATGCTTGCTGGCAAAAGACGCCATGTCACATACACCATGCCTGAGTACACCATTCCCAGTTGTGCATGTGCTGCAGGTCAACCTGGACACCTGTGCCGCCCCACATGCTCAACCTCGACCACTAATTTGATGCCAGAACCACAAGCGTCAACAATGCCCTGGTGGTCTGGAGTGGGGGGCTCAAGTCAACTTGACTGATGGCAGCAGTTCAGACTGTATTGTATGTGTCATCAGCATAAAGAATGGAGAGGGGATAGTTGTGCATCTGAGAAAGATGCTACTGCTTGTTAGACCTTGTGTGAGCCATGTTGACAGTATATACAACGCATATACAACGCACGAGAGGGCAAAGCAGACTGCAGTCATGATTATAGTCCAGCATGCCGCTCAAGCTCTAGCATCACGTTGTCTGCGCAACCAAGCAAGCTCACAGTATTTTGCTGCACGCCTGCGCATCAAAGCCACAAGTTGAGCCTAACTGACAGTCTGAGCTCGAAGCACATCGGGGGAGGGGTTTGGTCCAATCATAGCTCTTGCCAAGGCCTACACATAGGACAGCCTCTGGGGAGCTACTGCGACTGAAGCTGCATTGTCAGGTCCATAGATACAACAGTCGCAGGCAGAAGTGTGCAATGCTGGCTAGATTTGTCTGTGTTGATGTCTACATACATTAATCTGGCCAAACCAATGCTGGTACCAGAAACAAGGCCACTTGAATCTCCTGGCCAATACTTTGCCAATATGCTTTTGAATGTATTGTTGAACAAAGTTTCCTGTGCAGTGCCAATACTGCAGTGAACATTGCAGGTTTGCTTCACGAAACGGTGAGTGTGCAAGGCTGTTAGCTAGCCAGTCTGGCACCAATAATACCTTTCATTCAGGTTTGGAAAGGCCCTAGTTTGCCTGGCCATACCTGGTACACTGAAAGCAAGGTCTGAAATGTCATCTCATAACATGCACACATATTGATGCAGCATTTCATTGGGTAGCCAGAACAAATTGTCAAGTAATCCAGCCCAAACTTTGTAACGAAGCTCCTTCTGCTCTAAAGACTACTGGCTACGTTTGCGATCTGCTGACCCTTGGCTACCTGAAAGCCATCAGTGAGCTGCAGTGGAAACAGCGTGTGCGCCGAGACCATCGGAAAATTGTTCATGGAGCATAGCCTGACAGATGCCGAAGAAACAGTCAACGCTGTGCTTGAGGAGGTGCTGGACGATGCTCAGCATTGGAGAAGTGCTGGACAAGACGAGGATCAGGACCTCACACTGTCAGCAGAGCACAGCGAGCAGCGTATGCAGACACAGCTACAAGACTCTCGGAAGGTCACCACTGATCAAGCTGTGACAATCCCGGCAGATGGCTCTGGCAGCAATGGCTCGGATGCAGCTACTGCAACGGCCACTTTGTCCCAGATAGCGTCTGTACTGTCAGCTATAAATCCGCTCTTCCAGCCAGCTCAAATTGTCCGGCCACAGTCTGCTCAGCTGCAACACACCCTGTCCTCTATGAAGAGACAGCTATCAGCCCTAGAAAGTTCCATGCAGCAACCACCAGGTCTGCTGCCTTGTCCTTCCTGTGTCCTTACCTCAATTGTGTCTTTTGCACCCAAGGTTCCCTCACAGCTGCTTGGCAAGTCAGAACTACACCTTGACTTGTCAAACCAGTACCCCTACGCTTGCCGCCAGCTGGCATGCTACCCGATAACAGTCAGCTTTTTCAACAGCTGGCTTCTTGGCACCAGTCACAGGCGGTATCAATTCATATCACAATTCCTTGCGCTCACACCACATGTGCTTCTGCAGGCATTGAAGCGGATGGCAATACGCCAGCAGGCAGCACAGCTGATGTGCCCCTAGATGCGTCATCTGCAGCCACTGCAGGTGCATCCAATGCAGCACTGGGACGTGCTGACGCAGCTGTGACTAGCAATAAAGCAGACCCCAGCCCTTTAGCAGCACCAGCGCAGGTCATGCCGAATGTACCAGCACTTTCTTCCCCAGCCATCTCCGTTCTGCCTGCTTTGGCTGGAGTTGCAACAGCTGATTCAGACGCCACAGCTGCAGATTTGCTGACAGCAGCAGCTACAGCTGCAGCAGACCCTGCCACAGCTGTGGTAGGATCTGCCACAGTTGCTGATGCAGCAGCCAGCATCTGGGCACCACCTCCTCCCCAGATTCCTGCCATGCATCCTGTAGCACCCCGGCGCTCATCAGCCTTCAGGCACAGCATGTCAGCCATGCCACATAAGTCATCACTCATGCATTCCAGCATGACTCATTCCCGCCCTCAGAGCAGCCGCCGTGGAAGTCCCCTTGTTCAGGACAAGGATGCTGCCCAGTGGGAAGCAGCCCCTGTGGACATACCAGACTTTAGCACAAAAACCAGGGATGAGTTGAGATGGAGCAGAAGAAGTAAGGATGCTGTCTGGCAGCGTCCTGTGACAGCTGGTCAGGTCAGGTCGCCAATCAGCCTGCAGGAACAGCATCATGCTGTGCAGCAGTCTCGCCCTCAGACAGCATTTCCTGCCCGCCAGGAATGGCCAGTCAGCAGGTGACATAATTCTGCCACCCATTGATTCTGCCATCCTTTGCCCTCCCCAAGCTGTAGAGACATGAGCCCATTGCCTGAGGCTGCCTGCTTACAGGACCTGACTGAGTTGCTGATGTGCAGCTGAGAAACTGCAAACTTTGCTACAAACTTCTTTTGGGGTTGGGTGCTGCCTGAGGTTTGGTAACATTTTGGGGTATTACCTGGGCAACTATATGTGAGAACAGCTGTGCTGACCTGTTTGCTCTTGTGCATTCTGCTCTGAACTCAGGCTTGAGGCACATGCTGCAGGCTAGGGCTGGAACTGCAGGGGCACATGCCCTGGATGCAGGAGGGCATCCAGGGCAGTGTGGAGACAGCCCCCTCACCGGTGCGGGACCGCATGAAGCATGCAGTAGAGCGTGAGTCATGTCTCAGGTGTGACACTTGTCATTGTGTCGATAAAGCACAGCAGCTGAAGAATGATCTGCCCCGCATGTTGGGAAGGTGCTAATCAGCTTGACAACCTCAGGAAAGCAGGGAGGCACGGTTTGCCAACTTGTTTGCGACCATGAGGATCAGCAACAGAGTGATATCAGCAAGCTCTGCTGCAACACCATTAGGTGCATCTGGAGATGCTCTGTATAGGAACTGCACAGCATGAGCCAATGTCAGCATTCCAGGGGCTTCAGCCTCTAAACCCTCACTCGTGATTGTGCCCAAGCTGCAGCCCTGACTCTATTCACCAGAACCATGTACTAGAGGCTTTTTGAAAGCAGGCAAAGTGCTTATTGGCTTGTCAACATATGTGCAATGCAGGTCAGAAAACGTCATCAAGGCAGTGAAGAAGACGTCTTATGATACTGGTGTCGCTTTCTTGGCTGTATATGGGGAATTCAATGCCTTACACCATCTTGCCTTGTGCGTACACTATTGTATGAACATTCCTCAAAAGAGCAGTCCTTACAGGACTTGTGAAGCCGTGGGAGTTGAGGCGACTTGCCGGTATCTCAGTGCACACACACACTGCACTGCTGGACCATCACAGATAAGTTACTGCCCATGCATGAAGCTTACGCAGGCCTTGCAGGTCTACTATTAGAGCACCGTCAAGCTCATCTGGCTGCTGATCATGCAGGTTGGAGGCCGAGATGGCGGCACTGGATGTGGGCCAACTGCTGCATCAGAAAGCGGCTGCAGAGGATGCAGCACAGGCTGAAGCTGCCAGGAATGCTGAGCTACAGCAGCAGATGGCGCAGGTACCTACCCTGTGCTGCCACTGCTGTTTGCACTCCTGCCAAGTGTATGCTGAAGGACTGTCTCTGTACCAGCCCAGAGCTAGAAGTTTGCTTGACAGAAGCATTTGCTCTGTGATGCTGCTGCTCAGCACTGAGTCGAGAGCGTTCCAGTACACTCTCTGCCATTTCATCAGCACTTGTGATTTCAATGACTAGCACAGCAGCCTACGTTGACACAGGGCCTAGGCAGCCCGGTATTGTACTTGTCTTCTCATGGAATTGACGCCGAAAGGTGCAGTCTTTCTTTTCTTCTTTTCTCCTGTTTTTTTTCATTGACTCATGCCCCGTATACTTGCTTGACAAGTAGAGCAGATCTGATTACCTGTGAGATTGCATGTCAGTACTTGCCAGCGGTCAACAGCAATGTGAGGATGTGGCACTTCCTGAGCTAGCTGTGTTCAGGACTCGAGACCACCACAGTCTCCTCCAAATCCACCCGTATTGCTTCTACTTTAACTGTATTACATCATCATCAGGACTCCTGTTGCCATGGCCAGTGCTGGAATCTTCATGCCCATGATCGTTGCCATGGTCTGCAGCATCAAATCAGCACAGGCAGTGCATGTAACACATCCTCACTCAAGACGCAGGTGGTACAGTAATCCGACAGCATGTTGGTCAGAAAGTGGCTCTGTATGAACATGCATTTGCACTCAGTGTGTGGTGACAGACCGGCGTAACCTTCCAGCAATGCTGTGGATAGCTGCCTGGCTTTGTACCACAGTGCAGAATCCTCTGTTCAAACAAGCCTAATCCAAAACAATGGCTGACAGACCCCATATTGCCAATTTCACTGACTGTTTTAGTAAATCCGTTTATGTCTTGATTTGTTTCAAAATTACTACTTTGAGTGATGTCTTCACATGTCAGATATGGAGCTGTAGGGTGCTTCTGGGATGCTGAGGTGGTCATGTGATTGCAGGTGAAGGAAGAACTGCATGCAGCGAAGCGTGATGCAAGCAGACAGCATGCCAGGCAGCTGCACCTGGACCTCACACAAGCCCACATGGCTAATGCAGCACTCAGGCTTCAGGTAAGATCACATCTGTTACCGTTTGATATCCCTTGCCATTGCTACAGATGACGCAATTCTTGCAAGTGACACCATCATAATGGCAAGACACAGGAGTCTCAAAAGAAAAGTTTTGGTGCAACAAATTGCAATTTTCCATGGCTGGTAGTATACATGTGTCCCCTGTGACAAAGTTTTCTGTAGGTGCCGCTTGTGTAGAAACGCGCAATAACTTTGCTGCTCATGGGCAACACTGCAAGCTTCCATTGTGCAGTTTGACGAAGCACAGAGGGAGGTTGCAGCTGAGCATGAGCGCAGCAAAGCTGCTGAGTCAGCATTGGAGGCTCAGAGGCGCGAGCGCAGAGCTGCTGAGTATGTCCGCTCCAGGCCAACATCACCTCACAGGGATGCAGCGCTACATGCTGAGCTTGCACATCTGAGACTACAGGTATCGTAACACAGCATGGTGTGCATGCATGCCACTGCAAATGCACACTTTTGCAGTTTGAAATGCACATCACTATGTAAACTGAAGTTCCAGTCAGTGGTTTCAGATGGACAAAAGCCACCTGCATTACTCCAGCGCCAAGCATGGTCAAGTCCTGGAACATAGAATATGTAACATGCTGGAATGGTGTATTTGGGAATGTCACTGAGCAATGACGAAAAGTGCGCCATGTGTTGTGCATTGACAGTGCAGAACAAGATCAACGCCATTGCCGAATAGGAGCTTGGTTTGTGACCATCATGTGCTTGGTCTTCAAGTTGCACTGACTCACAGAAAACAACCGTGTCTGCAATCACTCCAAACTGCATCAAGTCTGATGCAAGTCTGGGAGGTTGTTCTCAGTTCATAGCATTACTTCAACAGGCCCTCATGCTCATGCTTTTTGTTTCAATAATGAATATTGGATCATGGAATTTTCCCCTTTCTTTCTAGTGAATTTTGACTTTAAAAAGCAAGGTTGGTGCAGGTTGCTGAGATGACAGGGCGTTTGCAGCACGCTGAGCAGACCCACACCGACTTGCTGACACAAATCAGGTCATCCCCCCTGCAGCCCCCCCTGCAGTCCCCCCTGCAGCCTCTTGCATCATCAGACACACATATGGCAGCTAGTCAAGCAACCCACTCCTACACTGCAGCAGGTGGAGGTGCACCTCTAGCAGCTCTGCAAGGGCAAATTGCAACTGTCAATGATGTCGGGAAGTCTTCACAAAGGCAGAACGGCAGCAGTAATGGAGAAGAAGAAGCAGATCGGCAGGGGACAGACGAGGATGTGGGGCCTCAGAGCCCATCAGCATCACATGACAGCAGCTCAGTAGGGACTGCATCCCAGTCAACCCAGCAGCAGCAGCAGCAGCAGCAGCAGCAGGATGATTCACTGTCACCTCCTGAGAGTCAAAGCAGGCAATCTCAGCCATCTGCTCCAGCATCAGACAGTCACATGCAAAGCCAGCTTGGCAGGTCCACCAGTGCTCTACAGAAGACATTGGCTGATCTTGCCGAGAGCCTCGCCCTGGATGTGACAAAGCTGAAAGGGCTGCTAGACTGCTCAGAGTCACATGAGGCCACGAGCAAAGTAGCAAACTGGGGATTCCCTAAGCGTGAGGCTGAGGATAGTCCAGGCCCCAGCAGGCCTGTCACAGCTACCCCATGTGACAACATGCAGAGGCCCAACAGGCAGTGGTCAGCTGGCCCTACTAGGCATGAGGCCTATCACCAACATGCTGGTGATGCAGGGCAGCAAAGACAAAGCAGGCCATTGACCGCAGTGGCACATGGCAGATATGCACAGGATGCAGCAGGCATGTCCCTGATTGATGCTGCTGGTAGAAGGTCTGGTGTAGCAGCCAATAGACGCAGTGGACAAGGCAGGCAGGCAGATGTGTGGGTTGACCCAGTACCGCCCACGAGGATGCCAGAGGAGATCTTGCAACAAGCACGAGAAGACTATATGAAGGAGAAGAACAGAGTGCGGGAAAAGAGGCTGCAGGAGCTTGCTGCAAAGGCTGGAGATGGGACTGATGCCTCATAATGATGGGCTGTGTTGTGTTTTTGATTCATAAGTATAGGGCAACATGTTCTGCTTTAATGGCAGCAACAACTGTTGGTGAGCGACATGCACCAATAAACACCAGGCAAGATCTTCACAGTCAAGTTACACGTTTGCTGGCCGCAAGCGTCACACCGGAACTGACCTCTTTTGATATGTCTACCTCTCGTTTGCGTTGCCTCTGCTGAGTTGAGAAATGAGTTTTACCACGTGTGCTGTTTAAGCTGCAAGTGTGGGGTGACTTGAACTGTGCTCAGGCATACCACAACCTGAGGCCCCAATGTCTCAATATGGGTGCGGACCTAGCGGATATGTACTCCTACCAATACACATTTGGTGTGTCCAAATAGTGCACACAGACTGCCCTGTCTAAGCAATATACAAGCAATGTTTGAAGTCTGTACACTGGTCAGGCAGTCATGCATGATTGTTAAGCGCTTTTCCAGCCCATGTGCCCCAGGGATACAGTGTACATCACTTCAGTAATCATCATCTAGTGCCCTGCGCCGTTGTATGGTGACTTTTGTCTTTGAGCTATTTTGCTCATTCACCTGCTCCAAAAGGCTAATCAACCTGCTCTCGCTCACCTGCATACATGCCATTGGGTGAATTATCTATAAGCTCACAACACAATTTGGCAGATTGCAACATGAAGACAGACACAATGACAGAAGATACAGCAAGGTAGACACTTGCAAAACATCTTTCTTCGACCAAACAGAGGAGACATCTCGGTATACTGAACAACAGGCTTGATGCATGGCTGCCTCTTCATGCAAGACTGACCTTCTCATTGAGCTGCCCTCTCTGCGCCATCTGCAAGACTATATTCTCCACACCTTTGGCTTTGTCTGGTTTCACCAGACCTATCCTTGCCACTGCATCAGAGTTGCACAGCATTCAGCCGATTACAGACCAACTGAATGGTCAGATACGCAATAGCATCCAGGCGGTCAGCTGAGAGGGAATGCACTGCATCCTGAAGTATGATTTGGACACAAGCAGGTCACACAGCATAGCAAATATTGGCGGGGCGGTTGCAAGGGTGGGCATCAAGACACTGTGACTTGTGCACACATCTCTGAGCGCAAGATCAATTGCTTGGCTGTGGCGCTGTTGTAACATGCAACTAACAACAGGCATGCTGCAGCACGCAGTTTGCAGCATGGATTGATGTGTCACCTCTTATTTGATCTGTTGTATCAGTGTTTATGTTTCGCATGAGAAAAGGCAGTACAGAATCAGCAAAAGCAGCAGTGTGCACTACTGTGTACTTACATCTTTCCCGGGCCGAGGGCTGCAATATTTGATTCAGCATAGTCTGCCGTCGCTCCTCTGCAGCTTGCTGCTGTTCTTGCTGCAGCATTGCGGGAGTTGTGAGCAGTGACAAGACCATGTCATCAAGTTCTGCAAACTTCGAGAGTATACCTGCTGCTGACGTTGCTCCTCAGTCATCTGGCCACCACCACCATAACCTTCCTGCACAACAATATATGTTGAGACTGTGATCACAGAAGAACGATGCAGCTGTGCGCCTGCGTATGTAAGTTCGTGTCATGTGCCCGGCATCACCTTTCCTCCTTGCTGTGCCATGATTTCCTGCATCCTGCGTTGCCGGATGGCATCGAGCTCTGGATCATCGCCCTGCAAGACAGCCAACGTTTTTTATTCAAGCCCGCGCGGATCTCTAACACTGCCAAGACATTCACGTACCATGGTTTCAACTGTAGGTCAGAGCAATCTGCCTCAGCGTCGCAGCGTCTTGGGCGCAGCAGGTTCCGAAAGAAAGGTGAGTACGCGTCCAACCACTTGAGGGCGAGTGTCACACCCAGTCCTTCAGACCTGGACAGCGTACGTGATAGACTTGAGTGGTACCTGTCAGAATTGAATAATGCGCGATGTGCTCTGCTATTACTTTGCAGCGTGCGAACTGCAGCAACTTCGATGATCGTTGGGCATCGCTGTCATTACAGCAATTTACACCGTATGGGATTGCAACTGCCAACACAGAGTTGAAGCTTAATTCTGCCGCTTGCAACAACTGCTTCTTGCAATAGAGCTGCTCTTTGCAGGCACATGTGCCGAAACTCATGCAGAACCTTGCTTCTCACCTTTGAGACACAACAGGCTGACGCATTTCACTCCAAGCTCATACGTGTGCACACTTTGGATACTTTGGCACGGCACTATGCCTCAGTACTGTTGTACAGATGTCAGTGTTGCTAGCAGCTGACCTCATCACTCAAAGTCGGTGCCGCCGCTGTCACACAACGCTTTGTGATGATGCGTTGCATGTTGCACACACAAATTTTGCAAGTGCCAGGTTGCATCCCAGTGCCTCTCCTAAGGCATTGTGCAAAATGCCCATGTAGGCATGCTATCTTGTCATGCTGTACAACCTTATTCAGGTTTTGTCTGAGCATCTGTCTGTTCAACAGGCTTGCTAGGAGACTGCTTCTTAAAGCCAAAGTTCATCAATGTCTTGGTCTTCTTCCCAGGAGCGCCGTTGTCTGCGTCTCTCCCAACTTGCTTTCGCTTTTTGTCCCCACCGCCAAGGGTGTTGCCGTTTTCATCAAAGCCCAATGCTTTCAACAGGCGCTTGAATGCCTCAGCTGAGACACTACCGCCTGACGCCTGCGCATGACCCCTGGCAAAATTGTCTCCCAAAATCTCTGACAATCCTGCAGTGAGATCAAAAACATTTCAGCGACCTGCATGCAAGCGCAGAAGGTAGCAGCATGAAAGGCCTGAGCACAGACCGCCGCCCAACTGCTGCCAACAGTTGTCAGCAGCCTCATAGAATCTCCATCCATCATGGTGCAGACACTTGTCAATCATCAGCTGGCGTGTCACAGTCAGAAATGCACCGTACGCTGAGACACAAGGTGAGCCTCAGCGAGAACTAGATTGCATCACCTGGGTCAGTCTCTGCAGCTGCTTTGAAGCTGGCAATCAGGTCAACAGGGATGTCAGGATTGGCTCTGTTCTTGGCAATCCTGGCAGCAAAGTTGACTCTGTCTGGCAGGTATCCATGATTGGCCACCATGACATAGCGCAGGTTCTTGCCCTTCAGGCTGCTGCACCATCTGGTAGCAATCAAGGGGTGTATCTGTGCTCCAGAGTTGATTGTGATCAGTGCTACTGTGCCTGCATAGTACTGGGCAAAAATCAGCACTGTATCACAGATTGTGATCACTGCCACTGTGCCTGCATAGTACTGGGCAACAATCAACAATGCATCACAGGGGACTATTGGAGGCAGAAATGGCGTAAAGCTGGACACTCTTGCCAAGAGGATGTGTAGTTTTGTGGCAATGACGGTCACTGAGATGCTGCCACAGCTGTTTTGTCGAAATTTCTGGCAGCATGACCACATACACAATCACATGTTACAAGCTCTGGCAGTAGGAGTGGTTATGGCCCTGTGATCATCGTAGTGGTACAGGCAGCATGATGAATTTCAGCATATTGTGGTGAAAGCAAGGGGAGAATGGCACAGCAGTTACTGTGCAGAGTAGGTTTGCTGGTGGGCGGCGTTGCAGCATACACAAAACACATCAACACACTGAAGGCTTGGAATTTAGCAATCACTTATGCATAGCATTTAACATTTGTTGACAACAGTGCTTGCTCAACACATGATTGAAGCCATGGGAAGCTTACCATCTGCAGAGAATTTGGGTGGTGCCCTGGCATGTTTGTGTACCTCCCCTGTGACTTCGTCCCTGGCAGCTTGCATGGCTTCCACCCCTGGCACCTTGCCATCTACTATGCCCCTTGGGCTGGTGGCTTGCAGTACAGCCTGCCACACTCCAGCCATGTCACATGCAGCTGTGCGCCTTGCTGCAACAGCAATTGACAAAGGTCTGCATCCATCTGTTCCAGTTATGCATTGCCAACTCTTGCTGCAATGAACCCAAGGGGGTGCCCAAAACATCCAAGCCTGAACTGAGCGATGTAATC